>Ga0214545_1000019_pt1 | contig 169865 bp, 100 predicted proteins | sample CNSS4metaG_FD_160064 | JGI IMG/M metagenome (GOLD analysis project Ga0214545, IMG submission 160064) | Root nodule microbial communities from cowpea collected in UCLA plant growth center, Los Angeles, California, USA - CNSS4 | ecosystem: Host-associated > Plants > Roots > Nodule | place: USA... | reverse complement strand
CAAAAGAAAATAGGTAAGAATGGAAGATGAGAACAATTTGTAAGAAATTCAAGGCATAAACATATAAAAGTGGCTCATTAAATAAATTATTGAATTAATATTTCACTATCAAGTGAGACGAAAGAATCACCTTCTTCTTTTCTTCCTCGAGGATGGAAGAGAATAAAGGAGAAATAAGAAAAAAAAGAATAGATGTTTTTCTTTTCAGAAACAAAAGAAAACAAATGAGAACAAATAATACAAAATATCTTGATAAATCTTTTTAATCTTTATTTTTATTATATTTGATTTTATATTTTATTATTTATTAGTATTAATTATTATGTTTATAAAAGAAATGAAATATTTGATTTAATATTTATAACAAAATAAAATCAAAATACCTAATATCTATAATAAAAAAAATCAAAATATCTAACGTAAAAAAATTCCAAAAAATCTATAATAAAAAGAAATCAAAATATCTAACGTAAAAAAAAAAATTCAAAATTTTTGGGGGTGCCAAGGCACCCCCTGCACTCATAATACTCCGCCACTGATTGGGAATAAACGAACCCCAAGTCTCTTGCTCAATTAACTCATCTTGCACCATATAATATGATTTAATCATAAAACAAACCACTTCACGTGAACTTTGGTATTGGGTTTAGGGTTTAAACTTATTATATTTTCAGATATCATCTGAGTTACTTGTGATGTCATGTGCCCATCAAACTTAGTTCAAGCAGTTGTCCATATCTCGTACATAGGAGGTGCAGGTACTAGGTCAGGAGACTCAAGTCCTAAAGCCTCTACATGAGACTTTCTTAAATGTTTCTCCAATAATACATAGCCGCCTCGCGAAGCGAAAGTACGTGTGGTGCATCATTTAGTTTTTGTCTTTCCTAGGCTATTATTCTTATGTCCTATTATACATAATATACAAGCTTCTCCCTATATTTGAATCTTATTCTTACTTTTCCTTCAAGTCTATTTGGCAGCGTTCTTTTTCATCTAAGTGTAACACTCACTTACTCGTTTAGTATGTATATTTATGAGCTTCATTCTCACCCTTAAAACCCTATATATTTTATAAAGATTTACGTTACCTCCTTAGTAACTACAAAATATATGAGATATATCTTTTCCTACATTTCTAATTTTGTTTCTTACAAAATCTCTTATATATAACCAAAATCTCATACATAATAAATTTTATATCTTTTTAATAAATTTTTTTAAGAAATACCATCACATATAATATGTTTATGTTATAATAACCACTCTATATATCATTTAGAAAATCTGTTTAATATCTTTTCAATAATTATTCATCAATTTTTTTCTTAAAAAAACTTTTAAATAAAATAGATCTTTTAAATTAATAAACCATTATATCTTCTTTAATTAAATAAATAATTAATAAGAAAATATTATATCACTTATAAAAACTTTTTAAATAAATATTTTTAAAATAATTAATTATCCAATATCTATCTCTTAATACCTACCGATATCTTTTTTTTTAATTAGATAAGTAATAAATTTTTTTATTTTTTACTTAAAAAATCTATTTAAATTCGTTGATTTATTTTCATAATTGTTATAATTTTTTAAATCTTACAAAATAATGATATATAAATATTTTTATATCAAAACATAATAAAATTTAATATTTTAAATGAATAATTAATAGTTATTATTTCTCAAATTTATTTTATATGGTTAATAATAATAACTTTTATTCACAATGAAATTTAACAATAAAATTTAATGCTGTTTTACATTTTAATATTTATTTTAGATTATTAAAACATTTAATAATTTATAGAAAAGTAAAATTGAATTAATGATATTAATTATTGATATTGATAGCGGTTAACTTCTTTTCAATTTATAAATTTATTAACAATAAAAAATATATTAATTATTTAATTAATTTAATTTAATAACTTATATAAAATCATCGAATAAATATTTTAAGAAAATTAAATATTTTTTAATTCTCTGCTCTTAAAAAAATAATTAAGAAAATGAAGGAAAACAAAATTCAAGCTGAGAAAAAAAAAATAGTATCCTCCCGTGGCAACCAATAACCACACACCATCTCGAACCCTAAGACACTCTTTTTCTCTGCTTTGTTCTCAGGTATTTTTCCCTGTTCATTTCCCGAGCTTTGTTTGGCGAAGGTGTTTGATCGGGTTTACATCTGTCGCCCCTTCATTTTTAATTCACTCTGACCGTGTCAAGTTTTTAACTTTATTACATGATAATGTATTTAGGTATTGGGGTGATCCTTTTTGAGATGGAAAGACCGTTTTCTCCGATGGATGGGTTTATGTTTATTGTTTGAGATATTTGATGCATGCTTTTACATATTTCAAGATATGTCATGTATGTGTTAAATTGGGTACTGTAGTCTCCGAATTTTGTTAAGAGTGTACAATTTCAGTGCTTTGAAACTTCGTTTCTTGTCCATATTTTCTGGCAGTAACTTCCAGTAGATGGTTGATGTATTTGTTAATTATGACTGGCAGATGCACTTGAGGTGCATGTTGTGAGGTCACCCGAAAGATGGATCTTGCAGACAAAAGCTTTGGAAGGGGTAAGAACTTGACATGTAGCTTATTGATTGTTTGTTTTTCTACTTTTATTGATAATGTGGATGTGAAAAATAACTGAAAACCGGATCTTTCTGTTGTTCCTGTGATTACTTTGTTTGAATAGATGAGCTGGTAACCTGTGAAAGCATATGGTTTACTGTGGAGCATACACAGTACGCACTAATTTGCATATTCACGGAATGAAAATTAGATTTCTTTTATAATTCCTATCATACCAATGGATTTTTAAAAACAGAAGATTGGTAGTTACCAGAGTTTTCTGTGGCACAGAAAATGTTTACAGCGGAACTTTCCTGATTTCGTTGTTCACTGTTATTGGAGCCTTACGAATGGAGAATTTCGTGAGGTTTAAAGTCAGTGATATAGCAAATGGAGCTTATTGGATCTTGTGATCATGAGATGGTCATGTGTAAAATCCCTGTTGAGGGCTTGCTCTAACATTTGTAAGTTTGAATGGCCCAACATTTTTTTTTGACATTAGGTCACTGATGGCTAGATAATGATGTGTGTTCAGGCTCTATTATATATGTTAATTTATTATTTATCCTCGGTGGGTTATTTGATAAACTTGTTCCCTATTCCCACATTCGCGTTCTTATTACTACATGTATGGCCGTTTGGATGAGAGCTAATATGACTGATTGTTTTTTATTTCCTAGAGAAAACTTCAGAAATGTTCAGTTGACGGTTATGATTAAAGTTTGAATGTCTTTTCCCAGCCCTCCCCTTTCTATTTATACTCATCTTCTCAACAAATAACATCAAACTAATTTCCATATCTTTTTAAAGATTAAATAAAAATTGTTTGTTTTGACATTTTCCATTTCTTCAGGCAAGCTAACTCTCTGTTAATGATTGCAGAGAGAATAAGATTACTAATATATTATTGCACACCATTAGACATATTTTCTCTGTTCTTATATTTTTTTTTCTTTCTTGAGGAGGAGCTAAATCGTGAGTGGATATAGGCCATCTAAAAACTAGAATTAGATGTTTTGGTAAAGTGCCATAGATGTTATTTTTGTGCTGAATCTTTTGACTTGCAGATCTGTTTTAACTTGTTTTCTATAGTGTTTGACCTTGAGTATTCTCATACTATCATTAAGGATAGAAAAAAAGATTATCAAATTGGTAGGAAAAAAGTAAAAGATGTTAAAAATCCTCCCAAGGAAATCACAAAACTGAAAGGCAAGATTAATCATAAGAAATGAAAAATAAATTATTGCTAAGGTTTTGGACGTGACTCACCTCATTAAACTTCATGGTATTACCTAAAAGAAAAATTCAAGTTAATCTATAATTGAAGCTATGCTGAAGCAGCCCATGATGAATTCCTTTCATGGAAGTATATCTAAGTATTTGTGTTACTTGGTAGTTAGGACCTTTAAAGACAGGGATTTGCTATTAAACATGGTAAAATGCTACATGTTGACAACTCCAAAAATGCCTATTCTTGTGGACATTATTGGAAACCATATATTGTCGCTTGAGCATTTTCATAAGTTGTAGAGCTAGAGCTTTCTCTAGACTTTGATGGATTTGATAGGCAATAAAATAATGTTCACTCCTTTTACTCACTGATCTCCTAAAAGATGATTCAATATTTGTTAGAATAAATATTAATTGTAGGTAGAAAGTAGTTGTGTTTGGAACTACTTGATGTACCTATAAGTTGTACCTTGTTCTATACCTAGGTTCTTAGTTCAACCCTTTGATCTTTTATTTTCTCATTGTATCAAAATTCTATCATTATAAGTATGAGATCATAAGAGGGGTCTTTCAAGCCCTCTATGATATATTTTCTCTACTATTAATCTTAAGTTGGTATCAGAGTAGGATGATCTCGCTCTGCTGGTCTCTGTCTTCTCTCGCTTTTTTTTCATTATCATACACCATTCGCCACTGAGTCTTTTTCCAAAAACAGTTGCAAGTCTTAAAAGATCTAAGAGAACCCAATAATTTGGGTTCTATAGACTGCCATAGTAAGGCACAAAGCTGAAAATCAATTTTCTTTCATTGTTCAAATTGGTCAAAAGGTACATTACTTCCATCCTGTTCAAGGTGATCATGGTAACCTTGGCCAAGGAACCACATTTCAACCGAGGCAGACCATGAGATAATTCTTCCCATTCAACTTTTCAGAGGTAATGGTAGGAGTTCTAGAGAAGGAGACAATAGGTGTAGTGGACATTTTAGTTGGAGTCTGAGGAAACCAGCAGAGGCAACAAACTGGTAAATAAGAGAAGTAAAATGGAAAACCCTATTAAACGTGTTAACCATGCTGAAAAAAGACAACCAGGGACAATAATGACGATTAGGTTTGGCAAGCCCTGACAAGGAGGCGTGACGTCGCTTTGGTGAGAGGAAGGCGAAATGTGGACTTCATGCACCTAGCAACAACAAAGAGAACAGGGTGTGTGGCTGTGCATGGAGCAGAGAAAACGGTGTTCGTTGGTTGTTGCTCAAGGAGACGGTCTAGATTTGGTGGTCATCAGATAAAATTGAGATGATGACCGGTTGTGAATGACAAACGATGGCAAAAATTGTGTCTGAGAAGACTTAGGTCAGTAAATTGGGATCTACCTGCTCTAATATCAACTTAAGATTAATAAGAGACAATATATTTTTGAAGGCTTGAAACACCACTCTGATGATCTCATATTTATAATGATGGAAATTTGATATAACGGGAAGATAAAAGATCGAAAGGCTGAACTAGAAACCTAGGTACATAACTAGGTACAACTCATAGGTACAACAATAGTAGTTCCCTACACAACTACTTTCAACCCAATTTTAATACTTATTCTAGCACCTACCAATATAGGACCCAAGTGCCTAGTCCAGTTCTCTTAGATGAATCCGCTACATTGAGTTATTTTCCATTGTCGATGGTGATTCGGGTTGACCAATTGCTCTCTGAAAAGGTACTTGTTCTATCCCAAACCCACATCCTATTTATAATTCTCTTAGTTATCACACGCTGTCACCTTCTTATTATTTCTTCTATCCTTAGTGTCTTCTATTACTATTCCCAAAAATTTGAATGTAGCACTTGATCATCTTGGATAGCAACAAGTCATGATAAAAGAAATGCAGGCTCTTGACTTGAATAATACATGGGAGTTTGTTTTCCTTCCACTTTGGAAAAAGGCAATTGGATGTCGATGGGTGTTTGCCATTAAAGTTGATCTCAATGGTGAAGTTGATCGTCTCAAGGCATGATTCGTTGCCAAAAGGTACACTCAGATTTATGGCCTTGATTATAGTGATACTTTTTCTCTATTGGCCAAAATTACTAGTGTTCGTCTTTTCTTTGCCAAGGCAGCTTGGTTATCACAAAGACTTGTAAGGTGAAGATTGCACCCACTTATATATTGTGAATTGGCCTTGTCTCTAGTAGATATGGGACTTCCAACAAAACATATTTGTGAATTGAAGAAAAAATGGCTACAATGGGACCAGTTGGAGTCAGTGACAAGCTGCAAAGCTAGTTCTATATCTGCCAAAAGTGCAGTGAGTGGAGCATATGAATCTCCAGCTAAAGTGGACTTTTGGAATGACGACTATTGTTGGCTGGAAACACTGTATTTCAGTTGTTGGGGATACAAGAAAAGTGAATGGCAAATACTGTAGGAGGTGTTCATTGGAGGGGTTTATTGTTTGGAGCATCATTTACCAGAACTACAAAAATGGTTGGAACCTGTAGAGCCTTCCCTAAAGATGCTCACAAAAAGATATTGAGCATTGTTTTCTTCATTGTAAGAAAAATCCATTAAAAAATCAAATGATTTTAAAGGAGCTGATGGTAACACGGCTTTATCAGAAAATGAGGTTGGGAAACAAAAGATGCACAGAGATATTAGGATTCTTGTAACTTAAATTATTTTCAGGAGAAGTGCAAGCAAGGTCTCATAAACCATCAACAACATTTTCAAGAAGAGCTTGATTTATTTTATCATTAGGTTTAACCACTTAATTGGTTCTTATAAACAAACCCAACCCTTTTGCCCCTATATTTAAAAATCATCCTTTTTAGTCCTTACAAGTATTATTTTTAATCTCTTTTAGTCTCTATGAGCTTAGATGTCACGGACTAAATCTGATTAAAAATAACACGCTAAATTAATTTATTTGGCTCTTCTGTTTCTTTTTTGCTTTTAAAAACATGCAATGGATGAATGAAAATTCATATTTCTTCAATTATATTTTGTTTAGTAAGGTTATTTCTTGGAATTAGGTAACAGAGAACTTGGAGGCACTCGTGATCTCATAAATCAATATAGACTTTGGCCTTACTATGAATTCTTTTGCAAGAAGCCACTTCCGGTGTCAATCTCCGAGACACATTATCTTCACAATGTGGTTGGTGACACAAAAGTCAGGAAAGGAGAAGGAATGGAACTGGATCAGCTCTGTCAGAACCCTCAACCAAGTGAGAAAAAAACTTCCTTAAGTCCTTTTGACTTGGATGTACTAAGTGAAGCTTTCCACATGAGGGAAATGAGTCCATTCCACCTTTCTTCTGTAAGATTTTTAATCTTTTGTCTGGCTACATTTTATCGTTATGTTCAAAAAAACTGAATAATTCAAAATCACGTTTCATTTTGTTATGACAAAAAGACATGTTATGCCAATGTGCTGTACACTGGTCAGAAGGGGCTTCTAAATGCAGTGCTCAAGTCAGAGAACCAGTCTAGAGATCATGAGAAGAAGAAAAAAAAGGTCAATGATAAGGGTGAAAACTGCAAGAAGCAGAAGCACAGACTACATCGAGTAAATAATGGAAGTTGTATAGAAAACATCAGAGTCAAACCCCATGATCCTCATCCCTTGCAGTTGAAGAACCATCAAAACAAGGTTTGTTCTTTAAGTATTGTGTCTAATGTTAAATTTTACGCTAATTTTATCGTTTACATAAATTTTACCACCTTGTTTACATGCCATGCAAGTATAACCAACAAATGAAAAGGTCTGGTGTTCTATAATATTAAAATTTGATTACAACATAATCTATTTTGAACTACTTACATCTATTATCCTTGATTAATTGAGATTCTATTTTCAATGACTATTTTTACTTTTGATCTCGAATTTCAGTGGAAGACTTTAGGTAAAAAAAAGGGTTATTTTTTAATTTGATTTGTAGAACGAATTGATATTAACTAATTTCATTCATTGGCTTAAAAATTTGTTAATTTAGCTTATGTTTGAGTTTAAAGCGAGTAGTACATTTCATATTATCTCTTTGAATGTGAAAAGTGATTAGTTATTTCTCCAAGCCACGTTATGACTGATATTGGTTACTATTTGTATTATTAATATATTATTGAGGTTACCATTTCTAATGGTTACTTGTTTCGTGTTTTGTTCTTTTCAAGTCTTGAAGTAGTAAATGCTGTTTATATGCAGAGACTTAAATTGCACTAAAATCTAATATTATCTTTATTTAACTCAGAAAAGGAAGACAGATTCAAGCAAAGATCCTTCTGCATCCAAGAGATAACAATACTATAAAGAGAAGCAGAATTTGACTGTTTTTTCTGTGAAACATGTGATCAATTCAGAAGCTGACAGTAAAACTCTATTTTGTCACATTTAACATTTTCTGTTCTCTTCTTCATGCTTTAATTTCAACTATGGGTCGTTCTGTGCATAGAATAGTTAGGGATGTCAAAATATGGGACACTTTGGCAAGTCTCACCTAGTTTGATGGTCCTTTAAAAAAAATTAAAAATTAAAAATTATATTATTTTAAGGATATAAATATGCAATGATATTACAATTTAGATTATTGATACTTATAAATTAAATTTTAATTATTAATCACAAGAGTAGTTTAGTATGTAAATATAATAATTATTTTAATTTATTTATTAGAGATATTAGTTAATCAATTTAAAGCTTAGAAATATATATAGGTAAATAAATTTTAAAATTAAAATATTAAAAAAATTGATATAAACTAAACTTAAAAGACAAATAATTAGTTATTATATTTACTTAATTAGAGATTATTTTATAAACCAAGTCATTGGTATCTAAACCTAGGTTTGTTCCTCTTTTATGGATAAATTAAGTAAAAACTAATCAAATTGACTTCCATTTGTCATCCTTAGGTATAATAGGTATAAAAGTTTTATAATAGAAGGGTTCGTAGCAATGGATAGTCGATCAGCGATTGCTTCTTGCATTTCACAACTACAAACCTAGGGGTGTTAAAGGGGTCTGATCCGATGAGTCAGCTCACCAGTCCCACATGAAAAGGGAGGGATAAACCTAGAGTTTATAACACATGAACCCGTTGTAGCTCGATCTGTTTGTGCTGGTGACCTAACAAGTTCTAGGTCGGGTTATTGTGGGCTAACCTTCAACCCTTTACTATAGGATTGTGTATTGTATTGTTGGTTGATTTGATGCATATAACCCGTTATATCATTCATATTTTTTTCTTTCTCTGTGGGTGTCATTGTGAAAGGGTAGAAACAAACTTTTCTCTTTCATTGTCCTTTTCCTTTCTCAAGCATCTCATCTTCTCTTCTTCAACAACCACATCTCTTATTCAACGAAGCCCATAGTCCATGTTCATCTTCTTCGTTTCTCTTTGACAACCTCCAACGAAGGTAGGGAGGTGATGTCATTGTTCCTCTTTTGTTCTTGAACCTTCTCTTCATCATGTTCCACCATCAAATTCACTACTGACAGGCTCATAGGGTAGATAGGAACGTCGGCGAAGCTTTGATTTCGTTACTCCTCATTCTGTTCGTTATCAGGGTTTCTTGAGTTGGGGTTTGAGGGTTTTTCGATTGGGTTTTTTGATTTGGTTGTGAATGGGGATTTTTGATATGTTTTTTATTTGAGTTTCTCAATCTGAGTGGTGATTTTGTGGTTGGGGTTTTTTTTAGATCTGGGTGTGATGAGTTTTTGCGTTTGGGTTGTTGATGGAGAAAGGTTCTCATTGTAAAGATGAAGATGGTGGATCTCTTGATCTGGTGAAGAAGAATAAAAACACAATAAAAATGAAGAAATAACGGCTAGCCCACCAACCCATCTAACCCACCCAGTGGTGGGAATGATTCAATTTTGTCACCTTTTTTTTGATGTCGGACTGACCTAATCCAACTCAAATTTGACTGATTAAAAGTGGGTCAGACTTAAATGGGTTGGATCGACCTGTTTTGAAAACCTTACCCAACACTGTTATTGTTACCAAATCACTATTTTAGAGGAAGGAAAGACAAATGTTAAACTCATTTAAGAAAGCTTTTAAAAGAAAATATTTGAAGTGTTTTAGAAAGTTTTTTCAGAATCTCAAGGAGAGTATTTTGAAATTTTTGTTTTAGAAAGTATTATATGCGTTCCGGAAAGTTTGTTTTAAAATGTATTTTGAAAACCTTATTTCTAAATGTTCTTTTTTCTATGTAGTTTGAAAATTTTATTTCAAAAATCTTGTTCTGAAAATTTTGTTTTGGAAGATGTTTGTTTTGAGAATGTTATTTCGAAAATTATAAAAATTATGTTCTATAAGTTTATTCCAAAATTAATAATCGGGAAATTGTCAATTTTATAAATTTATGGGTGCCAGAAGCATTTGCCTAGTCAGATTTAAGTGAAAAGGTCAATTTTAAGTGAAAAGTGCAGTGATAATCCTTATTAATGATTGAGTTTGTTTATTAAATTAAGGTTAAATTACTCTTTTGGTTCATTTATTTGCTATTAAATTTTATTTTGATCTTCAAGTTTTTCGTTGTTTCAATTTGGTCATTATTTTTTTAAAAATGACTCAATTTAGTCTTCACCGTTAACTTTAAGCGATATTAAGTCAATGCCACGTGTCAATTTCTGGTTTTTTTGAATTTTTTTAAATTTTTAAAAATTTTTTTTGACACGTGTCACTTCATAGTTGTGCCACGTGTCAAAGTGACTCAATTTGGTCCCTATATTTGTTTTTAGTTTCAATTTAGTACCAATTTTTGTAAAAATGAAGCAATATTGTCCTCCTTAGATTGAGACTCAATTTAATCTTTGTATACAACTTATGATGATATTCTTAATAAAATTGACGTTTTTATTAAATATTTGTAGAAATATTTTTAAATAAGTTTTTCTTTTTAGTTTTATTATTAAAAGTTAAACCCCAAACGTAGGTTCAAAAGTTAACAATTTTGTCATCATATATAAAGGCATCAAGTGTATCATATATACAAACTTAGTAAAAATTAAAAATCAAATAACTTGTCACATATAAGTTTAGGAACTAAATTTTAAGTTCAAAACAAAATCAAAGTCTAATGTTTTGTGTAGAATTTAAAGTTAATTTAAAATATTTAATAAAAACATTAATTTTAATAAGAATATTATCATAAAATTTATAAAAAAGTAAATTTAGTGTCAATTTAAGGAAAAACAATATCCTTCATTTTTACAAAAATTGGGAATAAATTGAAACTAAAAACAAATATAGGGACCAAATTGAGTCACTTTGACACGTGGCATAACTGTGAAGTGACACGTGTAAAAAATAAAAAAATTAAAAAAAATTTAAAAAATTTAAAAAAATAAGAAAAACCAGAAATTGACACGTGACGTTGACTTTAACACCATTTGGTCAAAGTTAACGGTGAGGACCAAATTGAGTCATTTTTAAGAAAATGAGGACCAAATTGAGACAACGAAAAACTTGAGGATCACAATGAAATTTCATGATAAATAGAGAAACAAAAAGATAATTTAACCTTAAATTAAAGTATGCTCAATTTTATTTTTATCATAGTGTTCATGACAGTGTAGGAAGTTTTAGTAACTGAATTGATAACGTAAATACATTCTAAATTTGATAGATCATTACATTCGTAAAATGATTAATTTGACTATTCTTATTACCACCAATAAAATAAGTATAAATAAGTGGTGTATGTGTATTGTTATTTTTGTTATAATTCATTGGATAAAGTTGTGTCGTAGTTTTTATTTTATTTTATGATGATGTAAAGGAAGTTTGATATCAATTTTCTTTTATGATAATGTAAAAAGAGTTTGATAAGTTATAAATTTGGTAGATTATATTAAGAAAATTTATTACAGGAAGTTTGAATGTTAAATATGAAATATATCATTCTTTCAATGGTTAAATATGAAATATGTACCTTAGCATGCAAAAAGTTCCATTTTCAGTGTTAATATACGGAACATCTCCTTCAAGTGATAACATAAGGTTTCGACAACAAAAATGAAGTTTGATTACACATTTGCCTAAACATTCAATAAATAAAGCAAAAGGAAGAAATTGTGGTTAGAGAATAGAGTTATTTCACATGAATTTAAGTGAAATAATTACGTGTTCAAATCCTAACATTTATACTATATATAATGTAAATCATACATTATACATTATACCGAAGGAATAAGAAAATCCTATAGGTTGTTCAAGATTTCTACAGAAAAGGGCTTTATATCAAAGGGATGCAATGCATCTTTCACCATTTTAGTCCCTAAATATGAGAATCTTACTAGCTTAGCTTAAATGATTATAGACCAATTTCTTTAATAGGATGTATGTATAAGACAAAATAAAAAACCCTAATTAATAGATTGAAGAAGGTCATATATAAAGTAATTGATAGGTCTTAATATGCATTTATATCAGGGAGAGAATTGCTCGATAACATACTTATATAGCTAGTGAGGTGGTGGAAGAGATAAAGCGAAAAAAGAAAAGTAAGGGTATAATGAAGATAGATTATGAGAAGGCATGTGATTCCATAAGTTGGGAGTTTCTCTATTGTATGATGGAGAAATTAGGTTTTTGTAGGCAGTGGATAAGTTGGATTAAGGAGTGCCCAAAATCCTTAAACCAGTCATAACCCCCCTCATTCTGCACTTTTCAGAAAAACTGTTCCTTGCTCACTTCCTTGTTCCCTCAACAAAGCTCTGTTAGGGTTTGGATCTCAAACGTTTTCAAGCTAAGCTCAACTCCACTCGCACCTCACGTAAGTTGTTTCTCAACCATACCTTTCTCTTTTCTAGTTCTGTTGTCATGATTCTAACTAGGGTTTACCTTGGTAACCCGTTTTGAATCTATTCCACTATTTTTCCAGCTTGTGAATCTGCTTCGGGAGCTGTTGTGCACATTTGCTTAGGTGTCAGGGTGTTCTGTTAGCATTTTCTAGGTAAGAGAAACTAGGGTTTGTTTGTATTTTCTGAATATTGTGTATTCTAGCTTTGCTTCGTGTTTACATATGGCTTGTGTGCTACTGTGGTTACGTAGAAAACCTCGATGTGTTGTTGGGATTGAATGGATGGCTGATGTAGGAGTGAATAGTGGCGAGAACTGATATTCTCGCCCAAGCGAGCTTGTCTCGCTTAGGCAAGAATAGCAGAAGCTGACTTAGGTTCCTACTCGAGCTCTCGCTCAGGCGAGAGGAGCTCGCCTAAGCGACAACTCGTGGGAGCCTGATGTGTTTTGCTACAGTTGTAGCTCAAGCGAGAGACCTCACCTTTGGGCGAAGAGCAGACTCGCTCAAGTGAGGAGGTCTCGCCCAAGCAAGAACTCCCAAACCCTGTTGTGCGTTCTGCTGGCAGTCTCGCCTAAGCGAGGACCTGTAGCTTGAGCGAAAGACCTCTTTCGCTTGAGCGAGGGTCAATAGCTTGAGCGAGACTAGTGCAACAATTTGTGTTCTTTTCCATGTTTTTGGTTGTTGGTTGTATGGTTGGTTGGAGTACCTTATTTAAAGTATGAAGTATATGAATATGCATGTAATATCTGATGTATGGTGCCACATATATTGTATGAGATTAAGTGGGGATGAAATGTTGCTATGTTGAACATGAAATGGAAAGTATAAATTTGTTGGATGATTGGTTATATATATTGGCATGAGATTGGTATGCATGATAATTTTATGCTGGTTAGTGAGACATGATTTTGGTATGGTTTAGGACGTAATTCCATGAATCTCTAGGAGAGATCTCATGGTGGTGCCTCATGGTCAGGATGTAATTCCATGACCCTTTTTGGTGGGAGCTCATGGTGGTGCCTCATGGTTAGGACGTAATTCCACGAAGGTTTCGTGGTGGTGCCTCATTATATAATTTAGTAAGGATTCAAGTAAGGATTACATCCTGAAACTCTAAAGAGTCAGTTAGTCTCACGTAGAGCGTATTGACTCAAGTGGTGAGAGTAGCATGGCCCTAGTCTTTGGCAGGATAATGGCCTTAGATGTTTGAAGGCTAACCTTGTGGGTGGTAGGGTGAAACCCATTGGCAATGGCTCTGCAGAGTAGTAGAGGCCACCACAAGTGCAAACGTCCAGTGAATCCGACTGATTATATGTATCCGGATAATTGATTCTTAGAGTCTTGATTGCTGTTCATCACATGCTTGGTTGATTTATGTATTCTTGACTTTTAAGTTGTATGCTCAATTGTATGGTAAACCTTTTTCACTCTAGCTTACACTTTTTGTTTGTTTGTGTGTTCTATGTGTGGTTTTCTCCTTTTTGCGATGATCATCAATTTATTGATGTGAGCAGATGTGGTAACTCCTCGTGGTCATCAGGGTGATGGAAATTCCGCTGCGTAGTTATTCTTGGGTTGGACTCCCTACTCCGAGTATTCTTTAAGGCCGAGACCTATGTACTACCTTGTATTTTGGATACTGTTCAACTTTTATCTTGTTTTTGTGTTGTGCCTTAGACCTTCTCTCCAAGTATTTTCGATATCTGTAAGGAGTGGCATTTATACTCCATAACGTTGCTCTTCATAGTACTTTATGTGATGTTTCATTTAATTAAGCCTATTTATTAAATGGAACGTTACAAGTTGAATAAAAAATAGTTATAAAATTAAAGTAATAACACATTGAAATAATTTATATTAATAAAATAAAATCAAACTGTTACAAAAGTATTAAAAAAATAATTCTCTTTATTAGTAATTAAAGATATTGAAATAAAACTTGTTACTAGTTAAAAATAATTTACATTTAGATTATAAATTTTATTTTAGAAAAGTAACATAGAAATATTTGTAAGCAAACTAGTTATTTTAACTTATGAAAAAAAATATTTTGTTTTATTTTTCTTAATTTTTTTGATAGTGTTTATAAAAATATCTTTTTGAAAATGCATATTATTTTTATGATAATACATATAATTTTATAATTTTACTCTAAATATAAATATTACAAATAGTTTTTATTTATTTTATAAATAATTTTATAATTAAAAAAATTTAAACTAACAATTTTCGTGTTTAGAATAAGTTTTGAAAAAACAAATCAAAATTTGTTGATCTTTAAGAATATAAATATGCACGTTTTCTTACTTTTATATTCTTAGGGTGAAGGTTGAGTATTTAATATCACAACAAAATAGAGTTAGCTTTTAAAATAGCTATTTGTGCCCATCTCGTTCTTTACCAATTTTTCTTCTACTTTTATTTTATTGATTTTTTAGTTAAATAATTGTTTCCAAAAATAGTTCAAACGTCTGTGTGTTCATAGAAATAATATTTATAAACCTATTGCGTTTTAAAATTAACTCCTCAAAAATACAATATTTTACCTTAAAACAAAGCTAGAAATATTTATAACTTTGTAATGGATGGGCCTAGACATAAATCATAACATTGTAGGCAGTTTTTTTCATGCATTTTCATAATTTTCTTCCTGCATCTCATATAATAAAAAAATAAATTTTAAATAATACAATTTATAAGTTATTTTAAACTTATAAATCGTATAATTTAAACAATTAACACATGGAAGTGCAAGAAAAAAAACGGCCCAGTGTGTGTGCTGCCATGCTCTTTTGAGCCACCACTATCGTACTGGGCCAGAGATTAGCATGGGCTTGCTTAAATAATACATATAACATTGTGACAACTCTGAATGCAAAATTATGGTTTTTTGGGTTGACGTTGGTTTAGTGACAATTAACACATTTAATCATCAATTTTATCACTATTATAACATAAAAATAATCAACACTATATCTAATTCTATATATAAATGTTTCTATTTGTACTTGTATTATATATATGTTTTTACATTTGCATATTGTATTTTAAATATGCACTCCAAAAATCAAGAAACTCCTTTTTGTTGTCTTTAATTTAGTGCAAAACAAATATTTTTGTTTATTTACAAGATAAGTTAAGTACAAGTTGCAAATAAAAATGTAAAAGAATTATATAAGAAATTATGCAAATTAACTTATAAGTAAATTGATTTAAACTTATGGAAAACATTACTTTTTTAATTTTTTTTCCTTACAGAAAAAAGTCTTTATCTAGAAGTTCACTCAACTAGGATAAACATTATTTATTGTACTTTATTAAAAATCTTTTATCGAGAAAAAAAATTCTTTTCGTGTAAATAAAGTTAAAAGAAGTGTAACTCGCATTAAAAGAAAAGAGTTTAGTCTTTTATTGAGTTTAGACTAAAAGCTACTTTGGGATACACGTTGGATGCTCAAAACCTCATTATTTTAAGCAAGCAATGATATTTTCAATCATTTAAAACCATGGGTAGCTATTTTGGTTTAAATGCCACACTTTAAAGGGCATCTTTTTAATTGGTGACTTTGGTCTTCTTTCTCTTTAAAAATAAACTTGATTCTTGGGCCATTTTCTCCAATTGTAAAGATCTTTTTGAAGAGTTTAGATTTGCCATATCCTTGAATGCTTCCAAAAGTTTGTGAAGCATCATTTGACTTTGAAGTGAAGGAGAGCCAAAATTCTCATTTCTTGAAAAAAGGGGAATTAGTTAAAGCAAGAGGAAGCAACTTTCCACACCTAAATTTGATTGAATTTTCAAAGATTAGCAATCAAATGGTCCCAATTTCAGAAAGCTGCAACTCCTTTTTTTTCAGTCAAAGTTCATTAGGGTCCCAACAAACTTAGTATTCTGTCTTCTGAAATTTATTCTCATGTAGGTCCCACGTTAATTCTTTATTTTGTGGGTACTCATTTTGACACCGACTCGCCGTTACTTTATGCAAATATCATCTTTATTTTTAATTGAATATACGTAAACAATTTCATCAAACTATCGAATCATTATAACGATAATTTCCAGATTAAAAATAAGTTTGCATAAATCTTATCAACTATTAAGATTTGCATAGTGGGTATTACATATTTTCAAAGTTATTTTTAATTAACCACAAATAAATTATCATTTTTAATTGGATGGACGTATCGAAAATATTAATATAATTAGAAAAGTATAATTAGAAAAATATAATTTGAATATAAATTTCGAAATTCATGTTTCATGACATGTTTGACATACTTATATTTAATATAATATAATATTATATTAAATATATTAATACTATAATATTTGGGGTATTTTAATCCTTTTATAAAATTATTTAAAAAAAAAATGTCAAGGACAAGACAACAAATCAAAACATTCAAGATGTTCTTTTAATAAAGCTTCTACATCTTTCTATTTGTGTTTCCTCTCAATGGAAATACCATATGCCTCCTTCCTTTTCTTGTATCCTTTAGTGTTTTGCAACTTCATATTTGTTCCATTGTAGTACATTATTCTAGCCTTAATCAACATTAATCCACTTATCTCTTTTAGTGTCCATCTTAAGAACTAAAGTTGAGGAATGTTGAATTGTCGCAAACACGATCCTTGCAAGGTAGACAAACACTTGTATGCTATTGATAGAGTATACAGATACCCTGGGTTAACTCCAAGAAAAAATGGCAGACTTAACTCCAAGATAAAATAACAGACTTAACTCACAATGACTTTAAGCATTGAATTGAGCATTGATACCAATCACTATATGAGAATGTTATATGCATGCATTTGTACCATACAAAAGATTTCCTCTGAGTCTACCTTCCCTTGCTTAAATATTACCCCATTTCTATGTTTCCAAATTTCCCCGACAATAGCTACCCACATTCCTTTCCATATTTGATTTTGTTTGTCGTTTAATTGCATGAGGTGAAAGTGTTGGAAATTAACTATATAATGGTTATGATGCACTACATTCACTCCCACCACCTATCACATATTTTCCACATAGTTTGGGCTACTTTACAAGAAAAGAAAATATGTTTGACATTCTCCTCACTTTTTGTGCATAACTCACAAAGATTATTGCCACCTTATCTAGCAATACCTTCCACCCTAGTATCAGTGCCTTTGGAATAACCTTTATACTCCAAAATGATTTTAAGAAGCTAGTATCCTTCCCACGTCAATCACCTTGTAATTTATTATATGCAGATCTAACTGTATAAGATCCTTCCTCTTCCTCCGACCAAACCCAAGAATCATCACAATCTCATTTTGTTTTTTACCATTTATTCGTTGTAGCAATTCATGTTCTTGGGTTGTTTCCCACACAAATCTGGTTCTTTTACAAGTAAGATTCCGTTCCTAATTGTTATGTTCCCAAACCCCCATCTGCCTTATCTTACTATGTTTACAATTGGAAATTGCATACAACCAAGGGAACCTACAACAAAGAGGTGAATCTCCTATCCATTTGTCCTCTCAAAATTTAATATTATCACCTTCACCTACTCTCCACACCATACCATTTTCAAACCAAATACCTTGCTGGTGGCATCCACTTACCATACATAGATCTCTCCACCACCAAAATTCATTTTTACAACTATTTACTCCATTCAAGTTCCTCCAGGATCCATACTTGGACTCTAACACCTCTTTCCACACACCCTAGTTTTCCACACCTAGTCTCCATTTCCATTTTGCTAGAAAGGCTTTGTTAAAGTTTTCTATATCTCTTATACCCAGACCCCCTCCTTCCTTTGATTTGCATAGAGTTTCCCATTTAATCCAAGCTATCTTTCTATCCTCAGTCCTCCAACCTTAGAGAAAGTTCCTTTGTACCTTTTTAAGCTATTTACAAACACTTTTAGGAGTTTTGAAGAAGGCTAAATAAAATAATGGAAGTGCTAAAATTACATATTTGATTAGGCATACATGACCAACGAAGGACAACAACCAACCTTTCCAATTAGATAATTTATTTCTAACTTTGTCTACCATTTCTTACCAAAACTATATCCATGGATTCCCTTCTATCAACATACCTATGTCCTTAAACGAAATTTTCATATATTTATAGTTTAGGATCCTAGAAAAATTTGCTACATCATCCAACTTAAACCTTATACCTCATTTCTTGCTTTTGTAAAAGTTAACCTTGAGTCCAGACACGATCTCAAAACTTCTCAAGATAGATTTTATCACCAAGATATTTTCATTGGTAGGTTGACATACAAATAGGGTGTCATTTGAAAATTGTAATAAGCCAACCTCAACATCCTTATTTCCCACTCTCACTCCTTGGTATACATTTTTCTTAGTCGCTTCTCTCACTATCCATACTAACCTTTCAACTACTATAAGAAATAAAAATGGTGCCACTGGGTCCCCTACCTCAACCCTCTTATCGGTTTGAATTCCTTAGTTGGATTTCCATTAACCAAAATAGACACAGTAGTGGATTCCATACATGCTTTTATCCATTTAATCCAACAGTCATAAAAACCTAGCCTACCCATCATAAAGTACACGAACTCCTAGTTTACATAATCATAGGCTTTTTCAAAATCCACTTTAACAACTACCCTACTCTTTTTACATCGACTACGTTCTTCCACTACTTCATTAGCTACTAAGATGCTATCCAAGAGTCCTCTCCCTTTGATAAACCCTGATTGTGGGGCACTTATAATTTTTGGGAGCACTCTTTTCATCCTATTTGCAAGTACCTTAGTGATGATCTTATACACATACACACAACCAACGATATAGGCCTATACTCATCCACTTGTATTGGGTTTTGTTTTTTGGGTACCAATGCTATGAATGATGCATTACAACTAGCTGGTACCCAAAACTATGAAACCATTTTATTGCTTGAATTACTTCATTCTTTATTGTCTCCTAGTTATATTTAATGAAGTAAAAGTTAAACCCATTCGGTCTAGGGCTCTTTGTCCCCCCACATTGTTTGATTGCTTCCACAATTTCCTCATAAACTATTTCTCTTGTGAGGGTCTATTATCTTCCTCATTTAGAATTTGGAAGTCAATATTTAGAAGTTTAAGACTACTTTTTTTTTTTTGGTGTAGTGAATCTCTTCTAAAAAATATGTTTGACCTCATCTTTAAATTTACTATGATCCTCACACAAATTGCCACTAACTTCCACCCCTTTTAACTTATTCTTCATTCTTCTCCATCTAATGCTACACTGAAAGTATTTAGAGTTTATATCCCCTTGCTTTAGCCTTTTCACCTTAGCCTTCTATTTTAAGATTGAATTTTCTTTGTTAGAGGTCATTTTTAGTTCACTAATCAACTGCATTCGCTCCAACCTCAAAGCTTCATTTAGGTTACTATTATCATCCATATTACCTAGACCATTAATCTTCCTAATTATTTGTTATTTTTTGGTATTCATTATCCCAAATAGGTCTTTGTTCCATAGCTTTATATCACGTCTCAACTTTCCAATTTTTCTTTCAACATCACCATAAGTTCCCAATTGCAATATATGAGACCCAAAATTTTTTTACCACTTTTTTCAAACTCGGATCATAGACCCATACATTCAACGTAATAAAAGGCTTGGGGTCATAATAAAATGAGGTAGACTAAAGAACTAAAGCACAATGATAAGACAATTGTCTTTCTTTTGGAAATTATTTAAATTCAGACCACTTTTCCAATGACCTGAAGGATACTAGGACTCTATCTATTCTTTTTTTAGTTGTACCATTAGCTTTATACCAAGTGTACTTCCTACCTACTATTGGTACATCTAGTAGCTTTGTTCTTTCAATAAATTCATTAAACCCCTTCATCTCCCTATTAGTATTGATTCTCCTCGAGTTTAACCCCTTCCTCTCACTAGGTATCCTGACAACATTGAAATCACCTAATACACATCACACTTTGCAACTCTTGTAATTTAGTTTCTTGTATGCATATCATATATGCCATTTCCTTAGATATAAGTTCCTTTATATATCTCCACTTGATCCCACCTCGTAACCCCTTGATGTTTTAGCTAATGATCTTCATTATTAGCATTTCTCATCACTTCTTCTATTTCTTCCAGCATTTTCCTATCTTTTTGCTCCATCTAATCTAGTTGTCCTATAATTTGTTCTCCTCCCTTAAGAAAGTGGTCCCTAATTCTCTACCTAACTACCAGATTTTGACAGAGTCTACTATACCTGAAGCCTCTTATTTTGACTGAAACAACCTAGTGCAATTCTGTATATTTTCATCAGATAAGGAGTTACATATGGTGTAAGAACCTAACCTTATGTTCTTCCTCTATATTGCTATGCTCCCATTCTTGTGTTTTGGTTTAGATAGTTTTTGATTTCTTTTGCTGGACTCACCCTCCCAAAGTTTGCTTTGATAGTCATTCATATTTTTTGAAAATGGTTAGACAAACCCAAACTTTTGCAGAGTGCACCTTCATACCCGCCAAGCAGTTTCTGGGCGAAAACCTAGAAACTTACGAAAAATAATGTAAAAGTGGGGAATTTCATGCAATTATATCATGGCAAAGCAAAATCATTCATATACGACTAAAAGCACACAAAACAACTCCCCTTACCTGGAATTCCTTGATCCAATTGAAATCCTTGCTCTTCTTTCACACATATTCTTCCCTTTGCTTCTAAGAACCAACACAATCTCCTATTCTTTGCTTTCTCCACGAACCAAAACTTCTCCACTCACATACCAAACACTCTTTACACTTTTCCAGCCTATTTTCGTCTCTTTCTCTCTTCTTCACTTATATTTTAATTACTTTAATTAAAAAAAACGAAAATCATTATGTTAAGGTTTAGTAACCATTAGTCCTCATTAACTTGATGGTTTCCCAGACCTTCTGGTTGCTCCCTCTAACGGCTAGGGTTTTTTGACCCTTCTCATTCATGGCAAAAGAAAATTTGGCAAAAAGAATGTTAATTTCGTTCTAAGTAAGGTTTGAACACACAACCCCCCAATTACAAAGTCAATGCACAACCTATTCAATCAATTCATGTTTCATGATAATTCCTACAACTTTAGGATTACATTATCACTAATCACATTGAAATATAACATAAAAAGAAATGCACCATTTAAAACAACATACAATTGGTATACATAAGACTCGAACCCAAGTCCTCTCTCACAATTAAGTACTCTCAACCACTTGAGGTAGTACTTTTCGACATCATAACAATTTGCATTTAATGTCATAAAGGCTCCTTCTGCCCGCATTTATTAAATAACTATTTAATTAATTATTTAAATTTTTCTGGTCTTACATCAATGATAGGAGAATTGACATTCTTTCTTGGATAGCAAATCAAGCAAAAGGAAGGTGGAACCTTCATATCAAAATCCAAGTACTGCAAGGAAGTCTTGTAAGGAAGTCTTAAAGAAATTTGGTATGGCAACATCATGCTTCTTGGATAAGGATGAGTCAGGTACGAAAGTTAATCAAACTATGTATAGAGGAATTATATGATCTTTATTGTATCTCACTACTAGTAGGCTAGATATCATGCAAAACATGTGCGTATGTTCTAGGTTTCAATCTAGTCCTAGAGAATTCCATCTTGTAGTAGTTAAAAGAATTATGAAATATCTTAAGGGAATTATTTCTTTTAGTTTAGGGTATCCTTCAGGTGCCACCCCTAATTTAATGTTAATTTGATGTTGATTATGGGGGATGTAAGATTGATAGAAAAAGCACTAGTGGTACATGTCATTTATTAGGATGTTATTTAGTGCTTGACATTCTAATAAACAAGTCTTTATGACTCTATCATGTAGTGCAATTAATCTCACTAGAAATCCAATAATGCATTCTAGAACTAAGCATATTGAGATTAGACATCATTTTGTAAGAGATCACAAAAATAAAGAAAATTGCATATTTGAATATGTAGACACTAAGCATCAATTAGATGATATTGTCACTAAGCCTTTAGCTAGAGATAGATTTTATGATCTAAGAAGGGATTTGGGGATATTAGATGATTGGCATTATCATGTTTTTATTTTAGTTTATTTTTATGTTTAATTGTTATTTTATTTTTGGATTTTATTTGAAATTTCAAGTTTTATTCAATAAAAGTGGAAACGATAAATGTTTGGGTTATATTTTGCAAATAAGTGAAAATCTCAAAGATATGGTAAGATTATCAATAGAATGAGTGGAATATTGAATGATCAAAGTTTATCAACCGTACTAGTTACCCACAAAGTTGGTTACTCAAATTACAAGTCGTGAGAATTAAAGAATAATTCGAGAATATGGAGTTCCAAAAGATAAAAAAGACATACAACAGAACATCCAACAGATAGTTTGGTAAACCTGATTGTGATCTTCAACTTGCATGTTCTAGATATGGTGCATATGTGGGAGTATCGGTTGATCTAAAAGATATTTTGGGTAACTTGAGTAGGATAAAATAGTTAATTGATTTCACACGATAGATATAAATGTGGTCATTGGTTATCCTTACACATCAGGATATTGGTCATTAGGCTTGTCTGCGATAAAATCGATGCTTGTTACAAAAGATATGAGTGTGAAAGACAAAAATAGAAATATATTGCTTGTTTGAATGGAATCATGAAACCTAATCCTGGTGAAACTTTTATCGTATACTTTTCTAAATCAAGTTCATTGTTTCCACTGTGCAAATTTCTTATTAAGTAATTAATTTTTTTTTGCTAAATTTATATTCTTATATACCCATTATTCGAATCCTTTATTAGTAAACAATCCATTATTTTAAATCACATTAGTCTCCGTGAGAATGATATCTAGACTTGTCCACTATATTACTTGTGCGATTTGGTACATTTCCCAATTTTGTAACAAGTTTTTTATGTCATTGTCAGGGACTAAAGTTGGTTTAGTTTAATTGTGTTTGTTTAACAATTTAGGTTTTCATTATTATTTCAAAAAGAATATATATATATATATATATATATATATATATATTATTTTATATTATTTAACACGTCCTTTCTAGTTTTCTTTACTCTGCATGAGACGCATGATTTCGACTCATCAATTACTTTACAATTCGGAAATTGAAAGAACAACTAAGAGAAACAACATTATAAGGAGAAAATTTTTCAAGGAAGCACATGAAGTTTCCTCCACAATCGTAGAAAGCACAATAGGTTTCTTAGTGTAAGACCTGTAACAATTAATTAATTAATAAATGCGGGTAGTGGGAACCTTTATGGCATTTAATTTTGACAAGTGTAACGTGAAATAGTACTAGCCTTAACTTTGAAGATTTATCATATTTTTTGTACTGGACATATTTCAATGATTCTTTTTGGTAATTTTTCGTCCAGATGTTAAGAAAATTAGGCAAAAATCAGAAGGTGATTCGGTTCTATGAATTGTTCCAGTTAAATCACACAAGAAAAGTGTGCGTCAGGACACAAGTGAAAACAGTGGCAAACTGGCACTGAAAAACACAGAAAGTTGTCTCTACTTCAAAAATTTGTATAGAATTCAATTCTCAACATAATTGAATGATTCTTGTTGGAGAATTTTTTTCTATGACTTAGCTTTTCGAAGCAACAATCAGCTTAAAATTTGGTGCACTGAGTCACTCGTGACACTTCTCAAACAGAAGGTGTGCAGTGGAAAAAAGTTGAAAACAGAAGCAAAAGCAGAGTGAAAGGGGAAGATGTTCAATAGACAAATCAATTCGATTTGGAGCTTGATTATGATCTAGAGTCAAGCATAGATGAAGATGAACATCTTAGGACACTAAGGCACAAACCAATCGGTGAAATGACATTAAAACAGTGAGGAAAGCTGACTCAAACAACCACACATATAGCATGAAGCTTCATTGCGTTTTGAAGTGGAGTTTGGCACGATTTCACTCAAGCAAGTGCAAAAAATGATTGTAAACGGTGGAAAATTGAAGAAACATGTAAAAGAAAGCATGAACAAGACATAGAACACAACTTGAACTGGTGTAGCATCTGGCGGTGGTGTTTGACTACTATGCGATTACTACAAAACCAGTAGAGTATTGAAGCGTGTGACGCTTGGCGGTAAGGGTTTTTCCGCCAGGCGATACTTACTAAAATAATAGCATCAGAAGCCCTTGGTGCCTGGTGGGACGTGTCCCTCGCTGGCAGTCTAGAAGCGTGGTTTGCATGGCGACTCGTATGTAGCGCCGGGTGATGTTGTTGAGGAAAAGATGTTTTGTTTGCTTTGGATATGCGTGGTCTACAAGACTTTGATGATGTCTCGAAGGTCGGTTTGCTGGTGTTCCTTGAGTTGTGGCTCGAAACGTATCCCTTGAGTTGTGGCTCGGGATAGGGGTTAAGCACGTGGCATTCCTTGAGTTGTGGCTCGAAATGTCATCTCTTGAGTTATGGCTCGGGATGACGGATGAACACGAGAAACTTTTGAGTTGTGGCTCGAGTTGGCAAGTGTTATTGGTGGGAGTGTGCGCGTTGTGGTGTGTACAGATGGGTCCAGATAGATTGCCCTCCTCAGTATTAAACTAACGAGTTTGGTAGTCTTGGGACGTTACAAATGTTATTCGTATTGGGAACTCCACCTGGTGTGGCTGATAGGTGTGGCAGCACGACATCTTGAGATACTCATCAGAAGACGTAGAACACGGTGAACATGGTGGTGGCCATGTTGTATGGAATCAAAGGATGAAATTCCTTTGGTGTGATTGTGTTGCTATAATTGTTTCATTTTATGTGTAAGGTTTAATTTATTAGCTCACCCTATCTGTTTGTGTTTTGGCGATGATCGTGTACGTAGTACACAGGAGCAGATGATGTTATAGGTGGATCTGGTGAGGCATAGAACCGGAGCGTGGGCTATCATGGGAACATTTCTACAGAGAGTTTATTTTATGAATTTTAAGGTTTCTCTTGTAATCAATTGAATTAAAGAAATTGGTTTTATTATGAGACAGTTTTTGATAATATATCGAATTTTATAATAATTGGTTCTGAGCTGGTTTTTGTTATGAAATAAAGTTTTTATATTTCCCGTGTTTTGGAAAATGGAGCTTGATAAATGAGGTTTTAATATTAATATCCTATTTTATTAATTAAATTCGTAATATCTGGAAAGGATGTTACAATGGGTTAGTTTGATTTGGTTTGATTGGTATAACTAAATATTTATATTGAATTGTAATTGTGTTGTGAATAATGATTGTAAGGCCCTGATAGGGTGAGTTATGTTGGGTATAAATATCCTATGATTTGTGTTATTGGTTGGTTTGGATTGGTTTGATTTGTATGTGCCTTGATACAAGACGAATGGGCCTCTTCTGAGCATGCAAGGCTCAAGATGAATTTCACATGGGCCAAAGAGGATGTGAAGACCTAGCCTAAGACTCTTTACTTATAAATACTAGATTAGGATTTAACTTTGGGCTTTGTATTTTGGCCCCAGTAGAACAGACTTTTCTTTGGGCCATGAATTGGGCCTTAGAGGAAATTGGGCTTTAGAAACAATTTAGACAAAAAAGGGAATTGGGCCTTGAATTAGGCTTAAATTAGAGCGCATATAGCTAGAGAGATCTAGAAGCTTCAAGCTTGCTCTCAAAGTATCCAAATGAACGTCCCATGGCATGGCAAGTGTGTGACTTGCTTAGGTGGCAAGTCACACCTTCCACATGCTCCTTTTTTACTCCAAAATTCAAATTTCTAAAGTAGCTTTCTTGCTAGGTTAATACTTAAAGAGATTTTATGCATAGAAAAATCTAATTGAACCGTGTCTAGTATCTAGTTTCTTTTGATTGATGAGAATTGTGGTTTATGACTTAGACTAATTGTGTTGATTAGCTATCGTTGAGCGGTACTCTACTAGAAATGGGTTATATTGTACTAAATAGTTATCTTTCCATGCCACAAATTTTATCTATGATTCTATTGAGTTATGTTTGATAATGTATGATTATTTGTGAAAAAAATTAGTGTGTATTGGTCGTCAACCTAGTTATTTCCAAGGGGAAATGCTAATCTAGGGTGAGTCTAAGTGTATTGAAGGGGACTTGGGGGTGAGACTATTTTAACTCAACTGGTATCTTACTCACATAGAGTCAGATATCCAGGGTGGTGTGAGTTGAAGGTGGTGTGAGTCGAAGGAGTCTCCACATGGCAGAAGATATGATATGAAAAATGATGATACTTAGGGAGCCAATGGGGTTAACTCTGTCATGGCTTGGTTGGGGACATTGGTCCTGAGTGTTGGAACATATATGGAGGATTTGGAAGCAAGCATGACAGGTGCAAAGCTTCATAAATCCATTCAATACACTAGTCTTTCAGAAGCAACGTCAATTCGTATGTTGTTGTTTAAGCCATTTGGGCTGAGATTTGAATGAGTGGGGATTAATTGTTGATAATTGATTTTGATCAATGAGAACTATTTTGTGCTTTTGGGTTGGTTTTATGGAGAATGTTCATTGAATGAAATAACTTCATAATTGTTAGTAAAGAAAAACTCAGAGAGACTAAGATAAGAATTGATTTTTATTTTCGAAATGTTTTCATAATCTGTATATAAGTTATTATCTTGCTTTTTTGTTCTTTTAAATGCACTAACTTAGCCTTGGCTTTTCTTTTTTGTGTTTGTTTTCTTTTCTTTTCTGCAATGGTTGTATAAGTATACATTCAATCTCTTGTTCCTGTTGTTCCACAACAAATATAAGATCTTTAATATTATGTGATACTTTATTTTGATAAAAATAATTATTTATAGTAAAATCGCTATTAAATTATTCCCAAATATTTTCATAGACAATCTGGAACTACTAAAAGTATTATTAGTCAATGTTCATTTATCTTTAATGATAACTCTATCTTAGAGATAAAAGCAAACACTATTGTGGTAACATTTTAATGGCTTTATGACAACACTAAGCAATGATACAATGAAAAGCAACAATTGGCAATGAGTAGAAACAAACACAAGTGGATCAAAATCTGCTGAAACTTTAATTTGTGTGTTGTCGCCTTTCCAGCTTTTACACACAAATGGTTCCAATCAAAAACAAAAGAACCCTTTTAGAGCTGCACTATCCCTACCCACACTAAACCATATCACTTATTTTTTTGTATTTCGACATTTATAAATTCATTAACAAGTTATTTAATTACGTATGAAAATGATGTAATATTTTGACCAATAAACATTTGATAATCAGTAAAAACTAACATCTATTTTCAGTATTAAATACCTCACGTTGAGTATTAAGCACTCACTAGTATTAAGCTAGGATGATACTTGATTTGATGGGAACTCTTGTGTACTCTTTCAAGTTTAGATTTTTTTTCACTGGTTTTTGGAAGTTTTTGAAACTCTGTACCTTCTAAATATATTGATTTAAATACATCGAAAAGACTTTTAATATATTTTAAATTATAAAACATATAATTCGAAAATATAATAAAGAGCCAAAAAAATATATCAATAAAATCCAAAATCTTATATTTCATTGTACTCTGTATCTTATCGTGAAGTAATCCAAACTTGTCAGTTTTCGATTGTCGGTTATATCTAACCCAGGCAAGTCATTTTCTGAAATTATATTCAGGCACGTGGTCTTGGAACTGAGGTTAGATTAAAAACATAAAAATTATGGGTTTCTTTTTCTGTTTTCAAAGTTAATAATTACTAGGCATATTTCTTCAATTAATTTCCGGGTTTTCTTTCTGCACCCCTCAATATTTTTTCTGCACCTTCAAATTTTTTTTAAAATTCAAAATTATTCTTTGACCATTTTAAAATTTTAAATCAATTAATTCTCTCATTTTCTTTCTCTTATTTAATTAAAATTATTCCTCATTATCTTTTAATCTAAACCTAGTCGCCTCCTCATCTCACCCCTCAAATCCTCTTTTGTCTCACTTTCCTCATTCTCTAAGGTCGCCTCTCAAACCACACTCCTCCTCTCTGTTTTTTGCTCTACTCTCCCTTTTTCCTTCGCCATTCCTCTACATTAACAGGTAATCATATCCCCCTTTGTAGTTTTTAATTTTTTGTATTGTTGCTGCCATGTTTGCTGCATCTAGATGTATAAACATTTTAATATATTGGAGCATAAATTTGTGAGTGAAAAACGTAAATCACAAATCGGAAGTCAACTTCTGCAAGTGATTTAACTCCATAAGTCCACTTTCGTAAGCCATAAAATGACGGAAGTGGACTTCCGTAAACAAAAACAAGTTTCGGAAGTGGACTTCCGTAGATCACCATGAATAACATGAAAATGGCACTTACAAAAGTCGACTTTCATAAGTCATCAATACTAGAAGTCGACTTTCGTAAGTCATCAGTACTAGAAGTCGACTTCCGTAATTAAAACTGACTTTCGTGATTATAGTTGTTGACTTCCGTAGTTGAAAATGACTTTCGTAAATGGAAGTGACTTCCGTAAGAAGGATGAATGATTTAGTGACTTCTGTAGAAGGTGTGACTTCCATGTTATTACCGGAAGTCGACTTCGTAAGCACGTGGCAACTTCCGTAAACACATTGTAATTTTTTTTGTACTTAATTTTAATGTAAATAACTTTTAATTTCAATTAATTATAATTTTAATTAATTATAATTTAGAATAATTAAAATTTTAATTATTTACGATTTTGAATAATTTTAATTTTAATTAATTCTAGTTGAGTAAATATAATTTTAAATAATTATAATTTTGAACAAATTTATTTTAATATTAATATTAATTTAATTTAATTAATTAAAATATTGATTAATTTTATTTATAATTAATAATATTTTGAATAATAATAATAATTAATTATTATTTTAAAAATTTATAATTATTAATATTTATAATTTTGGATAATTTTAATTAATTATAAAATAAAAATAAATAAAAAATCACTTAGTCTAAGCATCCTAAAGAAGGGGAAAAGTAGAAAAAAAAAAAAGAGAAAGCATGCTACAGAAGTGGAAAAAGTAGAAAAACAAAAGAGAAAGCATCCTACTACGGAAGTGAAAAAAGTGGAAAAATGAAAGAGAAACATGTTAGCATATCTGGAGAAAAAAAACAACTTACCATAAGAAAAAAAATTTACTCATCGAAAGTCGACATCCATTAAATTTTATTTTCGAATGTCGACTTCCATAATTGCGAAAAATTAAATTTTTTAAAGACGGAAGTCCATTTCCGTAACACTAAAAAAAAACTTCACTTCTTTACTGGAAGTCCACTTCCGTTTTACACATACACTTTCGGATGTCCACTTCCGGAAGTTGGAATTTTTTCATTTGTGTTCCGGAAGTCGACTTCCATATATGGGAAAAAATATCTTAACTTCCGCAGAAGTCCACTTGTCTTATGGAAGCCGACTTTCGTAAATGGCAGGATGAAAAATGACTTCCCGTAACATGCGTACAACATTAAAAACCCAACTCAGTTTTTTTTTCAGCTATAACATTTACCTCAAACTTATCTTGTAATGCGTACCTTTTTTCTGAGAAGAAATGAAGCAAATGGTGAAATACGAGTGGACCTTGAACTGCAAAATTCACACCTCAGCTAGCAACGAAAGTTCTTCTTTTGCAGTGGAAGGGAAAGTGAAAGAAGAATGGGTGTAGGGGTACATATAAAACACTATTGTCAATTAATTCAGGCAGCCAACTACCTTTGCCACTTCATAATTGTTTTATTATTACGCCTACCTAATTAAATTTTTTTAATTTATTTAATTGTGAAAGGGCATAAATGGAAGAGCATGAATCTTTGGAGGTGCAGAAGAAATATTGGGGGTGCAAGAAGAAACCCCTTTAATTTCGCTTGGATTTGTTATTGGCCCATTAAAATAAAGTCAAACTAAGTTGGCTCGTCACAACAAAAATCATACTAGAACTGTAACATGTTATGTTCTTGTAAAAGGACAGAATAACATATTGACATGTTGTCAATTATATATATATATATATATATATATATATTGACCTTTTAGGCAAACCTTTTTTTCTTATTTATGCTTTCCACTTTTATTATTTTTCTTCATTGTCCAACTCTTCAATTTCTCTTCCTTAAATGTACTTAAAATCAGTTATTTCCTGATCGGCCCCTACCAATGTTGGGTTTACCACCCCTCAACCCCAATCTGAGCCTTTCTATACGTAGGGCTGGAATAAGCCATCAAGATTTTACTGATTTGGGGTCCATAAGGTATTGGGCCATATCACAACACACTCCCTCCAACCTGAGTATTTCTATGCATAGAGCTAGAATAAGCCATCCGAAATTTACCAATTTGGGGCCCGTAATATTTGATCCTATATAAGAATTTTACACCCTTAAATGGGTATTTCATCTATATTAATTTGGCAAACCGCCATTCTCCAAGAGCTCATTCTCACACGTTTTTTTTTTCTTTGAAACTATAGAAATGCTATAATTACTAATGGTTCCAGCCCAAGGGTTTCCCAAATGTCACACCCTTTGAAGAGAATGCCATCATTACTACGAATTCCCACTTAAAGGTGTTCTAAACGTCACACCTCCTCCATCAACTACAACATGTATCACTCTATACTAGTAATCGAAGAGCTTCATTAAAGGGCACTTGTCATTTCACCTTTCCACCTTTGCGACTTGTGCTTCCCTACCAAGTTTCCTCCTATGCACAATTCTTCTAGCTCATCATTTTTACTAGATACTAAAAACTCTTTCTTTCTCATTGTATTGCATTTATTTTGTTCTCCCTTGCATTCCTTTTCTACGTTCATCCGCCTTTACCCTTTGTTATGGATTACTTTACTCTTTACCATTGGGCAAAGATGGATATATTAAGAGAGACGACCAAATACTCCTTTATTCACTGCATTAGGAATTTTTGCCATACCTTATACTTAAATAAATCAGGCAACGAAACCCACGTCGAGGTTGCCCCCTGTAAACCTGATGAACCCGTATACAAAAGCCAAGAAAATGAATAACCTTTCTTCTACATCTACGATATAGTAATTGCAAAGTTAGGTTTGCGCTTTCCTTTGAGTGTTTTGGAGAAAGAAGTCGTAACCCTAATGAATGTTGCTCTCATCCAATTACACCTTAATAGTTGGTCTTTCTTAAGGGCTTTTCAAATTCTCTGTGCATATTTTGGTACCACCCTGATAATTGGCATTATCATGTTTTTATTTAATTTATTTTTATGTCTTATTATTATTTTAGTTTTTGATTTTATTTGATATTTCAAATTTTACTGAACAAAAGTGGAAAAGATAAATGCTTGGAATATATTTTGCAAATAAGTGAAAATCTGAAAGGTTTGGTAAGATTATCAACATAATAAGCGGAATATTGACTAGTCAAATATTATTAACAAAATAAGTGGAATATTGACTAGTCAAAGATTATCAACAATATCATATATTCATAAAGTTAGCTATTCAAATTACAAATGATAACATTTGAAGAATATATCAAAGATATGAAATCTTCAAAGATTAAATAGAGGATTATCTATTACAATTTATACAAGTAAAAAATCAAGTCCATGAAAATCTATAAATAGAGGGCCTAGTATAGTTCAAAAACACACGTGGAGAGAAAGAAATTTGATATCTCTACATTTGAAGGTAGAAATGCATTTTGAAGGATGGAAGCATTCAATTTTAACATCAGTCTAGTATTCTGAATGTCTAGGAGTAGTTAACTCCCTCATTCACAGGGGTTAGGTGTAATATATTCTCAATTCTCTGTGAATTTTTCATTCAATATATTTTTTTCCATAATCTCTTATGTTTTACTCTTGATTTAACTGCATAGTCTATGAATTTTGCACATGCAGGAGTCCATATTGATTTGAAAAATAGTTTGGAAACCTAGATTATGATCTTTATTTGCATGTTCTAGATATGGTGCATATTTGTGGATAACTAATCATTGGACATGATATTAGAACCTATACTAGAATAGACAACTAATTGATTGTGCATCTAGACATAGAGTACATCATTGGTCATTCTTAACATCCAAACGTAAGGCTTAATGCGAACTTTTAATAAGAAAATGTCTAAGACATTAGGGTTCTTATTAAAGTTTAGACTTGTCACTAATGTAATGTCCTAGCTGGTAATTACTTATTTAAAATTAAAATAATAGAAATATTAATGCACAACATTTATTAACAAAATTACCTTTCCAAAGATGCGGGAAAAAAATTTAAACATTAGTTTATACGTGTTAAAAGATCAAATTTGTAAATACGTTCACACTATAAATATAAAATAAGTCATAGTAACTGATTACAAAAATAGTCCATAAAACGAAATCCATAAAGATAATTCCATATAAAATCTCTCATGGCTCGCCCTTCTCCGTCTCTAAGTGTCCACATGCTTACCTGCATCAACCTCTGCTCCCATGTAACAAGTTACATGATCATCACCAAAAATACACAAATAGGGTGAGCTCAAATAAAAGGAAATACAATATAAATTAACAAATATAATTTCAAACCCATGACCCTTGTTAGAACCTCAATCGTTAAACCTCGACTTTCAAATCCTTCATTGGACGCCTCTTGATTCTACACCCTTTGATGGTTACATTGATCGATCCTTGCTACCACGAGTGTCTACTCACCCCTCCGACTACAGGCCACCACCTAATAGTCCACACGCGGGAATAACTCTGTCATGACCATAATCTGCAACACCAAGTGGAGTTACCCAATACGAACCGCAGTTCGTATTTGTCCCAAGACTACCAAACTCGTCGGCGAGGAGGACAATCTTCTGGAATTCATTCGTACGAGCCACAATCTCACATACTCCATTAGACTTCCAAAACCACCAGACTACAACCTCGAGTGGCCACGTGTTATCTCAATACAAGTTGCATTCGTAACTGGGGCTGCAACAAAGTATCGCATCAAGACCTCCATCTAAAGCCATGTAGAATCCTCCTCGCAATCCAACTTTGCACCCAAAATCCCCTGGTGCATCACTCGCGACGCTAGGCAAAAATTGGTTCAAAACCACCTGGCGAAACCCACACGCGTCAGGCACCAAATACCTTTTAGTACCTCTATCAGATCACTTTTGCCCCGCGTCACTAGGCGCCATACTAGTAGCACAATGCTACTGGTTTTTGACACTTTTAGCAGGTTCTAATGAACCCCAAGCACTCCACACAAAATTCACAGCAAATATAATTATCCAGCCATAATCATATTTTTCATGTTTTGTCAAACTTACACATTTAATGCTTGTTCAAATATATTATAAATTTCATGAAAAAAAGCAAACACCAATCATAGCCAGGGCATATTCTCTAATCCCCAATCCCCACATGAACCTTATTTCCCCAATCATACCACGATTCATACAATTATCACCAATTCATACAATCTCTGACATGTAAACACATGAACATGTTTATAATTTGATATAAAGATTCCAACCAAGCATCACCAACATCACATAACTCAAGAAAATCAATTAAATTTCATTAAGTTTCATTAACCCTTTTGTATGCATCTAAGTTCATAGTGCTTACACTCAGCTCTTCATCTACTCTAATTTTTTCCCAAGGCATAAAAAAAATAAGATGTTATGAATTCACTCTATCAAAGTTTCGAACTCACCACCATGTAATTACCAAGCCAATGCACAACCATCAAGCCAATTTATGTTTCTTGATAATTCCTATACATTTAGGAATTTATAACCACTCATCATGATCAAGCATATCATAAAAATAATGCAATCAAAATAAAAATCAATACAATCAAGTATTCTCAACCACTTGAGCTAGTACTTTTCCATATCATGAAAGTTAGCATTAAATGTCGTAAAGGCTCTTAGTACCCGCATTTATTAAATAATTATTTATATAATTATTTAAATTTATCGAGTCTTACAACTAAGACATTAGGGCTTGTTACATAGTGGTGTGAATGTAGAGACGAAAATAAAAATATATTGTTTGTTGTTTTTACTTTGAATGGAATCATGGAACCCAATTCCGGTGAATTTTTAATCCTATATTTTTCTAAATCAAGTTATCTGATTCCATTGTGCTAATTCCTTTTATTCTTTACAATTTATGCTAAATCTATTTTTTCCTAAACCAAAAATGCTTTGTTCTGTGTACCTTTATTAGTAAGCAATCCGTTAAATTTAAACCATATTAGTCCACGTGGGATATGATATCTGGACTTCTTGACGTTATTACTTGTGTGGTTTGGTACACTTACCAATCACGTAACAAGTTTTTTGCTCTGTTGTTGGGGACTATAGTTTGGTTTAGTTTAACTGTGTTTGTTTACTGATTTAGATTTTTTTTACATATTTTATTTTATTATTAAAAAACGAAAAAAAATTCTCTTTATTGTTCTACACTATTTAACGTGTTCCTTCTAGTTTTCTTTACATATGGCCGAAGCAGGTGAAAGACAACGTACTTTGGGAGACAATGCCACATTCATGTGCCCACTCAATTTCAATAGCATTGCTAGGCCAACCATAGCTGAACCAAATATGGAGATGAAACATGCCCCTTATACATTTGGTGCAGAACAACCCATTCCATGGGTTGTCTCACGAAAACCCATATAATTACTTGGCCACGTTCTTGGAAATTTGCAACACGATAAAAATAAACCAGGTACTTGACAATGTTATTCGGATGAGTTTGTTTCCTTTTCCTTTGAGAGGGAATGCATAGGTATGGCTGCAATCTTTCCCTCAAAATATCCTGACTGAATGGGATGATCTAGTCAAAAAATTTCTTCAAAATTCTTCCCTTAGTCCAAGGTTAATCAAGGAAGGCAAAAGATTTCAGCATTCCAGCAAGACTACGAAGAATCATGGAGCCAATCATGGAAGCTATTTAAAAGGCTGATATAGAAGACCCAATGCATGGATTTGATGATCCAACACAAATTAACATCTTTCTAAGAGGACTTAGACGTCAAACTAAGTTGATGTTGGATGCCTCAACTGTGGGCATGATCAAATCCAAGACACATGTAGAAGCCAAAGCATTGATAGAAAACATGGCTTCAAACAATTATGAGGTATAGAATGAATGCAATTAATTATAGAAGAAGGGAGTGTTAGAGCTTTAGAGTCACGATGTAATTTTAGCTCAAAAAAAGCTAATAACATCACAAATAGAAGAGCTTATGAAGAAGCTGTCATCATTGCCCTAGGAGATTCAGAATGCTTCCCAAGAACAATACCAACAACAAATGCAAAGTTATGTATTGCACGGAGGAGATCATGCTAATGGGCAATGTACCGTGCAAAGTCAGTCGTAGGAGGATGTCAACTATATGGGAAATCAAAGCCACCAACAAAACTATGGCAATTTCAATCAAGGATGGAAGTTTCATCCTAGCATGGGACAAGTTGGACCACCCAATAGGCAGCAACAATAACAACCCTCCTTGCACGAGAGGCAAACAAAGTTGGAGGAGAAACTTGAACAATTCATGCAAGTGTCTCTTTCAAATCACAAGAGTACATAAGCTTCACTTTATAATCCGAAAACTCAACTAGGTCAATTGGCGAAGAAAGTAGAAGAGAAATTTGAGAAGAATTTGACCACCAATACAGAGGTAAAACCGAAAGAGCATTGCAATGCGAAATGGGAATGTGTATGAAGAAAGAGAGAAAAAAAAGAGAGGAAGAGAAGGACAGTGGAGAGAATGAGGATAGAAATAAAAAAATAGAGAATAAAAAGGAAGAGGAGAAAATCGTGAAAAGAAAAGAAGATAAGATGGAGAAAATCCTTTCATATCCTCTAGTACCACCCAAGAAAGATAAGGAGCAATTGGAAAACAAAATTCCTCTCTCGAAAGCAATACAACAAATGCTTGCATAGGCTAAATTTTTGAAAAATTTGCTGACAAAGAAGAGGAAGTACATAGAAGAAGACACCTATGAAGTCCAAGGGAACTAAAGTGCTATAATCCAGAAGACTCTCCCTCCAAAGTTTAAAGATTTTGGTAGCTTTAATATTCCTTGCACAATTAGAAATTTGGCTATTGGGAAGGCGTTAATTGACTTGCAAGCTAGCATCAATTTGATGCCCTTATCTATGCTCAAGAGAATTGAGGGCACTAAAGTCAAACTAACAAGGATGGCTTTACAACTCGTGGATCAATCAATCAAATGCACATATGGAGTCATTGAGGATGTACATGTGCATGTGGATAAGTTTACCTTTCTGATGGATTTTGTCATACTTTATATAGAGGAGGATACTAAGGTCCCTCTCATTCTTGGAAGACCATTCATGAAAGCCGCCAAAGTTATCATATATGTTGATAACGACAAGCTCAAAATAAGAGATCAAAAGGAAGAGGTAAACTTCAAAATGTATGAAGGAATTCACAATTTGCAACCAAAGGATATTAGTGCTGCTAAGGAAGTCTTATTTGTGACAAGTAAGCCAGAACAAGTTTCCAGGCTATTGAAAACTTGTTCTCATTGCTTTTCTCCACAACAAATGAAGGAAGAAGAAAAGGGCCCTCCTCCAGAGAAGAAGAAGGGTCGAGCTATTAGATGTTAAACTAGCGCTTAGTGGGAGGCAACCCAACATTTTAAATTTTGCATTTAATTTTTAGTCCATAAGAAAATAACAACAATCATATTCGTTAGGCAAACACATTCGCCTAGCGAGCACTTAGCTCCTATTTGATCATTCGTCCAATGAAGGATACGTGGCAAATATTTTCAGAATTTCAAAGATTTAAGGCAGTTTGCACAACGAGTCAACTATACTCGTCCAACGAGGAACATGGAGTTTTCTTATTATGTCTTTGTTGCTATGAGTCATTTTTATTATTGTAGTTTGTTTCTGCATTCTATTTTTGTAGAGTGTGTTTGCCATTATCTTAAGTCTCATTTGTGTAAATCATGTTCTTAGTATGCATTTAACTGATTGACTGATCAATTAAACTAAAATATACATGAGTATTGACTATTTTACATCCTAATTGTGCATACTGATTGGAATATTTTGTGACATGCTTTGAGTGAAGGATAGTAATGAGTTAGTATTTTTCCTTATTCCACTACCTTTTTGAGCCTATCTTAATAGTGGTTCAGTGATAAATTGTTGTTCTTAGAGCATTTTCGTCAATTAGGTTAAAGTGGGTTACTGTTCTGAATTTGGGTTAATTTCACATTATTTGGCTTAATTTTTGTTTTTAATTATTTTTAGTTATTTAGGTGAAGCAATTTTGGTGTTTGGACATTAATCTTCAGATGAAGAGAGTTTCCACATCATTGCCACATTTGAGTCATGTTAGTCCACCTGTCCACGTCATTGGGCCAGCAATTTCAGCCCATAGTGGCATTTTTGTAATTCTGCTGACCAAAATGGCAGTTTTGTAATTTTGCAGCCATGAGTGACATTTTTGTAAATAGCAGTGGCATAATTGATGTGACCACGAGATTTTTAGGTCATTTAGTGCAGCAGCCGAACTTCATCTCCTCCATTCTCCATTTTCACGTTTTTTGAAGCTTTGGTGGGTGACCATGGAGGTGCCTCTTTCATTTTTCACATTTTAGCACTTGTTTTTACCATTTTTATGCACATTTGACAGCACCCAATGTGGGTTTTACGTTTATAACTCATTTGCTAGCTTGGGCATCTCATTTTGTGAATTGTATTGACTTGGAACAACACCCATGTATGGGGTTTTCGATTTTTATATGACAACATCGATTTTTGTTCATTTAAAGCCTTAGAATTGTCTTTTGTTTTTGAATTTGCGTTTGAATAATTCGTAAGTTTGGGTTTGATGTTCTGTTTTGTTGAACTTTGTTTTGAAGTGTTTAATTGTCCTATTTCAATGTCTAGCTAAATTTGTGTATTGACCTCCTTGATGAAATATGCAATGAAGCTTTGAGGTTGTGCTTGTTTTGTGAAATCTTCCATTTCTTTGTCCTGAATTCGGGGAATGCATGTGGTTCATCTGCTTATGCTTAATTTACAGATTGATTGCAAATGTTGGGGTTAGGTTATGTTCATTCTTAATGTATGTAGCTTGGCTGTCATGAATTTATGGATGTGTGCATTGCTTAATTGCATAATGAAGCTGGATAGTAACTTTCACTTAGTGGGTTATCATCTAGTAGACTGAGAGAAGGCAAAGGTATTAATTTGGTGGCCTATGATAAGTGAAATTGTGTTTGAATCAAGGATGTCAATACATTTTTAATCATTGTCGCATTTAATTTAATATATTGATTAGCATTGTGAATCTTCCAAACCCCCCCCCCCTTTGTGTTGAACTATAATCTGGAACCTTTGAGTTAAAAGAATGGTCATTGGGAGACGACCTTGGGTTAATTCCTGAGTACTGCATTTAAATGTTTTATTTGATCGGGTACGACCTCGATTAAATTTGGCATCGTTGTCGGGGACCAACGTTTTCGTTCATAGTATTTCCAGTGTTGAGTTGAGTTGTGTTTTGTGTGTGTTTCGTTTCGTAAATTGTGGGATTAAGTGTGTTTGATGTTTTGGTGAGTCATGTGTGAATGTTCATTGTGATGTTAATGTTTTTTTCAGTGTCTGTTTCCATTCCAGTGGTGTTTTTGTGAGTGTGTACGTGTTGTTTGTATGGTAAAGTGAATAGTGTCGCGGCACATGAATAGTGTCATTTCTAAAGTAGTGAATAGTGCATGAATAGTGTCGAATTCAGGCATTTAACTTGTGGAATTTTGTTCTGGTAGCTACGCTTGTTTTGACTTGAAATTTTTCTCCCCACTTCTAAGACCTTGAACTTGATGGAAAAAATGGTTGGAGCAGCTGGAATGGTGTAATTTGAGAGATTCAAAAAAAATTTGGACAAATTTTCAATCAAACTTCAGAGGACCATAAGTTTGGCTCTGGTTATCAGAATCAATATTATTTTATATGCATTTGAGTGAAATTTAATTTTCTACCTTGTTGGAACTCGATCTACTGGTTATCAAACTCAGATTCTCCAAAAAATGTCGTTTTCTATCTTTCATCAACATTTTTCATGATTTTTCTTCATTTTTTTTCACTTTCGAAAAAATTTTAAAAATACTTACTGTCAACACCCAATTTCGTCTGGGTGAATAAATTTATTTTCAAAAAAATCAAATAAAAAAAATCAAATATTAAAAAAAAGAATTTATTTTCAGTGTATGTTCGGCCGCTCGCGTCGCGTGACACCAATATTAACATAATACTAAAAATTTAAATAAAGAGGTTTTCAAAATTGTTAAAAAAATTAAATCATTTTTCAAATATTTTTCCAAATAGTTTTTCATAAAGAACTACGTAACCCTGATTCTCTATTGTAAATGGAGATACGTAGGAGCAAGGATTAATCTTTGTCGGGCCTAAAAAAAATACTTTTGTTTCTTTTGTACATAATTTTATATTATTTTTTGGAAAAAATAAATATTTTGAAAAACCACATAACTTTTGCACATTTAATTAAAGGTACCATCTTAGGATGGGCGTTGTAGGGTGTTAGGGGAAATCCAAGTGACTTACAACTCATTGATCCTGAGATTGATAGGACCTTCCCTAGAGGACTTAGGCATAATAGGAATCCATATGTTCATCCTGCATATTCTGTGACCTTTCTTGATTCACCTGATACTTATGTTTTTGTGCATTATACATGCATTACAAGCATTACACATGCCCACTCTCTTCTGAAGGAGATAAGTCTCTTCCTTGGTCCAAAACCCTACACTACATGGCGCAAGATACAAGGCCCAAACATCTACTATTTTCAAAACTAAATTGCAGCTAACTAAGAGTTCCAAATATTACGTGTGTATATTCAAATGAAAGACCTTTGAGTCTAGTTTCCAATGCAAAAAGAATCAATGCATTTGGAGGTATGTGGAGAAAGTTATAACAAAAATGTTGAGCAAAGGTCAATGATGTTGAGTTTCATTGCATTCATCGGGCGCGAGTTGTAACGTCCTAGCCAGAAATTACTTACTTAAAATTAAAATTTATACAAATATTAATAACAACATGTATTAATAAAATACTTTCCCAAAATGCGGGAAATTTAAACTCTATTATATGCGCCAAAATGTTTAAATTCCTTAATTTAATTTGTCCATACATAACCAAATCCAAAACCAACTGAAACATCCATATTACAACTTCATAAAAAAAATAATTGTAGAAAGAAAAATCCATGAAAAGTCCCTAAGTTGGCCCACTCTCCGGCTCTAAGTATCCACGGGCTCCTTTACATCAACATCTGCTCCCATGTAACAAGTTACATGATCATCGCCAAACACACACAGATAGGGTGAGCTCAAATAAAAGGAAATACAATATAAATTAATAATACAATTTCAAACCCATGATCCGTACTAGAACCCCAATTCTTAATCCTCGACTTCCAAATCTTCCGTTGGACACCTCTTGATTCCACACCCTTTGATGATTACATTAATCGATCTTTGCTGCCACGAGTGTCTACTCACCCCTCCAACTATAGGCCATCACCTAATAGTCCACACGCGGGAATAAATTTATCACAACCATAATCTGCGACATCAAGTGGAGTTCCCCAATACGAATTATAGTATGTATTTGTCCCAAGACTACCAAACTCGTCAACTAATACCGAGGAGGGCAATCTTCTAGAGCCCACATGTACGAGCCACGATCTTACACACTCCACTGGACTTCCAAAACCATCAGGCTACAACCTCGAGTGGCCACGTGTTACCCCAATACAAGTTGCACTCATAATTGGGCCCCCAGCAAAGCATCACATCAAGACCTTCATCCAAAGCCATGTAGAATCCTCCGCACAATCCAACTCTGCTCCCAAAACCGCCTAGCGCATCACTTGCATTGCTAGGCAAAACCACACGAGTCTAGTTACCGCTGCCACTATTTTGGGTCTCTATTGCCTGGCGGCTCGTCCCACATCGCCAAGCGTCATACCAGCAACGCAAGTACTATTGGTTTTTAGCATTTTGGACAAGTTCTATTGAACCCCAATCAAACAACACACACTTTATAACATAATTACTATTATCCAGTCATAATTATATGTTTGGATCATAATTCAACACATTCATGAATTCGCATTTGAAGTCATACCTCTATTCAATTATGATGCAAACAACTATGCACTCATTATTTTACCAAACAATCATACCACAATTAACTTAAACCAACATCGTAATATGCACATAATCTGAAGGTATACACAACAGGCACTATAAACATCACAGTCACAGAACATTAATCTCATACTTTTTTTGGGTCCTAATCATCACTTGATCATACACATATTCAATTTAATTACATAATTGTGTGTTCTCTGTGACACCTTTGCATATTATCCAATAATATACACATAACTCCCTTGCCCATCCACCCAAATCCCAACTCGAAACAGAATCAGGGTGTTGTTCTGCACCTGATGTGTCACCTGGTGGTGTACAGGTACCGTTAGGTCGTGCATGAAAATTTTGGGTTCTATCCAGATTTTTCTTGCACCAACGCGTACCCCAAATTCCAATTTCTCAATTCGACATGCATTTTGGCTTATCGTCAACAGTCAGTCCACTTATGATTTTCAAGCTAGTCCAAATTAATATCATTTTCATGAAAATAGTACATCAATAATAGTCATAAATCCAGTTCATTCATCCCCAATCCCAACAGGAACCCTAATCCCCCAATCATGACAAATTCATGTAAGTTTCACCAAACAAACAATCGTAGATAAAAATTCACCATACCAATCATATACGTACATATACAGATTCAATCCATACATCACAATACCACTAGAACACCAAAAATCAAGAGAAACTGGGCAAGCCATTTAGTGTCGCTTGGCGGGCAGCACATAGTCGCTAGGCAATGCATAGAAAACCCAGAAAAATGGGTTCTAGAGGCATAAGTCGCCTTATAGGCCTTCAACGCCGCCAAGCGGTTTCTTGAAATTTCAAAAATGCGAACTTACGCAAATTGTTGGCAAAATCAAGACATCTGTTGCATTTCATACATCACATATTCATACAATTAAAAGAAAACACGAAATGGAACTTCCCTTACCTAGAAATCCCTCTAAAATTGCTCCAATATCCTTCTCCTATTCCTGCTCTCTTTTCAGCCCTAAAAACTAATTAAATTACATTAAACGAAAATCAATTCCAATCAATCCCTTAATTAGTCCTTAATGCCTAATTAAGTTTCATTAACCCTCTTATCTCGGCATAAAAGAAATAAGATGTTATGAATTCACTCTAACCAAGGTTTGAACTCACCACCATGCAATTACCAATCCTATACACAACCATCAGGCCAATTCGTGTTTCTTGAAAATTCCTTTACATCTAGGAATTTATACCTACTCATCATGATCAAGCATATCACAAAAATAACGAAATCAAAATAATCACTCAATTGGCATACGCAATTCTCGAACCCAAGTCCTCTCAACACAATCAAGTCCTCTCAACACAATCAAGTACTCTCAACCATTTGAGCTAGTATTTTTCAACGTCATGAAAGATAGTATTAAATGTCATAATGGCTCTCACTACCCACATTTATTAAATAATTATGTATTTAATTATTTAAATTCCTCGGGTCTTACACGAATTATGCCATTGGGCACTAGTTGCCTCAGTAGGCGTGTCGTTGGGTGGTGCCTGTTGATAGCCCTTGATGCTTACTACATTAATTTCCACTCCTCTTTGTGCATCTCCTTCAACGATGAAACATATTCTCATGTATGCACTTGGCCATCACTAGGGGGTTGCCATCACATCCCTACTTTAAATGTTTGTGATTTGATCCTTTTTGTAGGTGTTGCTGACTATGAAGAAGGATTGAATATGAGGACAAGTCGTTTTCAAGAGAGAGGGTCTGATGGAGGACTATTTGGAAGGATTCACATTGGGCCTTTGAGTAGGGTCATGGCTAGGAGAATGGAAGAGGAAGAAAGACTTCAAAAGACTCTACTTTTGTGGAGTGTAATTTATTAACTTTTCTTTTCCTTCTCTTAGCATTGTAAAATTATAAATAGGTTTACTTTGGGCCTTGTATTTGGGCCAACCAGAATAATTTTCGGGTTGTGTATTTTGGTCACTACTTCTATATTAATTGATTATGTAAAATATTAATCGATTGATACAAAGTGTGTTGAGTAGAGTAGTTGTTTGGCTTTGAAAAATAAGTTCTTAAGTTACCAGGTCATAGTAAGTGGGCTAGGGTTTTATTTGAGCTAGCTTAAGGCCCAAGGAACCCTAAAACATTTGCTTAGAGAGCTCTAGCTTGCATTTTGCACATGGGACAATGTGGAAAGCATGAACATGACAACTGGCCAGTCACACTTGAAGCATGACTGCTTTTGGAGTCTTTTCCAACTTTCAATATTCGAGTTTTCCTTCTCTTTTGTTGAGTCTTTGGTCAGCTCCTAAGCCTATAAATAAGAGTTTTCAGTCTTATAAAATTAACTTAGATTTAATATAGAGAAACTTTGTCAAAATTGCATATCTCTTTCCTTTTTCTGAGTTCACTAGACTAGTCTTTCTTCCGGACTTTCTTCCTAGTCCTTTTCCTTGAGAGTTGGTGAACCTCTCTCAAGAAACACACTCCAACCCTTTTCTAGCAATCTTAAACATCGTTGTTCTGCATTTCAATCCGAAGGAGCTTCAAGCATATGAGATATGTATAAGGTTAGGCCAAAAGGGTTGAGTCCACGGTTCCAAGATGATGGTGTCGTTTGGAAGGCTAAGGTGTTTCTGATAAGGCAAACGATATATTTGAGATAGAGGGGAAGCCTATGTATAGTTTCTTTGCGTGTGGTGAATGAGAGGTTATACGGTAGAAGGCTTTGGAATATGGCTTGTGTGGATTAATCCCAATATATGTTTGAACAAAAAAGAATGAGCAGAAAATGGAACAAACATTTCTCATGTGTGTAATTGGAAGGTGGTCAAACATGTAGGCGAATTAAGGAGTTCACACATCACATTGCATACCAAAACCAATGAAAAATATGACAAATTTGTGAAAGCCACTTTGAAGGGTATGCATGATACACGTCATGCCCAAAATCACCAAAAAAGACACTGAAAACACCATGTGAAATTGTTGTAGGCATCTACGACCAGAATTCTCTCCTCTTTCATCAACTTTTTCCTAATAAGTTCATGAAGTTAACAATAATGAAAGAATGTTTCTTGAGCTCCTAATTCGAGTAAATAACACAAAAGTGCAACATTACTAAATACAATGAAAAGCATACAGAAGAGTACATAACCTCCATACTTTTTTCATTGGCTTTTGTGCTCTTCAAATTTTATTCAGATCACAGATAATGTAAATTATATACGCTTCTTAGCCCAACGCATGAAAGTTAATAATATGTATTATTATTATTATTATTATTATTATTATTATTATTATTATTATTATTAACACTCTGCAACAGAACCTTGATATAAATATATGTATAGTGTTTGTAGAAAAATAATATTCTTACTTTTTGGCAATTTAATTATATTTCAAATAGAATGAAATTTATCAACATAAAGGAAATATAAAATTGGCATTCTTTGTTTGTTTATATAAACATTACTTGAGTTATGAGAAGCGTGTTATTTACTATCTTGATCGATTTTGTAAACTAAAAAATGATAATTAGCTAAAGAAATTGATTTGGATGGTACACGTATGTCATAAATAGTGACTTGTATCTACTTCTCTTTCTTAGTTGATTACAAAGGGTTGCTCGTTTGTACTTTGAAGATAGTCAAAACAAAGTTCCGGCTTGTCGGAAATTTGAAATACAATCAATATCAGAGATGTTTTTGAAGATAAAATTATATTAGATTTAATATATTTTAAAATATTTCAATCTTTTACTAATTGATTTGGAATAGTTACTTATCAAAAACAATTACGTGTTTGTATTTCATTAAACTTCTTAATGATGTTGCAAGACATTATATAACGATAATATTGTGTGTCATTAATTAATTTTATTACATTAATTCTAACATTTAACATTTCGTATATAAGTGTGAATATCTATAAATAATTTATTTTATTATTATTATTATTTATTATTATTATTCTGAAATATTATTTTTTGAAATTTATTAGGATTTCATAATTTTTTTTATTTTAATATGAAATTTATTTGGACTCTAATTTATATTTTAAATATTATATTTTTACATCAGATTACTTTTAATATTTTATTTTACAAATTATTTTCAAAATATTTAATGTAAAAAATTATTCTAGTCATCCGTAAATTTTTAATATTTTACATTTTTCACTCATAAATAATGACATTTTTCCTTTTGTTCACTCTCATTTCTATTTCTCAATCCAAATATGGTCTAAATATAAATTATAAGGACTTAAATTGAATATGTTTTATTAGAAAAAATTAAAGTTGATACCCACATCCAAATCTAATCCCTAAAATTTAGCTGAAGAAACGATTTCTTCTTTTCTGTGTGTACGACATTTGTTTGTAATCACCCTACAAGTAAACATAATTTTGAAAATTGCAGCATTGATTATTTTGTATGATAGATTTGATGAATTTTGAATGATAGAAAAAGAGTGAGTATTTATTTGGTATTTGAAATGGTGTGTGGAAGGGAAATGGGCCCATAGAAATGGAAGTGGATTAGGTGATGACTGTGGTCAAATGAGGCAGAGTGAAAGAAGGAGTCACATTATAGAATTCCGAACCCCTTTCGCTTCTGTCTTCTGACACACTAATTAGTTTGTTCATATTCCCCACTCTGCCAAAATATTTTTAATTTTAACTAAAATAATGTGATGTGTATGTTCCCACAAGTATCTTTGACCCACCAAGAAATACGAATATATTCATCTCTTCATCTCCCTCTCTACCACCAATAACAGATACTACTATTCATAAAAACTTGGAAAATCATACTTCTAAAAGAAATATTTAAATTCTCTTTTAAGTGTTACTTTTTTTCTGCTTATTTATTATTCATTTTTATAATTCAAATTTTCAACAATATTCTAGGTTCTTACTTAAATTTTCAAAATATACAATTTAAAGAAAAAATATTAGAATGTAAAAAAAATTAATATAAATTTATTTTCAAGTAAAATAAATAGATGTATATTTGGAACTCAATTTACTAAAATAATATTGTTAGGATTAATTAAGTGTATCAAATATATCTGAGTTGATGTTTACGAGCAATATGAATTTATCTTTCGAATCACTTTTTTATTTATTTGGTTAAAGAAAACCAAGTTCATTTTTAAAATCATTTTTCTATTTCCATGAAAAACTAGGTTCCATCTTTAGAAACCTTATTTTCGTTCTATAGACTCTACCAATTTTACCTCAAAGTTCGTTGAGATAGTATCATCAAGTTTTTTCATTATATTTAAAAGATTGTCATTTTTAGAAATTGAAACTCCATCATAACTTATCCTTAAAAGTTATGTGAGAAAATTAAAGAAGAAATTATATTTAAATTATCATTAACCTGATAAGTAATAATAATATTGGATATACCAAACAATATAACTTATCTATTGAAAATGTTCAATTGATGTTTTATTATTCAATTATCATCATTTTGTAAATTTAAAGTTTATTTTTTATTTTATCATTAAAATTTTAAGTTTAACGAATTTTGTCACTATATTAGATTTCTATTACCGTATAAGAAAATAAAAAAAATTAAATTAAAACGATGGTTTGTAAAACATCATTATTCTGTTTTTTTTTTTCACCTCGTTATTTAATGAAAATTTAACATATATGTAAACTTTGCAGAAGTATAAAAACTATGTTGGTAAAATAAATCTAAAAATTAAGTGATGTCATTCTTAAAATATAATAATTGATCAGTAAAATGTATAACTACACGAGCTAAACATGAAAAATTAAATTTTCGATTTATGTATAAAATAAAATCATAAATGGGAAGAAGGTGAGATTTTCTACCAACAATGTATTCCAATAATTGTTTAGTTCCTTTTCGAGAATTCAAAATTTCAAACCACCACGTTTTGTTACCAACTATTGTTAATCAGTGTACATTTTCTATTATATTAAGGTTTTCGGAGGCGAGATTATCGGAATAATTAGCGAGCAACCAAAGTCACTCACGGGTTTGATTTTTGGAGTGCTTTGATTTTGTTTGAACTTTGAACACCGACTATATTTATTAGCATTTTTTTTATAAATAATTCTGAAATGATATTTTAGGATGCGAGTCTCAACCAAAATTTAACCCTTATAATGACTCGAAATTTATTATTATCAATTAGAATTAAATTCGGATCTTGGAAGTAGAAAATTTCCAAATTCTCACAGGTCAACTTTGAATCTTTAAAAGAGGGCCAGTCATATTTAAGGAAAAAAGTAATTTTATCAAATAAATTATAACTTTTATTTTTCACTTAGAACAACAATATAGAATTTGAATACTACTGAATTTCGTAACATTATTTTACATTCTTTTTTGTTGCATTTTTTGATTATATAAAATTTAAAAGACTTTGGAATTAAGTTTTTTTTTATTTAATACATAAAAAATATTCTTACAAATTATTAAATCATCTAACATATATAACCTTAGAAAAATATAATACAATAATTTTATATTGGTTTATCCATACATTTGAATTACATCCTCTCTAAGTTAGCTCTTCTATATTATTGTCCTTTAAAACTGAGAACAGTAATATACTTTGTTTCCACTTTTGGTCAAAAACAAGATAAGAAAGTTAAAGAAATACTACTTAAACGATATACAATATGACAAGGGTTTCCTCACATAAGGCTAATTTTAAGTAAAAATATAATATTTTCAACACACTTACACTAAAAACGGATGACACAATGTTTATGAACTATAAATCTTGTGGACTCTTTTTGTATTTATTGATGATGAACCTTTAACAACTTGGCCTTTTATATAGATCTTAAAAAAAATGATGATGGTTGTGTAATCTTCAAAGATAAAAGCTTTATGTGTTTGATAATGTGATAAAAAAGAATTTTCGTAGAAAAATACTTTGCTATATCATTATAAGAATACATTTATTTAACAACGAAAAAATAGCGTAAATCAAAACTTGAAAGCAAATAATATCAATTATGTGGACTCAACACGAAGATAGCAACTATCTCACCACATATAAAATTTAATAATTTTAAAAAATAAAAGTTTCATCAATTAGTGAGGGCCACAACCTCTTTCTAGATTTTTTAAGAATTATTTTTCTCTTAGCAAGACCTTAACCCTTCTTTTATATCACTTTTAAAATTAATTTTAGCTTTGTGAGGATATAACCCTTCTCTCTATCTATTTTATTTTTAAAATAATTCTTTGCTTTATAAATTAATTTTATCTTATCAAAGAGTTTTGTGCCATATTTATATTACATTTTGAATTGGTTTTAGCTTAGCAAGAGTCTAACTCTTTCTATATATTTAAGTGTATGGGCATATTTAGGAGGCTGGAGTCACTCATCATTACCATTATTTTCATCATCTATCTTTTTTATAGTGTTGAGAATGTCTAGGAGTAACTAACTCCCTTATTCATTGAGGTTGCATACAATGTATCTTCGCTCTTTGTTATTTCTACTATTCAATATACTTCTTTTGCATTACTCTTGTGTTATATTTTTGTTCATAATTGCACGATTGTTGATTACCTATTTCTTGATATCTAATTATTGAGAAATAATTTAGAACCTTGATTAGAATAAAACAACTAGTAGAATTTACCTCTAGACATAGAGTTTTGTCGATTAATCAATTTAAACATGTGAACTTTTGGTAAAAAATATCTAAGGGATTAGAATTTTAATTAATAAGGTTTAGACTCGCCTTTAAAGAATTAAGAATTGTTAGCTTGTGGTATAATTGCTACAATAAAATTTGGGAGTTCATTGCTTAGTGTTTTTACATTGAGAGCTTAACCCACTCAAATAATAGTATTTTTAAAACTCAAAACATTAGTGCGGGCTTAGCCCACCCAATTGACAATATTATTTTTTTAAATAAAACTTTAGCTAGGGATTTGGCCCATGCAAGAAAAAATATTATTTTAAAAAATAAGACTTTATCGAAGGTTTAGCCCACGTAAAAAAAATAATTTTTTTTAAAATAAAACTTTAGTGAAGGCTTGACCCTTGTTATTATTAATGTTTTTTTAAAAAAATGAAAAGTGGATGTGACGAACAAAGCTTGGGTTTGACCATTGTTATGTGAAAAGGCTGTAATGGCCCTCACTATAATTAATTTGTCACCCCAATTGAAGGATGGGTATGTTCCATACGCTAAGCCATTGCTTAAGCGTTAGTTTTTGGTTAAACGTGAGGGTTTTGGTGGGATGTTTTTTTATGCTTTTCTTGTAGTGTATATTATTCATTCTTTTAGAGTCCAACTATAGAAGGTTGCATTTTCATCTCCTATCTTCAAGTTGTAAATATAAAAATAATACAAATATATTTGATATGTAAAATCTTTGATTACGTTTATTTTCACATTGTTTACATTGATTTCCATATTACAATATTCCTTAAAAAGTTTTTCAAATGTTGATGGAATTATATATGTGTTTTTTTTAGTAGAATTACAATTATATGCATTAAAACCTTCTAAGGTACGTTTTGTTAAATGGAATTGCAAACAACTATATGTGTTACAACTTTCTAAGTGTTTATACACGTGTTAGACAATCCATCAGTTAGTTTAAACAATTAACATTAACTATAGTATAATTAAAGTCGAACCAAAATTAGATTTTACATGTTAGAATGTAATATACATTTGTAAGATTCAAGTTGCTCAAATTACACTCAAACATAACCATCAACGTACAATGTGATATTTTATACCTAAGTATTAGAAGGTCCATAAATAAATTCAATTACTTGTTTCGTAAAATAAAAATCAAGAAAAAACACAAGAATGAGAGATTCAATTGTGTTTTTAAATTTTTCATAGTTTTTCATTAGTATCATGTAAAGGTGATCAATTCGATGATTTGTTTATAAAGATAAAATATCTTTGAAATATTTTTGCAATCTAAGTTTTGAAGCTTCCTCCTTCTTTGAGTTTTTTGACAAGTATAACATGCAATATGATAGATTACAGAACAAGAGTTACTCAATGATCTTTTACCAATTCCTCTGGTAGTGCAAACTACGCTCGATTCTTGACCAAACATGTCAAGTTCTAATAAGTAGAGTATCATTGCAAAGTACGATCAAGTATTCTTTCAGTCAAGGACGAACCTTAAAAAGGATCGAGGGGAGCCATTACCCCCCAAATTTCTTTAAAATTTTTAAATTACATGTGATATATTGGAAAACTTTTTAAATTATATATGATAAATCAAGAATTGAAAGAAAATTGTTATTTTTGTTCTCTTTTCTCATATGTTTTCTTCCATTCTTGAAGGAAAAAAACTCCCTCTTATCTCACTTGATAGTGAAATATTAGGTTAATAATTATCATTATTTTCTATCTCATAAGTCGTTTGTATATTCATTTTTATGAATATAGAAGAAAAAGTATTGTAGTATGAGTTTTTTTCATAATTGATTTCATAATTGATTGGTCATTTAATTCATCTTATTTTAACTCTTATTGTTTCTACAGTTACAACAAAAAGATCATTATCTTCAATGGAAAATTAATTTCTTGTTGACAATATGATTATTTACATTAAAAAATAAATAGCTAAAATTTTTAGTTCTGATTCAATTATTGATAATTCAAGAATTTGGGGCAATCATTTACATATGTGTGATTTCTTTTATAGTTATTGTTATACTAAATTATGTATTCAATTTTATTGTATTAGTGGCAATACTTAAATATACAAATTTTGAGTGAATTATTTTAGCTTCCCCATAAAATATTGGTCAAGATCTGCCACTGATTTCAGCTCCTAGCCACTTCTAACTTACCTAATTCAAGTATTTATTTTCTTCATTAGTCACTTTTGACTTGACCAAGTATTCTTTCAACAAACCAATCTTAATTCAATCCAAATAATCTTTCAATAAGACACTTCTAACTCAACGTGAGTATTCTTTGAGAGGGTAGGGTCTTTGTGATAAAAGAAAATCATAGTTTACACTTACTAGTGAGGGTAGCGTCTTTCGTTGTACACAAAGCTTAGACTCTTTTTACTAGTTTATTGGAATGAACATAAACAATGTTCTTACAAAGCTTTTTGGGGTACAAAGAAAATTGAACAATGTTTTAGCACTTGCAAACAATGACTATTCTTTTTGTATTCTTATTTAAGGAGTGTCTTTAAATATGCTTATAAAGATGTAACTGTTGTAGTCCTTTTTTTGGCCGTTGAGTAGCTTTGAACTCATTTTGAATGTCTTCTTCTTTTTCTTTCATATGTTGAGCTTGAATCTTAAGAAGGATTGAATGTTATCCATGCGGTATTAATTAATCTTCTCTTTTTCATGCAACATCCTTGATAGTGGTTAACATTTATCTCTCTAATTTGTATAACATTTTACTTCAAAAGAGATAATAATGGACACCATACTAGGTAGATAGTTATTCAAAAGTTAAAATAGACTTGTGTTAGGATAGTTGGTGAATAACACAACTTTGGCTCGAATCCCAAGATATATTTGAAAAAGCTTGTATTTAACACAATTCTCATTGGGGATAGGTGGTGAAGACATTTCCTGCACCTCAAATTCTGCTTCAGAATACTCTTTATGTTTGCTTAATGTTTGTTTGTACTTATGATATGATCATCATCGATTACTTGTCAAACGAAATGGACATATTTGCATGATGTTTTTTCATTTGTCAAATAAAGCACTCTTACTCTTAATGCTTCTAGACATGATTACACAATTGATATCTTATATGTTATTATTATGTTATCCTAACAAATACAGTTAAAATATAATTTCCTTTTACGTATGAGAGGGTTTCTCTTTTTTTTTTCATTTTAATATTTTCCTTTTAATTAGAAAAAATATTATGTCAATAAAAAAAGTTATAAATATAAGAAAAAAACTAGAATAAAAAGAATGAAAATATATATTATATTTAAATTAAGTGAAATTTTATATTTGGAACATCATGTTTTAGTAACCAAATATTTCGGTCCTAATATTTGGTTGGTTTCTTCAATATAGTATTAATATTCTTAAAGTTATCAATTCAATCCCAATTTTAGTTAAAATAAGTTAACATGGTCTTTTATGTTAGATTCACATTTATGTTATTGAAAGGATGACATGACACATTAACATTGAAACATGACAGATGATTTAAGCCACAAACATAATGGTAGATGATAATGAATCATCTTACTGCCCATTTTAAGAAGGTAGGTTACATTATTTTTCTTCTTTCCATTCATCTCCCTACTAGTACGGTCTTATGCATTCCTTATCAATGTCTCGCTACCATCGCTACCAATCACCACCATCTTGCATTTGTAATGAAAACTCCATAACAAATAATGCTTAGTGTTGGAAAACCAATGTATTTCTAATCATGATTGTGGGAGTTGGGATTATGGCAATGCACCTTTTTTCCACTGTGAATATTTTCTAGTCTTGAAAACAACTTTAACCGTTAAGAATGTTGCAAAATAATTTTTGGATTGTTCTAACTCAAGATGGGAGTTGTGAGAATTTTTATTTTGTTAAATTTACAATTTCATTTTATTGTTATGTTTTATTTTTCGTTTTGTGAAGGTTGTGTGTATACATGATTTGTTTTGTTATGGTTCTGACCAACAATATGGTGGTACTGATGTAATGGATAGGTGCAATTATTTTTAATGGTTTATTGAAGAAGTTGTTTATGATAGAAATGCAATTATCATGAGACAAAGGAAATATATATATATATATATATATATATATATATATATATATATATATATATATATATAATATAGAAAAATCTATAAAGATCTCTACAAAATTATTGTAGTAGTTGATGTTAGTGATAAATGTATAGATTATTTAATTTACATAGTTTATTTTTCTATAAATAGAGAGCTCGGGTATAGTTTAGGCCATGAATGGAGGAACAAGTTTAGAAGAGAATATGTAGTAGGAACATAATATTATATAATTGTGAGGCTAGAGCGATGTTGCTCATATTGTAAACATTGTATAATTAGTTGTTGCTAGATTTGTATTGCAACATACTACTCATCATGACTAGTCGAGATTCATTGTGATTGATTGAATGGAACAATAACTTCTCTGTACTTTTTTTCACTTATGCAATCATATTTAGATTTTTAGGCTTTCCATTAATTTAGTTTATTCTTAATGTTTGTCTCAGTGTACATGTAACATCCCATCCGAATATTACAAATTTTAAATAATAAAATAAAAATATAATAATAATACCTCATTTATTTAAATGCATTTCCCAAAACGCGGGAAAATTAAAACTTTACTACATTATAAAGTATCTCAAAACCTCTATTATAAACTTAGTTATAAAAGCCATGTTCAATAATCCAAAGATTACAAGTCTGTAAATTTCATAAAAAATAAAGCTCTGTATAAAATTTCCCAAGCTAGTCCCGCTCCGGCTCTATGCCTCACCAGATCTACATGCAACATCGTCTGCTCCCGTGTACCGTGTACATGATCATCGGCAAACATAAGCAGATAGGGTGAGCTTACAATTACATATACTACAACTCGAGAGTTCCTCGTGTTCATCCGCCATCCCAAGCCACAATTCAAGAAATGCCATTCTGAGCCACAACTCAAGAGTTCCTCGTGTTCATCCGCCGTCCCGAGCCACAACTCAAGAAATGCCATTCTGAGCCACAACTCAAGGAATGTCACGTGCTTAACCCCTATCCTGAGTCATAACTCAAGGGATATGTTCTGAGCCTCACCTTAAGGAACACCAGCAAGCCGACCTTAGAGATATCATCAAAGCCTTGTAGACCACGCACATCCAAAGCAAACAAAGCACAAGCTTGGCCTTTGAATTTTTTATCTGGCGCTGCTCTTGAGCCGCAAGGCGAAACACGCTTCCAGACGGTCTGGCGGCGGACACGTGCCGTCAGGCGCCAAGCGCCTCTGGTACCGCTGCCTGTAGGTGTCGCTTGGCGGGATGACCCTCACCGCAAGGCGCCACACGTTCCAGTAGTCGTTGTGAGTGTAGCTATTGCCTGATGGTCCAGACTCCACCGCCAGGCACTACACCAGTACAATAAATTGTACTGGTTTAGGCTTCTTAGATTTGATTTCAGTCATTCTCAACTCATCCTTGATACATCACATAATTACCAATCACACCAATTCCATTCTATGTTCCTGAACTTGCCTTTCTTATGCCTTGCTATCATAATCATCCTCATTGATAAATTCACTTTATTGACTACACAAATCTCTTTAAATCAACTAAGGTAAAACCATCTTACTCCAATTTAGACCAAAGTTACAACCAAACCTGAAACTTATCACAGTTTCCCACTATTACATTAGTCTCAACTTTATTACACGTAACATACCCATTCATACCTTACCTTAGCATTATATCATTTCTTCAACTTAGGCAACTCTCCCTCACAACCCATTCTTAAGTTAGATTGTGCCTCATCATTCAGTAATGTTCTGGTTTTCAATGATCTCTACTGCACTATCATTATATTCACTCTTTTAACACAACTTAACCATTATAATTCTTTCTAGTCTCATTCCATGTATCACTCACTCTTTCCAATACCCTAGGCAACATATTTCAACTCTGTGCTTCCATACCACAAACTGACCCCACTCTGAATTTCACACTCGCTGCCAACTCAGTTGCACCCTCCACTTTTCTACACCTGTCGCTTGGCGGCACATTATGCCCCGCCAGGCAATGCATCAATTTCTGGGAATTCTAGAATTAGTTCTACACCTGCACGAGTTCTCAGCTCCAATTTCTCTCGATTTTCCACTTAATAGGCTACCCCAATGTATTTAAGTTCATAATTATTTTATACTGCTTCCAACTCACATAATTATATTAACATTCTCCCATTAATTTGATCGAGAATCTAAAACCCCCAATTCTCAAACCCTAAAAGATGCTCATGGCCCGCTTATTCCAATTAACTCAATTCAACCTGCTATTTGACCATTAATAGTACTTCACCAGTACATCATCAAGTATAGATTCATCCTCTTCGATCAGAATAGCCCAGAACACCCAAAAACATTAAAATCGAACCCATTTGGCTCGTGTCGCCTGGTAGGGGTTCATCACTGTCAGGCCTTTCAATCAGAAACCCAGAAAACTGGGTGGCATACAAGCGTCGCCTGGTGATCAGAATCATCCCGCCAGGTAGTTCTTGTAACATCCTGTCAGGATATTACTAATTTAAATAAATAAAACTATTAAAATTATAAAGCTGCCGCATTTATGAATAAACCTCATTTCCCAAAAACGCGAGAAATTTAAATTTTATTAACTTTCAAGGGTAAAAGCAAAATTCATAGTTCGTAAAACGGAAATAACATAATAAAACCTCTCATAAGAGTTTACAAAATAGTCCAACTCAAAATAATACAAAAATGTATAAAACCCCCAAGCATTTCCCACGCTCCGTGACTAAGCCTCACCGACTCCACCGGCATCAACATTCTCTGCTCCCTGTACCGCGTACACGATCATCGCCAAACACAAGCAGATAGGGTGAGCTTATGAAAACAACATATATCATAACAGATATCAAATAACCAATTAAACAGATGTAAACTCTACAAGTATCAAGGTACCATCTCTTAATCAATTCTCTAATGTCTGGCCACAACCAGACCATTCGTATTCTACCTCTTCTAGTGATTACCCCAAGGTAATTTGCTGCCAAACCTATCGATCACAACCGACAGAGCACGTGCGGGAACCAATGCCACAGATCACACACCTTAACGCCAGGTGGAGTTCCCAATTACGAACATAGTCCGTAATGTCCCAAGACTACCAAACTCGTCAACCAACAACTAAGGAGGGCAATCTAACTGGACCCATCCGTACTGGCCACAACCAGCACACTCACACCTACAACACTCGCCAACCTGAGCTCAACTCAAGGGTTCCTCGTGTTCATCTGCCATCCCGAGCTCAACTCGAGGGATGCCATTCCGAGCTCAACTCGAGGAATGTACGTGCTTAACCCCTATCCCGAGCTCAACTCAAGGGATACGTTCCGAGCTCAACTCAAGGAACCCAGCAATCTTACCTTTAAAGCACCACCAAAAGCCTTGTAGAACACCCTACAAAGTCCAACAACTAGGAATTATAGCAGCCAAATCGCCTAGCGGGGGACACGTACCGCTAGGCGCCAAAGCTTCCAGACTGCCTGACGGGGGACACGTACCGCTAGGCGCCAAGCGCCTCAAAGCTCACAAAGTCTATAACCACCGCTTGGCGGGACAGTCCACACCGCCAAGCGGACGTTGTTCCAAGAACCGCTGTTCGTGTCGCCGCCGCCTGGCGGAACCTATCCTTCCGTCAGGCGCCACCCAGTCTAGGACCCCATTGGATCCATGCCATCGCCTGGCGATTCCAATTTCACAGCCAGGCGCCATGACAATGTTGCGTGTCACCAGTTTCTGCTCTAGTCTAGCATCACTTCCCACATCAGCACCATTGGGTTACATTTCTAATATCCTATAACTTTTATGGTCACCAACAATCGTGAAACCTAAGCATCATTCCTTTATTGAGTAGAAATCCCTATACTACCACTACCCACACAATTTCCAATTCAAGCTTTCTTAGTTTTACCATATTAGTATTCTTGAATGCCTTACCTTGCGTTTATGCCAAGTCAATTTACTACTGTTATAAGATTCTCTTCACAGTCCAGATACTAGGATACTGATATAGAAGTTTCTTTCATAAAATTCTCTATATCTCAATATTTTAATCAATTCCACATCTAACAACCCAAATTTTTGCTCAATGACTTGCACATAGACCTGTGTTGAAGTATCTAACACACATCTCACCAACTCTATACCATTTTGTTCCTCATACTATAATATTACTGTCTAGCCATCAATATCATTTTCAATTACTTAAGTCTTTATCATTTCTATGCCACACACTAGAATGTATAATCTTTTAACCACTATTTCCGGTTTTTGACCACTTTCACTCAACTTTCATCACGCTATTATATACATCTGACTACACCCAACTTTCCCCCTCCATCAACACACTCGGTCTCACTCCACTGATACGGCGCCTGGCGGTTACCTACGAACCGCTCGGCGGTTCCTGCATTCTCTAGGAACTCCCCTATTTTCAAAGTTACGCGAACTTTGGATTTTTGCACCAACTTCCGATTTTCCCACAATTCATCAACTCCATTAATTGCGAATCCCGTCCCTATATCATTCTCTCAATTATTCCATTCAAAGTTTTCCCTTACAAGAACAACCCTAATTCGATGAGTATCATAATTCTCCACTAAACTCATTCAAAATACTATTTCATTCACGTAAGCTACTCATACCATGAAATTCGACGACAGTTCAACCAACAGACAACCCTTTAATGAATAACCATTCTTTTCCCATGCCCAGAACCTCCCCAACGTCCCAAATCATGAAAAATCAAGCTAAACTAGTTCGTGTCGCCTAGCGGAAATTCATCACCGCCAGGCAGTCCAAAGAAAATTGTAGAAACTGAGGCATTAATCACGCGTCGTCTGGCGGTTGGGAGTGTACCGCCAGGCGGTTCTTCCTCCAGAACCAAGAACACATACATAAGATATGAGTCGCCTGTCGGTCAATCATGACCCGCCAGGCAGTTTCTGGAAAAATTCCAGAATCGAACATTCTCACACAATTCAGACGATTCCAATACACATAATCATCATACAATTCATGCACTTATACATTGAAACAAAATTACGAGGTTCCAGCTCCCCTAACCTGGTTTTTCTCCGCTTAAAGCTTGACGATTAAGTGTCCTCCCTTCACCAATTGGCTCTTTAGCCTTCTCTCAATGCAGCCCCAAAGATCACACTCCAAACTCACAGAAACTCCAAATTCTCGTGCTCTCTCTCTGGTGTATTTTCAGCTTGCCAAACCTTTGCTACTTACCCACTTTTTCCCTTTTAAAGTGTGCCTAAAACTAGGTTATTAACCTAAAACGAAATTACCACTTAATGGTGATTAATTCTCATTCATTGCCTCTTTATGGGTTGTTTCACAGCCACCCTTATTCTGCCCTTCCACTAGGATATTCCTCAACTCTTCATATTCAAGCCAAAGCCAAAAATATAAAAATTAAAGTTTAATATTAGTTCTCCAAGGCTTGAACCCACAACCATGCAATCCCCAAATCAATATTAAACCACTTAACCAATTCAAATTTCATGCTAACAATCATAATTCAATTGTCATATTATTTCACAATATGGTTATCATATATTTAAAATAACAACGAATAATAACACAAAATAGCATACATAGGACTCGAACCCAAGTCCTCACATACAATTAAAGTATTCTCAACCACTTGAGCTAGTACTTTTCCACATCATTTCACTCATAATTTAATGTTATAATTAATTATCCTACCCGCATTTATTAATTATTTATTTATTTAATTAATTAAATTTCACGGGTCTTACAGTTCCTCTTTAGAATCCTAGAAACAAGTAGAAAAGGGATGAGTCGTCTGGCGGCAATTCATTGCCCGCCAGGTAGTTTCTGGAAAAATCTAGAAACACGAATTACACACAACTAGGCAGAGTACATACATCCAATTAATCGTACATTTCATGCAATAAACAATACGAAATTAAAAGTACGGTTCCAGCTCCCCTAACCTGGTTTCCTTGCTTAAAAGACAATGTTAGAGTTGCCTCCTTGATCACTAATGGTTTCTATTAGCTCCCCCATGGTCCAACTCCTCTATTTCACTCACCAACCACTACTTTTTTCTTTGAATTCGTGCACCTTAAAATACTCTCCAATATCTAGACTCAAAAACCCTTCTACTCTCTCTCAATTGGTCTTTTAATGGTGTCTTAATAGTAGGTTAATGTTCCAAAACGAATTTGTCTTTAATCATGAAGTTAATGGCCATTCATAGTTCATTATATGTTGTTTTCCAGCCCCCCTTGGCTGCCTCCTTTGTCAGCTAGGGTTTCTTTGTCTTTTCACATTCATGCCAAAGAGAATTTTGGCAAAAAGAAAGTTTAATTTGGATATACCAAGGTTTGAACCCATAACCATGTCAATGTCAATTCAATACACAACCATTCAACCAATTCATGTTTCATGATAATTCTTAAAGTTCTAGGATTATTATCACTCATCATGATCACGCATATTATTAAAATAATAATCACTTAAATAACACATAACTGGCATACATGGGACTTGAGCCTAAGTCCTCTCAACATAACCAAGTACTGTCAACCACTTGAGCTAGTACTTTTCTACGTCACATCATTCAGCATTTAATGCTGTAAAGGCTCCCACCACCTGTATTTATTAAACAATTATTTATTTAATTAATTAAATTTTGCGGATCTTACAATACACATGAGAGCTTGATCTAGTTGTTGGAAGGTCCTAAGAATGAGATTTCGGTGGTTGAACTAACTAAATCAAACCAAATAGTGCAAGTCATCAAAAATGGGATTCTTCGATTAACCCCCTTTTATCTTGACTCGTAATGCATGCATTGAACAAATATTATGTTAAGGAATTGAGTAAGTCGTTGAAGACTTAGGCACTACATGAGGAATTTGCAAGTTCTTAGCCTTCGAGAATGATGAAAACAATTTTCACCACCAAATGACCATCGAGAATATCTACCAAATGTGGGGATATATCTAGTTGTGTCCTATAGAGAAACTACCTGAAATGGAGTAGAGGTACATGGTTGTTATTGTATTTATTGAATCTATCATAATTTGTAGCTAATAATACAACTTATATCTAGTTTCCTCTCCACTCAATGTATATTAAACATTTTATCCAAAATTCTAAAAACCCTAAAAATCAACTACCAATATACTTAATACTCCCTATGGATACAATAATTCACATTTTACTATACTATAACTACTTAGTGCACTTGCCTATAGGTCACACAACTAAATATTTCTTTTAAAACTTGATCTTTCAACTCACTATTGTGTGAGACTGGGACATAACCCCTAGTTGACATAAAAATTCCAAAAATTAGTAATGTCATTTTTTTTCTTTTGATTATTAACATAATTGTGGTGTAATTTTTTGGTGAAATTACCATAAGATGTTATAAAACCAAGATCTGTTTGTTGTTAGATTATGTTTGTACTAAGTGTACTTTACATATGTTCCATTTTGTAATGTAATGTAATGTGATGTTTAATTAGTATATATGATCTTGACTACAAGTAATGAGTATAAGGTGATTGTCATTTTTTAGTTGAGTATATAATGAAGGTAAGTAATTAAGGTAAACGAGGACATGATTGAATCTGGTTGAACTCCATAACTTAGTAATAGTTTTGTTCTTCAAAATATATGAAATAAATGTCGAGCAACATTCAAGCACATCCAAATTGTCATGAAAATACATATCAATAAAAAAATACATCTCAATTGCACTTTAAAATACACATGAATAATGCAATAAATGAAAATACATCAGTAAATGAAAATGCAAATCATGGCTTTCAAAATAGTGTCCCTATTATTCTTCAACTGGTACCTGTTGTTCAGTCTGACATACGTAGATCTTGATGAGCAACCTATTTTGGTTGTAGTGTTATTTTCAATGTTATTAGTAACCAATGACTAGTTTGATGGAGGTGCTTTAGTTGGTTGAATTGGGATGGTTTAGGTGGTTGTATTTGTTGACATGGTTAAGGTGGTTGAGTTGGGATGGTTGAGGTTGTTGGTTGAGAAGGATGGGTTGGTTGAGGTGATTGGGATGTATGAGATGGTAGCTATAATTTAGAGGCTTTAGTGGGAACTGTGGACATGATTTTTTATTGTCTAATTCCTTTACCAATGTTACACTCTTTGCGTCTACCATCCTTTCTAACTAGGTATCATCCTTTTGTAACTCCTAAGGTCCCAATCTTGTAGTTTGTGGGTCTTGTAGGCTCTCTTCTTAATTGGTGAAAATACATTAATATACATTGTTACCATGTCTTGCTTCATATGTGATCTTCTTAAAGCATTTAGGGGTGCAACTAGCTTAATTAACATTTTAAAACTTCATGGCAAATAGTGAATGATAATAATGGATGGTAGTCACTTTTTCTTTTGCAGTCGCACTCCTTAGTGTATAAGTTAACAACATATTTGTCCCCAATCAGACTTACATGCCTCACCTCAAAGAACTTGTCTCTAGGCCAATTCACTATTAAAAAAACTCATATTTCCTGCCAATTTTGTTTTGAAAATTTTTTCATAGGAAATACTTATAAATTTTGTTAAGGAAAAAAAATTTGCAAGAAATTGCTACCAATTTTCTTGCAAAATATTTTGTATAAAACACTTTTCGCAACAAATTTTGTAGGAAATACTTGCAGATTTTATAATTTTGTAGGAAATGATTACCCACGAAAGAATTACCTGCCAATTAAAATTCTTAGAAAAAATGGCAGAAAAAAATCTTTTCTTGCAAATTTTTTTAACAAATTTGTAAGAAAAATCTCATGTAATATGAAAATTTCTAGTAGTGATTGTTTCAAATAATTGTCATACATCAATACATTTTCTCCTCTCCAAATAATATTAAAAAAAATGGATTTAACCTCCTTGGTATTCAAAACCTTGTTTGATCGGTTCCTTTATAGTATATTTCCTATTTTTGGGTAAATACTTCCTTCAAATGAAGATACCTTCAATATGTTCGTTTGCCATCTCTCTACTATATACATTCTAATATCCTCCAACATGGTTACCATGGGTTTGGCCCTTACATTAACAATTAAACTATTGTTCACAAGTATGTTGCACATGACATTAGGGCTAAACCTAAATCTTGATAAATACATAATGCAATAAGAACGAGATAAGAAATACAATACGAAATAACAATTGAATATAGTTTTCAAGTTTGAAATAAATAACTTGGGGAAATTTCTATCAGGTGTTGAAAAGTCTCAATATTGACTTTCTTATTATGACTTGTTTTCCTCTTAGTGTTTGTGGATATGTGCTTTTTGTTGTCTTCCAAATCATATTTTTCAGTTTTTTATCTTAGAAATTTCTTTCTAGAGTTTGAATAGAAATATCAAACACAAAGCCTTTTATTGGTGACAACACACCCTTTAGTTGGAAGACATAACATATCAAATGCAAGCCATATAGGATATGAGATAAGTCTATTTATGACCAAAATGAAATACGTACCTTTTGTTTGTCATACATAAATGAGTATGAGGCACAAAATGTAGCACTTTCAGATCTACAATTAATAGCTCCAAGAACCATGACCAATATTTTCTTGTTCTCTCTCTCAATGACAACATAAGGCAGAGGAAACATTTGGTCACTAGATCCCTTCCCATTATAGCTAAAATTTCACCTTCATAATACTCTTTCAAGAAACATTCATCCAAATTTAATTATTTATCTTTATTTTATCCACAAATAAAATAATAATATTATAAAGAGATAACAAATACAAAATATAATCTATCTTTACAAATCAATCATCGATTTAAAAATGCTTATATCTTTACCAATTACATAAAATATTTTTGTTTGAATTCAAAGTACTTTTAAAACAATACACAATACAAAATTTTACTTATAGAAGATAAGCACATATGATGTAAACCTTATAAGGCTTGAAGGATCTTGATCAACTCAAAGAGACATGAGAAACTAAAAAATCATGGGAAAATAAGAACACAATGGTGAAAGCAAAGAAAACCATGGGTATGAATTATGATAATGTGAAGAAAACAATTAGAAAATGACAACTTATAACAAAATCAAATAGATAATGGATTAAAGATAAAGGATGGATAGAACACACCCTCTTTGTGATGAATATCAAAGGATAAGTGCAAGAAGATTCACCACTCGAGAAAAGTAAGATAAGAACCAAACAAGAGTAGAAAACTCTTAAGACTTTCAAAGTGAACTAATAAGGAGAATTGTAGTCAATCTTTAATAGTGAGCTTACAGGAGGGGTTGACTCTCTTTTATAAGGAGCATGTAACAACTTTAAAGAAGAAAATGCACCTTTCAAGTATTTAGAAATATTAGAAAACTCAAATGCAAACATAAGACTACTTAACCAAAAGTTAAGTTAACTAATTTTTCTTCAGTCCCAAAAAACTAAATTATAATTGTGATTAAAATCTAAATAAATTTCAATACAATTCATATGCAATCCAAAATAATGTTCAATCCCACATACAAACCAAAATGACAAAAATATAAATTAACGAAAAAAGCACAGTTTATAAAAAGAATAAAAAAAATAGTATAATGACACATCATAGTTTCAAAACATAAGAAATAATAACTAAACCATATAAAAAAAATATCCCAACCCAATCCAAATATGCTAACAAAAAAAACCCAACCCAAATACAAAAAAAATATTATGACCCTTTATTTGGAAGTAGGTTGGTGAGCCAACTCGGCTCACCATGATTTAAATGTAGAAATAAAGGGTAGGGGCCAAACAGTTCAAGTATTCAAACTTTGGTTAAGCCAAAAATGGAATAAAATAAATAAGGATGTTTATGCTTATGTTTACCTATGATGCATCGACATTTCAACTTGGGTCACATATCTATGTCCAACACGTATATGTGTCTGATACTTTAGGATATACGTTAACGATACTTTTCAATGAAATATTTATTTTATAAAGTTTTAGTACACTACAAGAATTTTTTTTAATAATGATAAATTTTAGTAACAAAAAATAATTAGTCACTATATAATGACCAATCTAGATACCAATTTAAAAACTAAAAATTATTAGCAACTAAAATTATTCCAAAAAAATATAATTGGTCTCTAAATTGATAATTAAAATAGTTTCTATTAATAATTGATTTATAAATTGGTCACTAACATTAACTACCAAGATTTCGACTACTAAAATAAGTGGTTTCTAAATTGGTCACTAATATTAGCAACCAGGTTTTGGCAACCAAAATAATTGGTTTCTAAATTGGTCTTCAATTAGAAAATTGGTATCTAACATATTTTTGGTTACTAAAATTGGTTATTATTTAAGAATTTTCTTTTAATGGTACTTTTATGATAACAATAATTTATATTTTTTATGTTGACAACTTTAGTACATATAATTTTATTTTGGATTCACACAATAACGATCATATATTTATTATGTTTTTAAGAATCATTGTTCACTTTTCAATATTCATATATCATGTGTCTATTACGTATCATGTTCTATTATTTTAAAAATAAACATATCAATGTATTAGATACGCGTCATATCCGATATACATATCGTATCCGTGCATCATAGATGTTCACCAACATTATTGATTTCTCATACAAATTCTTATTTTATCTTAGAAATTTACTTTTTCTGCTTTTTTTTTTCTTGTTTCATTTACATTCTTAAATTGCATTGCTTCTTATTATTCTCACTTTACAATTGTGTTAGAAGTTTATATTTTTATTTCATATATTTAATTTAAAATCATATTTGTAAGAGATCACTTAGAAGTGAGTACAAACCTAATAGCAAGAAATTAATTAAGAGTGACTACAAGACCAACCAATATAAGAAATTAGTTAGGAGTGGTTCCAAATCCAAATAATACTAAAAAATTAGTAATCATAAATAGTTCTAGACTTAAATAATAGAAAAAAACTAAGAATAACTATAAACTCAAACATGCTTAATCAACAACTTAGGATATGTAGGTAGCACTCCACTACTTAAACATGTATCCGAACCCTTCATTAAATGTAAAATCTTATTCTAATTTATTACTTTTTCTTTTGTAATAATTTTCAAGTTTGATTGATTATGACCTACGAGCACAAACAGTTACTATATAGGGAAAATTGATAATGCAAACTTCTCCGATCATACTCAGTGTTTCAATCTCGAAGACTGTCCTAAACTCACTAACTAATCTACCATTTATTATTATAAAGAACAATTAGAATAAAGTAACAAATTAAATGCATAAAGATAGTTTGACTTAAAAGACAAAATAATAAAGGAAAAGATAAAAGACTTTTCTAAGTTTAAAATATTCGTGTAAAAAAAATGCTTAAATGTTATGTCATAGTTATTAGTCACTTTCTGTTAATTAGCTACACTTATGTCCAAATCTTATTATATTTGTTTTACAAAACATTACAAGGGAATTGCTTTAAAGAAAAAAACCGAATGTATTTTGACAATTTATTTCAACTGAAATTGTTGGATCTCAACTATTCGCTGAAAAAATTGTTTGCGCACAAAACTTGCATTAAATAATTCAATAACAGGTAGGTTAACAAATATCGAGAACAATTTAATTCTTAACACGTTTAGTCTTTTAAAATATTAAAATCATTGGAACAAAACATAGAAACTCTCAAATCGAATTTAATTAACTTTGTTACATTGTTGATTGTGAGCAGCGTTACATGTAAAGTAAACTATACAAATATTATTGTTTTATACAAAAATAACTTACTTTCTATTACGTTATATGATACTTTTAAATAAACCTACACAGTAATTATGTTTTTTATTAGATGATCTTTATATTTTCCTAGTTTTTAAATATATTTTCAATAAATAACACACTTTATATATATATATATATATATATATATATATATATATATATATATATATATAGTAAATTTATATTAATTTATTTTATATATAAACGTCATAGTGATTAAATTTTAGATAAATAATTATAATTAAGAATAAAAAATTAAAGTTTTAAACTGTAAATTTTAAAACAATTATATATAAACATTTGTATTTTATTATTTGAATTGTCTTCGCGTTAACAACATTTAAGAAGTCAATAAAAATAGTATAACTTTTTAATAATCAAATTACACAATATTCTATTTATAAACTATTCGGTAGTTCTTATATTTTTTAATTCTACAATTAAATTTATTTAAATTTTCGTTAATATATTAATTTCAAATAAAAAAATGAATATCATTTTATTAAGAGTATTAAATAAGTAAATATTTATTTTTAAATCTAAACAAGTAGAGTATTATTTTATTAAAAATAAAAAATGATATTTATTTAACATTTAAAAAAAAACATAAATATCATTACACGAGTAAAAGTAACTATTTTTTCGTGTAACGAGTAATTGGAAGGGTTCCAACCGGAGGGCAAAACCACAAGTAAAAGTAAAAGTGAAAAAATAACCACAGTAATTGCCACACGTTATCCCATATTTGATTTATAACTTTTCGGGACTAGTTTTAAATTATAAAATACAGTCAACAACAGACATATTTTTGTTATTCTAAAATTCCAAGTTAATTATTGTAAAGAAAAAACATTATACATTCAAAGTAATTATAAATTAGTATAGATAATAAACTTATTTATTTTGAATAATCATGTTAGCAGTCTTTTTAATGATGCGTACAATTTTTAACAAACTCTGTTATAAAGTCAACACTGTATAACATTGTGAAAGTAAATTACATTAATTATATATAAATTAATTAACACAAATTAATTGCAAGTTCAAGAGTACGTACTTTGGGACTAAAATAATTTGGACCACCTAGAATAACACTATATTATGGAAAATATACTTATAATTTGAACAAAATAAAAGATATATTTAAATATTTAAAAAGCCAGGATGGTTTGATTTGAGTGGAGGGTGAGAATTGATGGCAGGCTGTAAAATACAGAAGGTTTGTTACCAATAGGAATTATTTATTATATATTTAAATTAGATAATAATGTTGATTAATATTGTGGCAGGCGGGGTCATTCTGATGGCGTGGCGAGATGATAGATAGATACAGCATCTACGGTACTGCAGAGGAACCCAACTTCAACACTTTCTTGAGCAAGTAAACACCTGTTCCTGTTCTTCTTCTGCTCCTCTTTTTGCTGCATCACATTCATAAACTCTCTCTCTCTCACTCTCTCTCATGTGTTATTGTTATCATTCATTCACAAGTCACCAGGCATAACTTCCAGCCAAAGCTGCAAAATTCAACTTTTCTTCCCTTCCACTGCTGCATGAGCTAGTTTCCAAGCCATAGAGGAAGAGAGAGTCAGAGATCTAATGGAGTACGAGAGGATAGAGAAAGTTCAGGTTTGGCATTTAGCCTCTCTCCGACTGTGTTTTTCTTCATAAAAATCGAATCTTTTGTTTTCTTCTTGGTTGGATTGGTGGGAGAGGAGTTCATGTAATTCAAGGTTTGCGTTGTTGGAGGAGTTCAGAATAGTCTTAGTAACCCCTTCTGTTTCCTCGTGGGTTTGGTTTCATTGATTCCCTCCAAGTGAATTTTTAACATGGTTCAAAAACCAGGCTTTTGCTTTTTCTACTTTTGTATTGAATGGAAGGATGGGGTTTGTCATTATTACTGGGTGGGTGGGTGGGTGGGTGAGGAAGAGAGGAAAAAAGGCTGAAAAGGGAAAGAGAAAAAGGGTAGGATTCATTTGCCCTCGTTTTTCTTCTGAGTGGAACGGTGGGGTGGGTCTTTTGGTGGAAAAGAAAGTGGTCATGTATTGGGTATAATTGATTTTGCAGTGTTAGAAATTTGGTACTTGAGTTCTTCTGTGATCTTTATGAGGATAAGTTTGCCATTTGTTATGCAGGGTGGAATAATTTCTCCCAGTAAACTCAGGATGAAGTTGTTAGGGCCTCACCATCACAGGAAGAAGGATGGATCCAATAGTAATTCATCCAGAACTTCCCCTTCAAGGCTTGAAGAAGATGCTGAATTTGTTAATAGCTTACTTGCTTCAAAAAACGACAACCTTGAAGATGAAGGTTTGAAAATGCAATTCCAATATCTTTATTTTTGCGTGTTCATTTACTTTTTACTTAATAGTAAAAAATTATTCCTTCCAGTTACATCTCCAAGCTTAGAGGTTCTATCATTAAAGCCATCTGGTGATGCTGTGGTGGAGCGGAAGCAGAGTGGGAAAATTTCCCATGAAGCAAAGGAGACAACAGCGAAAGAAAATGGTGACACGGGTCGTGTAAAGATGCAGCATTTTCAGAAGGTTGTTGGCGGTGGAAGTTCAAGCACAATTCACGCGCTGAGATCAGTGGAAGATGAAAATCTTGATTACGACAGCAATGCTAGCTCGTCCAGTTTTGAGTTTGATAAAGGAGAGAGAGCAGGGAACAATGCTGCCACTAGATCTCTGTTCAGACCTATTCCTTCTAAGTGGAACGATGCCGAGAAATGGATAATGAACAGGCAAAACATACATGCGAATCACTCGAAAAAACATGTTGCACATAACCAAGCGAATCGCATGGCATCAAGCATGGTGAGGGTTGCTCCCGAGTCTGCTCATTATGATCATAAGCTCCCCACAGGAAAAGTGACGGAAACGAAGAGAGTTGATTACTGTCAACCCACGTCACATACGGGATTTGAAAAGTTCTCTTTTGTTCCCTCCGATGCTCATTCAGTTTCAGGTCAAACACATGGAGGAAATCCAGTGGTAGAGTCTTTTCCCCAAAGCAAAGATTTGAAGGAAGTCAATGAATTGGTTCTATCTTCCTCAAGAGGCATAGATGATCAATCAGGTATGCTATTCATAGACAACATATTTCTTAATTTAGGTGATGATGAATGATCTGAGATTCTGATTGAAACATTGAAACATAACATAACACATTGTTTTGATGATACAGTGATGCCTGGGATAAGATCCGTTGCAATGAGAGACATGGGAACTGAAATGACCCCGGTGCCAAGTCAAGAACCTTCGCGGACAGCAACTCCTGTAGGGTCAGCAACTCCACTACGGAGCCCGGTTTCGTCGATGCCGTCGACTCCTCGGAGAGGTGCACCAGCTCCGACACCTTTGGACAACATGACCGATGAGGATTCCCAGTTTCCCGTTGAAAATGGCAGAACACATTTGTCTGAAGAAGAGATGAAGATAAAGACAAGGAGAGAGATTGCAGCCCTTGGAGTGCAGCTTGGTAAGATGAACATTGCTGCATGGGCAAGCAAAGATGAGAAGGAAAAGAACCAATCTTCTCCTCAGGGCACCAATGTGCAAGAACAGGAGAGAATTGAATTTGAAAAACGTGCTGCTATGTGGGAAGAAGCTGAAAAATCTAAACATACCGCTAGGTTTTATTTTTATTTTACTCACATTCTCTATTTATAGATCCATGTAATTTGTTCATTGTTACTAATGTGGTTGTCACGCGTTTGCATTTGCAGATTTAAGCGTGAGGAAATCAAAATTCAAGCATGGGAAAGTCAAGAAAAGGCAAAATTAGAAGCCGAAATGAGAAGAACCGAGGTAATTGTTTTACATATGATGCTTTCATCATATTTAATTGGAAACACTTTAGTTGAAGTCTGTTATCTTTATTACTGGCTTGCTTTTGATTGAAACGAAATGCATTTTAGGCGAAAGTAGAGCAAATGAGAGCACAGACGCATGCAAAAATGGTGAAAAAGATTGCTATGGCGAGGCAAAGGTCAGAAGAAAAGCGTGCTGCAGCTGAAGCTAGAAAAAATAGAGAAGCAGAAAGAACTGTTGCTCAAGCAGAATACATACGCCAAACAGGTCGATTACCCTCATCCAGTTACATATGTTGTGGTTGGCTCTGATATAAACCTTAAAGATTGCACTTGAAACAAGATGCACCTCTCTCCATGATTGCTCATCTTTCTTACCAACATCATATGGGTCATCAAAACTGTCGTATCATCTTATACGTTACTTCAAACCTTGTAATTTTCAAACAACTGAGTGCAAGTTGCTGCTTCAGTAAAGTGATTGCTGAGTGATGTTTACAAGTCACAGAACCGTCTTTTTTTAAGTGAAAAAGAGACAATGTAAATTTTCTTGTGATTTTGCTTTTAGATTGTGTTATCTTTTGGTGCCATTTCAAATTAGTGTTGCAGAACAGAGAATATTCAGTGCATGAATGGAATAGAAATTAAAAAGGTGCAAGCTTGAATGAAAATCTCAACAAGATCCGATCTTTCTATCATACTACTACGTATTTGAGTGTTGATTCTATAAAACACTTGATATTCATTTAAGTGGCTATTTAAGCATTATCTTAGCTATCGTATGATATGTTTGTATTTGTAATTTCTTTCTAGTACATGGTTGTAACTTTATCCTGTTGTGTTATGTAAATTTTTATTTTATTTTTCATTTATATATAAACCGTTCTTTTATACCTAATAATGGCAATCAAATATTGTTAATCATTCATATATTATGTTTTTTTGGGTTGTGTGCCTCTGACTTCTTCCTGGATAAAGTTTATTATGCTATCAAAGCATTTTAATTGAGATCTGTATTTGGCATTCTACTCATGAATATCTTCTTTAATGAGTTAATAAGTAAAACACTATTCAGTGCACATAGCCAATTTTTACCTTCATCCTAGTAAAAATTTTAAAAAATTATATTTTTGAAGTTGATATATGTTAAACTATTATTATTATATAGAAGAAAGTTGAATTTATTGATAGAATAACTTCAAAGTCAACAAAGATCAAATGTATTTAATATGGTGATGGTATAATAATATAGTCATATAATGGATTATTCATTCATTCTTTCAAACTCACAAAACATTCTAGAAGAATATGGTTGAAATAATTTGGTAAGATTTGGAATCCTGTTTTTCACAAGGAGATCCATATAAAATTTAGAAGTAGAAGCTTCTTTGACAAATAAGGTGATCTCACCGAAATACACCGGTGGAACTTCATTATATGTTGGGAGTGTCAAAATTTTGGTTAAATTATTCTTTAGTTCATTTTTTTGTCTAAAAATATTATGTTAGTTCTCTAGTGTTTTTTATTTTTAATTTGGTCTTGATTTTATAAAAATTAATACAATTTTATCTTTTTCGTTAAAATTCTTGAAGTTGAACAAGAATTTTTCATCAAAATTGATATTACGATTATGTCAATTACACTAACAAAGACAATCATTCACAACTTCAATTTTGATGAAAAAATTCTTGATCTGATTCAATAAATTTAACGAAAAAGGACAAAATTACATAATTTTTTAAAATTCGGACCAATTTGAGATTAAAAAAAACTAGATGACCAACTTAATATTTTTGAACGAAAATAAGAACCAAAAGAGTAATCCTAAAATTTTTATATAAATTAGTCAAAATGTAACACCCCATTTAATTAATAACCCTAATTAAAAATGGCGTCACATAGAATAATATAATAGTGCGGTCCAGGAGTGTAAACATTACTCCATACAGTTGTTCAAAAGAAGACAGGAGAGAAATTGGGCACACCACGATACCAATAACAAAGCATAATAAAGTACGACAATATTCTAAAAAATAAAGCCTAATGGCAAGACAATACATGAGCCACAACCCTAACAGAAAGCCACCATCGTCCTGTTGACTACGAGTATTTCTCGCATCTGCTCACATCAATAAATTGATGATCATCGCAAAGAGAGAGATCCACACAGCAAAACATAAAACAAACAAAAGGGTATGCTAGAGCGAAAATGGATTTATCATACAATTATATACACTTCCATAGTCAAATATACGTGCATCATCTAATCATATTATGACCTTCCAAACAATACACTAAGACTCAGACACGACTCATTCGGATACATATAATTAGTCGGATTCAGCGGATGCTTGCACTTGTGGTGGACATTCCCTACTCTACCGAGCTGCTCTCTCCCGAGCTAAGTGTTACAATGTCTCAACCCCCACACACAAGATTAGCCTTTAATGGGTTTCAAGCCTCCTACTACTCTCACCACAAAAGTCAGTTCGCTTTATGTGAGACTAACTGACTCCTTAGAGCATCAGGATGCAACCTTACCTTGAATCCTTACTAAATTATATAGATGAGGCACCATCATGAACTCCCACTAACAGGGGTCATGGAATTACGTCCCGACCAACTGAGGCACCACCATGAGGTCTCACCTAAAGGCTCATGGAATTACGCCCTAACCACTTACCAATCACGGTTAACCATCCAATATGTACTAGCCATGCATTTAATTCTCATGCCAACATTTATAACCAACCGTCAATCATTTTTCATTTCCAAAACAATGCCAAATTCATCATCCTTAGCCCATGAATCATTCCATACATACGACATGCCCAAATCATGTTAAACTCATCAATCACAAACTATAAATCATCTTACTCATACATAATCACCCAATTCATACTTTAAAAGCAAGATCAATACAAACATATAGCCAACATCCGAGAACAGAGAAACAACAGAACATGGTGCATTCTCGCCCAGCTTCTCGCTCAGGCAAAAAGGTCTCGCTCAAGCGAGCTCCTTTCGCCTAGGCGAGAGCTCGACAACTAGGAATAGTGGCCCTCTGCACTTGCTCGCTTAGGCGAGATCTCCTCACCTGAGCGAGACATTCTCTCGCTCAAAATGAAGATCGGTATCCTGAGCAACAGCTCGCGCAAGAGACCTGGGTGAGTCTCGGCCAGTCTCACTTAGGCGAGACAAGCTCGCTTGGGCAAGATTATCAGTTCTTGCCACTGTTCGTACCTGCAGCAACCACACATTCATACCCAAATAGCCATACAACATCATCCATACATTAACAGTAGCACTTCAACCATACAATCATGAAAACAGAGCAAAGTAAACAAAAATCAAGGTAAACAAGTAGACCTTAGCTCCTCTTACCTAGATAGAACTAGCCAACGACTCCGACACTGAAGCGAGTGAGTACGAGAGTTCCTGGAGCAGATTTAGGAGCTGAAAACCCTAATGCATATGAGACACGAGATTACTACACAGAACCCCAACAGAAAACATGAAGAACCCAACCAAAGAGAAAGAGTATTGGTTAACGAATAACTTACGAGGTCGAACTAAACTTGAATCTGATTAAACTTCGAAACTCTAGTAGAGCTCTAGATGAGGAAAAGGGAGGAGTAGTAAGGCTTTGATTTTGCAAGTGAATGTGGAATGGAAGGGTTAGACTGCTTTAGGAGCCTTAGCACCCTATGGGACAGCCGTTAGACCCAACAAATTTAGGACCAGCCCTTAAACATTAGGGCAGAAATAATTGGGCCTTACAAAAAACATTGTATTTACTTTTTTTATGATAATAAAAATATAATAAAATTACAATTATTATTATTATAATTATAAAATTTGATATAAATAATTTTTATAATTTTAGTATAATTAATTTTCATTTATAATGATTCAATTTTAAAAAATAAAAAATGATTAAATTAAACAAATAACCATTTAAAAAATAATATTAATAAAATAATTATTTTTATTTAAAAATTGTTTAAAAGATTAAATTGAAAAATAAATGTGAAAAAAGAAAACTTTTTCTTATATATAAATATAAATGTGTAAATATTTATTAAAATATTAAATTTGAAAAAATTTATTTAAAATCATATATTAAATTATATAAATAAATAAAAAATTGGGGGGGGGGGGCAGCATGGCCCCCTTAGTCTCAACGAGTACCTCAAGATGTCTTGCTGCCATACCTACCAGCCACAACTAGTAGAGCACGTATGGGAAACCATGCTACGAACCACACTTCGTAACGCCAGGTGGAGTTACCAATACGAATAACATTCATAACGTTCCAAGACTACAAAACTCGTCAGCTTAATACTGAGGAGGGCAATCAAACTGGACCCATCCGTACACGCCACAACACGCACATTCACACCGGCAACACTCGTCGACCCGAGCCACAACTCAAGAGTTCCTCGTGTTCACCCGCCATCACGAGCCACAACTCAAGAGAGGCCATTCCAAGCCACAACTCAAGGAATGCCACGTGCTTAACCCCTATCCCAAGCCACAACTCAAGGGATACGTTCCGAGCCACAACTCAAGGAACACCAGCAAGCTGACCTTCGAGATATCATCAAAGCCTTGTAGACCACGCACATCCAAGGCAAGTAAAACACAGACCTGGTCTCTACATTATCGCCTGACACTGCTCATGAGTTGCTAGGCGCTAAACACTCCCAGATTGCGTGGCGGGGGACACGTGCCGCTAGGCGCGAAGTGCCTTTGATATAGGTGTCGACTGGCGAGATAACCTTCATCGCCACGCGTCCAGTGTCTTTTTGTTTTGTAGCTTCTGTTTGGTTGTTCGAACCACACCGTCAGGCGCTACACCAGTATAACGAGCCTACTGGTTTTTATTAATTTGCACAGTTTACCAACTCTCTTACTACCTCAACACTGACCCAAAATTCATAAACATAGTTGAATATTATCAACATGACTTCCCAATATCCTATCCGAACTCATATACAATTAATTAGCTCCATGTTGACCCATGTATGAATTCAATCTTATAATGTCAATTGGACATTATAGTATTCTTGTATAAATCCTTAATCCAACCTGGTTTTAGTAGTACTAAGTCCCCTTTTTAATTCACTACCACAATATACCTACTTTACCACATTGATTATACTTTTGGCTAAATAGGCACTCCATATCAATCCCAAGGTCTACATCCTATTTCCACCGCGAACATTATTCAGAATCATAGTTTATAACTAACTATATTGTATTTACCACTAAAACACTTCTCCTCACACTCCAACCTTTACATTAAATCACGTGAATATTCATTCCCTTTCCTTTCTTGAGTCATATAAAAAGATCAAAGTTCTCTCACCTAACGAAATTCCTATTCAACATAAACCCAAAACCATCGTCTGCCATCACAGCCACGCAATGCAGACTCCATTGCGCTGGCGCCTGGTGGTGCATGAAAGTCTGGGTAAATTCCAGAATTTCACTACACTTGCGAATGCCCAACAATCCAAAATACCCTACATTGATCATTTACCCAATCTTAGAAATCACTCATACTACCAATGGTACCTATTCTCCGACCAGAATCAAATTTACAGATTATCAATGCAATTCCAGCATCAATCATAATTAACACTCAAGATCCCCCAATTTTCCAAACCCTAAAAGGTGTTCACATAATTTCATCCAATTTAACCTCAAATCACATGTAATTCAACGATATATGACATATAATCATTTACAAATAGTTAGAACTTCCTTTCTCCCCGATTAGAATCATCCCAGCAACCCCAAAACACCAAAATCGAACTAAAATTGGTTTGCGTCGCTTGGTGGGTGTTCATCATTACCAGGCAGTTCAATGAAACCCAGAAAACTGGGTGGCAGGCATGCATTGCTTGGTGGCCAGAGTTATACTGCCAGGCAGTTCCTCAATAGGAACCCAGAATTGCATAGAAATAGGATGAGTCGCCTAGCGACAATTCATCACCCGCCAAACGGTTTCTAGAAAAATTCCAGAAACATGAAATTCGATTAACAACAGAGAATTATCGTACAACATCATGTTGTTCATCATGCAATTAATCTTAAACAATAATTTACAAGGCTCAGCTCCCCTCACATGGAAATCCTTGCTTAAAACTTGAGAATTAAAGCTTCCTCTTAGTCAACAATGTCTTCCCTTGACGCTTCCAACAACAATCCTCAATACTCACGAAAATGCAACTCCTCTTTGCTCACAAAATGCTTCTCAAATCATTCCCTAGGCTGCCCTATGTTTTTCTCTCTATGTTCTCTCCTCTCCCTTACTCTAAATTCACTTGATTAATCACCATTAATTCAAAAACGAAAATTGCCATTAAACTAGAGTATAATTACCATTCAAGGTTCATTAGTGGCTGTTTTCCTAGCCCCTCTTGGCTGCCCCTTTGTCATCTAGGGTTTCTCTACCCTTTGACATTCATACCAAAGAGAATTTTGGCAAAAAGAAAGTTTAATTTGGATTCATGAAGGTTTGAACCCATAACCTTTCCAATGTCAAATCAATACATAACCATTCAACAAATTCATGTTTCGTGATAACTCCTATAAATATAGGATTATATTACCACTCTTCATGATCAAGCATATTATTAAAATAATAATCAATTAAATAACACATAAATGGCATACATAGGACTCAAACCCAAGTCTTCTTAACATAACCAAGTACTCTCAACCACTTGAGCTAGTACTTTTCCACATCACAATACTCAACATTTAATGCCATAAAGACTCCCACTACTTGCATTTATTAATTAATTAATTATTTAATTAATTAAATTTCGCGGGTCTTACATCCATTCGAACCCAACACCATGAACAAACTTCTGCAACTCTCGCTTAGGCGAGAGGGACTCGCTTGGGCGAGAATTGTAGAGTTTCATCTCTATTCGCGTATAGACTTCACCAAACCAAACCAAAACACATTTCACACCATACTAAACGTAAAATTAATAGCAGCTGCATTAGAACATGGTTTATATCCACTCAACTACCAAATCTCAATATTTATTCGGCCACAATCCCTTCCATATTAAAAACCCTCATCCATAAATCATATACAACATAAAGGGTTTTGCACCCAACAACCACCAAACCAATTTTCACCCTCATCATACATACATGAATTTCACAATACTCAAAAATTTAATTGAGAATAACAACAACGAAAATCGTATCACATTTGATTTTATACACAAAAGGAAGTTGCCCCTAACTTGGAATTCTTGATTAAAATTATGCAAAAATGCAGGTTCCTTGTTCAGCAATGCTCTTGTTTCAGTCTTCCTCCCAATTCAGCCCCTTGCACACCCAAGACTCACCTCTCCCACTCTAATTTTCATTCTTCTCTCAAAGAAAAAACAAACCACTACAGAAACCCTTATCTCCACCTAGAATTTTCCTTTTATAGGTAACTTAATGTTGGGTTAAAGAGCTGAAACAAAATTGGGATTTATTATGGGTTTAATGCTTATTCAATGGTAATTACAAGGGGTTTTTCAGACCCTCTTGGCTGTCCCTTCTGCTAGGATTCCCTCTACCTTTTCACATTCACTCCAAGCTAAATTTGGCAAAAATAAAGGTTAATTTCTATCTATTCAAGGTTTAAACCCGTGACCCTCCACTCATAAGGCCAAAGCACAACCACTATGCTAATTCAGATTTAGTGGTAACCATTATAATCTTATGATTATAATATCACTCACCAGTCACAAATATATTATCAAAATACAATTAAATCAAATAACACACAAAAGGCATACATACGACTCGAACCCAAGTCCTTTAACACAACCAAGTACTTTCAATCATTTGAGCTAGTACTTTTTCACATCATACCAATTAACATTTAATGTCATAAAAGTCCCCTTCTCCCTCATTTATTAATTAATTAATTGATTTCCACAGGTCTTACAACTTGCATTGCCATAGTTGTAGCAACTTGCTGATATGCATTCTCATGCGTAGTGGTCGTGCTTGCCACACTTGAAGCATTCTAGTTTAAACTTAGACCGACCTCCTCATCTTCTTCCTTGACCATGACCACACCAATTCTACAACCTTGTTTGATTCGTGTTGACTTCAATATCACCTTGTCCTCAACCACCTCGTCCCTTACCTCTAGGACCTCATACCTGAGTGTTCCGAGTCCCATTCAAATCAAGTTTCACATGTAGTGCTTAGCCAACAAACTCTTCTACTAAGAGAACTGACAAGTTCTTCGACTCCTCTATAGTGCATACAATGCTCTCAAAATCATTTGTCAATGATCTCAAGATTTTCTGCACAACCTGGCTTGCTGATTGTGGCTCTCCATTCTTGTTGAATTGGTTGGCCACTTTCTCTACTCGAGTTATGTACTCGGTCAGCCACTCTTTATCCTTCATCTTCAAGTCTTCAAACTCTCCTCTGAGAGGTTATAAATGGACTTGTCTGATGTGGTCGTTCCCTCTGTATGCAACCTTCAGAATCTCTCATGCTTATTTTGAAGATGCAACGTTTGCAATCTTCTCAAAGCCTGACTCATCCACCACATTGTACAAGATGTACAAGACCGATTTATCTTTCACTTGCGTCTTTCTCAATGTGGAAATTTGGGCCACTGTCTGGTCTTCGTCCTCCTTGTATTCTTGATACCTATTCTCCACTATAACCCATATGTCTTGGGATCCCATAAGGGTCTTCATTTGTAAACACCAATTATCATAATTGGTTTTCTTTGACAATTGTGACACGATCATTCCATTAACAACTTTTTCCATTTCACCTTTTTTTTCTTCAAAGCACTCAAGTGCACACTGTTTTCATAACACTGTTTCACACACACACACACACACACTCTCTCTCTCTCTCTCTCTTTTTCTCACTCGGTATTTAGAGCATAAAAGCTCTGATACCACCTCCTCGTTAAACTCAAGATGACACACATATGAAACAAAACACAATTCATTGTGGGTCATTTTATTTAAACTGAGATAGGCTATTTAAAATAGTCATGTACATAATGACCACCCTAATAATCAGTCGTGCATATTGCACCAAATAATTTGGCGTGTATAACAGAACGAAACCACACATGTTATTAATGGAATCTTTTAACAAAAACACACTGCAACTAACACTAAAATAAACTACCCTATTATACTGCAAATATAAAAACACCCTATTATTTAATTTAAGATTATCTAACAAATCTTACCCAAGAGTTGCTATGATCCAAACTATATTAAATTTTAGCTAAAAGTGGTTAATGTTAAAAGAATACTCAATTTGTATTTTGTAGGATACTTTGCTAGTGGAACTTGATGTGTTGATCAAGAATATAGAATTTTGAGTTTATAAATAAACCTATATAAAAACTCTAAGCATACATCTTTCTCTTCTCTAATTTGTTTAAGTTTCATTTTAAACTGCAAGTAATTGAAGAAGAGTTCATTCTAAATGAGATGTACAAAAAAATACATTAACAATCCATTTAATAACTTAAAATTACATTAGACTATCCTCATTAGGCATTGATCTTATGAAATCCTCTTGATAGTGTGTCTGTAAAGTTAAAATTTGGTCTGAATATTTTCATCACGAAAGATGCAAAATGTAACGTCCCTACTGGAAATTACTTAAAGAAAAGAATCAAAATATCATTAAAATTCAAATATCATATTTTATTATTCCGAAATGCGGAAAAATTTAAAATTCATACTAACCGCTTGAAAAAACCAAATTAACAACATCCATAAAGATTATAATAGTTATACAAGTTCCCAAAATAACGGAAAGGAAAATTAAAATCGTAGATAAACATAATCAAAATCCCACGCTAGTCCTCTCTCCATCTTTAGGCATCACCAACATAACCTAGAATATCATCTGCTCATGTGTGACACGTCACAGGATCATCGTCAAACACAAACAGAAAGGGTGAGCTTATAAACAAATAACATATAGTTTGATAAAATAGAGATTCACCCAAACTACTTTATTCTAGTTTATTCTTGGCCAAGAACCTTACTGCCCCAAGGTTTTCCAACCTATAAGTCAAACAAATACTTGACCATGCACCCAGGATATAACATGCTTCCACGAACCTGCCCGCTCGTGGTCCTGCCTCTACGAACCTCTCCGCTCGTAGTCCAACTCTACGGACCTCCCTGGTTGTAGTCCAACACATGTGATCCAACAGGATATAACATGCTTCCATGAACCTACCCGTTCATGACACAAACAAGCATCTCATAGTCCAAGTCTCACATCACATCATACAAAATGCAAGTAAGAAAAGCTTATTACCTTCAGTGCTATCGCCTAGCGTTGCCTAGGCGCTGCTAGACGATATTCCAGCGTAGACCGCCGGGTGGAACGCTCTCGCCGTCAGGCGCCAGGTTGCACCTAAACCACTATCCCAGAGGCTATCGCCTGGCAGTCACACCTCACTACCAGGCACCACGCGTTACAAGGACACCCTTGATAGTCCTATCGCCTGGCGGCCTTCCTTGTGTCGCCAGGCCGTATACCAGTAATGAGATCCTCCTTGTTTTAGTACCCAAAATAGATTATGTTTCAATCTATAATGCCCTAATGACAATAAAGCTTATTCACAAATCAGTGCCTAATTCTAGATACATTGCCACACCACACATGGTTTCACTACTTAAACTCACATTCACAATTCATCTATTCAAAACATATGATTCACCAAGCATTCTATGCTTACACAAATGACTTAGTCAAACTTATGGAAATGCCACACAATCTAGTATCTCATCATCACACAACCTACTTTTACCACACTGAAATAACACCAAACCTTCCCCTTAAATACCTCTCAATTCAAGCTACACAATCATAATTGATACCTTAACCCACCCTTGTATGATTATCGTCCTAAAAGTCCATACCTAAAGAAAACTATGTTTTCTAACACCTGCAATCTCAATTAAAATTATCCTTTCTTCCTGATCAATTACCATCCCCACATCAATTCTGAACTACACATTAGTATAAACATACCATCATATACTCTTCATTAACTCATTCCAAACCACTAAGGTTTAAGTACATTATTCTCGTCCAGATGAATTTATATTAGTACCTCATAAAACTCAACCCTCGCATCCAACACAACTGGAACACAATACTAGAACTAGCATTATCGCCTGGCAGCAGATTATGCACCACTAGGCAGCATACCAAATTCAGGGAAAAATCCCAGTTTTTCCCCATTTCTACGAGTATTCTTATATTCTCCCAATTCGATTTAGTTATCCCCAAAATGCCATAATCATAAAAATTTTCAATTGAACCTATGGAAACGATCAATAATCTTATACAATTATAATTACCTCAAGGTAGCACCCTATTCCCAATTCTGACAATTATTTCAAAAAAAAACTTAACAGAACACCTCCATGCTTGCATTCCAAATTCAACCCTCAAACATCACAATCATAGCAATTATATAACCTTACACATATACTAGACATAGTAGCCTGACAAAAAATTCTCAACATCAAAAAATTCACAAAACACCACAAAAACAGAAACAATCACCGTGCCTCGCCTGGCAGATTCACCTCGCCGCCAGGTGATTCATAATAGAACCCAAAAAACTGGGTCAGATAGGATGAGTCGCTTGGCGAGCATTCACACCGCCAGGCGGTTTCTGGGTAGAAACCCATAAACCTATAAAAATAGCATGAAAAGACACGTTTCATGCTTTTGATCATAGTAAAGCACAACAAGTCATACACAAGCAAAACATGTGAGATCAGCTCCCCTTACTTGGTAATCCTCCGTCCAAACACACTCATATAGTTCGCCTTCGCAAGGCTTAGCTCTCACTTTTCCTTTATGAACCAAAATAGTCCACTCTTCTTTGATTTTCCACGCATCAATAACCTCTCCACTCTCACTTCCTCTGCCAATTTTCCAGAACTCTTCCACCTTTGTTTTAATTAAATTAAATGAAAAAACGAATTTAATTGATGTTAGGGTTAATGGCCATCAATTCTCACTAACCTGATGGTTTTTTAGCCCTTCTAGTTTCTTGCACTGATGGTTGGGGTTTTTGACCCTTCCCATCCATGCCAAAAATAATTTTAGCAAAACCTTATTTCGCACACACCAAAGTTCGAACACATAACCATCCAATCTCAAAGCAAGTACATAACCAATTTAACCAATTCATGTTTCATGATAATTCTTATACATCTAGGAATTTATAATCACTCATCATGATCAAACATATCATTAAAATAATAAACTATTAAAATAACATACAATTAACACACACATGGCTCGAACCGAAGTCCTTTCCATACAACCAAGTACTCTCAAGTGTAAAATTTTGGACCGAGTACAAGTGATCCCCATCTTGATTCCAAAACAGCGTTGTCCTACACCTTCACCCATACAAGGCCTCATACAATGCCATACCAATGCTATAGTGATAATCGTTGTTGTAAGTGAATTCTACCAAAGGAAGCATTTCACTCCAACTCCCCATATGATCCAATACACAAGCTCGCAGCAAATCCTCCAATGATTGGATAGTCCGCTTAAACTGACCATCCGTCTGAGGATGATAAGCTGAACTCATTCGCAACTAAGTACCTAATGCTGCATATAATGACTGCCAAAAAATGAGAAGTGAATCTCAGATATCAGTCCAATACTATACTAGCTGGCATCCCATGCAGTCTGACTACCTCTCGAATGTATAACTCTGTCAACTTATCCATCGACATCTTCTGATTAATTGACAGAAAATAGGCACACTTGGTCTACCCGTCCACAATCACCCAGATTGACTCATGCCTTTTAGTGGATCCCGAAAAATGAGTCTTGAAATCCATGTATATGCTTTCCCATTTCCACTGCAGAGTGTCAAGTGGGTGTAGTGTACCACTAGACTTCTAGAGTTCAATTTCTGCCTTTTGACACACTAAACAGGATGCCACAAAATCCGCGACATCCATTTTCATTTCGTTCCACCAGAAGCATTATTTGCGGTCCTTATACATCTTAGTCATATCCGAGCTAAGACAGATTGTATGACGCTCTTCTAGAATCTTCTTTCACAATCTCCAATTTCGAGGGACACACTCTATCTCAAAACTGAAGGATGCCATCCGCTCCCTTCCTGAAATTTTTCCCCTTCTCTGTACCCAGCTAGCTCACAAATTACTACAACTCAACGTCATTCTTCCGCTTATCTCTGATCACTCCTAAGAAGTCATTGGTCAGTGTTAGTACACTACACCTAATGGAATCCTCTCCCAGCTTTATTCCCAAATTCATATCCTAGAGCTTCTCAATCAACTTTAGCTTTCACTATTAACACTGACATATGCACCCACTTTCGACTCAAGGTGTTTGCCACCACATTAGCTTTATCTGGATGGTAAAGTAACTCAAAATCATAGGCCTTGAGGTACTCCATCCACCTCATTTTCCTTATATTCAGCTCTTTCTGGTCAAACAAGTACTTCAGGCTTTTGTGATCATTAAAGACTTGGAAATGTGAGCCATATAAGTAGTGCCTCCAAGTCACAAGACTGAATACAACCGCAGCCAATTCCAGATCATGAGTAGGGTAATTCTTTTCGTGAACCTTTAGTTACCGAGAAGCATATGTCACTATCCTCTTCTCTTGCATCAATACACACCCCATACCCTGATAGGAGGCGTCACAATACACCTCAAACTTCTTAGTTGTATCCTGAATGGCTAGTATTGGAGTCGTAGTTGGCCTCTTCTTCATCTTCTCAAAACATTCTTCACATTTCTCTATTCAAAAGAAAGGTTGATCCTTTCTTGTGAGCTGTGTCAAAGGACTCACCATTTTAGAGAACCTTTCCACAAATCTCCTGTAGTACCCAGCCAACCCCAAGAAACTTCTCACCTCATTCATAGTCTATGGGTGTTCCCATTGCAATACTGCCTTTATCTTTATCGGATCCACTACAATACCGTGGGCACAAGAGTCCCCCAAAGGGACACATTAAGACTAATAAACTTCTTCTCTAGAAGATTCTTAATCTATTTCTTGAGCTTTGCCAGCTTAGGCAGTGCCATTCTATAAAGAGCCGCAAACACTAGGCCAAGTCTAGGGATTAGGTCAATTGTAAAATCTACATCCCTGCTTGGTGGGAGTCCCAGAACTTCATCGAGAAACACATCAGTATACTCATCCACCATTTGTATACTTCTAATATGTTCTCTTGAGCTCTTCTTCTTAGTTTTTGCCACTATCACAAAGCAAATGGCTCCTCCTTTCATCTCTCTCATTGCCTCTTCCATTGATATTAGTCGTATCCCTTCTATTTCTGGAAACACTACTCTACACCGTCCACAATCAATCACGACATGGTTGATCGACATCTAGTCCATTCCCAAGATTACATCTACACCCTCCAAAGGAAAGCATACAAGATTCACTTTGAACCTTCGACCCTCTACTTCATTTGTGCATCCCGTACATGTAGAATTAGTTGAAACATGTTCGAATGCTGCTATTGAGACTATTAACTCGCACCCTAAGTCACAAGTCGATAGTCCCAATTTTTTCACGCAATCGTGAGATATGAAGGAGTGCGTAGCTCCTGAATCAAATTATACCAACACACTGTTACCCAAATATAAACAATAGTCTAGTATGAGGTTACCTGACTGGATGGCTTCAATGATGGTTATGACAAATACCCGGCCCATTGCTTTAAGCCTCTCTATAGAAGGTAGTTGAGGTCGTGGTCTCGAAGTTATCTTCTTATTATGATACTTGTTAGCAAAATGTCCTGGCTGATTAGAAGCATAGCACTTGTGAGTGCTAGCACTGCCTCCTATGTTGCCTGCTGATTTATAGTAGTCTCTCCTCATGTGTTCTCCTATGTAGTTGTAACACTACAGCTTCTTGGTGGATGATTAGGGTTGATTATAGGTCTTCTTCCGCTCTTTGCCCTCTAAGCTGCTCTTCTATGGTGGACTGACCCGGTTGGGCCCCATCTCTAGCCGCTCTACACTCTTGGCCTGCTCGAGCAAGACTGAAAACTCACGAACTCGAAATGACACCAAGAACCTACGTAACTCATGTTTCAGCCCGCCTCAAACTTCCTACACCTCCATTCCTCGGTGACAGCTTGCGAGTAGAATCTCGCCAGATATTCAAATTTGTCAACGTAGGTTTGCAATGCCATGTTTGTCTGCTGTAGTGTGAGGAACTAAACTTCCTTCTCATGTTTGGCGCTATCTAGAAATTACTTCTCTAGGAACCTCATCCTGAAGGTGGTCTAGGTCACTTCCTCCACACGGGTCTACATTTGTTGTTGCATCCCCATCCACCAATATTCAACGTAGTCACCAACAGGAAGATGACAAAGGTGAGTTTCTATGCCTCCGTGTTGTCAATCACCCTGAAGATCTTCTCACACTCCCACAGCCACGTATCTGCCTCATCTAGGGTGGCCTTGCTAGTGAATTTTGCTTGCTTATGTCTTAAAAAGTTCTTTAATAATTTAGTATATTCTCTTAAAGCTTTTAATCTTTGTCTTTCTCAATGTTAAGAATTTCTCTACTAAAGGAAACATTTCAAATAGATTATGGAAATATGTGCAGTAATTAGCAAATCAAGTATAATTATATAAGACTCATCATTTCTGAAAAAATATTTTTAGAGACGTTGAAAGAATTAATACAAAGAAAAAGTATTTGTTAGGCTTGATTTAATAATATTCTAATATCACATATTAAATTCATTTTATGCAGAAAATATTTAACACTATCAGACGATATACATAGACTATACATAATAGATGAGGTCTTATGTTCGTTTTGTCCTTTGATATGACTTGATAAATTACGCTTATCATCTTGAGATACTTTCACTATGCAAAACGAAACATGTTCGTTACTTAATAGTATTTGTTATCATCAATATCATTTAGAGCTTTTGTGATGGATCCCCTTGCACGAATAGGGAGAGGAGGAGCTTCATTCATGTAGTGGAATTTGGAATGGAAGCAAGATTAAAGGCCCTTGAGCAATGGAATGGTGTGGTGGTAATGAAGTTCTAGGAAGGAGACCTAAGGAGATTCCTAGCTCTCATGACTCTCAATAAGGCAAATGTGTGGAGCATTTAGGAGATGGGATTGAACACCTTTGGCTCCCCGAGACAACTAAGTAGGACACAATTACAAGAACAAGCTTAAAAAAAATTGGAGAAAATAATTTGGTGCACAAATGGAGGCAACTCGAGACCAAAATATGATAGTAAAATGAGACCAAATCAAAAGCTAGAAGCCTTCAAATTTGGTGCCATTTTAGTCCAAACTTTCACAAGCAAAGGTGGCTCCAAATGTACCAAAGAAAGTGCCCAAAAGAAGATACAACAAAGAAGTAAAAGAAAGCTTAAACCAATAGTAGATGAATTCCAAAAGTATGCCTCCAAAGTGTCTCAAATCTGGGCAAAAATTATGGACAACTTAGAGCAAGTGTGCTGCCAAAATGAAGGCACCAGAGAGCCTTCTTTTTTATGTTAATTGCCTCCCTTGATGTCCAATGCTTAGCCACTAATGTGTCACCTTTGAAGCACCACAAACAAAGAAAAAGGATGTCCAAAGTAGGACAAAACAACAACATAAACCTGCAATACACAAATCAAGGGAAAATAACTATGCCAAGCAAACAAGTTAGCACTCACACTAAAAAAAATGATGGTTCAAGACTCACTCAGGGAAAGAAATGAAAGAGTCACTTAAGAGAGCAATTAAGCTAATGAATCTACTTAATCCCCACCTCCTAAGATGCTACCTCCATGATAGAACTCATTCAAAGAACTTGAACACCACATCACAATGTCAAAGAGAGAATCAACAAGCTTGAAAAGGCAAATAATTAAACCAAGAAAATCTAATTATGAAATGCTAAACTCAAAGTGAAATTTATATGAGTCAAGACCGAAAGAGTAAGCAAGAAGACAAGCAATAAATTAAAGAAATCAATGAAAGCTAGCACAAGCAAAAGGAACTTAAGATTGACACTAGAATGGAAGAGTAAAGCAAACAAAATGAATCAAACATTGGCTATGATGCTCCTTGCAACTTACAACCGAAATGAGGGAATGAAATCCATTTCTTAGCAAAGCACAAGTGTAGCAAGATAGGGCATATAATCAAGCTATGAATGATGAAGAAAATGAGCATTAAAAACAATGCACACAGTCCACAAATATGCACTGAAAACAATTTGTTCACATACGGGCAGATCAGATAACGTGAATTTATGCCTCTATTTCACAATTTTTTCATATTTTTTAAACTCAACATTTTTGAGTGATTCTTTTTTTTTATATTTTTCATCTATGTCTTTTCTAGGAGAGGCAAAAACCAGATTAAAATTTGGTTAAGTCAATCGTTCATGATAAATCTCAAATAGTAGGTGTGCATGTAGTGAAAACTAAAAAAGAACTAGAGCAGAGGTTTGCTCTCGGGAATTGAAGATGTTCTTGAGAGATTTCAATGAAAGGAACTTGAAAATGGTCTAATATCAAGCATGAATCATAGAAAAACATCTAAGACACTCAAAGCACATTCCTCAATCGGTGCAATGAAACAAAAAATAGTGAGAATCCATGTGTAAACATCCACAAGCTTCATGTTCATAATCATAGCTTATAATGTGATGTAGCACTTGGATCTTATCATTCAATGGAAGAAACAACAAAGTTAAATAGTGCAAACCGAGATTTAAGAATAAATAAAGCAAGATACATGACTAAACAATATGGAAAGATGATAGAACTGAAAATTAAACACAAACAATGAAAATGCACCAATTAAAATCAACAAAAACAACAAGGAAATCAAACAATGGTGCTGGAAAAAGAAATTGGAATCCTAAACACATGTAGACCAATGATTCAAGGAGAACTACAATTTGAACCATTAAGATCCATTTAGACTCAATGATAATCGATACAAATGAAAGAAAACTTGAAGAAGAACATGAAAATGGAAGAAACAAAACAAAAAAGCAAAGAAAAACACTAGAAAGGATAGAAAACCTTACTTAAACCCAAGACAATGGAGGAACAAGGCTTGAGTGCCTCTATATACCACTTGATGGAGCTCCTTGCACGAATTGGGAGAGGAAAAGCTTCATAGGTGCAACATAATTTGGAACGGAAGCAAGGTTGAAGGCCCTCGAGCAATGGAATTTTGTGGTGGAGATGAAGTTCTAAGAAGGATAAATTATCCTAGAGGAAGGAGGCTAGAGGAGGTCTAAAGGGATTCCTAACTCTCATGACTCTTAATAAGGCAAATGTGTGGAGTGCTCTCAACATCAAGGCATTTACCATTCAAATTAAGAGAGTAACCTTTACACAAGCATATAAAGCTCTCATTTATAGTAGAGAAGCCTTCCTCAATGCAATGAAAATGAGAAAGGAAATGAAATGTAAATGCATGGCTTGCTTTCCAAGTTGCTCACGACACCATTTGGTTCACGCTTAGCACTATGTGGAGATGAGTCTTGGAGAACAATCCTCGACCAAGTGCACAATTGGGCTTGAATTAGCCCAATTTGCAAGCTAATAAAAAAGTTCAATAGGCCATTATTTAATAAAACATGTCCTAACAAGTGGCCCAAAATTAAAGTCTATACTAATGCTTTGACATGCAATCTCTCATATTTTAACATCCTCCTTGGCCCATGAAAAGAGCATTTGAAGCCCATAAGGATTTTGGCCATCTTGAGGGAAGCCCATTTGAATATTTCTTAACATGCTTCTTTTTATTAGGCCTTTGATTGGGCTTGGGCCTTGAGGTGCGGGCCTTGTGTAAGACCCAAGAAATTTAAATAATTATTTAATAAGTGCGGGTAGTAGAAACCTTTATGGCATTTAATGCTAATTAATTTGACGTGGAAAATTACTAGCTCAAGTGGTCAAAAGTACTTGATTGTGTGGGAGGACTTGGGTTCAAGTTCTATGTATGTCGATTGTGTGTTATTTGATTTATTATTGTTTTTAATATTGTGCGTGATAATGTAATCATAAAATTATATAAATTATCACGAAACATGAATTGGTTGATTGGTAGTGCATTGACTTTGTGATTCCATAGTTGTGTGTTCAAACCTTACTAACAATGAAATTGACTTCTTTATTTTTGCTAATATAATTGGGGTCTGAATGTGAAAGGGTGGGAAAACCCTAGAGTCAACGGGTAGCCAAGGGAGTTAGGAAAAAACAGCCCACAATGGTTCATGAAAGGTAATTATAGACATTAAAAGGCCATGTTTCGTTTTTAAAGTCTGAAAACTAGAGTGAAAAGAGAGCATGAATTTATAGTGAAAAGAGAGTTAGAGAGAATTAGGAGAGCTGAATTTTTGGAAGAGCAAAGGAGGGTTCTTGGGGTATTACAAAGCTAAGGTTAGAAGACCCAATTGGAGCAAGGACTTCTAGGTTAGGGGAGCTCTTTTGCATATAATTACATGATTATTGAGAATTTTCGTGTATTTTGTAATATGCATGATTAAATGTACCTTTGCCATGAAACTTTCATGCTTACATGCTGTGAAATTAGAGGATTGATTATTTTTGATTTTGTATGAGTAAACCCTTATGAGATTGTATGCAAATAATGGGATTTTCTGTTCTGTATGTGGATTTTGGTTCAACTGTGAAATTGGTAGTCCTTTGGGGACCAAATTACGTTCGTATTTGTTCTGCTCTGTGAGAGGTTGTTTCGTATGTTACATATGTGAATTTGGGCTTTTGTTTTGGTGTCTATGTGTGTGAACAAAGAAGGCTTCTGCTATTTTCGCTTAAGCGAGTAAGGTTCACCTAGGTGAAATGAGCAGAACTCAAAGTCTGATTCTGTTCGAGCATCTCGATCGGGCGAGAGTAACTCGCCTAAGCGAGAAATCGAGGGGTGCGGGGTGTTGATTGTGTATCTCACTCAGACGAGGAGCCCATGAGTTGGGCGACTGATCATCTCGTTCAGGCGAGAGGGACTCGCCTAAGAGAGAAATCATGACAGGATTAGTGTGTTGTTGCTTGTCTCGCCGCCTAGGCGAGGGATGATTTCGCCCAAGCGAGAAGGACTCGCCCAAGCGAGACCTCGCGTTAAGTTCCTGTAGCACTCTCGCTTAGGCGTGAAGGTTTAGCTTAAGCGAGACAGGCCTAGTCGCTTAAGCTAAGGCTTCTAGCCCAAGCACGTTTAGTGCAGTTTGTGTGTGTAGTTTGTACTCTTTGATGCAGACGTGGATCAGGAGATGTTGTGTCATGAGCGGGTAGGTTCATGGATGGTGCCTAAAGTGGATTCATCCTTTTGTCTAATGGGGTGTGTTGTATTGTATGCTTCAAACATATTATTAGACAATTTAGATAAAATCATTTAAATCATATCATCTTTGTTGGATCAACTACTTACAACTATGTCAAAAGCTATGACTAATAATTAGATCCCAACTCTTATTACTTAATAATGTAACAACAAAAATCTCATAATCATGTTGTCTAACTTTACTCAAATCTACAAAGTAAAATATCATGAAAAAGGTTCTTATGGCCAAAAAGCATATTCAAATGGAAGGTTCTAATTTTCTTATTACTGTCGCGCTAGTGCCAAAGTTGAACATTGTTGGTCTTTTAGTTGCCTTAATTGCCATTCACAATTGGCATCTCATACAACTAAGCATGACTAATGTTTTCTTCCATGGACCTTTATGAAGAGGTTTACATGCAACTCCTTATGGGATTAATTGCTCCTAGCTTGGTCAAGTATGTAAATTGTAAAGATCTTCGTACATTCTTAAACAAGCTAGTTGAAAATCATATGCTAAACTTTTTTCTTTCTTGTCATCTTATTGATATAAACAGTCTCCTTCTTATGCCTCTTTGTTTTACAAGTTATCTTTTTTTTTTTTTGTACATGTTGATGTTATATGTTGATGCATTATACTTACTAGTAATAATACTTTTGAAATTACATAGATATCTCTCTTATTGATAACTACTTTAAGATAAAAAATCTTCAGGAGTTAGGTTTTTCTTGGCTTGAAACTTTCTCGTAACAAAACTAAAATTCATTTATATAAAATAAAATATATTATAGACATACTATCGTATATATGCGTGCTTGCATCTTACTTATGAATTATGATGTTTCCTTTACATGCTACATTTGACACACCTTTCATTGATTTGTCTATTTATTGACATTTAATTCAAAAGTTAATCTACCTTATTACAACTCATTGTAAATTACATGTGTTGTTCAACATCTTAGCAAGTTTGTCTCTAGTTCCACATTTATTCATAACGAAATAACTTTTCAAAGTTTGTGTTAATTAAACGTTGATCTTGATTATCATATTTCTCTTTGTACGAATAATGTTATTCAAGTTAAAGCCCTATAGTAATTTTTATTAGGCTATTCAATTTCAAAAAAAATCATTTATCTTGGTCATTCTCTCATTCCATGGCCACCAAAGAAAAAACTCAATATTTATCGGAATTCTTCTAAAGTTGAATACAAAGCCTTAACATTGACCTCATGTGAACTTCAATAGTTTACATTTCTCTTGTAAGATATTAGATTTATAGCGATTCCTTCACCTTTTTTGTATTGTGATGATTGTTTTACTTTGTAAATTACACTTGACCAAGTGTTCATGAACATACAAAATATATTGATATTTATTAGTACATATTTGGTGAAAAGGCTGGTGTGAATTTAGGAAAACTTTTATGTCTCATTTCTAAATTGTAAATATATTCATGATGTAGCTTGGAGGGAGTTGATAAAAAAATGTAGTTTGAGGAGAGCTCATCTATAAAATATACACTTCAAGGAAACACAAAAAGCGATATCTAACACGTGTCACAACCAGAAAAATCTAAAAAAAATAAAAATAAACCATCACCCGTTTGAACGCTCATATTTATGTCTTAATAAGGTTATTTTATTTCTTCTTACCTCTTTTGAACCTTCATGATTCAAAACTAATGTATCCCACATTTCTTTGGTTGAGGACATAACATGTACTTTTAAAATTTATTATTCAGATAATGCACAAAATAAACTACGTTTTAATTTTGCATTTAACTAATATACATACCTTTGATAATCTTTTAAATTACCTCTTGATAGCATCTCTCCATTCTCTTCTAGTGGTTAAGGGATTCCTTTCTCAATAATGTCTAGTAGGTCTGTGTTTTTTGTTTCAAGATTTTGAGTTTCGATAAGTAATCTTTTTCACCTTTGAATAGTTATGGACAATTCGTTGGTTGATTGTTTCCTTCCATAAAATTTGTATGATCAATCCTTTTTTTCTATTAAGGAGTTTTCTAAAAGCTAGCTCTTGTACCACTTGTTATAGGAAAATTCAAGTTATTTGTACACAAAAAAATAACCAAAGTAAAAGCATTTGAAAAGCAAAACACTTAGAATACTTATACTAGTTCACCACACCATTAAGGCTATGCCTAGTCTATTAAGCAACATGCTTAAGGTATTTCACTAATCAATTATGCATGTGTATCATTAGAGTAATGATATTTTCTAATTGCAATTAATTAACAATTTTATCTTCAGCCAAATGCATTGTTTCCATATATGACTTAATCATTTGATTCAAAAGATTCAAAAAGATTCTTCTTCCAAAGCATAATCGTCAAAAGATAATTCTTAACATTGTGAATCATTTAAATAAATCTTGATTTGAAATAATCAGATAAAAATACTAATCCAAATAATCAATTAGTGGTTCAAAGAAATAAATAACTTAGCCATATGACAACTCTTTTAGACTCGTCTAACATGTGCAATCGTCTAATGTTTTGTTGTGTTATGTTGACTCATCTAGCCAATGCACTCGTCTACTAAGTTCTTCTAAGCCATCAATTTATGTCATCTAGTGGCTTATTTGTCTACTGCCCTAGTTGTCTACTGACTTTCTTGATCAAACTTGTGTGGTGAACTATGACCATAGGCTTTGACTCGTCTAATGCCAAGACTTTTCTAGTACATGTGCTAAACTTCCAACTTATATAAACACTTATGAATCTTATATCGTAATGATTAAACATTTGTAAACACTTGTCAAAAATATATATCTTGATCTGCAAAACATATTTGTTAGAAACTTCAAGTATATGTATCAATTATATATTTCTTTTTACTTGATTAATCATTTTTCTTACTTAACTAGAGACTTCCCTCATATAGTATATTGAGTATTTTGTTATCATCAAAACTCTTTTATCTTGAGATGCTTGTCTAGCCAACAAACTTATATAATATAATGGTTAGATACACTTTAAAGTTGTCATTCTTAAGTTTTAAACACATTATTATTTCTCTATTTACCTTTCTATTGTTATTAGTTTTGGTTGTTAGAAACCAATAGTTATAATTCTAATATTGATTTTAATGATCAATCACAAATATTATCCTATACCTATAAAGATGTTGTAAATTGAATGCAAAAGTGTATCTGAATTCGAGAGCATTGTTGATCCTTTGCTCTTCCTTCTGTAGAGCACATATATTTCTTTATAGGTTTTCTCTCCTGATGGGGATAGAGAGAAGTGTGTGCTCTTAGAAGGGGACCATAACCCTTTAAATAACCTAATTTGGTTAATTACTTTAAGATTCAATATTTCTAATTTGACCCCTCATCAAATTAGAAATTACTTTATAGTCTCTACACGATTTTATTTTTATGACATATGTCTTTAGCCAAAACTTTAATTTAGTCACATCATTTTATTATTTGGCTTAATAAATAATGACTCTAACACATATAATTATGTATCATATATATGTATGACCCAAAATTACCAACATTGGTTTTATACTATAGATTTAAAGTAAGATAGATAAGGTTAAATGTCCTTTGGTGACATTGGAACCATATTATCAGGCCATGGATAATCATGCTTCTTTCCCTTTCTATTCTTTGCAACTACATGAAGCTTGTCGTCTTCTTTATTACTTTAACCGTTTAAACTTTATTCAATGAAATATAGCATAGTAGAAATGAGTAAATAACTCTTCAATTTTAAAGAACCCCAAATAAAACTTTGCAAGAACATTTTGTGGTCATTGACAGGATGTCACAACACTAATTAAGAATTCTTGTGCATACATTTCTTAATCTTGTGTTAAGGTCCAATTTTAAAAACATTATTTGATTGCACTTATATAATACAATGGTTGAAATACACTTTAAAGTTGACATTTTTAAGTTTGAGAAACACATTATTTTTTTTCTCTCTTTACTTTTGTATTGTTACTGATTTTAGTTTCTTTTGCTAGAAGTTAAAAAATTAGACAAGTATGTTAAATTTCCTCTACTGATATTTGGAACCATATTACTAGGCTATGGATAATCATACTTCTTTCCCTTTATAATTTTGTAACTATATGAAGCTTTTGGTCTTCTTTATTCTTTGAAAATACCCTGGCGAAATAACTATAGCACTTTTTTGGATGAACATCCAAAAATAATGATTAGTAAGGTTGTCTTTTCCAATGCATAGATGTGTCAAATAAATGGGACGAACTTCAAATCTTCTTCCACTTATATAATTTTCACACATAAGTGATAAGGTATTCATTTTCACTATGTGTTGGATGTGCAAAGGCTTCATTTTTCTTCTTGACAGAATATCTCATCAACACATTCAATATACTTTGTCATCAGTACCATGGGCAAAAAAAAAAATTGATTGTAATGCAAAGTAACGAGATAAAAGAATCACTGTAGAGAACAATTTAAATTTAACTTTCACATATTCAAAAAGAGGTATTAAAACATATGTTACCATGCACCAAAATAAGCTTCATACAGATGACATTATTTATTTTGCAAACTCTAGAGAATCCAAAGCACAATACATATTAAAATTCATTCAATGAAATGTAGCAATGTTAAAATGAATAAATAACTCTTCAATTTCACGGAATACTTAGAATTTGTTTAGAAAAAAAAAATTTGATAGCATTATAATTCAAATCACACAAATTAATTTATGTGATAGCCGTGCAACTTATATCATCTATCAATATACACGTGTGTTAGAAAAATAACTTAATCATTTACTTTATAAATATTATCAAATGAGACTATATTTATATGTAAGTTTGATTATCAAACTAATTAACTAAAAAAAAGTTAAATTAATATGCTCAATTTTTTCTTACAATAATTTTAATTCAACTTCTTTTATCATTTTTCACAAATATGAACTCTCTTTACATATAATATGATAAAATTAAAAAATATCTAATTTAATTTATAAATATGTAAATTTTTTATTAAAATTTGTTATATAATTAAAATTATATATCTTTTTACAAAATTATATACAAAATAAAACATTTGAATAAATAATATATATATATATATATATATATATATATATTATTTCAACATATAAATATCAAAATTACTTTTAAAAAATAAAATATTATCATTTAAATATATTTTTTCATTAATATTTTACAGAATAAATTTTTATGAAAAAATTAAAATAACTTTTAATATATTGTATTTACTTATTAAAATATTTAAACCAATTTTAATTTTTTAGATCCGTGTCTAGAAAAATAAAACATATAGTTTTATTTATTTTTTTAATGTAGAAAATTTTCATTTAATATATTAATTGTTGTAATCTTAATTTTACTTGGTTGCATTACACGATGACGTCAATTCAATACTAAATGTATTTTCTTTAATTAAATATCTTATATATAATGAAATTTGATTTTTTTTATCTGAGTATCTTTTCTTATATTTTGTTATGAATAAGTATCAATACTCAATTAAAATATATGGTAGGAGAAATTTCTTAATATATATTCTTGAATTGATTTGAGATGTTTTATTATAAATGAATTATATTATTCTAAAATTATATGCACATTATTAATATTCATTCGTTTATAAAATTATTTATGTTCTGAAATTTAAGTGAAATTTAGAGGATTTGTTAAAAATAATGATAATGAAAATATTTATTTTTTTTTAAAATTTACAATTTGTTTATATATATATATATATATATATATATATATATATATATATATATATATATATATATTAATTCACTTCGAGTTATATACGTGGGTTCATTTATGTTCATGACCCATCAGACGACGCTTGCAGTTTTCATCTAATTTATAAGTTCTGCTCAGAAATCACCTGGCTACAAAGAAGGCTCACCAGGTGATATGAACTGGGTTAGTTCATTTTCTACGTTTTGTGAGTCCAATGGTATCTTTGGACGTTCTATAAATTCCTTTACCCTTACTTGATTGTTTATCGAGATGACTGATTATGAATTTCCACTATTGATGAGGACTTTACGATTGAATGATTATATAAACATGAGGGTTCAATAAAGGTTTAGGACTGAATGTGAAATATGATGTGCAAATTTCAATTTTGGTGATTTTGCAATTGTATGGGTTAATTGAATATGTATGCATGCTGGAAAGGTGATTGAATGTCGTTCTTGTACAATTGTATGACTAGATTAAATTTTTGTGGGTTTTAGGAGTTTAGGGATGAGAAAGGGAAAAGTCTTGTATGATTTGATTGAGTTATGATTTTGAATGAATGCATGAACTGTATGGTTGCTTTGTTAAGTTCCCTATTGGTATAATTGATCCTTGGCTAAACTCAAGTGTGAGTATGATTTTAATTAGTGGATATATATATATATATATATATATATATATATATATATATATATATATATAATATATATATAATTGATGCATATGATCTCTGGTGATGCAAAATTAAGGCATGTTGAATTGTAAAAATACGTTATTTAGTGTGTTGGATGTGTGTTTGTGATAATTGGAGGTGTTAAAGTAGGTGATGCAGTGCTTAAACAAGTAATTTTACGTTACTGGTGTGGCGCTTGATGGTGTAGACTGGACCGCCAAGGGATAGCTACAAACATGAAGCCTTGGAAGTGGGTGGCGCTAGGCTGTCTTTCTAAATCGTCAGACAGTGCGAAAATAGTGGGTTGGTGCCTAACGGTCCAGGTTGATCCGCCAGGCGATTGTTGAAATCCAGGGAGAATGGACCAAACCCAAGAGTTGGCATCTAGTGGCACCAGGTGGCTTACCGAGTGACCTACAACGTGACGTCGCCATGAGATGTCTCTACTCCACTAGGCAATGCTCCAAGGGCGAGTTGTTGTTTAAGTGTTTGTATGTCTAGTTGTGATGGCCTTGTGTTTAGGATATGCTTGAATTGTATTATGAGCAAAGAGGTTCCTAATGGAGTTTGAACATGTTATGATTGTAGGCAGGGAGGTTCGTGATGATTGAATCTTGTGTGAGAATATAGGTGGGGAGGTTTGTATTGGATGACTCACACTTGATTATTTACGAGCGGGGAGGTTTGTAATTGGATGTGTTCATGCATGTTGGACTACGAGCATGTAGGTTCGTAGATGTTGGACTACGAGCGGGGAGGTTCATAGAGGTTGGAACACGAGTGGGCAGGTTGGTGGAAGCATGTGATATCCTTAAGGCTATGGTCAAGTATGTGCACGATGTGATTGGATATGCTAGTCTTATAAAGGTTATGAGACTATGATGTCATGTTTACTTTGTGTTATAAGGTCTCAAAGTTTATAAGTAGTGTCAAGTGAAGCTAGTGCTTTTTTGTGAGGTTCTTATTGATTATGCACATTTAATTATGTCAAGCTCACCCTTTCTGTTTGTGATTAGGATGATCGTATGACTTGTCACACGGGAGCAAATGTTGTTTCAGGTGATGCGGGTGATCCATAGAGTTAGAGTGAGGGCTAGATGGGGCTTTATTAACGAAGCCATGTTTTGGAATAAATTTATGAAATTCCTTTTAAGCTAATTTTGGGATTTGAATTTGTAATAATTTAATTGAGGAGTATGGATTTTGAATTTTAGATGCTTGCTAAAGATTTTAAATTTTTCCGCGCTTTTGGGAATGGTATTAGATGTGTTGAATTTAATTTCATTATAATTTCATTTTATTTAAGTAATATTCGACCAAGGTATTACATTTGGGAACTCATAGCCTGTGATTTATTTTAGTATTTTTAAATTTTAAAAACTTTTTATTTGTAAGAGAAGATTTGGTTTTTATTTAACTTAGACTAACAAAATATTTGATATGTTGAATAGGGGGAGGACTGGAAAGGGATAATATGAAAAAACTTGAAAGGGATAATAGGTGTGGTATTCACATACTTATTTTGTTGATTATTCTTTATGTTCATATTTGGTAGTGTTTTAATCGGTGTTGTAGGATTTTAAGTTACTTTTATCAATTATGGTTTCTTTTATTTTTATTTTTACTTTTTCTCACTATAACTATTGTATATGGTCTCTATAACGAGTGTCAAAGAAAGAGGGAGAAAAAATACACTTAAAAAAAAAGAAAGGTAAAGCAAGAGGAGAGTGTATGATAGGTGAAGATTTATACAGGTAATGGAAAGAAAAGCAAATCATGCCTTTCAAATTATAAAGGTTTGATTTTTTTTTATTACTATGTCAAATTATGAGTTTTAACATTCCTTATACCGAAACAATTAACTTATTATTGACTAAAATTTATATATTTTGTAGTCATTTTAGATTAGAGTAAAACATGTTTAAATAAGAAGAAAGGTTACAAAGAATTGAAAAAAACAAAACAAGTATATTAATCTTCAAGAACTTGAAGTGTGCATGGCATAAAAGGTTAGTATATCTCCCTAATTTAAATGTACTCAATTTTAATTTTAATTTATATATTTAGTGTTATATTAACATTAAATTTGCTTTAAGTTTGAAACCTTCATTTGGTTTAATCATATTTTTAACAATTTTTATATTGTATTATAACATATTTATAATGTTAATTCTTCTCTCTTCATCTTTGCATTACTAAAATATTAATGGTTTCTTTTATTTATTTACAAGAAGATGTTTGAAGATACTACCGTTTATTATTGTATTTGAAATATTTATGTAATATAAATGTTTTAAAGTAGAAATAGGTCTAACGTAACTAATGTTTGGATTCATTCTTACACACTTGATGTGTATTTTTGTCATTTCAAGTGTAATCAATATCTTATATTCTAATACTTATATTTGATGTTGATTTATTTTAACATTTTACATAATTTGTCTATTTATTATGGCGATCTAGTAAAATGTCACTCTTGAAAAGAATTAATAATGGTAATTATTTTTGTCATAGTAAAAATCAAATTTTGTAAGATTTTAAAATATTGTCACAAATACAATATTGATTAGAATAGTACTTGTGACAATACATTTGTCACCATTAACTTTTATATTTGTGACAATTTATTATTGTTGCTATTGTATATGATTAATAGTGACAATTATTTTTATCACAATAGAACTATATTTTAATGACATTTAAAAATATTATGACAAGTATAATAGTGATAAAGGTACTAGTGACAATTTTAATATTAATATTGTCACAAAGGGTTAATTGTGACATATTTATAACTTTTAGTGATGAATATGTTTATCAGTAAATATATTTTTTCTTGTAGTAAGCCTTGTTCTCTTGTACTCTTGTGTGGACGCGTGTTGGGGTTAGGTTTTCTCCATGGAATTGTAAGGGAAGATACTCTAATATATTATTTATGCATTGTTTTGTGATGAAGTATGTTGTAATATGATGTTTCGTTGCCTTGAGAATGGTCAATCTTGATGAATTTAGTGGAAATTTAATAGGATGAATTTTGCATTACTTTGTGGATGTGTTCATGGTGTCAATTAGGTTATTATTTTTGTCACTTTGCAGAATTGTGATAATCTAATAGAGGCAATAATTATGTTCGGTTTATTTTAATTTTATGGAATTGTGACTTTTTTTATGGAGAAGGAAGTCATTGGATGGTAAGTTAATCGAATTCCATTGTAGCCTTGTTGTGTGGAATTTTATGGTCAAATGAGATGAGAAAAATATTAACTACATGTGGCATGTTAATTTTCACGTTTGATGATAATGAGTTGATGGCTATGAACTAGGCATATAACATTGGGGATACTTTTCTTAATTTCTAATATTGAAAATTAGGGCAATGATGCAAGAGAGAAATATGGTTTAATTTTTTTGGAAATTGAATTGGAGTTGAGAATTGTTTTGGAGTTAACATTGGTCAAATTGGGTTAAAAGTTTATGAAGATAAAATTTTATGGCTCATGGTGTGGAAATTTTATCTTGGATTTTTTTTTTTGTGTAATAAAAATTCAGTAGAATTTCATGATATTGTATCAATGAGTGGTTGACTTAGTATTTGGTTGAATTGGTGTGTTGCAATGGTGAATTATGTGAATGAAGTGGAAGGTTGGGAAACAAGGAATAAAACTCTATGAAGTTTTGTGTATGAGGAATGAGTTTAGATGTTCCCTTATGGTTATGTGCCTTTAAAATAACTAAAGTATGTGTAATTATGTTGTTTTTGGTATTTCTAGTTTTGTTTGCGTGTTGTTGGGAGTTGAGCGTTGGTCCTAGGCGTGTTTACGAGAGGTTTAACATTGAGCACTAATTTTGGGCACTAAGGGACCTACTTTACGAGAGGTCTGGCATGAGTGCTGGTTTTGGTGATGAACGTATGTTTATGAGAGGTTTGGCATTGAGCACTTACTTCTACCGTTGGGCTATGGTTTTACGAGGTAAATGGCATTGAGCGCTGACTTCTAGCACTGAGCGTTGAGTTGCCTATTTTTGTTGTTTTGCTTGATTTGTATGGTATTGCATGTACTTGAGTGTCAGTACATGTATATTATGGAGGTAGTGATACCTTGTGATGAATAACATGTTATGATGAATATTTATGGTTATTTGCATAATTATGAGAATTATATGTGCATATGTATGATATGGTATGATGTGGCATTACATAATGTAGTTGCATGATGAGTTGATCATGTGATGAGATGCTACATGAATGTGTATACATATATGGTTGGACAATATGAATTTTCTAGTAGCTGTAAAGTAAGGATGGTTCTTTTCCTATAGGGCTTTTTTGAGTCAAGGTAAAAGGGTTTCGTTCCATCGTAAGTCTTTAGCATGAGCTTAGCAAGAATGCTCCTACCCAAGGCTTTGTCGAGCGGATGAAGTTGTTGCTTGTAAGTCTATTGAAAGAAATAGAAGGAACTTTTCCAAGAGGCATTGTTGCGAAGGAAAGGTAGAGGGGTTGGCTATGAGAGAATGTAATAACGTTGGATATTACTTGGTAGTAATATGTTCATGATTACATGTTGTAGTGTTGGGAACATGTGATAGGTTTTTATCTTGAATGAGTTTATGTTATGTTATGATAATGTTAGGTGAGTTGTTGATATGCATGTTATGTGATAAGATACATGGTTAGCTCACCCTTGCATGTTTGTGGTTATGGTTTCCAGCTGCGTTGTGATGAGCTTGTAGGGAAGCTTTGGGGAGTTTTGTTTTGACATTTGAAAAGGTTCTTTTGAATAAATTGTAATAGTGTAGTGATTTTGCTTTTACACTTGAAAGATTTTGTATTAAATCTTGCTTCGACGATTTAAATCCAATTGGTTGGAAGAACCATATTTTATTTTGAAGAAAAAAGTTTGTATTAGATTAAAAATTTGGCAGGTGTTATTTTAAGAATAAATATTTGTGTAGTTCCTATTTAATATGATGGCATCAAAGGTTGTGTTTTTGGAGTTTTAAAAAAGAAAAAAAATTACATATGGCATCTCGAAAGGGGTGTTACATTTTTCATGTATTAACAAGAGTCAAACTCAATCACTTCTCTCTTCAACATTTTAAACATGGTCAATTATATGTGATTATTTATAGAGTAAAAATAAAAAGAGAAATATTTTTCTTTCATATATAAGTTTATTTAGGTGCCAACCCATGATATTGTTTTGTTCCTCAAAGTCTTTATTCAAAATGTAGTTATGGCAACACGTCTTGAAAAGTCTCACATCGGCTAGGATAAGTCAGGGATTGAGTGTTAGTGACTATATATGAACATACTAATTCGAGGAGAATTAGTGGTGGTAATTATAGTGTAAGCATTGATGTGGGAGTACAGTTGGAAAGTTATCCTGACGCTCTAATGACCATCAATTTCTCAAGTAGAGAAGATGGGGCATGTGGTGAGAAGAGCATGAGGTCTCAGCCTAGGGGTTTTACCTTGACCAAAGGTGTTAACGGACTTACCTTGTGTATGGCAATGTCTACAGCTCTGCCGAGCAATGGATGCCACCACAAGTGCACAACTTACCAAGACTCGACATCAATGCTTGTATCTGAATCACTTGAGTTATAGCTTTATATATTTGATTGTGAAAAATTGACTCTTTAAGAACTTCACTAGCTTACCCTTTCTGTTGTGTTTCTTTTTCCTGTGCTCTCTTCTCTTGCTATGATCACCTAAATGGTGTTATCAATTGACGATTTGGTGGTTGGACCAAGGCAGGGTAGTGGTGATCCCTTTGTTTAGATCTTTGTTTCTCCATAGTATTAGTAATTCCTTTTGAGAAACCTCCTAGTTCTTCTAGATATCTTTGTATAAATTTTATATTCAGTTCATCTTACTTTTTGGGATAATTAGAATATGGTTTTGTACACAATATCTTATTTTATGCTCATATCAGACATGTTATATTTTGTTTAATAGTTTATGACTGTTAAATGGGATGTTACATTTTTTGTATTACAGTTGTAGTTTAGGATGTAGTTCTAGGATTTGTAGGTTTGTGTGTGCTTAGTTTCCTCTATACGTTGTTTTCTCTAGATATGGTAGTATATGCAGGGTAAGCTGATGGTATTCTTATGTAAACAAAGTTATGTCACCTAGACCACCTCCGCCTCCACCAACCTCGGTTTTGCCAAATCTTGTGCGTGCAATAGAAGTCATGGCAACAACTATGCAACAACAACATGTTTCAATGGTAGAACAACACAATATGTCCTTGCAGCAGATAGAAGCTACTCGGGCAGCCACCAAGGTAACTCAATAGAGACATCTCGATGCTCTCTCCCAGCTTGAAGCAAACAGAACGTTAGTTGGTCCTTCACAAGCTCCACCTCCATAGATAAGGGAATGTAGTTTGGAGGATTTTCTACAGCATCAACCCGCAAAATTTAATGGGAAAGTTAGCCCAGATGAAGTTGACCAATGGATGAAAGATATGGAGAGAGTGTTTGAAGCCAAGAGATGCCTTGATAAAAATAGACTAGCATATACAATATATATGCTCATTAGAGAAGCCGAGCATTGGTGGGCAAGTATGAAATTAATGTTGGAGGAGAAGAATGAAGTTGTTAATTGGGAAGTATTCAAGAAAAACTTTCTTGCTGAATATTTCCTTGTTAGTATTCGATATGCCAAAGAGGTGGAATTTCTGGAGTTGGTACATGGTAATATGTCTATTGCAGAATATTCTGAGAAGTTCAAACACCTAGGGAGGTTTCACACCATAGCAATGGATGATGAGGAATGGAGGTGCAGAAAATTTGAGAACGGGTTTAGAGGTGACATCAAGCTAATGGTGGCTCCATTGTCTATCAAGGATTTCCCTACTTTGGTGTAAAACAAAAGAGTAATGGAGAAACACAAGGCTAAAGTAGAAGCCTAACAGAGGCAACCACAACAGAGGGTGGGAGGACCATCTAGGTCCAAGTCTAGACCAGAAGAAAGGAGAAAACCTTACTCTAGACCTCAGACTCAGGGGTTTAGAGGGGGTCCTTCCCAACAATAGTTTCAGCAAAATAGAGTGTAGTGTTTCGCGAGGACCACCCATGAGGAGTGCTTTCCCTAAGTTTGCAAACAACATAAGATGTCATCAATGTGCTGTTGAGGGTCACTTTGCCAGAGATTGTCCTTCTGCCAGAAGAGTAGTGAGTCAACCCCAACAGCTAGCACAACAGAGGAATACGGGTGACAGACCCCAACCTGTAGAAAGAGTGTATGCAATGTCAAGAGCATAAGAATCTGGTTCAGATAATCTTATTGTTGGCATTTGTTTGATAGTTGGTAAAAGCTTAAGTGTTCTGTTTGATTAAGGAGCGACACACTCTTTTTGTGTCTGAGGGTTGTGTTAAAGACTTATATTTTCCTGTGAAAGAGTTACAATATGATCTTATAGTGTCAACTCTAGCTTCATGTTTAGTAAAACGTTAGTGTTATGCGCCAGATGTCTAGTGATTGTGGAGGGGCATAAATTCAGAGTCAATCTCATATGTTTGTCGCTATAGAGTTTGGATGTGATCTTAGGAATGGATTGGTTGGCTGCCAATCACATTCTTATTTATTGCAGTAAGAAAAAGTTATTGTTTCCTAGCTCTGAAGAGTCAAAGTTGTTGTCTTCTCAACAAGTGTTAAGGGAAATAAGAGAGTGTTCTCAATGCTTTGTTATCTTAACTCATGTAAATGTTGAGAAAGGTTATCGAAGCATTGGCATCGCTATGGTGAGAGAGTTTGAAGATGTATTTCTTGATGAAGTGCCAGGACTACCTCCTTAGAGAGAAGTGGAGTTCTTGATTGATCTGGTGCCTGGAGCAAAACTAGTATCAATAGCTTCGTGTAGAATGGCTCCAATAGAGTTGGTTGAGTTGAAGAAATAAATTGCAACTATGCTAGAAAAGCAATTTATCTGACCTAGTGTGTCACCTTGGGGAGCACCGATGTTGCTTATGAAGAAAAGGACAAAAGTTTCAGGTTATGTGTAGATTACAAACAGCTAAATAAGTTGACCATCAAGAATAAGAACCATCTGCCAAGGATTGACGACCTAATTGATCAGTTGCACGGAGCTGTGGTGTTTTCCAAAATTGATCTACGATCAGGATACCATCAAATTTTGGTCAAGGCCGAGGATGTGTAAAAGACAGCCTTTAGGTCTAGATGCATGCATTATGAGTATATAGGTATGCCTTTTGGTGTGACTAATGCTCTTGCCTTGTTCATGGACTATATGAATAGAATCTTCAGACCTTTTCTTGATAAGTCTATCGTAGTTTTTATAGACGACATTCTTATCTACTCCAAAACTCATGCGGAACATGTTGAATACTTAAGAACAATGCTTGCAATCTTAAGAGGGAAGAAGTTGTATGCTAAACTATCAAAGTGCAAGTTTTGGATGTAAGAGGTTTAGGTTGTAGGTCATGTGATATCTGCGTAGGGTATAACAATGAATCCCGCTAAGGTTGACGTAGTGCACTAGTGCTTGTAATCCCTAACACAAATAAATTTGTTGAGGTTTATTGTGATGCATCCTATCAGGGGTTAGGCAGTGTGTTGATGCAAGAGAAGAAACTGGTGGCCTAGCTTCAAGGCAACTTAAAGTTCATGAAAAAAAATTATCTTACCCATGATCTAGAGTTTGCAGCAGCGGTGTTTGCCTTAAAGATTTAGAGACACTACCTTTATGGTGCATAGTTTCAAGTATTTAGCAATCACAAAAGTTTAAAATATTTGTTTGATCAAAAGGAGTTAAATATGAGGCATAAAAGGTGGATGAAGTTCCTAGAGGATTATGATTTTTATTTGCTATACCATCCAAGCAAGGCGAATGTTGTAGCAGACGCTCTTAGTCAGAAGGCAATGCATGTATCTCACATGATGATCAGAGAACTTGAGTTAGTAAAGAATTTTAGAGATTTAAGATTGTAGACAGAATTTGGAATGAATTTCATTAGATGTAGTAGTATAACTATATCTAGTGATTTCATGAGTCTGATCAAAGTTAAATAAACCAGTGATCTGAGTCTGTAGAAGATAGTGAGTTTGTTAGATACAGAGCAAGCTAAGGATTTCAAGATGGGCTCTGATGGAATTGGCACAGTTGGCACAATTGTACCTAAAGGAAATTGTTAGGTTACATGGGGTGCCATCTAGCATTGTGTCAGATAGAGATCCACGATTTACTTCTAGATTTTGGCAGTCTTTACAGGAAGCGATGGGTAGTAAACTGAGGATGAGTTATGCTTATCATCCTCAAACAAACAGGCAAACTGAAAGAACAATTCAGTCTTTAGAAAATCTACTGAGAACCTGTGTGTTGGATTATCTAGGTGGATAGGATAAAGTGCTACCTTTGGTTGAATTCACCTACAACAACAATTATCAAGCCAATATTTGTATGGCACCATATGAAGCTTTATATGGTAGACGATATAAAACCCCACTATGCTGGTATCAGGATGGAGAGGTAGTTTTTGTAGGACTTGAGTTACTACAACAGATCACAGAAAAAGTGAAATTAATTCAAGAAAGGAGGAAGATCTCTCAAAGTAGGCAGAAGTCTTATACTGATCAAAAGAGGAAACAGTTAGAGTTTATAGTTGGGGATCATGTGTTCCTAAAGGTGACTCCAACCACCAGAGTGGGAAGACTAATTCGTTCAAGGAAACTCTCTCATAAATATATTGGTCCTTATCAGATTCTAAATTGAGTGGGACCAGTAGCTTATAAGATTGTTGTGCCTCCTTAGTTAGCTAATCTACATCCAATATTCCACGTATCTCAGATAAGGAAGTGTGTACCTGATGGTTCTCATGTTCTAGAGGTGGATGATGTACAAGTTAAGGAAGACCTTTCAGTAGAACTGTAACTAGTTGGTTTAGAGGGCCGTTAGACAAAACAACTTAGAGGAAAGACCATTAGCTTAGTCAAAGTTGTCTGGGATAGGAGGTAGAGAAATTCTACTTGGGAGTTGGAGGAGGATATGATGAAGTCATATCCTTATCTGTTTCTTGGTAAGTCTAATTTTCGAGGTCAAAAATTTTGTTGTTAGGGAGAATGTGAGAACCTAGAAAATAGTAGTTTAGAATGAGTAAGTATTTAAAATAATGGAACTCGATTATTTTATTATTAAAATTCTTAAATATAAATAGAAATCTAATAAACGAGTTACATTAATTATAAATACTCTACCTCTCTACAAATTGTTCTAAAGTTCTCTCTATTTTCTCTCTAAAACTTTGACCTTTGTATTCATCTGTTCAACAATTAGAAACAGCTAGGGGGATCCCTACATCACGCTCTCTGTTTTTGTCCGCTCAATTTCTCAAATAGAGTAAGTTGATTTTCTGTTCTTTTTTGTGGTTCTGTTTAAATCTCTTTGCATGCAAATGATTTTAAACCACATGTGTCTTCAAAGTTCTCTTTATGTTTTCAACTAATCAGTGGTTCCATTGATGCACTCTAATCATGTTCTTGTTGTTCTTAGGAGTAGTTGGGGACTTTGTAGGATTGTGAGGAGTATTGGAACTCTCTGTGAATTTTCTATGTATTATCTCATGTAAGAGAAGCTAATTTCTTTGTCATAGTACTTGGATCTGTTAGAAATATCCATTGTTTGTTTAAATTGATGTATCTAATATGCAGGATTGCTTGTGATGTTGAAAACTATGAAGATGTGTGCTTTCTTGTTAATTGAGAATAATTGTTGGTTTAAATGTGTTTTGCATTCAATTGGTATGAATAATTTGATAGAATTGATGTTTGATAATTAAATGATCTATGCACTAGTTTTGGAATGGTATGGACTGGTTGAAGATGCATAAAATGAGTTAGATATGTTTTTGTATAATTCTACAAAGTTGCTTAGTTGTTGGACGAGTAAGCTGATTTGTAGAATTATACAGAACACTGATCTGCAAAATTATGCAGATTTGCAAATTTTTTGGGTGAGTCCTTACTCGTTGGCCTAGTGGTTGGGCGAGTGCTACTCATTGGGCTAGCAGGGTCCACTGCTTGGGCGAGTTCTAGTGGCTGGGCGAGCAGATCAGAATTTGAATTACTCCTTATGTGGTCAATTGAATATGATTTGAATTGTTGTGGATGTTATTTAAATTATTGATTCAGGAATGAGTATATGAACATACTAATTCGAGGAGAATTAGTGGTGGTAATTATAGTGTAAGCATTGGTGTGGGAGTTTAGTTGGAAAGTTATCCTGACACTTTAATGACCATCAATTTTTGAAGTGGCGAAGATGGAGCATATAGTGAGAGGAGCAACAGGTCTCAGCCTAGGGGTTTTACCTTAACCAAAGGTGTTAACGGACTTACCTTGTGTGTGGTAATATCTACAGCTTTGTAGAGCAATGGATTCCACCTCAAGTGAACAACTTACCAAGACTCAACATCAATCTTGGTGTACTACACCTAGGCGGCTCAACAAATACACCTAGGCAGTTCAACAAAGCACACCAACACTTCTCATCTCATCCTTTGCTGTTACAGATGCACCAACAAAGGCTGAGGGACTGGTGTACTACACCTAGGTGGCCTAGCCCGACTATAGCCATAAGACCCGACCACATAGCTGCCAAGGACGCAAGTAATCACCATACGTATGCCAAGCAAATGAAAGTAACCAACCTAAACCGCTATAAGGGCAACCGATCTAAGCCACTAAAGAAGTAACAGGCCTAAGTCGGTATCTCAAAGAAACTAAACAAGAACTTAGCAAATTTTTAGCATTACCAGCAAAACCCCTAAGGCCCGCGATAATCGAACTAAAGTGACATGGACTAAGGCCCAGGCCCACCTATGGCCCAAACAGAGGCCCGACCCATGACGTGGCCAAACATAATTAATAACCTATAAATATGCATGGATCCCAGCAATTAAAGGTATGCATTCATTACTCCCTTAATTACGAGATTTGACTTTCTGAGAGTTCTTGGCTGACTTGAGCGTCAGAGTCTCTTCCGCAGGTAACCCCTCTCGGGTCCAAACTGGTCCACACCGAGATACCCACAGATGGCATATGGCAGCCAGGAGGAAGCCTACTGAGGAGATTGGATTGAGGTAAGGTAACGCTTGTGTCTGACATATCTTATTTGTTCTCCGCAGCAACACTTTGTATTCGGATCATTTGAGTCATAGCTTTATATATTTGATTGTGAAAAAATGAATGATAATATATGTTAAAAGTTGTTTTTAGTATGAATTAAGTTGATTCTTTAAAAACTTCACTAGCTTACCCTTTCTTTTGTGTTTCTTTTTTCCTGTGCTCTCTTCTCATGTTATGATCACTTGAATGGTGTTATGAGTTGAAGATTTGGTGGATGGACCAAGGTAGGGTAGTGGTGATCCCTCTGTTTAGATCTTTGTTTCTCCATAGTATTAGTAATTCCTTTTGAGAAACATCCTAGTTGTTCTAGGTTTTTTTTGTATAAATTTTATATTCAATTCATCTTACTTTTTGGGATAACTGTAATATGGTTTTGTACATAATATCTTATTATATGCTCATATCAGACATGTTATATTTTTGTACAAATTGACACATAGTGATTATTATCTACGACAGTTATTTTTTTCCATATTCGAAGTTTCCATGTTATATTCTTGTGTTTATTAATCTTATTTTTCTATTAATAAGATGATCTTGGAGATAAAGACAATAATATTTTTAATTGATGATACGTTTTTCCCAACCGTTATTTCAAGTTGTTTTAATTGGTTCTAATTGAGGTAATGAATCTAAATTCGTACCGAAGTGAAGGGGTTCTAAATTATAGAAATAAAGAACAACTTCATAATGTGTGTATAGGGCATCCAATTATAATTTAAGTTTATTTATTTTCTATGAATAAATAATTAAGATTACAATCGAAGTCATTTAATTTTTAAAATTGTTTATTTATCTTTCAAAGACACAATCACTATTCTTTGTAAAAGTTATTTGTTTTCATGTACTAAGATAGAATATTTGATTAATTTTTTTCAAAACATAATTTATTTATATTTAATTTAATTTAATTTTGATTGATTAAATTGTTATATTTTATGTAAAACAATTTTATGATACAATATATTCTATTAAAAGAATATATAAATAACTTAAATATATTTCCAATGTAAAAATAATAAAATATTATTATTTAGTTTGACAAAATAAAATACTTGTATTAAATTTTAATCATATTTTATAAATTTAAATTTATATAATAAATATATTTTAATTATTAAATGCTAGTATGTTTGCATAGGTAGCTTCTTTCCATCACACGGTTATAAGTTTCTTTTACTGTAGTTGCTTTCTATTACGTGCGTTCTGTTTTTCCATTCTTCTACACGTAATAATAAGACAGTGAGTTATTGTTGATCATTCAACTTTTCTGATGTTTCCTTTAAGTTCGGTGCTTTTGTTTTTTTCCTTAATAAAGTTTGTTACATTGTAAATAAAATGCTCTTTTTTAGCATCCAGCAAGTGATTCAGTGACTTTATTTCGTATCATTACAAAAATTTTCTTTCACGCCCAAGTTAGACTTGGACAGTAAAATTGCTTTTTCTGTGATATTCAAAAGCATGTTTTGACACTTTTGGGAGCTTTATTACGAAATGCAACTATAAGTTAAACTTGAACCAATTTGTTGTGTGCGTGCAACAAGAGCTATAAACAATAAAGTAGGCTATGTCTCTTAGCTGTGAAGTTTGTACAAACCACACTGTAATATATGAATAAATGCATACATAAATATACAAAGCTACTTCTTCATAAACCATAATACGCAATAAATAAGTGCTGGATAACTTCTTCATAAATCCTATTTGTGTTTAAGATTTTAAAATTAATATGTGCACATGTTTACGTACATTTTGCTTTCGGCTCTTTAAAAGCTTACGAAGGACGTGTTGGTGTGGCCTCCACTTTGATGCCGCTAAAGAAGTAACATACATATATTTTAGAAGAACGTGAATAAAATAGGGGTTGGTTGAAAAAAGATGTGCACTAGTTTGTTTAGTGAGCGTGCTGGTTTCCTTTTATTGACTCGACCCTTTCACTATGTAATGGGCCAATCACATGCCTTGGGCTATGCTTTGGTGTGAGCACGACACAAGTTTCCACAAGGCTGTGAAAGTGAATTCTCCAAATGGAGAAAGAAATGGGACCACACTCACATGCTCCTAACTCCTAAGCCTTGGACTTTGAATTGGTTAAGAATGGTTGGAAGTTTTAAGTTGGACCAGAGATAAGGCATTCGACTAGAGATAAGGTAATTGCATAATATATAAGTGAGGTGCAAATCTTACCTTACAAATCAGTTTTGTGAGATTGAGTTAGGTTTAAACTTCACTTCCTGATAAGAACTAAAACAAAACTCAAGGCATCGCCTATGATGTAGGGCATTGAGTTCAGTCCCACATAGAAACATCTAAAAATGCTACACAAAATATTTGGATTCACATAAACAGAACAAACGAAAAACATATTTAGATCGTAGTGACCAACAATAGCAAGTTGGAATGTGTCTTTCATAATTTAACTCACTAATTCTACTTTATTTTAGCTTATTTTTGTGCTTATAATCTAACCACTTGATTTTAATTGGTATATGTATTTGTTGATGTCACGTATTGGACACACACGAAATGTTGATGTAATCATCTATCTTGACTAAATGTGAAACTAGTATAGAGTTGTGTTAGCAAAGTTCAATTAAAAATGATAGTATTTTAACATAAAAACTAAACAACAAATCATATCTCATCTCTAAATAAATAAATAAATATATATATATATATATATATATATATATATATTGTTGACAATGAGAAGTTTTTGACCTCATGTCCAAGAATTAAATCCATTTATACCATACCTTAATATATAACACCAATGTCATTGAATGAGCTAAATGTTTAATATATCTCCGCCTCTAGCTAAAATGGTGTGTTAATATCGAGTTCCAAACTAGATTCAAAATCTTTAATTGTGCAACAACATTGTGAATAAATTTAATTTCCAAAAATCTCATGTAATTGTATGTTTAGTATTTTTTTATCACCAAAGTCACCTTTTACCTCGTTTTACGATCGCTAATCCTTTTAAATTATGTTTGGATAATCGATTTTAAAACACACACACACACACATATATATATATATATATATATATATATATATATATATATATAATATTTGAATTACTTGAGTTCTATTTATTTTAAACAGTTTATTTGAATAAAGTAATAGAAACATCTTATCCTTTAATTTTTTTAATTTCAATAAAGCGATTTAATTTCTCTTTTAAGGCAAAGTTCTATTTTATAAATATTTAGATAACTTGGCTTTACCATTCCATCTAAGTTGACTTAGCTTCTTCACCTTTGACTAGGGATGACTCATTTTGACCTTCGTCTAGGGTCAACTTTGTCCGGACCTTCGACCTGGCTAACTCATCCAGACCTTTGGTCCGAGATGACTCCTTTCGACCTTTGGCCTGGGTTGACTCATCTCGACCTTAGGCCCGAGCTTACTCGACTCAACATTCAACATGGGTTGACATGACTCGATCTTTGACTTGAATCGAGTCGACTCGACCTTAAACCTAGGCTAACTTGTCTCGACCTTCGGCCTGACTAACCCAACTTGACTTTCAACTTGTGTTGACTTGTCTCGACCTCCGTCCTAGGTCTAGTTGTCTCCACCTTCTGCCTGACTGACTCATCTTGACCTTCGGTCACAACTGACTAGACACATTATTAATCTCGGTACAAATCGGCTTGACCTTTAGCTTGTGCCAAATTAGCTTGACCTTTAGTTGGTGCCAAATCGGCTTGACCTTTAGCTTGCACTTACTCGTCTCGACCTTCGGCCTCACTAACTTACTTTAACTCCTGGCATGGGTTAACTCGTCTTGACATTTGGCATGTGTCAACCCATCTTGATATTTGACCCGGTTAATCGTTGGCTCATCATTCATCTCATAACGAATAGGCTTGACCTTCGCCTTTCCAAATTTGCTTGACCTTCGCCTTTCCAAATTTGCTTGACCTTTAGACTCCACCGAATCATCTTAACCTTTGACCTATGCCAATTGGTCATAATCTTTGGCTTGACCGACTCATCTCAACCCTTGGCCTGGGTCAACTTTCTCGACCTTCAACTAGTGTCGACTTGTCTCGACCTTTGGCCTAACAAACTTGTCTCAAGCTTCACCATTTGATTGTTTGGACCTTCGGTCATGGCTAACTTAGTTTCTCCTTTGTCTCAAGCTGAATCGGCTCAACCTTCAGCTCAAGCCGTCTCTTCTTGACCTTCAACTTGCACCAAATTAACTAGACCTTCGACCCAATTGACTTGTCTCGACCTTCGACCTCGACTGGCCCATCTCAAACTTTAGCCTTAGTCAACCCGTCTCAACCTTCATCCCATGCCAAACCATCTTGACCTTTGTCCTATGATGATTTGTCTCAAGCTTTAACGAAACCAACTCATCTCAAACTTTGAACTAGGGTGGATCAACTCGACTCTGTGCTCGGACCGACTTGATTGAGAATGGGGTGAAATTTAAAATTTCTTATATTTTTTAGGGTATTTGAAATTCTTCTATTTTATTCGTTTGAAATACTTACCAAAATTTCTTAAATTTCAATTTCTTTCTAATTACTTTATCGAAACAAGTCATTTTTGTGTCAGGAATTTAAAATTCTTCAAATAAACAAATTACCCTTTAAAGTACCTCATCCAAACATACTATTAGCCTTCAATATCAAAAGTTAGATTTCTCTCAATTTAGATTTCAATTGAACTCAAATTTGTTGGAAAATAACGAGAAAATTCTCAATAACTAAGACAATAGAGGCACTACATGCATGCCGACGACACTCATTCCTCCTCATCACTCAAAACACCAGAGAGATTTTGGAAACAACAAAAAATAGGGAAGAAAACGGTCAATGCAAGTGCAACATAGTGTGTTGTTGTTGATGGGTGGGAACAAATCTCTTTGTGTGTTCCCCTTTGTTTCCTTTATTTTTGTTGTGCGAGGAAGATAAAATTTATGGAAGGTGAAGATGGTGATGATACATGTGGTGTAAAGAAAGAATACCTTTGTGATTGGCTTTTATTATGTGTTGGGTTAGATCTAGTGGATGGGAGGAGAAGAGAAAAGAATTGAAGAGTGGTCTCTATTGTAGTGGTGTATTTCTTGTTGTAGTTATTAATGTAACACCCTGCAAAATCGGTGCCACATAACCCATGCTATCGCACCTAGAAGGTCGTCTAATGGAGCACGAATAGTAGAGTCGTCTACTGGTCCCATGACCAGACGTGTCTAATGAGACTAAACTTGGTGTATCGTCTAATCAGTTGTATTTTACGCGAGACATAAAGAATCAAGCGTACATTTAAAACATCCACTCTCATTCAGTAAACTTCAAAGGTTGTTACAAAACATTGTTCACAAATACATTAAAATGTTATGAAGAATAAACATGCATACAAAAATTCTCATACACTACAAGGGTTCCTCACGCCACTACTATTGGGAAGCATGCACTGCACATGTTACACCATCTGCTCGCTTGCATAGATATGGTCATAGTAGGTGGAAACCACACATCCACAAAGTGCATGAGCAAGTTAACATTGGAACAAACATACATACATACATATAATTTATCACGCAACATTAGTCATGCATATATCCACCATTTGTATACATACATATTTTAGTTTTTTTTTCTTAATTAATTTTTTAAATCTAAAATTATTTTTTTTTCTTTTTTTAAAATTCTTTTAAAACAATTTTATTTCACTTGTTATTTATTTAGCACATTTTTAGATTTTTTGGAAACAAATTTTATTTATCCAAACGAAATAAGGTGTTGATAGTTGGCATTTTTTTTACAGTTATGGTCATTAAAGGGGGGTCCTTATGTAAGGAATAGAGGGGAACGTGTTGAAATCCTGACTTAATAATAATAAACAAAGTGTTGAAATATTGATAGGGTATTGAAACTCTAACTCAAAAAGCTAGAGAAGCAAGGTTTAGCAACCTCGACAAGGTGTGAAAACTTTGATATAAAACAAGGAAAAACAAGGTGTGAAAACCATGATAAGGTGTGGAAACCTTGACAAGGTGTGAAAACCTTCATTTGAAAGATGAGAAGTAAGGTGTGGAAACCTTGACTTAAAGTAGGAGAAAGAAGGTATGGAAACCTTGATTTAAAGTAGAAGGTGCAAGGTGTAGAAACCTTGAAAAGGTGCGAAAACATTGACTTAAAGCAAGGGAATAAAGGTGTAGAAACCTTAGCATGGTGTAGAAACCTTGACTTAAAGCAAAAGGAGCAAGGTATGGAAACATGGCTTGGTGTGGAAACCTTGACTTAAAGCATCAAGAGCAAAGTGTAGAAACATTGGCAAAGTATGAAAACCTTGACTTAAAAACGGGAAAACAATGATGATCAAATTTGTATATATGATTATTTTAAATTTTTCTTTTAGAAAAAAAGGTTTACCCTTATGCATAAACATGATTAACGATTGTGTTGACATACATTATGATATTTTTTGTTATGATTTTCTGAACATTGATATAACATTTGCATGATTAAAGATTATGCTCACACAAATATGGATGTATGAAAATTTTGTTTTTGATTTTTTCACGACACCAAGTGTCGAAACTTTAGTATCAAGATTAGAGTGTTGTAATCTTGATATGCATGAGTGCATGGATGCGTGGAGAAGCTCAATTTTTTTCTTCATTTTGTTTGTCTTTTTTTTAGTCTAGAGAAACTAGGTTTTGGTGGTCAATACAGAACTAGTCTTAGAGGTCAATATGAAATTGGGCTGTGAGGGGTTTAAGGAGCAAGTATGAGTTGGGCTTTGAGAGACCAATATGAACTAAGCTTAGGGCCAGTATGAAGTTGGACTTAGGGGTAGGAAACAAATCAATAATTTGAAATTGACCAAACATTTATTCATGAAGTTGGGGTAATGGATGCATGTATGTATGCTTTGGTATGAACATATGCATGGTTCATAAAATGCCTTATGTGTTGTTTTTTTCATTTTTTCTTCGAAAAAATATTTTTTTGCATGATTTGAAAATTTTAACTTATTTCCTATTTTATTGTAATTTTAAATTAACGAAAATTTTTTTCTTTGACACCCATTTTTTTATTTTGCATTTTTAGATCAATTCTTTAGTCTGATTGATTTATTTAAAATGTTTCATTTTATGTATTATTTGAATGTCATGCATGAAATTGTAAAGGATCTTGGAAGGATTTGGATTTTAGCATTGGATGGCTAATGGGGAATAACTAGGTTGACTAGGGAGTTACTCCAATTTGAGAATGTTGATTGGACACAGGGCAAAAAATATATTTTGACTTGCCCTAGTTATTGATAACATGAAAAAGCTGAAAATTGAAAACTTGCCCTAATGTGAGAGTTTAGATTGGTATAATATGTGTTTATCTTGTCTCAATTATTGATTACATGAAGAGGTTGAAAAAATTATAAGAGTTCAATAGTTGCCCCTTTGTGAGTTTATTAGACAAGTTGAGAAATTACCTTATTTGGGGATTAAAATGGGATGTCTGCATGGCAAATGAAGTAATTGCCTCATTTAGAGTTTTAAAGTGAGAAACATGGACTCTGGTACAAAAAAAAAAAATTGGTTAGAGTTTAAGTTCAAAATGGAGGAACATGTAGGAAGTCCATGAAGCAAGAAAGAATGGAAAGAGATTCCTCACAAATTGATCATGCTAATCTTGGAGCTTTGAAAACGTGTCATCAAAAAAGAAAGTGTCCAGTATTTAAAAGCAAGTCTCAATACACATTTTACTCATTTTTTCCTTTTCCTCTCTATGGTTTTTTTTTAAATTTCAACTCTTTATTTTTTTATGACAAACTTGCTAGCATGTCAAAAAAAAATTCCTATGATTTAAAACTTTTGAAAAATAATAACAATCAATCTTTGATTAGTGTTGACTTTATTAGGCATGAGTATGAAAGAAGTTGATTGTAAAGGTCCAAAAAAAATGATGTGATGATTATTCTGAAACAAGTGCCTTTGAATAATAGTGAACCCAAAATTTATTTGACTTATTTCTATACACGTTTGAATTGCTTTTTCTATTTTGATTTCTAAGCTTTTCTCTCTCTCTGTTTTCTTTTTTTTTTGTTATTTTCTTGACATAACCAAATCATTTTTTTTGTTTTTTCACACCTTTGTTGAGTTTTTTAAATTTAATTGAACCACCAACTGGACAAATTAGCTGCAAAAATTATATTATCCCTTTATATGAGGATGAACCTTATGATAATTTTGAAAGAAATTTTCATTTTACTTTTTAAAGCTCAAAATGGGTAGTAAAAGATGATTACTTTTATTTTTATTGTATAAAGAAATATGGTCACACATATCTCAAATCAAGATTGATTCATGTTTTCACAAGTTAACCTTTGTTAGTTTTGTTGTTTTTAGCTTTCTTTGTATTATTTTTTTTTTGTCTTATTTTTGCCTAAACTGTTCTTTTGAATTTTCAGTCTTGTAAAATTTTCTATTTTGTTTTCGTTCATTTGTTTCTTTTGATTTCTTTTTTTTTCAAAGACTTGGCAATTGACAATCATTCAAAGACACATGTCTCTTCCATGATGATCCCCCATGAAAAATGAATGTAATGTTTATGATAGAAAGGTGATGGAAAATAGAATGGGTTTCAACAATTTCATATATGCAAATTAGATAAATAATTCTAAAGCATAAATATCAAACATTATTTTTATTTATTGATCAAATACTAACATGAAATGCCTTCGACACATCATAAAAAGTTAACATAATTGGGTTAAAAGAACTATATTCATTCATTTTTAAAGTTTAGAGACCAAAATGTATCAAAGTTTTGAACAAGGACGAATTCTAATTTCGAGTCAAAGTTCAGGGACTAAAATAATACTTAACATTTTTTTTTCTCACCTTGTATAAGAACAATTCCAAGAATTTAGTAATGAAAAGAATGGAAAGTAATTAAATTTGAATTTATTGTGGTATAATTCCATTTTGTTTTTCAAAATTTTATATAGATGCATGTTATTATGAAAGGTAGGATGATGATACCAAATGTTACAATGAATTATGCATATGCAAATGTATTATGAAAATGAGCATGAGAGTGCATGTTATGCTTTATGCAAGATGACATATGGATGCATGTTATGTATTTGAAACTATATGTGGAACCATGAATGAAGACAAAATGTGAATGTAGTGCATGTTTGTGCCTCTGAGGAAACTTATTCCCATGATATGTTGATGTGAATGTAATTAAAGAAACACCAAGCATGTTATGCAATTGATTGACAAAGCTAAATGAGATATAATGCATGCATGCGCCTCAAGAGGCGTTTATTCACATGAAAGTGCTGATAAAGCGCCTCAAGAGGCGTTTATTCACATGAAAGTGCTGATAAAGAATGAAATGTGTTTATTAATATGTACAAGAAAATATGAGGGGTAATGGATCTTGAAGTCTTCCTTTTTCGCCTTAGCATAGGTTCAAAACATTTTCCATAACTGTTGGGAGCCAACAAGATGTGGGAGTACTAATGAAGTAAACATACTTTAGTTGAGGTTCTCAAAATGACTAGTTGAGAAGTAATTTACCATGGCTCTACTAAACAAATATTAGCTCTACTAAACAAATACCTCTAACTCTATGTTACTAAGACTTTGGTATAAGGTCTTTGTAATGTTATGCACAAAGTGTGTATTTGCGAAGGGAGAATTATGCCAAAAGGATATTGTTTTTCTAAATTTTTATTTTTTTAAGAAAAATAATAAAAGATTGTACAATAGAAACAATATGTTTTTTTTTACCCTACAAGAATTTAGTCTCGCTCCAACATATACATATTTTATTCGTAATAAAAAGATTACAATGAAAAATCTAAATTTATGTAGTTCTAAAAAACTCTTTGGAAAATTTTTAATTTCTTTTCTAGGAACCATATGTATTTCTATTTATAATGAAAAATCAAGAATTACATAATTTTTAAAAGAAAACATAGTTCGAATGTTGATTTGATTTGTTTAATTTTGAAATTTTTTATAAGTTAGAATTATTTGAAAATAAGTATATTACAATCTAAGATATTGTACAAACATAAAAAAGAATGTTATGTATTAATAGTATTGGATTGATTTGATATAATTACTCATATGATTGATTTGTTAGAATTACTCAAATAATTAATTACTCTTATTTTGAGATTTAAATATTTGTATTAACTATTTAATTTATATCATTTATGGATTATATTTTGTATCTACAAATAGAAGTATTCTCACACTGAAAATTTGCTCTTCATTCTCTCTTCTTCCTTCTATTCATGATGCTCCAACCAACTATTTAAGTCTTAATGAGAGCATTTAGTCTCTAAGGACAATTTTCTATGTTTTAATCCAGACTCTTTCTAATTTTTTTTTCATTTATAACGTTATCTTATATTTGAAATTGTGATAAGAACGATTTGACTTTTATTATTATTTTTATTATGATGATTGTTATTATTGATATTTTTATTTTTATTTTAGGTACTAATTCTAAACATGTCAAACATTGTAAAATTTGTATTTGTGGTCTTTTGATATTACCAAAAAATTACTTATATTGAATATTAAATGTTAAAAATCATTTAGATACAATAAATCTTGATAATACCAATAAAAACATAAATAAAACATTTAAACAATTAATTTGTGCATACAACAACAACATTGTAAAAAGATATTTCATAAATATTCTAAATTTATTTCATGTGTTCTTGTGACTTAACAAAAGAATGTCCATTGATCGTCATAATGATCATGAATGTTGTGATAAAAAAAAAAATTCAAGTAAACATTTTATCACTAGAAGTGAAACAATAATGTAAAAAGTGAAAAAAAAATAATGTCAAATAAGATAAAAGTATATATTATTATTTCAATAATAAATATGGGATATCATTAGGAACAAGGAAAAAAATGAAATACAAAGTATAGTAAATAAACAATAGAGAATGTAAGTCCTAAAATAAAACAAAAGGGGAATAAGGGGTTAGAGGAATGAACGTGTATGGTGGAAGGAGTAAACTGTGATCCAGCCCAAACAAAATAATAATGGTGTCGAGGTGCGGAATTAACAAATATGTGAATGCATGAAGTCAAATAACAAAATAAAGGGACAGCATAAGATAACCCAAAACATGACATTGGGGGTGACAAGGAAAAATTGGGGTGCACAAAGGAAAGATGTCCCATCCCACACTCCTCCACCTTCTTCATTCACTCGCGCGGGGCTAACTCTCCGTCCCGAAATCCAAACCAAGGCGTCGCCGGCAATTCCCATTCATCTTCCTAAACAGTTATTTCATCCCTTTTTATTTTTAGATTTTTCTAAAAACAAGTTTTATTTACTTGAGTGTTCAATGAATAACAAAATAAAAACAATAAATCAAATAAAAGAAAGAAAAACTTTAAATGCATGTATTTTTAATAAATTTTAAAAATATATTAAAAAATTGAGACTTAAATATTGACTTGTTTGAAAAAAGTAATAATTAAAGCATGTACAGTCCGATAAAATCTTAACAAATATAATTGTAATTTACTCAAAAAATATAATGATAATGTCAATTAAAAAGATATTCTTGTAAGGCTTCAAAAGCAGTAGACTTAAACAATGCTTACTGTATTCTTATGGAAACCAGGGTACTCACTTGAGCCCCCCCGGCTATATTAGAACATTTTTTTTCTTAAACTAACCTTATCCAACTTTATAATGTATCTTGATGCCAAATTAGTGGTTCAAACTCCGATCCACCGGATCAACCATCAACCATGACATGAGTTTGAACCACAAAAATGTCTACAATACCATTCTATAATTTTAGTTCACCACAAATCATTTGAAATTAATTATTATTCTTAAAAACCTCTTAGAAACTACTAAAATTAACTATATAATGTAAAAGTTAAAACCAAATATGTACGTCTGTAGCATTTCAAAGCTAAGAGAACTAAAACAATCACCCTGAGTGTACCATTGCATAGCGAACAACTATCAATCTAAGAAATCATTATACAAAGTGTCCAATACCACACAATGACAATAACAGGCGAATTAACTCGATTTTCCTTAATAAAAAATTAGTATGATTCTTTAAGCCAAACAAATAGTGTAAGCAAAATAACCAATATAAACCACAGATTTAATTTACGGGTAATTCAATTGAATTGTGCTGAAAATACCAAAATTCCACAATTCACAGCAAAAATTAAAGCAACCAAGTCCTCGTAACAATTACCAGAATACAAAACCAAGCTACAAATCCAGAACACGAAGGGACCAAAACAGATATTAATGCCGCCGCACTGAGTACCTTTACAGGTCTTGAACACTCAAACCTGGAAATTACATATAATTTTCACATTCACAATCACAATTCCAAAATATTGAATAAAATAAAGCATGGTTAATCGATTGTGTGTAACTAACCAGGAGGAAGAGATTGCTTCAATTTATCGGCTTTCTCAGGATCAAAGACACAAAGCGTGTACAAATACTTGGAACATCGAACCTTGAACTTAACCACATCTCTGCTTCTCTTGATTTTCACCGACCTCGCATCCTTCCTCCGCGCCGTCAGAAGGAAATCCTTAATCTCGTGGATCTGCTTAGGCTGTAATGTCACGCCAGGTCAACACAAACAACATTATTCATCGGATTTCACATGAATAAACATTCTACAGAGCAGAGAACAAGAAAACGAAATTGCAATTACCATTGTGACTTGCGTTTTGAGAGTGCCGACGGCCGAAGAAACACAGTTATTTGGGCGCCTCTTCAATAAGTAGAGGTCGGGGTCGCAATTCATTCCACTTAGGTAAACCCTAGAATATCAATCCTCGGGATTGCACTGGACCCCAAGCCCAAACCATTCTGCCACTATAACAATGGCCCAAATGTGATAATCCATTTTTTTAATCAAACTATGGAAAATAAAAGTGCGTCCACACTGCACAACTATTTTTTCAGGACTATTTCTGTACTTTTTTACTCCCACAAAATATAAAAAATGTTCCTAATATATTTTCTAAACTAAATCATTTAAAAAGATTTTGATTATAAATTGCATATAATTTCAATTTACACATTTTTGAATTACATAAAGTGGGATACTTTTACTTACAGAATGTGACTATTTTAAATTACATATTTATAAATAGTTTTTTATTGTATAATTTGAAAAATCCGTGAATTACATATTTTGGAATCAAATTGAATCAAGCGGTGTGATAGAAATATGTTAGTTATTTTTTATATTAAGAAAGGGATAATTTTAATCAAAAGTGATGATAGTTAAAGAAGTTTTAATTATTAAATTTATAAATTTGTGCTTCTTAATTAATTAATATTTCTTTCAATAACATAAAATCAGTTAAAACATGTCCTTTATTAGTTGTAGAAAATTTTACAAATTTTGTAACCAGTTTGTAAATTTTTTTTTCATTAGTTATAGATTTTACATTTCATCTCAAAATATTTACTTTTATTTATTATTTATATAGACACTTTAATTAATTTATAATATTTTTTATTTATTAACTTTTATACATTTTTCAGTATATTATATGGACGATAGTATAAAAACGTGTGAAGGCAAACGAGGTAATACTGTAACGTCTCATTTAATAGATAAATCTAATTAAATAAAGCATCGCATAGTTTATAATATCCGAAGGGGCATGACACTTAAAGTGTAAGGATCTTTTACAGTCATCCAAATATACCCAAAAAGAGAACTAAGGCACACCACAATGCCATTGACAAAACAGAATGTGAAAGTTTGACAGTTGATCAAATACATAGGCAACAGTGCCCACAAAGAGTACTTGAAGGAACGGGATCCGACCATAGCCTGGCTACACTGTAGAGTTTCTATCACCTTGATGACCACTAGGGATTTCCACATCTGCTCACATCAATAAATTGATGATCATTGCAAAACGGAAAACCACACCCAAGACACACAAGCAAACAGAAAGGGTAAGCTAGAGTATAAATCATTTTAACATGTTATGGCATACAAATACTTAAAAATAGATCATAAACATGCAACAAGATAGGCAAACAATCATGTGATAGCAAACAAGCAGGACTCTAAGACTCAATTATCCAGATACATATAGTCTGTCGGATTCATTGGATGCTTGCACTTGTGGTGGCCTCTACTGCTCTGCAGAGCCATTATCAATGGGTTTCACCCTACCACGCATAAGGTTAGCCTTCAAACATCTAAGGTCATTATCCTGCCAAAGACTAGGGCTTTCTGCTACTCTCACCACTTGAGTCAGTCCGCTCTACGTGAGACTAACTGACTCTTTAGAGTTTCAGGATGCAATCCTTACTTGAATCCTTGCGTAATTATATACACTAAGGCACCACCACGAAACCTTACTAAGAGGTTCGTGGAATTACGTCCATCACATAAGGCACCACCACGAAGTGTCACCAAGAGGTTCATGAAATTACGTCCATCACATATGGCACCACCATGAGATCTCATCGAGAGGTTCATGGAATTACGTCCAACTCATACCATAGCCATGTCTCACTAACCAACCACAGATTTATCATGCATACCTATCTCATGCCAATATACAACCAATCCAGTAATAATGATTCACGCACTTATTCATACCCAGCTCATCAATTATAGTCCATAAATAATATAATACATGCATATTCACACACTTCATACTTTAAATAGGGTAATCCAATCACTTATGTGACCAACAACCAAAAACAGAGAAGAACAACACTAGAGCACGTCCCTGCCCAATTCTCGCTCAAGCTGGAAGCACTTGCTCAGGCGAGAGAGGCTCTCTTGCTCAGGCGAGCCCTTTTCGCCTAGGCGAGGGCTCAAATAGTGGAACAGTGGGGTTTTCACGTTTTCTCGCTTAGGCGAGACCTCCTTGCTTGAGCGAGATGACTTCTTGCTCAAAACTATAGCTCGTCGCCTAAGCGACAACTCACGCAAAATCCTTGACTGACATGAGTATCAACCTCTCCAGGTATCATGAGTATATGTCTCTCCAGGTTACAATGAGTTTTACCTCTCTAGTTATCCTTCTCAATCTCCTCTTGAGTTAGAGAACTCTCAATTACAAATAACAATAACAATCTATCATGCAAAAGATTACAATCACACTCATATAGTATAATCCATTATGTGAAGGATATTGCAATGTGTGTGTATATATATATATATATATATATATATATATATATATATATATATATGAGATTTTGAGTAAAGCCTAGACAATGGTCCAAATCTATTGTTATGATTGAATGTGTTGCATGTGAACTATTGGGTAGTATTTCCAAGGGGAAATTACTATTGTTGTATTGCTAGAAAGAGTATTGATTATGGATTCGAGGAGATTATCTTTACTCGGTTAGTTATTTGACTCAAGTATAGAAAAATAACTAAGTGGTGAGACTTAAATGAGGCTCTTATGGTTTGAGAGGAGGTATATATAAAATAAGAACCATGTGTTTCATATTGATAATAGGTACTTAACCTATCATATAAGAGGACTTAGTTCCTTTGGTGAGTAGAACTTGTGTGCAAGGTGTAGCCCATAAATTTGCTGATGATTCGTATGTGATAGAGACCGTACCCCACCAAATTAAAACACTTAAAATGCAGTATATGAAAGTGAACCAAGTCGTCTCCCAACGACCAATAATTTCATTTAAAGCTTCAATTTTCATATGAACACAACAATAACACAGGGGGGTTTGGCAGACAAATTTAGAATGCTAATCAATAGATTAAATTGAATGCGACAGTGATTAAAACCGTATTGACATCCTTGATTCAAACACTATTTCACTTATCATAGGCCACCAAATTAACACCAACTTTGCCTTATCTCAATCCACTAGATAATAATTCACTAAGCGAAAATTACAATCCAGCTTCATTATGCAATTAAGCAATGCACACATCCTTAAATTCGTGACACCCAAGCTACATACATTAAGCATGAACGTATCTTAACCCAAACGTATGCAATTACTCTATAAATTAAGCATCAACAGATTCACCACATGCATTCCACGAATTCAGAACAAAGACATGGCAGATTTCACAAAACAAGCACAACCTCAAAGCTTCATTGCATTTTTCATCAAGGAGTCAATACACGAATTTAGCTAGACATGGAAATGAGCAATTAAACACTTCAATTCTGGAATCACAAAAAACAGAACCAAAAACCCTAACTTTTGAATTCTGAAAACGCAAATCAAGAACAAAAGAGAGATTTCAAAGCTTCAATGGAATGCAAAAATGGTGCTATGATATATAAATCTAAAAACTCCATCAATGGGTGTTGTTCCAAGTCAACAAAATCCACAAAATGAGCTGCCCAATGTAGAAAACGAAATCAAAACGCAAAACCCTCAATGGGTGTTGTCAAATGTGCATAAAAACGGTAAAAAATGAGGCAAAAACGTGAAAAACTACAAGGTGCACTACCATGGAAGCTTGGAGAGCGAAAATGGAGGTTGGAGAAAGGTAGAAGATGAAGTGTGCGGTTGGTGCATGGATTTGCAGAATTATTTACAAAATTGCCATTATGATTTGCAGAATTACAAAAATGCCACTCATAGACCTCTAATGTTGGCCCATTCACTCAAATGACGTGGAAATGATGTGGAAATGATGTGGCAACTCTCTTCAACTGAATATTGATGTCCAAGCTCCAAAATTGCTTCACCCAAATACCTAAAAATAATTAAAAACAAAAATTAGGCCAAATAATGTGAAATTAGTCCAAATTTGGAACAGTGGCCCAATGAAGCCCAACAGATGAAAAACACTATAAAGATGAACAATTAGGCACTGAACAACTGTCAAATGGTTACACAAAGGCTAATGAAATGGAAGAAAATAATGACTCATCAGTATGATAGGTTCAAAATCTCATATAATCAAATTCATTACCTTTAATCTTGCATAAGTAGCTCATGATATCATGTAGAAAATTCATGTTAGTGATTGGTGTACGCGCATGATGAAATGTATGGCTTTTGATGGAACATATGATTGTGTTGTTATTATGTGTTCATTCTTATGTTACCTTACCCTATGTGTTATGTTTGTGTGGTTTCTGTTATGATCTTGTGCATGGCATGAGAGCAAATAATACTGCAGGTGAAAATGTACAACATTAGACGATTAATGATGCTCCTTACTTGTAGGACAATTTTGTATACATGTACTCAAAATTTTATAATCCTTTGGACAAATTTTTTTATTGTAAATTTTATTTAGTATTGTTTTGTAAAACTTTCAGTCTTTGGAAGAATGTAAATATTTGTGTATGCATATAAAGCTTTCAATAATATTATGATAGCATGGTAGACAATATGCTATGATACGTACAACATATTTATTTTTATTAAACGATCTACTAGAGGCTATTCGGGAGACAATTAACTAGAAGTATTATATGCGTAATGTGACACGTGAATGAGGTGTTACAACACATGTGAGTACATTGACTTGTTAAACTACCTTTGGTACTAGTGAAGCACAATGCACTGTAATAGTTTAATATATCCTTGATGGGATAAGCTCCTCTAATGAATCCAGCCCAAGCCCATTTCAAGGCCTAATACAAAAATAAGGCCTAAGCCCAAATAAAGGCCCAATCACTAGAGGAATGCTTAAGAAGATTCAAAATGCTAGCAATGGTCAAGATCCATCAAGGCCCAATGGAATCAAGCTACCTTTCAAATGGGTTAAGGAAGATATTAAAATCTAGATGAACATTTGAGTGCATATGCAAATTTGCCAATGTAATTGGGCCATCCTTTGTAAATATTTGTTGCTTTGAGTAATTGGATCAAAAATTCACCAAAGCATTGTTTAATTAGGCTCACGACCTCATTAAACAAGCTTTGGCCGAATAGGTGTCTAAAAAGCATGCCACACATAACACATTGAGCACATGTTGAAGTGTGGAAGGTGTGACTTGCCACATGGCACTTGATCCACCAAATAAGTAGATCTAGATCATTAAAAGAATGTTTGCTTTTAGTGTCCAAAAAATGGTGTCGGATGGTGTTTGGACGCATAAAGCATCAGCTTAACCCACACAACATCGACTCTAATAATAAAAATTATTTAAAAGCAAAAATATCAATTCTCATCTGCTTTGGTAAAATGGAAAATATTATTAATTATACATATCGTCGGTCTAGCTAACGAAAAACATTGAAATCGTTGGCGTCGGATGACCGACGTATTTAAAATGCAATTGTTTGCGGCAGATGGCCCACATATATCCTTCAAAAATTAATAAAATAATTTTTTATTAGGTTAACTTTTCCCCCTTTCACTTCTCGTTTTCATTTTCACTTTTCCCCATCTGCTTTCACTTTTCCCCCTTTGCATTTTCACCTTTCAGTTCTCACTTTTACTTTCATTGTGCATTCGAGTGAGTATTCTCTTGAACGAACGCAAAGAGTGAGTCGCATTGGAACAGCCCACGAGCACAACTTCTCTTAGGACTAAAACTTGAGTATTCTCCGACGAGCCCTTTTCTGTGCGACATACGACGAGGTTCATTCTTCTCCGATGAGTGGCGAGCTTAGCTCTGGGAGCTTCTTTCTGTGCAAAAAATAGGGAAACTACAAACAGAGTTTCAAGAGAGTTTATTCCAGCCCCTTTCTCTGCGAACAATGGAACTTGGACATTGGAAGGGTTTGGGTTTGCACCAGGTGGATTCATTGAAATCCCTTTTACTGCATTAAGTTCATTTGGGTGGATATTTTTTTGGTTTAAGAATTTTAGGTGGAGGGGAAGGATTATTGGAGCTGAAATCATGAAGTTAAGGTGCGTGGTGCTGCGATTGAAGGTGGTCCTGACTGTTGGGGTGAAGTAGACACTTGGAGTGGAGGTTATAGTTGTGTTGGCAGCAACACAAGGTCAGCTTTTTTTTTGTATGACTAATTTTATTTGATGGGTGCTTTAGATTGTTTTTATTTTCCCTGTATGATAGATTATTTAGAAGAGTTGGAAGGTTGTGTTAGTGGGTTCTATTTTAGCTTCCCAGTAAATATCTCTTTATTAAATAAAAGCCCTAGAGTTAAAGTAAATGAAGAACCTTGAGTAGAGACCTCAACTAACTTTTTCTGCTAACAGTTGGATGTTTATATGCCCTTTTTTCTTTAAAAATTGGTGTGTTTTTCTTGCATATAATGTAAAATACAAAATCCATGATTGAATAATTAGATAACCCATGGAGCTGAATTGACACCGAATTACTGCAACCTGTGTTTCTTTCAGTATAATGTTCTAAGAGTCTTTGACTTTATCTTTTACTAATAAGACTCCTGGATAGTTTATAACTAATAGTGTGATTTGTGGTTGTTTGAGTGCACCAAAAGATGGATTGTTTATTAGCATGCTCGTAAAGTTTTTTCACTTGGAAATTTTTTTGACTTGTTCTTATGAAAGATTATTTATAGAATAAGGTAAATGATTGGATTAAAATTTGTGATTATTATATATCCATCACAGACGGGGCCACAATTTTTTCAATGCAATATGAGATTATGGTGGACATACTTCAATATAATAGAATATATTTGTTATCAATTGTGATATTAAATAACACTTATCATTTTATTACTTTCTATTTTTGTAGACCCATATTACTTGGGCACCTGAGCATGAGTGGCATATTCAAAAGGTGTATGAGGCAAAAGTCAGAAAACACCTATCTGATATGCTCACCAAAGCTAGGAAGAAAATGAAGAAACCTAGTTGGATGGGTGAAATAACTTGGAATTAGTTGCTTGACTATTGGGAGAGTAGAGAGTTCAAAGACATATCATCTTAGAATAAAACAAACAGAGCTTCAGTTAAAGGTGGAGCACTACACTCTATAGGACACAAATCTCACCTTGAGATTGCATTGGGACTCGTAAGTTTTCTTTAAAATGTATACCAATTTATTTGCAATATTATTGAACATTTTTTATCGCTGGTGATGTAATCTTACTAATTGCATAACTTTTCTCAGGAGCGAAAACATGGTCGTCCTGTGAATCTAGATGAGTTGTTTCTTGTCACTCATGAGAAGAAGGACGATGCTTGGGTAGATACACGTGCACGTGAAGTATATGTAGGTTGTCAATTGTTGCTTTACTTTTGTTTGTTATATACAATTCTGACACTTTTCAAATATTATCAATGGTAGGAGACATATCATCAGTGTGTGCATGACATGGAGACAAATAGTTCTGCAGGAACTACAATAACAACAAAGATTCAATGCTGGAAAGATGTTGCTGGAGGGAAAAGTAGAGGCAAAGTTTATGGCACTGGGGATTTGGTTGCGAACATTCATCATGGTGTGCCATCCCTCACTTAACCTTCTACTTTAGCCCGCACAATTCATCCAAGACCGGGACAGTTGGTTGAGACAGAGAGGCTTTTAGAAGAAGTAAAACAAGCTAATATGAGAGTTGATGAAACTGATAAAAAAATGCTCTCGTTCAAGAAGAATTGAGTTTGATGAAGCAACAATTAACCATGTTGGAGAAATAGCTACAAACACTTCAACAGGCACCAGTCGCGTGCATTCGCATTATGAGGAAGACTCAGATGATTAGCCCGTTCCTTAAAAATGGTACATCTTTGTTTTTGTTCAAATTGCATATACATTTTCTAAAAATTTACTTTCTTAATTATATTATAGGATACTAATAAAGTGGCTTTAGACATTAATCTCTTACATTTTAGTTTTTCATTTTTCAGGTTTTAGTGCAATCTTTCTCTCTTCCATGGTGAATTGTGGCTTGGAGGTGGCTGCTATTAGGTTTTATAGGATAAGTAGGAAAACTTAGAATGAAATGCAACTCTGACTGTAATGATAATATTAGGACTTTTTGTGTGAGCGTAATGACAATATTAAGACTTTTTGTGTGATTGTAATGTGATTTTGGACTCATGGGCACATGTGATCTTGGACTCATGGACTTTTGTGTGACTTTAATTTGTCCAAATTAAAGTCACAATGTACTTAGATTTTATGTTTGTAATTTCAGTTCTAAATGAATGAAATGATATCCTGGATTGTTGGAATGTTGGATTGTTTGAAATGTATCTGGATGTAGGTTCTAGCAGTGGATTCTAGTAGTGGGTTCTCAAAATGGATGCAATTTTGTGTATAGGATGTAACTGGAAACAGACATTTCATTTCAAATTTAGCAGGTATTTGCGTCGGTCAAACCCACGTTAGGCCGACGCCAACTATTAAAATTACAATTGTTTGCGTCGGTCTAACCCACGCACAACCCCTACTTTCAGATTTTTAATTCAATCATGTGTTGGCTTAACCTACGCACATAAAGTTATTTCAATGTTTCGTGGGCTTAACCCACGCAAAGCCCACACAAAAATGAGAAGATACGTTGAATTATCCACGTTTGCGTTGTCCTGATCGACAATTTTTTTTTTAATTTTTAATCTTTTTCTAGTGTTCGTATATTCTTTATTAGTTTTCGTCGGTTGAGTCGACAATAAATGTGCAACAAAGGTTCGTCACTGTTTAGTCGACGCAAACAAGCTTTGCATCGAGGAAATAGGCGTGGTCATGTTCCCGTCGTTAGACCGATGCCTTCATCCCCTTCTCGTCAGATTTACGCTGGTGCGTCTGTTTTTGTTTGATGAAAAAATAGTAAATTCTTGTAGTGGATATAGATCTAGAAAGAATTCAGCACATGTCATAAACTTAGCCTAACTTAGCCTAGCTGAATTTTTCCTTCTCCTTAGGCTATATAAGAGAGCTCTCATTCATTGTGTAAAGGTTACTCTTAATTTGAATGGTAAATGCATTGATGTTGAGAGCACTCCACACATTTGCCTTATTGAGAGTCATGAGATCTAGGAATCTCCTTAGATCTCCTCTACCCTCCTTCCTCTATGATAGCTTCTTCTTCCTAGAACTTCATCTCCACCACACCATACCATAGCTCAATGGTCTTCAAAATTGCTTGCATTCCCTTTTCGTTTTTGATCTTGCTTACATGTTGTTAAGTCATGTTTCTTACTTTCTTGTCATTAAAATCTCAATTTAAACGGTTCTTTTGTGTTCATAAGTGTTGAATTTCTGGTGCAACTCATAAAAGAATGAATCATTTGATGATGCTAGTGGATGTTTAGCACTGCTTCAGTCAAGTTTAATCCATTTTCACCATTGGAATGTGCTTAGTAGTGTATTAGATGTCCTTTCTTTACTCTTACTTAAAGATTTGATCATTTTTCAAGTTCATACATTTGAATTCTCTTAAGAACATCTCCCATTTTCAAATTGTAAAACTGCACCAGTTTTTCATCATTTCCACTGATGGCACACTCTCTGTTTTTGCTCTCGCCTGAACTCATACCTACACCAAAATTCAATCTAATTGTTGCCTCTAAAAGCTAACATCTGGACGAAAAAGAAAGAATCACTCAAAACGATTAAGAAATGAATCCATAATCGATCAAACAATTTGAGGCATGAATTCAAGTTTTTGGGTCTGGCAGTGTTCGAAAATCATTGTTTCAAGTGCAGTTTTTGGTGTTTTAGTGCATTGTTTTGAGCTTTATTAATTGTTCATGCATGGCTTCGTTTAATGCTCCATAATTCCTTGTGTGTGCCTTGCTAAAATTGTGATTTAAATCACTCATTCTTGGATCACAAGTGTAAGGAGCATAGAAGCCATTGCTTGTTCAAACTTTTTTTCAGTTTTTCTATTCCATTTTAGTGTTATTCTAAGTTCCTTTTTTTTGTACTAACCTTTATTTCTTGTCTTAATTTCTTGATTGTCAATCCTTGGAAGTCTTTTCGTCATGTTCCATCTTAATTCTCTTTGAGTTTAGTATTTCATTCTTAGCTTTTCTTACTTTAATTCTTTACCTTTTCAAACTTGTTGGCTGTCGACTTTTCATTGTGATATGGTGTTCAAGTTCTTTGAATGAGTTCTATCATGGAGGTAGCATCTTAGGAGGTGGAGATTAAGTAGATTCATTAGCTTAATTGCTCTCTTACTACTACATATTCGTTCTTTAGTAACATAAAATGTTACTAATATAATTTATACCACATGTTACGTATACCCTATGTTACTAATAAATATTAGTGAAATTTTTATGTATCAATTGAGACATTTATAAAAATGTTACTAGATACCTTTAGTAACATTTATTTAATAAAAATGTAACATTTTAAAAAAGTTACTAAATCCTTTTAGTTATAATTTTTTATAAATGAGTAACATTATAAAAATGTTACTAAAAATCTTTGGTAACATTTTTTTGAAATAAAGAGACATTTTTAAATTGTTACTAATAAAATTTAGTGATTTTTTTGCTTAAGGCAACATTATAAAATGTCACTAATATAAATAGTCACACCAACATTTTTTTACCAATTGATCTCTTGTAGTTATAAAAAAATTTGATTTTAATTTTTATAGATAAATTCTTTAGAATTTCTACAACTATTTGTATCCCTTCTCTAGTTATTTTTAGTTCTTACCGTAAATAATCAAAGATTTCACCTTATTATAATATATTATGTTACTTAATGATAATTCAAAAAAATAGAAAGAATAAAAAAACAAATAGTATACCATATTTTTGAGAAATTATCTTAGACTAAACAAATACACACATTTATTTCTCAAACTTGATGATAATTCAGACGTATAGAGGGAGTAAAAAAACTAATAATCTTTAATGATATATTCCTGAGCATTTCGTCATTGTTAACTATTATTATTCAAACACAAATAGACAAAACAACCAAATCATCTAGACTTTAACAAAAACCATCTACCACCTTCCATAATTAACTTCTTTATTAATGACTTTTATGATCACAATCAAAGAAGTCCTGAGATTATTCTTAACTCCACCCTACTATTTTGCTTGCAAAAATGAGTAAAATGAGAGATTATGTATACTTGCAACTAAAATTGTTATTTTCAAAACAACCGACCATATAAGATATTCACAGTCAATCAATATAAATACAATCTAGTTCTTTCTTACAACCAAAAAAAGGCAATGAGTTTATCGTAATGTAAAAGTGAAGTATGATGAAACTCATATAAGTGACTTTAAATCTCACTTTTTTCCTTCTTGTATACTCAAAATCAAATTGTTTTGCGAAATATCTTTTGAAACAGAATCCTATTAAAATTTGTTGTATCTAATATAAAACATTCACACCTTATTCAAGTCACTCCTTCGGCTCATTTGCATGTAACAATGTATGTGAACTATCTAGCAACTGTAAATAAAGATAATTAGCATTGATAAATTGGTATAACAAATACATACATGTTTTTAACAGAAACTATTACTATCATTTACTAAAAGACTTAGAGTAAACTTACACTTGTGAGATTTCTCTTGTTTCAATTTATTCAAGTCAGTCCGTCAAAATGAACTTTAGGTTTCCGCTCTCTTTTTCCTATTTCTTTTCCTTGAACAACACTACTCAGATAAAGTTCATTAACAAACAATCAATATAACAAAACAAAAAATGGAAACAAAAACTACTTATATAGAACCAACAAAAAAATAAATAAAATGAGAAATTACACCAAGGTAGTTTTCTTTTGCGTTTAGTTGCTGCATTGAAATGAGACTCTAATTCTTGATTCAAATATCATAAATAAGAAGCTCAATTAATATTAAATTTCTTAAGAATGAATAAAAGGCATCAATAATTAGATCACTAGTTCCGCACAACTAACAGAAAATTAGATAAAGAGAGAAATGAAATACCTGAACAACCACATCCTCTTTATTCAAATTTGAAAGCATTACTTCTGGAGCACAACTTGGGATTTGAGTAAAAACGATTTTGAAGTTGTTTAGAAACTCAACTTACATTGCTTCCAGTTGCTCTTTTAGCTTGTTTTCAACTTGCTCAAAAACTACTTATATAGAACCAACAAAAAAATAAATAAAATGAGAAATTACACCAATAACCCTTCTTTTAATGTACTCAAAGGTAGTTTTCTTTTGCGTTTAGTTGCTGCATTGAAATGAGACTCTAATTCTTGATTCAAATATCATAAATAAGAAGCTCAATTAATATTAAATTTCTTAAGAATGAATAAAAGACATCAATAATTAATGTAAGCATCAATAAATATAGCTTGATAAATGCCAACAGGTTGGCCTAGGACATTAAGTTTAACTAGTAAACGCTCATCATATCTCAAGCCATGAATCTTGAGACATTTGGTAGGACCTTTTTTTCTCTTACTAGTAGAACCTGTTAATTAAGTATAAATTAAGAAATAACATCTTATTACATATATAATAAATTACTACATACTTGAATGAACAAAAAGAAATAACTAACTAATGTAGTGGAGTGTTGGAGTTTGACTAGGTCTTGATGCAATTTCTTCCAACTCATCAAGGATTTCAACCATAGAACCACTTGTAAATGACACTTTAACATTCTTGGCCAGCAATGATGGTTTTTCTTTCTCACCACTAGCCATAAATCTACTTGACTTTGAAATTTTATGTTCAAAATAACCAATAGACAAAAAAGAATATGCATATAACTTGGTACATTAAAAACAACACAACAAGTTGCCAAAATAGCATAAGTGCACAAAAGTCTAGTTGAGCAAACTTTTAGGCAACAAGCTGAGGTATTTTTAGCTGAAAAACAATTGAACATCAAAAATCACATTAAGTTCTCGGATGGCATCAATTTTTATATTAAAGTACACAAACAATCAACTCCAAGTCAACCAAGAAGCTAAGGTTGCTTACCATTTGCCCGTTCCAAGATGGCCAAAATTCATACCAGAACAATGCACTTATTTGAAATATACAATATCAAAATTTATCCAATTAATCGCCAAAATCAAAGAATTATCATCAAGGTTAATCCAACAGTTGACAAAACTAAATAACTAATAAACAAATCAAAGTTGACCAAACAAATGCAATCTTCATAGGTATTAAAGTCTCCACTTCCCTACTTTCACTCTTTTTTGCCTTTACACCTACAACTTGGGAAGTGAGATTTTAGATTAAACTTTCCTACATTTGCATGTAGAATTTCGTCTAGACTTTGGAGATTCGACAAAATGTTGGAAAAACCTCAAAGCAATACAACCACAAATTAGATCTTAAAACATTAACTCTTCCCAACACAACAACTCAATTAGAACGAGAAAACCCTAATCAAAGGCAAACTATGGTGGTGAAAGATGAGTAAAGCCACTAAAAGAGTAGAATACAAAACCATTTCAAACCTAGTTGTTAGAAATAAAAATGGCGAAAAAATAGCATAACAAAACATGAGAGAGTGAAATTGAAACACGAACTAGTGGTTGAGGAAGAGGTCATCAAAACCAATGGTGATGAACTAAACTGCAACGAGAGATGAACGAAACTAGTGGCCACGAACGGTGAAAGTGATGAGAGCTAAGCGAGTGAGAAGAACGAAAGAGAGTAAACAAATGATAGAGAAGGAACAAAACACATTTTTATTATACAATACATTTTGTAATCGAAAACCACACTCACATTTCTTTATTCAAATGATATCATCAATTTATCTACGATAACATTTTTAAAAAATGTTACAATATTATTACTAATACTATTTATAGTAATATATTTAAAAAAAGTCAACATATAAAATTTATATTCAATAACATTTTTAATGATAAATATAATCAGAAAAATATAACTAAAATTAATAAATCTTATAATGAATGTTAATATATAAATATTAATATAACTAATAATTTATAATAACATTTATTTAAAATATAACTTAATATAATTTATAATAATATTTATTTAAAAACCTTACTATAATTTGTAAAATTGATCTACAATAACATTTTTAATATTTATGATAATAAAATCTTACTAAAGGTAAGGAGAATGTAGTAATCTACCATGACATTGTTAAAAGTGTTACAATATTAGGGTTAACATTTTTTATAGTAACATTTTTAAGAAAAATGTAACTATAATATATGTATAGTAACATTTTTAAGAAATGTTACCAAGTAAATGTCACTATAGTTAGGAAATGTAGTAGTTAAGTGTCTCTTTCATTTCTTTCCCTAAGTGAGTCTTGAACCATATTTTTTGTGAGAGAGTGCTAACTTATTTGCTTGGCATAATTGTTTTTCCTTGATTTGTGTACTGCAGGTTTATGTTGTTGTTTTGTGATTTTGGACATCCATTCTTCCTTGTTTGTGGTTATTCAAAGGTGACACATTAGTGCCTAAGCATTGGACATCAAGTGAGGCATTTAAAATCAACAAGAAGGCTTTTAGGTGCCTTCATTTTGACAGCATAATTGGTCTCAGTTTGTCCACAATTTTGGCCAGATTTGAGTTCCTTTAGAGGCACACTTTTGGAGTCCATCCACTCTTGTTTTAACCATTATTGTAATTCTTTGTTATATCTCCTTTTGAGCACTTTCTTTGGTACATTTGGAGCCACCTTTGCTTGTGAAAATTTGGACTAAAATGGCACCAAATTTTAAGGCTTATAGCTTTTGATTTGGTCTCATTTTACTAGCTTATCTTGGTCTTGAGTTGCCTCCATTTGTGCACCAAATTTGCTTTAATCTTTCCATTATAATTATGGCCTACTTAGCTGTCTTAGGAATATTTGTTCTGAGTGCTTTCTCAGGCCACATGGTCTAGATTTCTTGCTTTACGTTTAGTGGTTTGATTCAAGAGATCAAAGTCTCTAAAATCTTGCCATTTAGAGGTCTGTTTAGTGTTAATTTTCTTGTTCTCTTTGTGCTTCTTGAGTGTGTGTCACTTAGTCTCAAGTGACCTTACCATTTATAACTTGCACATTTGTGTGAACATTTGAGTAAGTAGCAAGAGCAACCTTGGAAAGGACAAGCTTTGGTACTTAAGAAGTCCAAGTGATTCACCTCGCTTACTTGGAGGTGAAATTGTGAAAGTTCATTTGCTACACTTTTTTTGTAAAGTGCTTAAATTTCTTAAGATCACCATAAGTACCAAGTCTCCTCCAAGAAAGAGAGTTACTTGTCAAAGTGGGCATCTCTCACAAAAAGATGACCATGATCCATCACAAGAGAATATCTTTTGTACAAGATATAACATTTTTGAAAATACACGTTTTGCCATCATGAACAGTGGATCTTCTTCTAATTGTTGTAGTACTAGATTGGTTGAAAAGTTGAATTTAGCTATGTTACCCTATCCTAAACATTACAAACTTTATGGCCTACATGAAGATGGGGATATCATAATTAAAAATCAAGTGAAGATACAATTTTCCATAGGGAAATATAAAGATGAAGTTTTATATGATATTGTTCCCATGAATAATTGTCACATTTTATTAGGAAGACTGTGGCATTTTGACAGACAAGTTATCCATAATGGTCTTTCTAACAAAATCACCTTCTATCAAAAGAAAAAGAAATTTGTCTTTCATCCTCTTACACCAACTCAGGTGGCTGCGGATCAAGTCCAAATGAAAATCAATAGGGAAAGAGACCAAAAAGAGAAAGAGGAGAAGGAAAGAAGAGATATAGAGGAAATGAAAGAACATGAAAAGACTATAAGAGAAAAGGAGGAGAGAGAAAAAGAAGAGCTTGAGAAGATGACGAAAGAGGAAGAAGAAATCCTTATAAAAAAAGGGCGTGTTACTGACGACACCTCCCACTCCAATCTTTACTTTTGTTGAGTTTTTCAAGCCAATTTTCCTTCCTATTATTTTTAACTCCTCACACGATTTTAAAAAATCATACTTTGAGTTAATGTTGCATCCTAGGTTTGAGTTAACTCAAACTACACAAAATTATTTTTGTCAACTAGGCCTTGTTAATCTTCAAGAAACTTTCAAATATACAAGAAGACCTTCTTCTTTTGTTCTCTACTTTGGATATACTTTTTCTTTTGTGCCGAAAATTGTTCAACTTTTGTTTAATAGTTGTCATTATAAGTTTGTACTTCATTTTTTTATCACTTCCATAAGTGGTAAAAGACCAAGAACAAACTCACTTAGTCAATAAAATAAGAAACTGACGGATGTGTTGTTTACAATCACGCCTTCTATACTTGGTCCTTTTCAAATACTCAAGAAGATTATTGACAATGCTTATCAAATAGATATTCCTTTTGAGTATGGTGTTCATTCCACTTTCAATATATCTGATTTGATTCCTTTTGTAGGATCTATGGATGATGAACATCAAGATTTGAGGACAAATCCTTTCCAAGGGGGAGGAGATGATGAATCCGACCCAAGCCCATTTCAAGGCCTAATACCAAAATAAGGCCCAAGCCCAAATAAAGGCCCAATAGCTAGAGAAATGCTTAAGAACATTCAAAATGCTAGTGATGGTCAAGATCCTTCAAGGCCCAATGGAATCAAGCTACCTTTCAAATGGGCTAAGGAAGATATTAAAATCTAGATGAACATTTGAGTGCATGTGCAAATTCGACCAATGTAATTGGGTCACCATTTGTAAATATTTGATGCTTTGAATAATTAGATCAAAAATTCACCAAAGCGTTGTTTAATTAGGCTCACGACCATATTAAACAAGCTTTGGCCGAATAGGTGCCTAGAAAGCATGCCACACTTAACACATTGAGCATATGTTGAAATGTGGAAGGTGTGATTTGCCACATGGCACTTGATCCACCAAATAAGGAGATCTAGATCTAGATCTAGAAAAAATTCGGCACACGTCATAAACTTAGCCTAACTGAATTCCTCCTTCTCCTTAGGCTAAATAAGAGAGCTCTCATGCAGGTTACTCTTAATTTGAATGGTAAATGCCTTGATGTTGAGTGCATTCCACACATTTGCCTTATTGAGAGTCATGAGAGCTAGGAATCTCCTTAGATCTACTCTAGCCTCCTTCCTCTAGGATAACTTCTTCTTTCTAAAACTTCATCTCCACCACACCATACCATAACTCAATGGCCTTCAACCTTGCTTCCATTCCATTTTCATTGCATCAAGGAGCTTCTCCTTCCAAAATCCGTGCAAGGAGATCCATCATCCTACAAGCTATATGACCCACGCCAATGGGAGACTCCCAAATGGGTGGTGGTTTATAAAAAACTTAATGGTGGTGGAAATATGATGCGCATATGGGGGTTTTGATGTGATGAGATCATGGCTCCCCTCCAAATTATATGACTCAAGCAAGGGGAATGGGCTATGAAGTGTTTGATGGTTCTCTCGAGAGGTTAGGCCAACTTTAGATAAGGTTGGCTAGAGGAGACCACATGGGATGCTCTAGCCTTAACTTATAAGACAAGTATGGTGACTCAAAATAATTTGGCGACATCACATTACATATCTCAAAGTTAAAATATATGAGGGGAGATACCTCTATTTATAGGCTAAGGCATTTCCGAAGTTTGTAGACTCAAAATCCTAAAAATCTCATCTTGGGCATTGATAATTTGCATTTTTCATGTTTTTATTTTTGTTTATTTTTATTCTTTTATTTTTATTTTATTATTATCTTTATAGATATTTTAGGTTTTATTTAATAAATTTAGAAAAGATAAATATTTGGTTTATATTTTGCAGATAAGTGAAAACTTCATAGATTTAGGAAGATTATCAACAGAATCAGTGAAATACTGAATATTAAAAGAATATCAACAAAATTAGATATCCACAAAGTTGGTTACTCAAATTACCAGACAAAATATTTGAAGAATATCTCAAAGATATATAGTTTTAGAAGATTAAAAGATATATATATATATATATATATTTATTTATATATTTATATATCCAAGATATTAAAAGATCAAGTACTAAGTTGTAGGTCCAGTCCAATTTAAAAAATCTATAAATAAGGGGCTTGACAAAGGTGAAAAAACAACCCTCCTGGGAAATAAACACCCTTTTTTAGGAAAAACCCCTTTGGGGGAGAGAGGGAAAAATACACACTTGGAGAGAAAGAACTTGATATCTCTACAGTTGAAGGTAGAAGGGTATTCTAAAGGATAGAGACATTCAATTTCATCATCACTCTAGTATTCAGTATGCCTAGGAGTAAGTAACTCCCTCATTCACATGGGTTGGGTGTAATGTATTCCTAATTCTTTGTGAATTCTTCATTCAATATAATATTTTTACATAGTCTCTTATGTTTTATTCTTGTTTTAACTGCATGGTCTATGAATTTTGCACATACGAGAGTCCATATTAATCCAAAAGATAGTTTGGAAACCCAACTTATGAGTACTTTCCCGACAGTGTGAGGTACGCGAAGGAGGTGGAATTCCTCTAGTTGACCTAGGGAGGGAAGTGTGTAACTAAGTATGTTGAGAAGTTCAAGCACCTTTGTCGCTTCTACACTCTACCACTCGACGAAGAATGGAGATGTCGTAAGTTTGAAGAATGAAGTAGAAGGACAACGCTCTCAACAGTAGAGGGTTGGAGGACCGTTTGGGTCCAAACCGAGACATGAGAAGAGGAGGAGACCGTATGACAGACCTCCCCATCAGTCTCAGGGGTATAGGAGTTTTCCTACACAACAGGGTCGAGTGCAGTGCTTCCAGTGTGGAGGCTCGCATCTGAGGAGCTTATGCCCACGTATGGAGGGTTATCGCAGATGTAATAACTATGGCAAGGAAGGCCAGTTTGGCAAGGACTGCCCCACTCTTGCTAGGGCAGTGAAATGACCTCCAATTCAGACTCCTACCCAGCACCAGCAGAGGAACAAAGGCAACATGCCTCAGGCGACGGGCAAAGTTTACGCCATGACAGGAGCAAAAGCAACAACCTCAGGTAACCTTCTTATGGGGTATCGTGTGATTATTGGGGTGAAGTGTTGTGTTCTGTATGATTTTGGAGGGACACACTCCTTTGTGTTAGATGTTTATGTGAACTTGTGGTATCTACTCCGGCGTCGGGTTTGGTCAGGACATCGTCCTTGTGTGCTAGGTGTCCGGTGGAGGTAGAGGGACACAACTATAAAGTGAATCTGATTTGCTTACCTATACAGGAGTTAGAGGTGATCTTGGGGATAGATTGGCTCTCTGCCAATCACATTCTTATAGATTGCCGAGAAAAAAGGTTACTGTTTCCCGACTCAAAGGAGCCTAAGTTGGTATCATCTCAAAGGGTTATGAAGGAGTTGCAAGATGGCGTATAGTGTTACATAATTTTTACACACCTAGAGGTGGAGAAAGAATAAGGAACATCAGTTATACCAGTAGTGCACGAGTTTGAAGATGTGTTTCCAGAGGAAGTACCAGGGTTTCCTCCCAGTAGAGAGGTGGAGTTCTCTATTGACCTGGTGCCAAGAACCGGTCCAGTGTCGATGGCTCCATACCGTATGGCTCTGGCAGAGTTGGTGAAACTCAAGAAGCAGATAGAGGAGTACTGGGAAAGCAGTTCATCCGACCCAGTACTTCACCTTGGGGAGCACTAGTGTTGTTGGTGAAGAAGAAGGATGGGAGTTCACGTCTGTGTGTGGACTATTGGCAACTGAACAAATGACAATCAAGAATAAGTATCCCCTCCCGAGAATAGATGACCCGATGGATTAGTTGCATAGGTCATCGGTGTTCTCGAAGATAGATTTGCGGTTGGGATATCATCAAATATTAGTGAAGGCGGATGATGTGCAGAAGACGACCTTCAGGTCCCGATATGGCCACTACAAGTATGTGGTGATGCCCTTCGGTGTGACCAACGCTCCGGCTGTGTTTATGGACTACATGAACCGGATCTTCAGGCCCTTCTTGGATAAGTTCATTGTAGTCTTCATAGATGACATACTTATCTATTTCAGGACTCGGGAGGAACATGCAGAACACCTGAGGTTGGTGATTAGTGTTTTGAGAGAGAAGCAGTTGTATGCTAAATTGTCCAAGTGCGAGTTCTGGATGGATGAAGTGCAATTTCTGGGACATGTGATATCTGCTTAGGGGATAGCGGTGGATTCAACAAAGGTAGAGACAGTGGTAAAGTGGGAAAGTCCCAAGTCAGTAACGAAGATCAGGAGCTTTGTGGGTTTTGCTGGCTACTATAGGAGATTCATAGAAGGATTCTCCAAGATAGTGGCGCCTCTAACACAACTTACCCAAAAGGACTAACCTTTTACTTGGACGGATAAGTGCGAGAAAAGCTTAAAAGAGCTTAAGCGGAGGTTGACGAGTGCTCTAATCCTGGTGATTCCTGATGTTGGAAAATCCTTTGAGGTTTATTGTGATGTCTCTCATCTAGGGTTGGGTTATGAGTTGATGCAGGAGAAGAAGGTAGTGGCATATGCTTCGAGGCAACTCAAGGTGCATGAGAGAAACTACCCCACTCATGACCTAGAGTTAGCAGCCATCGTGTTCGCCTTGAAGATCTGGAGGCACTATCTTTATGGTGCTCAGTTTCGTGTGTTCAGTGATCACAAAAGCCTCAAGTACTTGTTTGATCAAAAGGAGATGAACATGAGGCAAATGAGGTGGATGGAATTTCTGAAGGACTATGATTTTGAACTGCTATACCATCTGAGGAAGGCAAATGTGGTAACAAATGCCTTGAGTAGGAAGACTATACATACTACACACCTTATGATCAAGGAGGTGGAACTGCTGGAGAAGTTCATGAATATGAAGTTGCAGGTGGAGCTGGAATCCGAATTCATTAGATGTAGTAACCTAACTATATCTAATGACTTCCTGGACTCAGTCAGAGAAAGACAGTTGTTGGATGTTAGTTTGAACAGAATAAGAGAGCAACTTGGGTCAAGTGAGGCAAAGGATTTTGCTTTGGGTAATGATGGCATACTGAGGTTCCATAGTAGGGTGTGTATACCCGATGATACTGAGGTAAAAAGGTTAATCCTTGAGAAAGGGCACAAGAGTCATCTTAGCTTGCATCTTGGCATGACTAAGATGTACCAAGATCTCAAGGAAACCTTCTGGTGGCAGGGAATGAAGAAAGATGTAGCTCAATTTGTATCATCTTGTTTGACATGTCAGAAGGCGAAGGTTGAGCATTAGAGACCTGGTGGGATCCTACAACCCTTGGAAATACTAGTGTGAAAATGAGATAACATCTCTATGAATTTTGTGACCCATTTGCCACGAACTTTTAGGGGGCATGACACCATCTGGGTTATAGTAAACCGATTGACCAAGACTGCTCATTTCTTAGCAATGAACCTGAGGATGTCTATGGCCAAGTTGGCCCAGCTATACATTAAGGAGACTGTGAGGTTACACGGGATGCCTTCGAACATCGTTTCAGATAGAGATTCGCGGTTCACTTCCCGGTTTTGGCAGACGCTACAGAGTGCGTTGGGTAGTAAACTAACCATGAGTTCAGCTTACCATCCTAGACAGATGGTCAGTCTGAGAGAATGATCCAATCACTTGAGGATTTGTTGAGGACATGCGTGCTGGATCATCTGGGTGCTTGGGATGAAGTCCTATCTTTGATAGAGTTTACCTACAACAACAGTTTTCATGCGAGTATTGGCATGGCGCCATATGAAGCCCTTTATGGTAGAAAGTATAGAACCCCCCTATGTTGGTATCAAGATGGGGAAGCAGTACTTGTGGGACCAAAGTTGTTGGAACAAACTACTGAAAAGGTAAGAATGGTGAGAGATAGGATGCAGGCCTCTCAGAGTAGGCAGAAGGCTTATGCAGATCGTAGGAGGAGACCCTTGGAATTCGCGGCTAGAGATCATGTATTTTTGAGGGTGACCCGAACCACTGGTATGGGAAGGGCTCTCTGCTCAAGGAAGCTCTCTCCTAAGTTCCTTGGTCCCTATCAGATCTCGAGGAGGATTGGGCCAATGGCTTACGAGATTACTTTGCCTCCTCAGTTGGCAAACCTCCATTCGGTGTTCCACGTGTCACAGTTGAGGAAGTATGTCTTTGATCCATCTCATGTGTTAGAAGCTGAGGATGTTCAGATTACGGAGAATCTCACTATGGAAGTACCACCCGTGGCTTTAAAGGATAGCCGAGTAGAGGAACGTCGAGGAAAACCAGTCAATCTTGTCAAGGTCATCTGGGATCGGAGGACAGGTGACTCTACGTGGGAGTTAGAGGAGGATATGAGGAAGTCCCATCCGCATTTGTTTCCTTGGTATTTTTGAGGTCGAAATTTTTTGTTGTTGGGGAGAATGTAAGGCCCATTTATATTCTTTACCCTAATGTTTAAGGGTTGCCCCAATCTAATGGGCCTAAGGGCTGGCCCATAAGGTGTCCAAGGCCCCTAAGAAAGTCAAACCCTCTCAATTTGTCCTCACTTTGCAAAAACAGCACTCACTTCTCTCCCTTTTCCCTAAAACAGAGCTCTGCTAGGGTTAGGTTCCCGCTTGTTCGTGCTAGCTCTAAAGCTCACCTCGTCTCACGTAAGGTTGTCCTTGAACCGTACTCCTTCCATTCTGAGTTTGTTTTCGTGGTTTTTGTTAGGGTTCACAATAGTAACCCTGTTTCTATGTCGTTGTTCCAGTTCGTGAATCTGCTCCTGGAGCTACTAGGTTCTTTAGCTTAAGGGTCAAAGTCTAATATTAGCCTATTTCCAAGTAAGGGAAGCTAGGGTTTTGCCTGTTCTTCGATTTTATGCTTGCTTTAGTATCGTTTTATGTTATTATGGCTTATGTGATGTTGTGAGTGCTTGAAAAATGCTAAAACTCTGTTTGGTTGTGAATCCTTGGTTGTACACACAAGAACACTAGAGGACCCTGGTATTTTCGCCTAGACGAGCCAGACTCGCCCAAGCGAGAGCATTAGGGGTTTCTCCCTAGAGTTTACGCAAGCTGTCGCTCAGGCGACGAGCTCCTGATTTGAGCGAGAGCCATCTCGCTCAGGCGAGGAGGTCTCGCCCAAGCGAGAGAACGCGAATGCTACCTGTTCCTCTTTTCGAGTTCTCGCCTAGGGAAAGGGAGCTCACTTGAGTGAGGGAAAACTCTCACCTGAGCTAGACGTTTCTGCCTGAGCGAGAAGCTGGGTGAGAGAGTGTTTTTTTGTGCTTTTCCTCTGTTCTTGGATGTATGCCACTTGTTTGGGTTGGATTAGTATGTTAAAGTATGTTTTGAGTGATGTCGCATGTATGGATTAGTTCATGGATTTAGAATGATGAGTTTGGTATGGTTTTGGCATGGAATATGAATGAAGGTTGGTTATAAAGGTTAGCATGAGATTGATATGCATGATTTACTTGGTTGGTGGAACATGATTTGTATGTGGTTAGGACGTAATTCCACGATAGTTTCGTGGTGGTGCCTCATTGGTTAGGGCGTAATTCCATGAGCTTCTAGGTGAGACCTCATGGTGATGCCTAAGTTGGTCGGAACGTAATTCCATGACCCCTGTTAGTGAGAGTTCATGGTGGTGCCCCATCTATATAATTTAGTAAGGATTCAAGATAATGTTGCATCCTGACACTCTAAAGAGTCAATTAGTCTCACATAGAGCGTACTGACTCTAGTGGTGAGAGTAGTAGGAGGCCTGGAACCCATTAAGGGCTAACCTTGTGTATGGGGGATGAGACATTGTAACAATTAGCTCGGTAGAGCAAGGAAGTCCACCACAAGTGCAAGCATCCACTGAATCTGACTAATTATATGTATCCGGATGAGTCGTGTCTCGAGTCTTAGCGTATTATGTGCAAGTCATAACATGATCGGGTGACATATGCATTTTGGATTATGGAGATGTATATAACTGTATGATAAACTGTTTTCTACTTTAGCTTACCCTTCTGCTTGTTTGTATTCCTGTGTGTGGTTTCTCCTTTTTGCAATGATCATCAATTTATTGATGTGAGCAAATGCAAAAACTCCCCATGGTCAACAGGAAAACGGTGATGTCGTTGCGTAGCCTCTCTGGGATGGATTTTCAGCTTTCATTTAGGGCTAAGGCTCATGTATTGCCTTGTCTTGAGTTTTATCTGAATTACTGTTAATCTCTTAATTCACCTTTTATCTGGCATCGTGGTGTGCCTTAATCCTTTCCTGATTTTTTTTTATGTTTGCAAGGAGTAACATTATACTCCGTGGCTTTGTTTCTTCTTCTCATCTGTGTGACATTTCCTTTAAATTAAGGCTATTATATAAATGGAGTGTTACAGAAAATATATTTAAAATTAGTTATAATTATTGCTATTATAAAAAAAAAAAATGTCTTTACTTAGAATAGATTAGAGTATTTTGGATTATATGTTTTTAATCTAAGATTCTAACCTCATTTCAACAATTGTACACAAAACAAAAATATCATTGAAGATAGTACTAGCACCAAGTTATCTATAACTTTAATATTAAGGGGAATATTTTTTTACATTTGCAAAGTGTTATGTCTATGCAACAACTTAAAATCACCGAGAACCACTAATTAAACATTTTATAGATAACTTTCGGTAACAAATTCAGAAGTACTGTTGAAAATTTATTAAAAACAATACAAGTTTGAGAAGTTGTGGTCGGTCTACCCAATTATAAAAATATTATCTTAAATTTTTAGACAACATTTACCTGTCAAATGGTAATAAATTGTAAGAACAGGTTTTTAAAAAAATTAAGGTAAATTTTGTATTTCTAGTTAATCCTCCTGGCATGTTAAAAATGGCAATGCACAAATTTGTACACGGCAAGTCACTGAAATTATTAGAGAAACTATGAATTTGTTGATAACCTACCACCACATTTAATAGTTATTATGAATAATTTACTAATATGCTTAAAACTTTCTGAAAATGGAGTCAATACGTATATTTGCCATTTCTCCTTTGCCTCCTCCTATCAGTTAAGGTATACCTGTGTAGGCAAGGTATAGTTGTGTAGAATTTGTACATAGAATATCTTTAACCAAAACTATACTTCATAAGATTTATTGAGTTATCTTTAGCTGGAGCAATTAGCAACTGTTGGCGATCCTCATAGTTAGGTAAGTGATTTGAAAGTAGCAATGAACCGACTACCATCATTAAGAAAACAAATTGTCAAGCTCTCAAAGAAAGGATACCTTAGTGGTGGCACAAAACTTGGATGCTTTTAGGTTTCAGATTCCAGATTCCATATACATAGTACGTGGAGGAATAAACAAGCTTGAAATGGACAAATACACAGCTTTCAGTTTTGCAATTCATGAATCATATCCATCACAAGTAAAGTGAAAAGGGTGCATGGCCAAAACCAAGAAGAATACAAAACAGGCCACTTTCACATTAATGGAAGCACAAAGTGATCTGTTCACCGTCCTTTTATGTTAAGAGAGACACATCACATGGTTTTGGTGTCCTCTTCATGTTTTAAGTGTCACATCAACAGTTCCCAAGATGTTTAGATGTCAAAAAGCTTGATAAGTCCAACACTCAAATTTCCTTTATTATCCTCCACTTAATCTACATAACTGATAAGGTTTAGCAGTGAAGTATAATATTTACCTTTACCTGTCAAGTAAACTCTTGGTCATATATACATTATACATGCTCCCAATGATCAAAGTCAAGAGTAAAAGAAAGTAACATAATTATCCTGAGATAGGGAAAGCGAGTTATCTTCACTCTTCATAGAGTTATCTTCACTCTTCATACGATGAGCTTCTAAAAGATCAAGTAATCAATATATTGTAGATAGCACATTGACAATGACAAGATGCCATATAGTTACATGTTTAGCTTATAAATGGTCCTAAGCAGCAAAAACATGAAAACAAAAACAAAAGGCTTACAAGTAGCCTATAAACTACAACTAGGAAGTACTTCCCATTCCCACCATTGACAAAGGGTGGAGAAGGAGTAATAATACAAGTGAGAGAAGAGATTCATAGTATTGACTGTCATATCATTAATAGTTTAAAGAACCCACAGTTGTTATCCCAGTGCTAATACTTCTTGGGTCCTCATGGCCTGCATAGTCATCACACATGCCACTAGAGAGCCTCTGGATTGGTACTGAGTTAAGAAGCTCTAGACCATTGTTGCCCATTTGCTGCACTTCCTGAGGGGAAAGTATCTTGATGCACCCTACACTATTTACAAATTCCCTGTTACACCAAAACATGTATGAAATTAAAGGTGTGAGAAGAGAACCTGGTCAATCGGTCATTTGCTCTATCACAAAAATTAAAGAGAAGAAATGAAATCCAGAATATACAAGCTATCACCACTAAGGATAAAAACACATGGTAAACAATGAAAATTATCTACACACATATTCTTAAGTGCCATAGGATTTCATTTGGAAAGAAAAGAAACCAAGAATACTTACGGCCATGGGCCATCACCGAGGAGAAGAACATCATTCTCTTGGTCGACGAATACAAGCTGCCAGCCTGATCTCACAGGGTCCTCCAACTCACCTTCAAGGCCAAACATGCGAGCAAGCTCACCGCGTAGCTCATGGTAGCTGGTGAATTTCGTAATATCTAATGATCTTCCGAAGGACCCCGATTTGTAAACCTGTCAAAAAAATATATATGCAAAATAAAAGTCAAGACTATTAATAGGCCACTTTTATTGTGAACCACAAAAACATAGCAAGAGAAAAATGTAAAACATTTAAATGTGAAGAAAATACAACCACAGGAAAAACTCACCTTCACAAAGGTTTTGATCGGTGGGTTTCCTTGCCCTCCATTTTCTGAGGTTTGCAGGAAGCCCGAATCACCAATATTGTGTGTCATTCCAGGATTCATTGAAGAATCAGTGCTTGGGGTGTTCAGGTAATTAGATGATTGGAAAGGTATAGTTGGTGGGCCACAGTTGCTGCTAACTCCCTTGAGGCTTGACAACCCATTATGCATTAGCAGTGATGAGGGCTCTATATTAACTCCAAACAAAAGATGATTTTGCGGATCAGTGCTTCCTTCTATAGCACACTCCCTACTAGGAAAGGGTGGCAATGTAATTGCATTTTGAGCCATGGTACTCTGTGGTTGCCCCAACTGTTCCACTTGAGGCAGAACACATTGAGATGCCCCAGAATGAAGGAGAGGATCCACTGCAACACGTTTGGAGGGTGGCCATGCAGTTGAAGGTTGAACAGGAACCCATGATGTTCTAGGAAGATTGAGAAGGTGAGATGTTTCATCCTGGGGAAATGAACCCAAAATACTATGCAGGGGAGAAACAATAGCATTAGTCACAGGGTTCCCGTTTGAATCAGAAAAACTCTGCTGATGTCCCAGTGAAGAGATAGCTTGCATGGGCGGCGATTGGGATTGAGGTGCTGAAACAAACTGAGACATTGAAGAGACAGCACTTGAAATCTGCTGATGATCAACCACTTGTTGCTGCTGCAGCTGCTGTTGTTGCTGTTGTGGTTGTTGTGATTGTTGCTGCTGTGGTTGTTGTGATTGTTGCTGTTGTTGTTGCTGCTGTAGAAGATGATGCTGATTCTGATTATTGAATGAATGCTGATGCTGCAAATGCTGCTGAAAATGTGTTATACTTTGAGCCTGAGATTGAGATGGATGTGGTATTTCTTGACTATTTGGAAACGATTGCTGAGACTGAGACTGCTGCAAGATCTGAGTCTGCACTGAGGGAGAAGTCCTATTCAGGAAGTTCTGTGGTTGCTGAAATTGAAGTAAGGAAGTAGGATGTTGTTTGGAAGGATCTGAAGTCCACATATCCTGAAGTGCAGCGGCGGCCATAGCTTGGTATACGTCTGTTTGATAATTCACCATTGAGGGATCAAGCCTTGGCTGCATCCAAGGACTAACACCAATCCCCGGAAAATTAAGAGATGGAAGACCTCTGTCTGTGTCTCGAAGCCACATTAGTGAAGAATTTAAACCAAAATCATCATCCTTCAAACCTGCTACAATCCATAGGGGAGAGTCAATCCGTTGATACATAAATGAAATTGACTTAGAAATGTAAAACTGCCTTTTAAGTTGAAAATAAATCAGGTCATCACACAGTGCACTAATATTTGGCAAGAAGCATACCATGGAATGAAGGCATTCCTGGAGGCCATGGTCTCTTGAGCCTAAGGGGGAATGGAGATGGATACATTGGAAATGTTGTTAATGGCTCAATTTCCCACAAAGACACCCGTGGTTGCCTCTCTCCTGCTGTGGATTCATCCCAGCCAACCTGCATCTCAAGAAAAAACCATTTTTAAAATCCTTCCTCAACCCCTAATGAGACAAACTGTTTTTTAAGCAAGATATTATCGATTTTTTTATAACTATATCACATAAATGAGATATCTCATAAATTCTAGACAAACCTTGACTGAGCGCCAATGGGAATTTGGCCATCGAACAGAGTCCAGGTCACTAATGCCAGTTATTGTACCCATGTATCTGCGTGAACATGTAGATATACAAATTAGTACCAACACGTATGAACACAAGTCTACAAATGGATTGACCATGTTAATGTCAATGAGAATTATTTAGCAACTTTATACATAATACAGCTTTTTGAGGGTCAAAATAATCATTCATTTGTATTCATGTTTCCACTTCATCTCATTATAACAAATTATAGACGATCATTGAAAAACACAAAACGAAGGAAAAGTGATGTCAAAGCAATTGATTTACGCCATCTCTGAATACATGAACTATATATGTATGCACTGCATTTGATTTAAGTATCAATAAAGAATCAAACTTTATAATGCCATTCACCTATATTTCATGTTATTGAAAACAAGATATGAATTCCAACTTATTTTAGAGAAAATCTTATGTACATAGCAACAGTTAGAATAAAGCTCCACATCAAGTTCTTTATTGGAATAAGAACACAATGAAAATCATTAATCTAATATTTATGACGTAAATGCATAGTCAACAGATTAATCTCTTTTATAGCTCCTAGCCTCGTAATTCAGCTCCCTAATTATGTGTACATAGGTATGAGCAACTAAAAGCACTTCAAAAGAGAAAAGCATAGTCATTGATAACAAGCCAAGTTTTTCTACAAATATAGGTTGCAGCTTATGCTTATTGAAATTTTACAAATTTAAACCATGTATGATTTTTTAAAATCATATTGCATACTAATCTACATTACCAGAATATAGAAAATAACAAAGCAAAGCAATTCATCTATCATTTCAAGTAAGTTATATAAACATACCGCCGAACACTGGATTCCTCTGTTTCAAACAGCATCCTGAAGCGCATACCGACAGAAACCCGAGTATGATATACGGCTTTAACATACTTTGCTAAAGGTATGACAAATTCTGATGGGCTAGCTCTGAATTCAAAAGAAAGAAAGAAAATTGTCAATTTAAGTAAATATATCACGACATGAAAGTCTACAAATGTATGGCAGTTGTACCGTGGGTTATAAAAGATGGTGAAACGACTATTAGTTGCAGCTGCATGAGCTGCTGCAGCAAGAAGCCCCAAGTGCATACTATCACTTGACAAGACTGATGAAGGCATCACAGGTTGAGGACGATTAGCACGCCGAATGCCAAGAAGCAATTGATTCTTTTCATTCCTGTTGAAGAAAATACACTTCAATTAGACCAATTATCAGATAATTAATAATAAAAGTAACTATGCTCAGCATAATATCATTCAAGTCTGGATTAAAAAGCAAGTAGCTAGAAAAATTTATGAAGCAACAACTCCCATAAAGCCTGAACCATCAGAATAATCAGGAAGGCCATATGTCAATGGAAACTCAATTAAGGATCCCTGGCTCGAAATAGAAACTGATCAAAATATTATAAGACATGAAACATATTATTGTTATGATATACAAAGAACAGAAATTAGTTAAGATAGCTAGAATATCATTTAGTTATTTGAGGTGTTAGTTAGATATAAGTAGGGGAAGGAGAGGAGAGAAAAGGATGTTAATTTTATAGATTGTGATTAGCTCTTTGTAAAGGGGAAACCCATCAAGGATAGAGTGCTCTCCTATTTCTTGTTCTTTTCATCCTACTCAATAAATCTTTCTTTATCTTTTCAACTCTGGGTTCCTAACAAATTGGTCTGACCTAATGGGTCTTTGAGGGAGAGCCGGTATCAAAAGATGAAGGAAGCACAAATTTTGGTCATAGGGAAGCTTCCAGCATTTTTGGGGCCAGATCCAATTGGTTGGATTGCAAGGGCTGGAAAATTCTTTGAAGTGCAATATATTCTTTCATTTGGTAAGATGCAGTGCATTCATAAACATGGATGGCATGACAACGCTTTGGTTCTATAATTGGTGTCAAGATAACACATATTCAGATTGGGAATCAATTTCCACAGCTTTGAAAAAAAGATTCAAAGATAGCTATTGTAGCCACATCTTTGAAAGATTGACTGCCATGAATCAAGTGCAAACTGAGATGGAATCTTTGAGTGAAGAAGGTGATTCACATTTGACTGACCAAGACAAAATAGCATTGAGGGAAGTGGGTCAAAATGCTTTAAAGCAGAAGCAAGTTCTTGGACAAGAAAGGTGGAACTACCCATATTTGATGGAAGTATATAGAAGGGAAACTGATTGAAAGAGTGGCATTTTTAAGTGTAATGGTAATCCATTGCAATTCTTGAATCAGAAAGCAGAAGTAAAGAAGGTTCTGTAATCAAGAACCACACCGTTTGTAGTGCATAAGAAACCAAATATGAAGTGATATTAGCAAGAGAAACAAAGATTATGATGAAGAAAGAAGTGAATGCATCAATAAAGAGAGTGAAAATTATGGGCTGTAAAGATAATTTGTTGATATCCTAATTGTGAGTCAACCAATAAGGAAGCTGAAGGTGGAGTTGCAACCAAGCATCATTTTTTTCCCAAATTCAGATTTCCATAATATGAATCAGTAACAGTTGTTGGACCAAGATTATATGCTGTACAGATAAGTTGCTTGATATCCTAATTGTGAGTAAGGAAGTTGAAGGTGGAATTGCAACGAAGAATCATTTTTTTCCAAAATTCAGATTTCCATAATATGAATCAGTAATAGTTTTTGGACCAAGATTTGATAATGAAGGTGGTTGGTGAGAACATCAATGGCATTGGAATATTGGAATTTCAACTTACTAGTTGAAATTCACCAACTTGGTAATGGAGCCAAAGCAGAAGGAAGGTTCAGAAGCTGTTATACAAAATCCAGCAAAATCCCCACCACCACCCAAGCCTCGAATTTTCTTGCAGTTGCCAGTGGTTCACCTCCTATGGCAGGAACGTATCAATGCTTTCAGGAAGGGAAATGAAGATCATGGTCATGAAGATTAGCCATCGGATTAAGTTCAATTAGGAGGACTGTGTTGCTAGGATATAAGGGAGAAGCAAAATTAATTAAGAATTATAATATTAATGAGTTGGTTAGTTGAGGTGTTAGTTAGATATAAATAGGGGAAGAAGAAGACAAGAGAAAATGATGTTAATTTCATAGATTGAGCATTAGCTCCTTGTGAAGAGGAAACCCCCTTGGAGGAGAGAGTGCTCCCTTATTTATTGTTCTTTTCATTCTATTCAATCAAAATGTTTCTTTTTCTTTCTCATTTCAATAACACACATCAATAAAAAAAATACTATATTCTTTTGAATGGCCAAATAACATAAGAATAATGTAGCTTGGTTCAGGGAGGCAAATGAGTCAACCAAACATCACTGTCAAATGCCAATTTCAACACATGATAAAAAACTTGGAAAGAGAGGAGCAATAAATTACTTACCAGATAAAAAGAACTGAATCACCAGCAACAAGTCTTTTAGCACTCACAAAGACACTCCATCCGGTTGTAAGCAGATGCCTTTTAGGCTGACCTGCAGAAGGAAAACACCAAATTCAAACATTACAAATGTAAAGAGAACATGCTTTTAGCAACAGACAAGAAACAAACAACAGAATAAGAAACATACTGAAGTAAAAATATATTAATTATTTAAAGAAAAAATCAACTTCTACATTTACAGTGAGAAAGACACTAGACATATTAGATTTTACAACCCACCTCGGAAAATATGTCTGAATTTCCATTCATTACCATGCAAATCCCTTGCAATTAACTCTTGAGCGGGAGGCTGTTGTGAAAAGTCCTGTCGGTCAAATTTACAAAGTTAAGAAATTCAGAGATTTTATGAACAAGTTAAAAGTTGTAGAGCATAATGCTATAATATTTTACCAAAGGAGGAAAAACTTTTTCAGCTGCCCTACGAGGAACAGAAAATCCACCATGAGTGCTGGTGTCACTGGCAGTCAAAATTTTGCAAAAGTAGTTTGTTGGCTGTTTACTTGGAGTGCCCAACTCTGCTGGAAGGTATGCCTCTTTCTGCTCTTGCTGAAAACTCGTCATAGTAAAATGATTGTATTAGAATATAAACATAAAACCCACACAAGAAGTTATCACTTAAGAAAGAGAATCATACAGGACTCAGAGGTTGCAAAGTCATCTGAGCATATACTTCATCAGTCTCGGTATCTGCCTGAATATAAAAGAAATGAACGAATAGTTAAAAGAAGAATAGAGTGCAGGAATCAGCATATAGAGAATTTTAAAACAAGGTAACCAATATAAACAACATTATTTTGGTAGAAAGAACAACTAAATAAATAAGCCTTACATGCATAGTTACGTTATGAAGTTGACAAATAAGCTGTGGCGGTAAGCTTGGATAATTGGGAATATGGCCATCCACCTCCCTGTTGGTAGACACAGCAACCTAAGCAGAAAAATGATGATACTGGTTATTCATGTAGCTTATGCAGAAAAAAGACATTGATTTTACAAAATGTAAAACGTCCAGGTGCTGATAGTCTAAGGGTAGTTGGAGATACTATATTTCTAATTTATAAGAGCTAATTCATTAAACTGAAACAGTTTAAGACTAAAGAATTATGCTCAAGAGTGAGTTAAGCATTAGTATACAAAAGAGTCACCATAGTGAACAACTGAAGCCAGTTTTTGTTATGAAAATGTGGAAGTAACCCAGCCCTTAGATTAGCAGCCCACAGGGTCATATAAACCAAAGAGACAAAACAAAAGAACCAATTTGAGTCACAATTTAGAAGACGAGCAACCAAAACATCATCTTCATGTGCACGGGCAGACGATTCGTTTTATTACTTTTAACATACCATAGTAACAGTAAATCTAGATAACACCCATATTCTCTGTGGATGCTATAATTCATCTCACCTGTTCACTGTGACCTTGTGGAAAATATACTACGCGGCTTCCAACAGCTGGTAAAGAAACAAGTGGACCAGCACAAGCATGCCAAAGTTCTGAATCTAGAACTCGCTTTTCTCCTGCAAAAAATAATCCCAATGTCATAAATATGGTAATTAAAGTTCATAACTGCCCCCTAAGAGCCTGAAAGGACAAAATGGATTTTGGCACGTTGTTGACAGAGCCAAGATCTCAAAATATCAAACGAAAAGAGGAAGGTGCTCAGCAAATTAAACCGAATTCTTTCTATGATCTCTTAGCTACATAAAAAAGAATATAAACTGTATCCACAAGGGGAAAATTTCCCAATCCCCTCCTCAAAAAACTGTACCACCACCATGTTAGACATAAAACTGTACTTATTGAGCACAAATTCCATAGAAACGAGGAAGACAAGTTCCCAAAATAGAAATGAAGAACACACAGAGAGAGGAAATGAAAGAAAAGCATACAACAAGATGACTACACGTACCTTCTTGAGGTGGAGAACTAAAACCTGCTGATGAATGTTTCATTTCAGTAAAGTTTCAGCAATTTCAAACCTTAGACCCAGTCCCAAAAATCAATGATCTTAAGCAAACTCTTAAGTAGACCAATTTAGCAGCAACAAAATTCCCACAACCTTCGCCCCAAACCAAACAACAATCCCTGTTTTATCTTCTTTCTTATCCCACAATACCATTCTTCTTTTACCTTTACTCCCTCACCAACCAAAACAAATTTGAATCTAAAGGAAACTCGACCACCCAAGATACAAAATTCCTTCAACCATCAAAAAGACATGCTAATAAACTCAGAAATCCCCACCTTTTCAATTCTCAACCAATACCAGTCTCACTACAAAAGGCACTTATTCTACTCCTACCCTTCATTCGCTTGCAATCCTCCTCAACCCCCAACACCCCAAGTTCCAATCTTCAACCGAACACTTCATCCTACAGAGCTTGAACTACCAAGAGCAAGTAACTCACCACTATCTTTTTTCTTTTCTTTTTATATCACCAACAAATTTGGCAACAACACGAAAAACCAAGCACAACCCAGCAACCAAACAAGCAAAGAAACTCCAAAAGCAAACAGATCTCAGCAAAAGGAGCTACAAATCCCAAAGGATACCGGATCTCAGGCAAACCCGAAAAAAAAAGGAGAAAAATGAACTCTGAATCAACACAAGCATGCACTCTACAGCAGATAGAGAACCGAAACAAACTTGCAACTGAAAACTACCACAGTTACAAGCTTAGGTACTTGCTCCTTTTTCGCGGAGGGGACAAGAAAACAGTGTGTGACACACCTCCTTTTAGAGATTAAAAAAAAAAGAAAAAAAGGGGTCGGGTTTTGTTTTTCCAAGTTAACGGAAAATGGGTAGCAGTTTCGGCGCTGGCGACTGTGGTCGTGCTACTACTGTTATTTTTCTCTTTCTATGCTTGAAAGAAAGAAGACAGAAGCGCCATTGTTTTTGGGTGTTTTTTAAGGAGGAGAAAGAGAGTGTGTTCCTGTGTCAGATGATTTATCTTTTCTAGGGAGAGAAAAAGAGAGAGGAGAACGTTTCACAGGTGATGGCATTTTGCTTTATATATATTTATTCATTATTTATTTATATCTATTCAAGTATTTATATACACATGTGAATGAGATATCACATATTTTTGGTTTTGGTCTTAAGATGAAAGAAGGAAAAAATAAATTAATGTGAAAATGCCATCAGTATTACCTTTAGTGTTTTTTTTCTACAGCTGCCCTCGTGCCATTATTTTCCCTTTTTTGATGTGAAAATGACGGTTAATAATTTCTACAATTAATAACTTTGAAGGGCAAATATGTAATTCAATTCTCTAATGTTTCCAATATAATAATTATAAAAGTTAACCATAACAGGTAAATTTCAAGACTTTTTACCATTTCAGAAACCTAAATAAATATTCCATCCTTTTAAAAACTACGCGAACCTAACTTACATTTTTAGTGATTAAAATATATATTTTAACTTTTTAAAACTGAATTAACAGTCTAAGCATTTAAACTACAAATTAGTCATTTATCTTTACTTTTAATACAGAAGAAACTATTATTGCTGCAAAACTTAACTAACCCATTAATTTCTCATGTCAAAACTTTTAAGTGTGTTTACATCATTTACTTGGTTAAACACATTACTCATATTAAGCAATTGATATTAGTTATATGAATATTATTTATATGATCACATTGATATTTGATATTAATATTAATTATGAAGAAAGAAAAAAAGCAGGGTTAATTTAAAATAGTATTTTGACAATTTTCTCTAATAATATAAGATAATAATTTTTAAATAATTTTAGTTTAAAATATAAAAAAGAAATAGAAAATTATTTAGAAAATTTTATTTAAAATTGTTAAAAATTTATTTTTCGATAATTTAACATGCGTGGAGGTAGGATAAGGAGTAGTTGCATTAGTATGATGAGGATTTTGGAGCATCATTGGAAGGCAAGTTGTTGCATAAGCACTCATGCAAAGGTGGAATATGGCAGATTGTAGATGTATGCAGTGATTTTAATTTTCTTAATACAATTATCTGCTCCAACTCTGAGACTCAATCTGAACTCTCCATGCCCAATAGGCACTAGCTAATAGGCAACAAAGTCAAAAAGTGTCAAACCCTTTATGTTACACGAAAATCATCATTTCTCCAACATCATGCAACATATGATGGTAAAAACTGAAAAAATAAATAAAAATACAGCAATCTATTATCATGTTAGTTTTTTTGTTTCTTTTCTTGTAAACTGTTGTGTTGATTTAGTAGGAAGAGATATTGGTTTTTTTTTAACAGAGTGGGGTAAGTATATATTAATATTTTCGAACAATTTTTTAAGTGGAGTAACTAAATGATTTTACAAATAGTTTTAATATGTTAAACTTTATTTTACTTTTAGTAAGAAGATTAAATGTAGCTAATTTTAAAACATTAAAGTAAAAAAATAAACATAAGAATAAAGAATAACTTGATATATTTTAACAAGAAGTTAAAATTTATTAAAGTGTACATAATTTTGTATAGATTATACTTCTTTTAAATAAGTTTAGTTTCAAATAGTATGACTCCATTTTTCTGGTTAGAGAGAGAATGGTTAGTAAAATAAAGATTAAATTCTTAAGTTATACTTACGTATGTAAAATATAATTTTAATTATTTATTTTTAAGGTTAAATTTTAAGTTATGAATTATCAAATTTTAACGAGTTTAGTTATTCATTTTATAAATCTTATTATTTCTTTAATTTTTTTTCTACTTTTTTTTTTTTAACTTTTAAGAGTTAATTTTTATTTTTTTTAGCATATTGTATCGACGGGATGGTGATTAAGACAAGATAAGTTTTGATGGATTGAAATTCTCTTAAGAGTAAGTTTTCGTTACTTTTTACGAACCCTTTATGTGAATTTTTCATTATTATCTTTTCTTTGAATCTTTTGAAATTTCATAAGTTTAATAAGATGGAAAAAAGTGTATTTCATCTAAATCAACTTTTGATTTGTTGTTTTGGTAATTTGGACGTTTCTCCTAATTTATTGAAGCTTTTATGAGTAGTTTCAACTTCCTACTTTTCTTAGGAATTTCTCTAACTTGAAAGACATATATAATTCTCTATATTTAATTACATTTCTCCAATTGGTTTATCTAAGATGGATTGAGGGTAATATTGTGATATAATGATGATAAAATCCTTTGTAGAAATTTCACCAAGTTCTTTTTAAAGTGTAAATAATATTTGTGGAATTTATTTAGGGTTGGAATAGTAAAATTTAGTTTCAACTAGTTCACAATCATTGTTGTGTGCTACATAGGTATTTGGTTGTTTTGGACTGGTTGAGATTTATAGTTGGCAAAATTAAAGAGTTCATAACTTATTTGAAAGTGTTGGACTCTTAAAAAGTGAATTGAATTAAAAATAGATTTTATATTATGTTTGACTTTTTTTTAATGGTTGAATAACTTATATTTAGTTTGAATTAGTATAATTACATATATTTGATGGATGTCGTCTACGATCACGAAAAAAAAAATTGTCTAATATAAGAATAAATCATCTAAGTGATTATATCATTGTGAAATCCTTGATCATTTACTAGCTAAAGAATATAAAGAGAATTCAATCGTCTCCGATAATTAAGCTAATACAAGTTGTATCACTTAAAATTATTAAATATAATGAAATTAGGTTTGAGATCAATCTCTCTTATGTAAAAAATACACATAGGGTTTGTATTTATAATAAAGAAAATATGGACTAAGTCCATAATACATATGAAGAATAATAACAATAGAAATAGAAAACAAGATAAACACTCTCCCTCAAGCTGGTGCATACAAATCGTATGTACCAAACTTGTTACAAATATAATCAATTCTCGGTCCCCATAAAGACTTAGTGAAAATATTTGATAACTAATTACTTAAGTAAACAAACTCAGTCTTGATGTCTTCAAATATAATCTTTTTTCGAATGAAATGACAGTCAATCTCAATTTGTTTAGTTCTCTCATAAAAAACAGGATTAGAACTTATATGAAGAACAACTTGATTGTCACATATAAGTGTCATTTAATTAACGTCTCCAATCTATAACTCTTTGAGCAATTGCTTAAGCCAAACAAGCCCACAAGTAGCTGAAGCCATGACTCTATATTATGCTTCTACACTAGACCTTGCCATAACACTTTATTTCTTACTTTTCCAAGAAATCAAGTTACCTCCAATAGAGACACAATATTCGAATGTAGACCTTCTATCAAAAGGAGATCCTACCCAATCAACATCTGAATAACAAACAAATCTTGTATGGTTATTAGAACCATATAACAACCCTTTTTTAGGAGATCCTTTAATGTACTTTAGTATACGAATGACTATATTACAATTATCTTTGCACGGGGAATTAAGAAATTGGCTTACTACACTGATTACAAAGGAAATGTCAAGACAAGTAACTGTAAGATAACTCAATTTCCCAACTAATTTTCTATATTGTTCAGGATCGGACATAGGCTTTCCTTGATTCGATAGAAGTTTAGTATTGGGATCCATGGGTGTGTCAATAAATTTTGAATTTATCAACCCAATTTCTTCCAAAATATCTAGTGTATACTTCCTTTGAGAAATAAATACCATCTTTGTTGGAGTGTGCCACCTCAATACCCAAGAAATATCTGAGTTTTCCAAGATCTTTGGTCTGAAAATGATCACAAAGATGTTGTTTCATCTGAGAGATGACATGGTTATCACTGCCTGTAAGAACAATGTCATCAACATACACTATCAAGTAGACACATCCAACACTTGAGTGATAATAAAAGACTGAATGATCTGCCTCACACTGAGTCATACCAAATTGTTGAACAACATTGCTAAATTTTCCAAACCAGACCCTTGGAGACTGTTTTAGGCCATATAAAGATTTGCGAAGACGACATACCAACCTAGAAGACTTCCCCTGAGCAATAAACCCAGGAGGTTGCTCCATATAAATCTCTTCTTGCAAATCACCATTGAGGAATGCGTTTTTAACGTCCAGTTGATAAAGAGGCCACTTTGAAGAGCCGCCATATCAATAAATAAACGAACGGAAGTCATCTTCGCCACGGGAGAAAAAGTATCACCATAATTCAACCCAAAGATTTGGGTGTAATCTTTAGCCACAATACATGCTTTGAGACGATCAATAGTACCATCAGGTCCAACTTTAATAGCAAAAACCCACATGTAACCAATAACATATTTCCCAAACGGTAATGGGACAAGCTCCCAAGTTCCACTATTATGAAGAGCACTCAGTTCATCGAGCATGGCCTAACGCCAACTAGGATGGGTTAAGGCATCACGAACAGATTTTGGAATGGTCATAGAAGAAATAAATGAAAAACAAACATTAAAAGATGATGAAAATCTATTGTAACTTAAAGCAATATAACGTGGAGAGGGATTACGTGTAGAACTGGATACCTTTTCTAAGGCCAATTGGAAGGTCACTTGGTAGAAGGGGAGACTCAATTGTCAGATCCGGAGGAGACACTGTAGTTGGTACTTGAAGTGAGTCATTCGCTGGTTGTTGAGGACAATGACGACAATTATAAACTTGAAGAAGTGGTGGAGCAAAAACTGATGGCATACTAGGCACACTTGGAAGATAACAAATCATAGGAATATTGACAGTACTAGGAATATTGATTGTATTAGATGGAGACTCAGTGGAATGAGAAGAACTTTTAAAGTAAAAGGAAGACTCATTGAAGGTTACATCTGCAGAAACAAAATAGCAGTTAAGAGAAGGAGAAAAACACTTATATCCTTTTTGGGATCGCGTAAACCCTATAAAAACATATTTGTGTGATCGAGGAGACAATTTATCAAGACCATGACTAAAATTGTGCATAAAACATGTAGACCCAAAAACCTTGAGAGGTAAGGGATGAAGAGGTTCATAAGGAAATAAAATGGAATGAGGTATTTTGTTATTTAAAATCGAAGAAGGCATGCGATTAATAAGATAACAGACAGTAAGAACAACATCACCCAAAAAGATTTAGGAACCTCACCATGTATTAAAAGAGTGGAGTTGTTTCAATAATATGTCTATTTTTTCGTTCAACCACCCATTTTGTTGAGGTGTATATGCACAAGAAGTTTGATGCAGAATGCCACGCGAAGCCATAAATTGTTTAAAAAAGAATTGGAAAGATGTTCACGACCATTATCACTTCGCAAAGTTTTAACAAGAACACCGAATTGAGTTTGAATTTCATTAAAAAAAGATTGAAAGATATGAAATATTTTAGAATAACTCTTCATTAAAAATAACCAAGTACACCATGAATAATCATCAATAAAAGTAACAAAGCTTATAAAAATTTACTAACAAAAAATAAGATATTAATTGTAAGGCCCCTTTTAATTTCTGCCTTATAAGTTTGGGGCTTGGCCTTTAATGGACCTAAAGGTCAGCCCACTTAGGGATTTCAGAACTCTAAGCTGCCTTTCACTTCCCATTCTGCTTTCACTTTGCAAATAACTTTATTCTCAAACACTCTCTTTTCCTTACAAAAGCTCTGTTAGGGTTTTGCTTCCGTTTTCTGTTGAGCTAGAAGAACTCCGTTTATTCCACGTAAGTTAACCTCCTAACTGATATTCCCTCTATTCTAGCTTTGTGGTCTTGGTTCCAACTAAGGTTCCTCTTGATGACCTCGTTTCCTTTTTGTTCCACTATTTTCCAGCTCACTAAGCTGTTCTCGGGGCTGTAGTGCTCACTGTTGGGTGTTTGCCATTGTTCACTAGCCTCTGTCCAGGTAAGCAAAGTTAGGGTTTCACGTTTTTAAGTTATATTTGCTTGTTCTTGTTATATTTCGTGATTTTGATGCTTGTGTGAAGCTTTAAATGGTATGAAAATGAATTGTATGTTGTTATGGTTGAAAGCCTAAACTGAGTGCGCGTGAATAGTGGAGAACCATGGTATTTTCGCCTAGACGAGCCAATCTCGTCCAAGTGAGAGTACCAGAAGTTGCTCCCTAGAACTTGCGCGAGCTGTCGCTCAGGCGACGAGCTCTTGTTTTAAGCGAGAGGACGCGAAGGCCCTGTGTAACATCCCTTCCAGATGTTACGATTTTCAATAAAATAAAATAGAAATAATACGTCAGCGTCATTTATTAAATCTCATTTCCCAAACGCGGGAAAATTTAAAAACTTCATTACACAGTCAAATAAACTAAATCCAAATCATAAACTTGATTAAATCATAAGTATCGCAAAGTGTTTACAAAATTATTCCAAATCATAAAACAATAAAACTATGAGAAAACTCTTTATCCCAGTCTAGCCCCGCTCCGGCTCTATGCCTCACCAGATCCACCTGCAACATCATCTGCTACCGTGTACCGCGTACACGATCATCACCAAACACAAACAGATAGGGTGAGCTAACAAAATAAACATATATATATATATATATATATATATATATTTATGGCACAAATATACAATCACACAATCACACCAAAGGAAATTCATCCCTTGATATCCCATCACATGGCCACCACCATGTTAATCGTGTTCTACGTCTTCTAATGAGTACCCTAAGGTGTCTTGTTGTCATACCTATCGGCCACAACCGATAGAACACGTGCAGGAAACCATTGCTACGAATCATACACCGTAACGCTAGGTGGAGTTCCCAAATACGAACATAGTTCGTAACGTCCCAAGACTACCAAACTCGTCAACTAACTACTGAGGAGGGCAATCTATTTGGACCCATCTGTACTTGCCACAACCAGCACACTCACATCGGCAACACTCGCCAACCCGAGCTCAAATCAAGGGTTCCTTGTGTTCATCCGCCATCCCGAGCTCAACTCGAGGGATGTCATTCTAAGCTCAACTCGAGGAATGTCACGTATTTAACCCCTATCCCAAGCTCAACTCAAGGAACCCCAGCAAGCCAACCTTTAAGATATCCTAGAAGCCTTGTAGATCACACACATCATAGCAAGTATAACACCAATCTACTATAGCAAAATCGCATGGCGGGGGACACGTACCGCCAGGCGCTGCCGCTTCCAGATCGCCTGGCGGGGGATACGTACCGCCAAGCGCTAAGCGCCTTAATCTTCACTGCCACTGCAACTATTGCCTGGTAGGACTTTCTGTGCCGCCAGGCGCCGCGTGCCTTAGTATTTACTGAACTGCAGACTCCGCCTGGCGCACCTCTCCTTACCGCCAGGCGCCACCATGATCCTGAACCCCTTATTTCTACGTTGTCGCTTGGCGGGTCGATCACCACCATCAGGCGCTACACCAGTACTTGTGCAGTACTGGTTTTAGTTCAGGTTCAAGCACACTTCACATAGATTGCTCTCATTTGCTCTCATTCTAGAGTACCCCTAATGAAAGGCTTTGCCATCTATAATGTTTCAGGCCTTATAGCACCTCACATATGCATTCATCCCCTAGTCATATAGACAATCCCAAGAATGCTCAAACAAAATATAAGCAGCAACACTCTAACAATTTTAAGCACATGATCTTATGTACCAATGCAATTTAATATTGACACCCATGCCTTCACCAAACCAATTCTCCACATGTGACTAACCCAAAGGAACATTCAAATTGATAGAGACATACCACATAACCCAATCATGCTTCATTAGAAGTTACTTGAACTTATCAAGAGCTCATTCATGCATTTTAACGACTCCAAAATCAGCAATATTGAGTAACGTATATCTCTAGCTATTGACCTCCAAATCCAATCGACACCGTTCAAAGTGAAGAACCACATGTTATGGACCACTTGTCAAAATTTTACCTAAATCGGTCAGTTAACGAACCGGGAAATACATTTTTACAAAAACTGCGTGAACCAGAAGAACATGGTGGCGCCTAGCGCCCAAAAGTGAGGATGTGGCGCTTGGCGGGACTAAAATACCGTCGGGCGGTTCCTGTGCGTGAAAAGTACGAAAAACAGTTATTGGGACTACAGTTATTAGCCGCCAGGCGATTTCTGCACCTGCGAACCTTACCCCTTTCACAACAACTCTAATTTCCATCAATTTCTGACTCCATAGGATACAAACCCAGTTATTGGGACTACAGTTCATTCCTAACACTTCCCATTCACGAATTCATTCACATTTCCCCCTTAGATTGCTGCCACTATAGAAATTCCCAATTATGAAACCCTAAAATGTGAGTATGTCTCATTCCCCCAATTTTTATGCTTATCACGCCCCAAATTTCACAAGTTTTCACTTCGATTTGGTTAATTAATAATCTTATTACACTTCCTACTAGTCCAAATCTGCCCAGAATCCAGAAAAAACATCAAAATCAAGCCTCATGGCTCACGTCGCCTGGCAGTTCAATCAATACCGCCAGGCCCTTCATAAAAAAAAACCCAAAATTGCAGTTGAAATGGTATGAGTCGCTTGGCAGAAATTCATCACCTGCCAGACGGTTTTTGGAAAAATCTAGAAACACGATTCTCAAGCAATGCAAGGGATAAATCATACATAATGAGTTATAAATCATGCAATTATTCATAGAACTACAATTAAACGCAGTATAACTCCCCTAACCTGGATTCCTCGCTTTAAAATAGATGATTCTAGAGTTCTTCATTGATCACCAATTTCCTCCCTTAGCTCCAACCAAATTCAGCTCCTTTGCTTACTCTCTAATCACTTTGTTTTCTCTGAATTCGTGTTCTCTTACAACACTCTAATTTTTATATGCCCTTTGGCTAGCTAGGGTTCCTATGCCCCTTCACCTTCATGCCACAAGAAATTTTGGCAAAAAGGAAGCTTAAAATGGTTCTACCAAGTTTTGAACCCATGACCATGCTAATGCCAACTCAATAGACAACCATTTAACCAATTCATGTTTCGTGATGATTAATATAATTATATGATTATATTATCACTCAACATGATCAAGCATATTATAAAAAATAATAATAACTTAAATAACACACAAATGGCATACATAGGACTTAAACCCAAGTTGTCTCACATTTAAGTACTCTCAACCATTTGAGCTAGTACTTTTCCACGTCATAACAATCCGCATTAAATGCCTTAAAGGCTTCTACTACCCGCATTTATTAAATAATTATTTCTCAAGAAGTACTGCTTATTCACTTAAACAAAAGGTTACTAAAAAATACTAAGAGTTCTAACTAAAAAGATATGATTGAATCATAAACAAACATTCTAACACAATTCTACAAGGATAAATCAAAACTCAAAAAGAATAAAGAAACAATATACTTTATTAAGAACAATACACTTATTGCACATAGCCTTTAAATCAACAATGAAATTACAATAATATCAACCAAGAGTAATTAGTCTTTCACGTGGAAGATCAATTAAGACAAAAAGAGAAATGGTGGTGGATGGATGATGTGATGTGTTTATTGTTGTCTTCTTTTTCTGGAAGTTCTTAATGTACTTTAGTTGTTGTATCAGCCAAGTTGAAGATCCAAAGTACTCCCTTCGAATACAGATCTTGAACGTCCAAAGTTCGTTTTGTTGCAAATTTATGTGTAAAGATTTTATGCAGAGATTTAAGAGTTTAGAGATAAGATTTGAGTTTGTAAAATACAATGTTATCTCCAATGTTATCTCATGGTAGAATGTCCCTTGAATTTCACACAAAATAAAACCTTAACAATAACTTTATATCATCGATATCCAAATTAACAAATGGATCGAAATGAGCCCCCAACGTGTCAAATGATAGGTGTAGATGAGGTCATCTAAATGATACATATAAGACGAAACCATCAGATGATGCAGACTAGATGAGTGCATTAGATGACTTTATCAAACGATTCATATTGGATTAGTTCATTAGACGATACACATCATATGAGTATGGATAAGCACTAAATAGATGAGTCTGGATTAGTTCACTAACTAGACGATATTCTGATTGGACAATCTAATCTATATATTACCTTGACGACTTGTCTTCTATCATCTGCTCTTCTCCATCCGTAAGAACATTGTATTTCTTCATTAAACGAACATTGTATTTCTTCATTAAACTTGCAAGCTTAGCTTTTTCTCTGTCATTGAAAATTCTCCAAATTAGTCATAATTGTATTGTCTATAAGGCATTAGATGATTCATCCATGTATCATCTATAGACGACTTATGAGCTAGGTTTCACTTTAACTACGCAAATAACAAGTTATAATGCTCAATAAAAAATTATGCATTTAAGGAATATCTAAAACTCTAAATAGGATCATGTTAGGCATCACTGCCATTATATGAATAATTTATTAAAAATAAAAGAAAAAGGAAAAAAAATCATGAAGGGACATGTGGACACCAAATTTTGTCCGGGTGAATAAATTTATTTTTTTTAAAAAATAGTTAATGGTAAATAAAAAAAAAGGTGAAATAATTTTTTCTTTAAAGATTCTCAGACTTTAATTTTAGGAAAAAAAGAAAAAAAAATAGAGAAAGGTGAAAAATGAAAAGAAAGAAGAAAAAAAAATTAAAAAAAGAAGGAAGATCCCAACTTGTTTTTAATTATCACACCCCCTTCTCATGAGTCCAACAACTGACATATTTTCATTCTCACTCTTTGCTTTTCTACCATTTGTTCTTGATAGAGAAAATAATGATATGATTCTAATAATTAGAAGCAATATCTTTTCTAATGATTAGAATCAATATGATTGATGATCATTGATATTGTGCTATGATTTGATGTTATTTGATTCTCGTAATGTGTTGTTATCATGAACAATTTCTTCCTTATATTGTTCATTACAATTAAGGTACGATTACAGTGATATTGTAATGTGTGTGTACAAATACACAGTCTATCATATGAAAAAGGAATTGAAAAAAAAATATTTTCTACACTTCTCTCTTTCTTTCTTTCTCATTACCACTCACGCAAACACACCTTGTTTTTATCACTTTTCAAAAAAAAAACAAAAATATTAGGGAACGAGGCAAGAGTAAAAAAAAAGAAAAGGTAGTTAATAAATAGTAAGATTAATGGAGAAAAAAGGAACTGAAAAGTTTAGAAGATATGTCACTGTCATTATTTTTCTTTTGATTTATGCATTTCCAATTTTTATTCTATTTTCTTTTAATATTGTACGCATTTTTATTTTACACCTAACCTTAGCCTTTTGCTTTAAGGATATTTGTACTATATTGGCAACTAGGATCGAGATGGCTAACTGTTCGATCCCAACCGCCAACTTATAGTCCTAACTAGAGATGGCAAATAAACTCGTCCCTGTGGGTATTGCTCGAACTCGTCCTCGTTTTGACGGGGAATCCCCGCATTGACTGGGTATGGGTATGGGTATGAGGAATCCCCGACTTTTTCAATTGGGTATGAGGATGGGTATGGGGATGTACACAGTGGCGGAACTTCAACAAAAATTTTAGGGGGGCCAAATTATATTTGTTATATATAAATTATTTTTTTTAGTTAAAAAAGTTTTCATTTTCTCACATCATTTTTTCTATTTAAAACAAGCACTCATAACAATAGAATCCAAAAAATATGACAATAATATATATAAAAAAGTAGCATAAAATTTATCATCAACAATAATATATTAAAAAAAAGGAGCAAAAGTTACTTTCCGGGATCACATTCTAAAGCATTTAAAAATTTATTATATACAACTTTAGGAACTTTAAAGAGTTGTTTTTCATTTTCTTCAATTTTTGGATTCTCATAAAGTTTCTCAAGTTTATATGACATAGATGTACTTTTTTCATCCTCATCACAAGCCTTCCATTTAAAAAAAAAAATCAATTATTTTACTCTTTACCATAATTTTTCTAATATAAATTTGTCACCTCTCACCTATTTAGAAAAATATTAAATTATGAATATCCTAAACTAAATCTTAAAACCAAGACTCAATATTCTAAGAAAAATAATAACTTCTAGATTATTACATTCCCTTATCTTAGAGATTCATAATCTTGTTCTTCCCTTACACGACTTAAAAGTCTAAAATAACTCTATCTACTCGAAGAAGAGTTTGATGGACAATTAAAGCATGATTTTATGATCTCTAACCGATAGAGATATGCCTAAAGCGTAAAAAAGGCACATATTACTTCGAAAAAAATAAATTTATTCAAAAAAAGAAATTGTTTAATCCAAAATGTTCCTTAACTCCTCAATTTTTTCTTAGTGCAATTTGATTTTGAAAAAAATAAAAAATTGATGATGAAAATTGAAATAGAAACAAAAAAGAGAAAGAGATAGAGACACGAAAAAAAAAAACAAATAAAGAAATAAAAGAAATTATAATAAAAAAGAAAAAGATAATTTTTAAATTTAAAAAAGGTTTTTTTAAACTAAATTAATATAAATAAAATTATAATATATAAAATATTTTTTAAAAATATATAAAAAATTAGAAAAAAAAAAGTGTTAGGAGAGCCATGGCTCCCCTATGTCAACACTAAGTTCCGCCCCTGGATGCACATATTCCCATCATATTCCCTATCCCTTTTTAAATTATTAAAATATTTCTAATTAATTAAATAACCATTATATATATATATATTATTTTTTATTTATTCTAATTATTTGGTTTGTCATGAAATTTATTCGCATTTCAATTATATTTTTCATCTTATCATAACCTTTATGTAATTATGTTAAAAATATGTATGTTAATTAAAAATTTTTATGTCTGACATTTGAATATTTCTATTATTTTTTAATATTTTTATTTAATGTATATTTTTCTTTCACATGAAAATGTTTAATACTCTCAATTTAAGTATTTAATAGCACAAACATTTCATTTACTAGGTAATATAAAAAAGATCATTTACTTATTATTCTTATTATTAGTTTTTGTTTCATTTGAATAACTTTTTTATTTCACTAAAAAAATTTTTTTATTTCTCAACCACTGAGTATATATGTTGATATTTGAAAAGTTTTCTTAGATCTCTAGCATATTTTTCAACTTATCATACCGGTAATTATACATTTGTTTTCCTTTGTGTGATTTCTTTCAATAGTCTCTCAAATTGTTTGTAAACATTTGTTAATTTTTTAATATTTTTATTTCTTGTTTATTTTCATTATGTAGAATACTATTTCGATATATTTTATCTAAT
>Ga0214545_1000016_pt1 | contig 177552 bp, 119 predicted proteins | sample CNSS4metaG_FD_160064 | JGI IMG/M metagenome (GOLD analysis project Ga0214545, IMG submission 160064) | Root nodule microbial communities from cowpea collected in UCLA plant growth center, Los Angeles, California, USA - CNSS4 | ecosystem: Host-associated > Plants > Roots > Nodule | place: USA... | reverse complement strand
ATATATATATATATATATATATATATATATATAAATAAAGAATGGTGGATTGGATGTGTATGAAATTTTCTAAATTAATAAATAGTAAATTATAGAGAAGTAAAGGATAATACAATTGGTTAGAGTTTTTTTATGGGTTGAATGTTATATGTTTGATTCCTAATTCCTAATGTGTGCAATTAGTGTGATCTATATTATATTTTTATAATTTATATTGAATGCATCAATTGTGTGACTATTATTTGTGATGTTTGTTGTACATGTGAATGATAAGATAAATGTGATAGTAAGTTTGGTTTGAAGTGTTGTTTGGAACTTAATGGTGGTGAGTTTGAATCTTGGCTAGAGTAGATGATGATTCATGTGAGTCTTGGTTGGAACTATGTGAATCTTGGTAAGAGTATATGGTATGGATTTTGGTGTTTTGGGCTCGTTATGCTAAGCACTAAGCGTGAGAAAGCCTGTTTTGTCTATTTATTGTAGTTTGAATGTAATTGTAGATATTGAGGTGAGAATGTAGGTATGTTATGTTGTTGTGATATTCTATGATGAATATATGATATAATGATGATGTACGATTAATCCTATGATGATGAAATGTTATATACATGTATGTATATGTATGTGATGGTGGTGCATGTATTCTTTTGTAATCGTAAAGTCATATTGATTTTTTTATCCAAAGCTTTTGTAAGTTGGTTAAAAGAGTTTATTTCAAATATAAGGTTTTAGTATGAGAGTGACAGATCTTAGAAGGGTTATGGACATCCCATTCTTGAAATATTTAAAATTATTTTAAAGTATATATATATATATATATATATATTGTTTAATTTTCACATTGATTCTTTCTTCGAAATTTTTTACTCTGTAAATTTAGAACACATTATTTATAATTATGAGTTTTAAAGATCTACGAATTCAATTATAATGTTACTTATGATATGTTAATATTATACAATGGGTAATAAAATGTTGCATAAATATAATAAAATACATTAATAACATTTAGGTCTACTCTTAACTTGAAAGTTGAAAATGTAATTCATATAGCAGAAGGTTCGCTTCAATACGAGAAGTATCAACAATAAAGTAAAATTCTTTCGATCACTGTGGGAATGAATTCTCTAATCATCATTTTGATTGTATTCTCAAAATAGTACTATTTTAATTAAAACAAATTATAACATCTTAAAAATTACTAAAATTATTTTAATAACCATCGATCAAACTTATATTGTTAAGAATTAACAATAAGATTGAAATAAAAAATATTTTTGTAATGAATGCTAATGTTTTGAAAAAAAAAATATATATGTTTATAAATTCGGTCTTCTATTTTACATTTTAAATGAAGAATAAATTCATCTATGTAATATCAATGACAAATAAATATAGTTTAATATATAATAGTTATATCAATATTAGGATTATGTTATATGTATACATGTACTAAACAAGTTTGGGTAAAATCCTTAATTATATATAATTAATATTTTATGCTTTTTTTCTTGAAAGTATGTTGTAGGTAAGCGTATATAGGAAGATATCTCTTACATTACATTCAAATAATAAATCAATCTAATCAATCTATAATTAATAAAATATGTATACCATGTATACCTTTAAATTTTATAGACGTATATGATTCATTTGTGTATTTTTTGTTTGATGAGATGACTTGTGAAAAATTGAAGGGGTTGAAGCCTTTCTTTTTCTTTATATATATACTAGAAAAACATTAAAAGTATGAATCTAAGTCATGTAATATATACGACTAGTAAAACTTGTAAATTCTTTAGGAAATGTATGATAATGTTAGAAAATCATGTTTTCTTTAAATTAGTATCATTCAAATCATGTGTTGCGACTATTTTTCATTTAGACATACTCATTTCTCCTTTCTATCTTTTTAGATGTTTATGATTGCTATACATAAATTAAAAAAAAAATACTATAATTAGACTAAAGTATAGATTATAAAAAATATTTATTTAGTCAATAAAGCAAGTACAATAAAATATTCCATGTAGTACTAACAATATCTAAGTTGAACAAATATATATTTCATCCAATTATTAATGCTCTATAAGAATAAATTGTTATGCTTTTTACCTTTAAACACATTTTCACATTTTGCCAGATGTTCTGAACGCATGATGTGAACAAGGTGCTTATATTCAGTGGTATTAAGTAAGTATTGTTCGTTATCTATGTTTAGTGGAATTATGTAAATGTTTATGTTAATAGACTTTTAATTTGTTTGGATATATAAGGTTTGGTCTTATCTTACATAGATTAGGACAAACAAAAATTACACGATCAAGAAGTGTACATAAGATCGATTATAATTAATATTTACAATATCGAACTACAACTAATTTGTTTAAAACCAACACCGTGACTAACATAAAATTGATTACAATTGATCTTCATATTATCAAATACTAACTACAATTGATCTTTTTAAAATCGAGTATTGATAAATTTGAAAAATATTGGATGAATATAGTATTGTATTTCTATTTGGTGTAATTTTAGACTCAATGATGAAGTTAGAAATAATAGCTTTTAATTTGAGAAAACTGATCCACTTATTTGGGAGCTAAGATTGAGAAAAATCAAGAAAAAATCATACAAGTTTTGTTTGCTGAATATAATAGTAAAGGGTTGTGAATATCATCAAATATTCAACAACAAAAAAGTTTATAATTTTTCCTTGATATAAAGAGAAGATACAATAAACATAAAATAATAACATAATAACATAAAATTATAATATAAAACCTAACATAAAATCATAATTGATCAAGATATCAAATATATCTCTACAACATGTGTCTTATGAAACAATAACATGGTATCAAATAAAATACACCTTACATATCTTTCGTCATTACTTTATATATAAAAAATTGAGATCAGGTGATATAACACAAGGTCTTCTTCCAAAAGTAGAATAGGTATTACAAGTTTCTTCGATTGATTCAATATCCATAAACTTAAAAAAGAGAGTAGATACTTGGAATGTGCATATAACAAGAATTCTTGGCATTCCTTGGAGATTATTCATTAGTGTTGAGCTAACTATAGCTCAAAGTTGTATTTCTTTGGTTAACTAAATTTAAAAAGTTTATCGATCCCAAAGAGTTCACATTCATAATAGACATATATAAATTATTGTGGGTCAAATAACATCAAAAGTATTGGTTTCAAAAGATGGAATGTCTATTCTATTCGTTGCTTTACCCATGATGAATTTTGCTTCTCCTACCCTAAAAAAATCATGTGGCTATTCTTTTATATATCTCTTTCTTGTTGATAACAATTATCAATCATGAAATCTGATTGTACAGTTTTTCAGCAATGAAAATTTGATTGTACAATTTTATAATCTATACCTCCTGGATATAGGGTCTTTAAAAAAACATCAAGGTTCTCTAATTTCTCAAAATTATCAAATTTCTCAAGATTCTCCAATATCTCAAGATTCTTCAATTTCTTAATCCAACTACTTTCAAAACCTGCTACTTTCAAGTTAGGTTTTTATAATCTCTATAAGAGAAATACTTTATTGAGAATACGAGAATAAATTATTTACATAAGTGAATTATACTTGTATATAAAGAGAAAATACAAACAACAGAAAATAATAACATAATAGAAAATTGAAATAAAAATGATAATATAAAAACATCACAGAAAGATATCAAAGATATCTCTAACAACATTGATTCGCGGATCTTAACAAATATAAAATTCGTCGTTTGTTTGAGAATGTAAACAACTATCTACACTTCTAGATGGAAGTGTTGATTTTGTTGTTGAAGTTTATTAACTTACTTTCTTTAATGCTATTTTTTATTATAGTATTTTTATTTTAAATTCATATATAATCATTGTTCTGTTAAATGTTAGGAGAAGATATTAATTATCAAAATGTATTAGCTGAAGGTTTATCGAAGTTGCATCCAAGATTATTGACAAGAAAGACAAAAAAATGTTTTGTATATTTATCTTAGGCTAAACTTATTGTATTATCCGGTTCTATTTTAAGTTTTTGGGTTTAAAGTTAAGGTAACACTAGTTATCTCTGTGATAAAGCCGAAAAAGTGTCATTTATTTCTTATTTCCTATTGAAAACTTATTACTTTAAATTAAACTACACTATTATATAAAATACAAAATCTCTATTTACACATAAAGACATATTTACATATAAGATATAGACATTATTTTCGACCCAAAATCTTAAATTAATAAATTTATGAATCTTTAATCCTTATATAATAATTTCTAACCGATGTGAACTTACATTTACACTTAAATTCTTAACAAATATAACATCAAAATAAAGTAATTAAGAACTTTACACTTCTTGTCTCGAATATGTTCTCTTTACAATTGACTTCTGCCGTTTCTAACACGATATTGGTTTTGTTCCATGATAACTAACTATTCAGTGTGCCTTTAGTTGTTTTTTAAAGCCATTGGCACTGAGTTAAACAGATATTTTGTTCTTTTTCAAGGAAAAAAAAAGCGTCCAGATTTATAAATCACACAGCATTCATCATGGAAAAGAGAGAAAAGGTTCCTTAGTCAATTATTAACAGAACATGACACTTTGCCAATCCCCAAAGAAGTTAATTAAAGTGTTCAATTGCATTTATTTCTCTTTAACTTCTAACACTATGCAAGGCCAAATATTCCACCACCTATAATTAAACATTTCCCTCTTCTATTCACATCACAATTGTTTGTTGCAATGTTGTGTTTGCTACTGTTCATGTTTCTTCTCCCTCTCAGAGCGGAATCAACACCGTGCCAAACCATGTCATGCGGCAAAATCAAAATTCAGTTTCCATTTGGTTTGAAACAAACACAAACGCAAACGGAAAGTTCTGGTCGCTGCAGCTACCCGAGATTCCAACTTTCCTGCGACAACCGAAACCGAACCATTCTGAGCCTCCCAGGTTCCGGCGATTTGGTGGTGAAAAGCATAAACTACAAGTCCCAAACCGTTAAGGTGAACGACCCCGAAGGTTGTCTCCCGAAACGTTTCTTGCACAACTTGAGCCTTTCTCTGCACCCACCGTTCACGTTTGAGGCAACCGTTTACGACCTAACCTTCCTTCGTTGTCCTTCCAACACAACACACTCCGTTCCATCCCCGCCAATTTCATGTCTCGGTTCCAATTCCTCCTCCTCCGTCACATTCTCGTGGTGGCCTCTCAGCGGCACGCCACCGTGGAGTCACGAGTGCGAGGTGATATCCTCGGCTTTTGTTCCCATTCCAAATCCCGACACGACATCGTTTTTCTTGCCCGATCTCAACAAGGATGTCGTGTTGAAGTGGAACGAACCCGCGTGTGGGGACTGTGCTGGTCGCGGCCAGGTTTGTGGGTTCACCGATGACACCAACACTTTACAAGTTGGATGCTTCTTCTCTGCTCCGAACCAAAACCAAGGTACGTTGTTCTTTTCTTCTTTGTACTGTGTTCGTTTTTCGTTTCTGTTTTATGGCTGTGCTTAGAACAAAACAGAGTCAAAATTTTGTGGTCTCAGCTTGATGCCTTCCCTAACTGGCATGGTGTGAAAGCTTAGGTATACCTTCCTAGATCTAATAATAACACATTAAAACGTGTTTAAGATAGAAGCAGCAGTTATTATGAAAGTTTAACTTTTAATCAACGAAAATGCTTTACAGGATGAGTTTCAATGCATTAAACAAATATTAATTTTTACAATTGAATGATACTACATTTTTTTATTATAATATATATATTATTTATTTGAACAAAAGTACAAAGTATATGTGGAAATTAGAATTATGTATGCTTTTCAAAAACAAACCTGATTAAAATACACAAATTTAATTAAGTGAGTTATTATTAGAGAGAATAAAAGCTTTATTATATTATAGTATAAATGAAGGTTTGTAATTAGTTAATAATATAAATTGTCACCGAGCATATAACCATTAAGTTTTTATTGTTATGGCACAGATGAAGGTGCTCACTTAGTAGTGGGAATACTTAAAAGTTTTTATTTTAAATTAAGTTAAATGATTTTTTTAGGTTGTGGAATTTTTGTTGTATTTTAAAGTATTAACGTGATATATCATAATTGTAAAGGATACTATAATTTTTATTTTTTTTTATTTCTATCTTTTATTTAATGACGTTAAATAACGTGAATCATTAATTAATATTAACTATTTATTTTTAAAGAATTAATAGTCTACATTAAATAATGTCAAAAAATAAAGTATTAAAGTCAACAAATAAGAGTCATTGTCCTAATTTTAATTTTCAATATCAACATCCTAATTTAATAATGTATTTATCCTGAAATAATTATATTTAAAATTATTACAATCTTCGTAAATTTTGAATTGAATTCTTTTTTAGATCTAAAATTCTGATCTGTTGTATTAATAACGATGTAATGCATTTATTTAAATAATTTAAGTAAATATTTTTAAAAATTTATTGTTTCTATTATTTTAATTTTAATCATTCCTACATTGAATTTAATTTTCTATTTAAAACTCTCCCATTTTATATTAACAGTGATGATATATATATATATATATATATATATATATATATATATATATATATATATATATATATATATATATATATATATATAGAGAGAGAGAGAGAGAGAGAGAGAGAGACATTAAAATAATTTACTTTTAAAACTAATATTAATGTTTTCAATAAATTAGGTGTGCTGGTGAGTTTAAATATAATTATCATGTAGCTAATAACCTTTTTACTTCAAAATTCATTTATTATAATTTTTTAATTCAGAAAATAGTAGGCTTTTTTTAAAAAAGTAAAATAATATACTAAATTCTTTAATTTTTTATATACATTTAAAAAAAAATATGTGCAATGCTCTAAAAAATTCGTTTCTGACATTGGTTTAACTACGTAGGTCTGTCAAGAAGCGCAAAATATGGCTTAACGATCGGAGTGGGAATACCTGGACTCCTATGTTTAACTGGGCTTTGCTGCTTTATGTGTAGTAAATTCGATGTGTACACACATGGCCACCGGGCCAGGCCCAGTACAGAGTTTCCAAACTCTACTACCACTCTTCCACACTCCTCTTCCACAATGGGCCTTAATGGGCCGGAAATTGAAAAATTCCCGAAGACTCTAATCGGTGACAGTGGGCGCTTACCGAATTGGAACGATAACACGTGTCCAATATGTCTCTCCGAATACGAGCCCAAGGAGACTCTGAGAACCATTCCTGCGTGTAACCATTATTTTCATGCACACTGCATAGATGAGTGGCTGAAAATGAATGCCACGTGTCCCTTGTGCAGAAATTCACCACATCCATCTTCCACACTTACTCCTTCTTCTTCTTCAACATCTACCTATTCCTCTTTGCCATAGATAATCCAACGCCACGTGTCATGGAGAGAGTCTTCACATGCTATCTTTACTGTCATATACAATTTTTTTTCCTTTAATTTGAATACATTTTATACAAAAATTTATGTAATAATAACATTAATTTTATTTTGTCTGTTATTTTTGGGAAAAGATCATAAATTTATAAAACACGTCGTTGTAGTATATAAATACATAATAGTCAAAAAAATTAATAAATTGGGGATGTAGCTCATATGGTAGGGCGCTCACTTCGCATGCGAGAGGCACGGGGTTTGATTCCCCGCATCTCCATTTATAAATAAATGACGTGGATATGGGAATTGAAATCGAAGTTCGAAGACGAAATTGAGAGCAACTTGCGAGGGTTCTGATGTTAGGGTTTTATGGTAGAGGTCAAATTGTGAACTTGTGTTGATTTATGTGGTTAGGTGCATTGTATTTGATGTTTTTGTAGTTTCAATGTTTTGTTTTTTGTAATGTTTGAGTCGGTATTACTTTATTGGCTTGTCCCCCATTATATGTGACGATGACAATGTTGAGGATGTGATCCCTCTTTCTTAATTGTTGTCAGTGTCTTGGTGGTATAAAATGTAAATTGTGTGTTATTGTTTGGTTTTTTTTTTATATTTAGCATGGATATAAAGTTAGGCATATACTAGTTGACATGAATGACAAAAATTTTGAAGTGGTGTTTCACCATGGGGAAAGTTTATCAATGATGGGACACTGAAATACGTGGGAGATAGTAGTATTTTATTTTGTGACCTTAACAAATGGAGTTTCTTCGAGATAATGTCAATTTTGAGGGAGATGGGTTATGTGAATGTGAAGGAATTGTGGTATTCAGTAGGTGGGGGTTCTGTGTTGAAAGGAAGGTTGGAGTTGCTCATTGATGATGAGGTGCATGTAATATGGTGAACATAACCACCCTGAATGGTCAAGTGCACCTTTATGTGGTACACTTTGTCTATGAACCTTAAGTAGTTCATATGATAGAGGACCAACCTGCTGTGGAGGGGGATGGTCAACAAGAAGAAGTTGTGGGGGGTGAGAATGAGGGAAATGATAATGAAGAGGGTAGTATTGAGTCATATCATAATATGGATGGGATGCTGAGGAACAAGTTGTTGTTGAGAGTGACAATCAATCACCTAATAATGTGGATGGAGATATTGGGGAAGAGGTTATTGTTGAGGTTGGTATAGAGGCACATGATAATGTGAATGGTGTGGCTAAGGAACAAGTTTCAATTCAGGGTGAGATACACTTAGCTGATAATATGGATGGTGAGGCTTACGAAGACCCTGTTGTTGAGTGTGAGGCTGAACATGTTGTTGGGGATGGTGAGGAGGAAGTTGGTGGAGAAGACCCTATTGTTGAGTGCGAGATTGAGGTTGAACACATTGTTGGGGATGGTGAGGAGGAACTTGGTGGAGAGACAGACATCGAGGAGGATGATGAGTATGAGGTCAGTAGTTGGACTGATTTGAAGGTGATGACATGTGTAAGGATGAACTATATGATGTCAGGATTGAAAGAGATGATATGGAGGACAAACTATGTGATGTTAGAATTGAAGGCCATCAAGTGTCTGGGCTAAGTGGGAGTACTCAAACAAAGTCACAGGATACAAATGTGTATGCCAAAGGGATTTTTGATATTGAGTGGGAGTCTAAAACATTAGAAAGTGGTGACTTAGTGATACAACAAATGATGTTAGAGACAACTATGGTCACTTTGGGATTTTTGCAATGCCCAAAAGTATGGAGGACTACAAGTGGGAAGTGACTTTTCAGAAATCAGAAGTGACTTTTCCAGATGGTATATATTTCTCCTTTGTTTAACAATGGTAGCATTTATTTCATCCCCATTATCTTCATTCAACCATTTGAAGTAATTGCACTCTTTAAATAGCTCATTGGCATCACTCTGCCACTTAGAAAAGCAAAAAAACTACAATGCCTCCGTTAAAAAAAAATCATTGGGATTAAAATCCACCATTGCAACTTCAATCAAAATGAAATTAAAATAAGAAAATAAACCTTGAAGTTAAGGCAACCCCCAAAATTCTTTTCCAGCATTTCTAATCGTTTTAGCCACTCTCAACACAACAACCTCCCCACAATAACACATTGGTCTTTCATCCAAACCCCTATTTGAACCACCAGGGGAGGAGACGCTCTGCTGCTGTGAACTCCACGAAGAACATGAACACCCTTCTTTGCTAGACATTGCGGAATTCAACAACCACCACCAACTCTTTGGGGATTGATGAAGAATAAGCTGAAAACGAAAGGAAGAAGACAAGGAACCATCAATTGACTAATTAGGGCACAACTTTAATTTCAATACTCTCCCTTAATAGAGGAAAACCACGTCGTCAACACACTATACAATTATATTTTCAAACACCAATTGGTTATCATTTGACACGTATGCCTTCTCTATTGCCACATCACCACATTCTAAACACCGTATGTGAGGATTTAACTGTATAGACTGCATTGATGCACATAAATTAACTTGGAGACGCAATTGACGTTATTTTAAATCGGGTACCTATTTGACATATTAGTCCTAAACTAGGTATTATACAATTAATTATATCTTTATTTTATTTGTCCAAGTATTTTAAAGATTATTTTTTAGGAGAAAATCAGTACTGTAACATATGTTTTGTGCTTGATCTATTCATATTTATCAAATTATATTTTTATTTATCTTCAAAATTTTAAAATTATTCCATTGCCATCTCTTGTTCTTATCTTTTGAAATGCAGAGTCCATGGCGGTGTGCCCAGTTTTGGATAAGCTGCAACAGCACTCTTTATTGCCTTTAAAGAAACTACAGAACAATAAAATTCGGCAACTTTACAGCACAGATGAAAGTAATAAAAAGTTGACACGAATAATATTTCAAAATCCATGGCACTTTTACTTTGAACAACAAAAAAAGAATGGAATAATTCTTTAAACGACACTTAATGTTCGATTCGTGTAACTTGTTCAAAGGAAAAACTCCATTCCTTCTAGTTTTCATTATTAATTTCTTAAACAATAATTCAAGTTTTTTATGACTTATGACTCATTTCCACAATAATTCAAGTTTTTCTATGACTAATTTTTGCAATAATTCATTTTTTTTATGACTTGTGTGACCTCACGGATTCTTTCCTCACAATTATATTTCACACCAGACAAAAAATTATGTTTATAATACGATATTTACGTAATGCACCATTTTGTTTTATTTCACGAATTGTCGGTGGATTAGGTGTTCACCGAAGTCTCTACTTGGTCAAATTCGGACATTTGTTTTCAAATTTAAGAATAAAAGAAACAAAAGCTTAAACTTTTGTCCAGAAACGTGTTTTACCAATTCAAAAAGTCGAATACGCAACCAATAGAGTCCAGTTTCTCTGTTTCTAATTTATTTTTCAGACAAATTTCAACAAATTAAGATAAAGAAGAAAATAAATATTAGTACCATTTTTATTTTTTTTAAATGCTTTGTTTAATTAAAAAAAAAAAACAGCAAAATATTTAAAGTTTATGAAAGGGGAGCAAGAAAAAGGTAGATGATGAATTTGACTTTAATGTGAGTCCAGATTAAATGTTGATGTAATGATTGGTCAGATGATTCCATGTTTCTTAATTTTGTGTTTGATTCTCTTTTTTGTTGTCGTTATTATGAAGTTGGTTATTCCTATTCCATTTCCATGTTCTTCGTTGTTGCAAGGACACGATGGCATAAAAGTCCCTGTGCCCTATTCTATAGGCCAAAGAAAAGCGACTCAACCGTCGTTAAGGGACACTATATCATTTTCATAAATTACACTAAAGAAAAAATTATACTTTTCTGTTTTTTAATAAATATATAAAATTTATGCATGTATATATTGTAGAAGTAAAAGTAATTAGATTTGTATGAAAAACATGATTAACATAACATTAGGAAGTTTAATACAAGAAAAATGCCAATTAGTGTCCGGATGATTATGATGTAGATAATAATTATTAATTTTATTTTAGTATTTTTATATTCAAAACTAAAATAATTAATTTTATTAATAAAATAATATCAATTCTTGTAACAGATTTATAAAGATAAATATACTCTTTTGAAAATTTTTAAACAATATTTTTCTGTCATAAAATAACCACTTAAGAAATTTGAAAACTAAAAACAAATGAAAATATGTTTTTAACATTTGAAGTGTAAATTTAAATTCTAGTATTTCATTAAAAAATTAATGGCAATTAAATATTTTTATATTTTTAACTTTATATTTTTAATTAATAATTTTATTTATTAAAATATTATATATTTTTTTAGTATAGGCAGAAAATTTTGTTAAATTAACATAAATATTACAAAAAATTATCGAAAAGTCAGAAAACAAAAATTTAATAAAATCTTAAATTCATATTCTAATTAAACATTTTGTAAACTTTTTAGATATTTAACGATATTTTTTTTACTTTTAGTTATTTAAATTTTTGTTAAATTTATTATATTTTAATTTTTAATAAAATTAAATTAAAATAAAATTATTTTATTATTTTTTAATTTTTAATTTTCATTGATGAATATTAAATAAAATATTAAATATATTTATATAACATTATAGATATTTATATTTTTAAAATAAAATTATATTAAAATTAAAATATAATTATTTTATTATTTTTTAATTTTTAATTTTCATTGATAAATATTAAATAAAATGTTAAATATATTTATATAACATTACAGATATTTATATTTTTAAAATAAAATTATATTAATAATTATTAAATTAAAAGTATTTTAGTATCATAATTAATTATGAACTTTTATAAAATTTAATATATATGAATTATTCTAATCACGAAACTTAATATAATAAGTAATTTAAAATAATTGGTTAGTTGAGGCAGGTAAAGTGAATGGAATGAAAATGAGACAGTTGGCTGAAGTCTTGTGATGATTGAAGACAGGTGGTTCATTCACGTTCGCAGCATTGAAGTCAATCACCATATCTTACGTCAATACATTTGTTATAAAGTTTGAAATTCAATTTTGCATTAATTAATCAAAATATAAAATTTAAGGCTAAATTTAAAACATACTTCATTATAAAAGATAATGAATTAAATATGTTTTTCCCTTAATTCTCCCTTTTTCAATAAAAAACTATTAGTATTAGAAAATAAATAAAACAATAAAATTTTTAAGAAAGAAAAAGAAATATCGAAACAAATTTGCAAAGGATAGGAACGAAAGAACAAAAATCCAACAACAAAGATATGTCACAAAAACCTCATTCTTTTCAAATTTATAAACAATGGAAGCATCCATTTCGATATATAAAAAATAATGAGTTTGAAAAGATTTAAAATTAGTTTATTTTCAAAAAATTTGACTAATTTAATTATTTATTTTTAAAAATTTATAAATTTAGTTTTTTAATCAAATTCAAATAATTTTGTTAAGTTTATTTGACGTTTCAAGTATATTTCACGATAGTATTTGAATTATTTATATTATTTGACACATTTTCACTTTAATCTTAACTCAAATATTATCACACAATACATTTAAAATATCAAATAAACTTAACAATATATAATAAAAAAAATTAAATACACACAAAAATTTTAAAAGTAAATTAATTTAAAAATTTACTGAAACTTAAAAGACTAAAAATATATTTAACTCAAAAATAAATTCACATGTTTTTTTTTTATCATCAAGGACTCAAACTCTGGTTAAGTCAAATATTTAACACCAGAGTTTTCGCAGACAAACCATTTATTGAAACGCATTTTCGGAATTTTGTTTTCCAATATTAGAAAACACTGAAGATAATATCAATTTGTTTCCTCTTTTATATTAACTTGTGCGGTCAGAATTATTGAAACTTTCCTAAAATATTATAAATTTCTAAATTTTTGTAAAATATTATGAATTTCAGAACTTTTGTAAAATATTATTGAAACTATTTCATTTACCTCGAACATTTTAAGCAGCCCAATAAACGTTATTGAGTGATTAATTTATGCATAACTTTAAAAAATATATTGAACCTGAATTTAGAAAAAAAAAATTCAAAATTTTCAATGTTGAACAATTACAATTTCAATATATTTTTTCATAATCATTTGAAATGTCTATTAAAAATGAATCCTCAGTAAAAATTCCAGACTTCAAAATAACAATCTAGATAACAATAACCGACTCAACGCTATTATCTCAATAAATTTGTCGTAAAAATATTTTAAATGAAAATCCACTTCATTTATTTTTTTAATTAATATTTTTATTTAAGGACTATTTGTTCTACATTTCACACGCTAAAAATTAATTGGGGCAAACTCATCGGTAAAAGATTTTTTGATTAATAATTTTGGATTATCCAGTATAATTGTGAGTTTATAGTCACATAAATTTGAAAAATATATAAAGATAACAACAATTGGACCGGACACAAATAACATTTATCTGCAACAAAAAAAATTCAGCTTATTCGTCTATTTATTAAATGTCTGTTTAAAAAATTTACAATTTTTTTAAAATCTAGATATTCATGAATGCTCATAAATATTAAAAAAAAATATTTTTTAAAATAAAATTTAAATAAAAATACTAAAATATATATTAAATTTAATTTTAATTAAATTTAACTTAATAAAATATAATTTTTTTTATTTTTATTTTTTTAAAAATAACATAAATATTCAAATATGAAATCATATAATACTATATTTGACCCATTTATAAATAATATTAAAATATTTATTATTAAAAAATAATAAATATTTATAAATATCTATATATTTTTTCTGCTATACAATTTTGGACACGAATATTTTTGTCCACACTTTCTTATGAGGAAGATCAGAACATTCTCATGGTGGGTAGGTGCTTTTATTGATCCAAAAAAAATTGGTGAGATGAGAAATTAATTCGGTTGAATCTCTCAGATTAAAAACCTAATTAACTACCAAGGGATTTGGGCGGTGAGAAGATATTACTTTCTTATTTCTTAGGTTCAAAACCGTGTTTGCTCAGACAAACCAACACGACATCGTTTCTTTCCTTTCAATATCATTTCATGGGTCCATTCAAAACCCCTAAAATCAAACCAAAACTCACTATCAAATCTCCTTTCAATTCATCTTATCGTATACATTTTTTCTTCTATTGTCTCTATTATTAAAAAAAAAATAATACCAAAACTATCAAACTTATTATCTATTCTAATTTAAACAAATCAAATCATCAATAAATTATTTTTCTTTCGAAGACTTTTTGGTCATATTTATCCATTTGAAATTAGAAGATTTGAGAAACACCACGCGTGAGTGCTTCCACCCACTAAATTAATTTGTTAATACTTAAAATATACACCAAAAGTAAAGTGATTGAGATAAGATTATGAAATTTGTTCGACACAAGTCTCGAATTGGATAATGGAACTTAAACTTTTTGAATAATCCAGAAACAGCCATCAAAATAGTAACATAAAATAAAATTAATAAATATTTATACACGCACTCTTATAAGTTCTAGACTTTGACTAGTTAGGTTGGAGTTAGGATTCTTATCCTTATCAATTCCATAGGATATTTTCACAAAAAAAAAAAATAATATTTTGAAACAATTTTTATCCTTTTCTTTCTGGAAACACACATAACTTGCAGTTGGATAATAACGAATTTTTTTATTTATAATATACACATATATATAATTAGGTCGGTCCATGAATATATCGTATCTTATTTTACAAAATAAATGATTTAATACATTTCTTAAAAAGTGTTAAATTTATTACAATTGAATTTATAATTATAGATGCTGACGGGTGCACACAGAATCTCTGCATATAATTAAAGATAAGTCGTGTATTAGGTAATACATGTTACGTATAGAATACTTGGGTGTAAAATACATTATCAAAGCAATTATTCTTAGGTTTCTAATGTGATTAATTACATTTTTCATGTCCTTCAATTGTTTTTATGGCGCATCATATTTACTACAGCATATAGCTACTTCCTATAGTTTATAGTTATTGATTACAGTTAACAATTATAATTTACGTGCTTTTTTGACCACCTTGGACCTCTAATGTTGATAAGAAAATGTGCTTTTTTAGTATTTGGGTTTTAAGAAATAAAATTTTGTTACCCATTCAAATGACGAGGCAAAACATAAACGTTTGTCATCACATAATATTACAAATTCTCTCATACAAGATCTAACTAAATAATTGAAAATTTGTCGTAATTATCGACCAAGTTAACTTTATTCATTGATCTCATTAAAGATCGATAATATACATTGCTTTATTGTCGAAAGAGGTCATTATCATAATTTACAACAATTCTATGTTAACAACTTTATGTTATGTTCGATTATTTCATACGCGGAGTGTATTGTTTTAATATTTAAAATATGAATAACTTTGTAAACTTTGTCACTATAATGTTACTCTATTTATAATTATTTTGGAAAAATCAATTTTTATTTAAATGTGTTTATATATATATATATTAATTGGAAACATTAAAACTTTATAATGGAATGAAATATTTTTTCAGCGATTAATGTTTATTCTGCGAATTATAATTTTTCAATATGGAAAGAAACGGAAAAGCTAATTTTCTACGAACAGTTCACATGATAAGTCGGTATAGCGTGTGCGAATGACACGTGTAATGGTTAAATCGCGATGAATTAAGAAATGTTAACCAAACGAAATAAACAATTAGGGTAAAGTTAGGATAAAAAAAAGTAATTGTGATTTGTTTAAATAAGATTTAATTAAGGCATGCCGGTATTAGTTTTGAGAAAGCAATGATTAAAACGGAAATAGTTGTGAAAGAAAAAAGAAAGCAATGATTATTGGAAACGGCCACACTGGAAATCCACGTGGCTGATCTGTTGTTCCCTCCATAAATATTCGCATAATAAACCATTCACATTCCCATTTCATAGAAGTTGCAAACCAAACCAAACCCAACACAACACAAAACAGCACGTAGCTTTCAGAACTTGTCACACAATTCTCGCTTTCTCCGAACATGGCATCGCGCGTCAGCATTGGCAACCTCACATCCACCAAACCACCGTATGTTATTAACTCACCTCGTTTTTGTTCACCGCATAAATCTTCTAACGCTCCTTCTCACCAAAACGCTGCGCAACACAACAACAACAACATCATGCTCCAAAGAAACGTTCTTGTAACCGGTGGAGCCGGATACATCGGAAGCCACACCGTTCTTCAACTACTTCTCGGCGGTTTCACGACCGTCGTCGTCGACAACCTCGACAATTCCTCCGAGGTTGCCCTCCAAAGAGTCCGGAAGCTCGCCGGCGAGTTTGGGAATAACCTATTCTTCCACAAGGTGTGCATTCTATTGCCTCTTTCATTCGCTTTCGATTGCTTCCTTCGCTCTGTCGTAATCCGAGACCGTTTTGCTTCGTGGCTTGGGTTTTTGGGATTCAGAATTTCGTCGATTTAGGTTTAGATTTGTGAAATTTTTGGGATTGCGGTGGGCCTGTTTTGGGCCTAGACGGTGTCTGGTTGATTGAGTTTTTTCTTGTTTAAGCGGAATTGGATTTGGCGCTATGTCGGTTTCGAAAGCAGCTGAGGAGTTCGTGATGTGCTTTTTTTTTTATGATGTGATTTTTGGGAACTAATGGTTTGTTTCTGTTGTTGGGCCCTGAGGGATGTTGTTGTTCTAGACTGTTGTGGTGGTTTCGGTGACGATGTCTATTCAGTTTTACAAAATCTGTGTTTTTTCACAAATATTATGGCAAAGGAAACCAGAGGGACCTAGCACTTTAATTGCTTAATTTTACAGCTTGTTGAATATTTAGTTTATTATGGCGATAATTGATGACCGACGCTTTTTGTTGTATTTTCGCTGCTACAGGTGGACCTAAGGGACAGAGCGGCTCTAGAGCAAATTTTTGTTTCCACACAGTAAGTATTATGGACGAAGCGTTTTTTTTTTTTTTTTTTTTTACTCTAGGTAGAGTATGACAGAAGTTTCTTTAATAATAATAATAAAAAGATTCATATGTCGGTGCTTCATGCTCTCTTTGGGACATCTTTAATCCTTAATCTAGGACCCTTTTCTAATTATTATTTTTTTTCGCAGGTTTGATGCTGTCATACATTTTGCTGGACTGAAAGCAGTGGGAGAAAGTGTGCAAAAGCCTTTACTATACTACAACAACAACTTGACTGGGACAATCACTCTATTGGAAGTCATGGCTGCCCATGGATGCAAAAAGGTAAAAAATTCTTCTTGTTTTTTAGTCATGCATCCATAATAGACTTTAACTGTAGTAAAAGAGTATCCTTAATATTCTCAAGTTTCTTCTATGAATCCCGGTCATATTATTTGCTTTTTTGAATAGAGTGGCGCAAAACTATTTGCATATTATTTAAATTTAAATTGATTCAAGGTATTTCTAGCCTCACTTGGGATGAGATGTCCAAGAAGGTTGGGAAGGTTAAATAGTTACGGGTGAATCAGAAGATTTTTTAGACTAATAGACAAAGAGTCTTTGGGGTGGAATGGAAATGTTCAAAGTAAATGACCACAGAAGTAAAACAAGATAATTAATGATTGTTAAGGAGAATGTCTATTCTAGCTGTTATTGCTTTTGCTGCTTTAGTTTATATTCTTTTTCTAGAATGTTTAAACTTCTCATTATAATTTTGTTGTCATGTTGTTCATTTAGTTGGGTTAATGGGGAAGAATTAAGCCTCTACACATTTGAAGTGTCGTGCGAAGTTCATTTTGCAATAAATTTGCATTTTATTGCGTTGTGTTCTGCTTGCTCACTCATTTTCTATCTCTTCAAATGGTTTCAGCTTGTGTTCTCGTCTTCAGCAACTGTATATGGTTGGCCAAAGGAGGTTCCCTGTACAGAAGAGTTCCCTCTGTCAGCGATGAACCCATACGGCCGAACTAAGGTATGGCTAGGACTTCTACAAAATATAATTTGTTACTTTCCCCTATTATTTTCATTTAAGAACAATTCCCTATCCCCCAAATCCCCTTTAATCCGCTTGTCTTTAACAAATTTCTCCCTTTATTAGAAAAGAAAAAACTTGAATTCTATAGACAAGCTTTTCCAGGTGTCTTCCATTGATATCTGATAAGATGTTTGTCTTTCAGCTTATCATTGAAGAAATTTGTCGTGATGTCCACCAAGCGGAGCCAGATTGGAAAATAATATTGTTAAGGTATTTCAACCCAGTTGGTGCACACGCTAGTGGTTATATTGGAGAGGATCCTCGTGGAATTCCAAACAATCTCATGCCATTTGTTCAACAAGTAGCAGTTGGCAGACGACCTGCTCTGACAGTTTTTGGAAATGATTATAATACAGTTGATGGCACTGGGGTAAGCTCTAACTTTTCCTCTGAAAATTTTCCTTGGAAAGAGAAAATTGCATGAAGTATCATTCAATCTTATCCTGTCCTCTGTTTCCTCTGATTATTTATTTTTTTGTTCCTTATATGGTCACACTTCATGTGTGATATACATAATTCTACATGTACATCTTCTCCCCATCTTCTCTTTTGAATTCCCATGATAAAATTTATGCTGAAGGAAACAACTTTTCCTCGCTGAATAGTTTCTGTTGGGTGCTTACATTTATTTCCCATTTTTAGAGATCTACTTTTAATTTCACAAAGGATCTTATGGGATGGTTCTTTTCATTTCTCCCAGGTTCGGGATTATATTCACGTTGTTGATTTAGCTGATGGGCACATTGCTGCATTACTTAAACTAGACGAACCTAATATAGGTATTACTCCAACATTTTATTTATCTTCCAATATCTAACTCTGTCAGCTCCGGTTAATTCTCAAGCAGTGACATTGTCGAAAATTTATGGTGGTTAAATTTTAGCTTAATTTTCATGGTGTTTTTACAGGTTGTGAGGTTTATAACCTGGGAACAGGAAAGGGAACATCGGTTCTGGAGATGGTTAGGGCTTTTGAAGCTGCATCTGGAAAGGTAATAGAATCGTGTTTATTTTTCTGGTCCTGTATCTGTATCTGTCTGTCTATACAATCTCTGCTGTTAATTTTAGTGTCATACCTTAAAATTTGTAGTTTTTCTCCTTTTGTGGGAGGGGACACTATGAATTTTTCTGAGAGTGCACTCAATATGGTGCTTCATGCACATTCTGAATGTATTTTTTGTGCTGTGTGCTCAGAAATCTATTCGTTTTGCAGTGGGATAAACTTTTTGACTTGAAAGTGATCTAAAATTATTACTCTATCTTAAGTTGTGGATAACTAGCTTCTGGAATTTCAATCGGTTTATCTCAGTGTCTATATGGATATAGACAACAAATATCATAAAATTCAAATACTTCTCCTCTAAGATTGTTTGTTTCCATTTCATATTTAGTTTCCATTCTCCAGTGCATGTATATAACTAATCCTTAAGATTCATTCACTTGTTCAGAAAATTCCTCTTGTGATGGCTGGCCGTAGACCTGGTGATGCTGAAATTGTTTATGCATCCACTAAAAAAGCGGAAAGAGAGCTTAAATGGAAGTAAGTTTTCATTGGCTTTCTAATGAATGTTGATAACATTTAACTGATCTTTTAGGTTCTGCTTTCTAATATTGTTTTTGTCCTCAATTATTTGTCTTATATGACAGGGCAAAATATGGTATTGATGAGATGTGCCGTGATCAATGGAACTGGGCTAGCAAAAACCCTTACGGCTATGAAGATCAGGAGGACTCCACTGATTAAATTAACTACATAGTTTTCTGAGTAGGTATTGCATTATTATGATTCATAGTTACATGGTAAATAAGTAGTGGTTTACTATACTGTAATTTAAAAGTTCTTTAGGTTATTGATTATTAGATTCAGGTTCACTCATTTCCACATGAGATGATGCCTCCTGTTCTGTAAATCTAATATCTCATGTTTCTTTAAAGTGTGACTAACAATGTATTCTTACCTCATTATTTACTACTTTTACCAATAAAATAGCATTATATCAAAATTTTAGTTCTTTTGTTGCTTACCTCTAACACATGATTTTGTGCATTCAGACAAATTTACTAATCATTGGATAATAAAATTGTTTCAACCTCAAATCATCAATCTGTCATGGTTTAGACTCTGTCCTCAATTATAAGTAACATAAGATTATTTAGTGCATCATAACAGGGATATATAAAATAAAAACAAGACAGCATATCTAAAATATGAATAAAAAAGAAAAAGTTACACGTAGTGAAGTCTTCAATTGATGAAAATATAAAAATGTGCATGACAGAGAGATCTATATTTCTGAACACATCACTTTTTGACTAATCTCTTAAACATCCTTCACAGTTCTCCTATTATTAAATTCATCGTTTTTTAGGATGGTTTGTATGTATCTATATCTACTTTGTCTATATCAATATTTTATGCCAACCATAATTCATGTATTTCTTTTCTTACAAATAATATAGAAAACTTGTATTTGCCTACAAAACAACAAAAGAACATATCATAAAAAATACCTTTCCAGTGAAAAAGAAAACTTGTATCTCCTGGATCTGGTTGATGCTGGGTTGCAAAAGTAACCAAAGAAAACGAGAAAAACTGTGTGAGGAGAAATTTATGAACGTATTATTGAGATTCCAGAAACTATGAATTTGCAGACATCAATATTACAGTTCTAATACAACCAACCAAATATAGTTTTGGAATCTTAACTCCAAAATTTGGAACACATGCATTCTACAACGATCTATTCTCTTGGCATAATGTTAGCATGAACTCTCTCGACCAATCATTTATCATTTTTTTCTCTCTTATAGAATTATCTCAGATAAATAAAATGAAAAATAAAATCCTGTGGATCGTAAAAGTACGTTCTGAATTATAGAAGTTATAGAAGTTGTAGTTTGCTGGCAGAAATCAATATTTAGAAATATTTATAATTGAATAACACCCGATATAATTTTTGTTAGTGTCAGCATTCTCTCTCTTTAATATTGTCAAAGTATTTTAAGATGTGATTCTATTTTTGGATAGTTTAGAATTCTTTTAATTCTATGAATTTAAAGGCATATAATAAATGCTTTTGTTTGTACTTTTTATATTTACTAAAACATCTATTATCTGTCTAGAATTAGATTTTGTTTTGTTTAAATCTTTTTGACTATTCTCTTAAATTGGAGAAATTCTTGGACTTGGTTATTTCAGAACAACTTCGAGTTAAAACTTCAGAACAGAGAAAAGAAGAGAAGAAAGGGGTGACGTTCCGACAACAATATTCCAACATCTTGAATTAAAAGATGGACATATTAATTAGAAAAACAAGTAAAATTAAAAAAATAGCATAAACAAATATATATTTAATTTTCTCCTCAAAATTAATTTTCAAAACAAAATAGTGAAGAATAATATTTCGTCCAGGTTTGAAAAAAAAAATTGAAAAAAAAAGTGATTAATCCGTTATAAAATATTAATGTAAGACAAAACTGCAACTGACCACACTCTCGCAGCTCCAACGGTACACTTTCCATCAACCAAACGAACCCACACCACACGTCACTACAGTTTAAAGTGGGAATTCAAATTTAAACCATCGCACCAACATTTATTAGATATAAAAATATTACAGTCAATATAATAAATAAGGTCTCATACTCACTAATAAATACTTATTTGACATTACTTGCACATTAAGTTAGAAAAAAAAAATCTAAATATCTATTAATTAATTAGTTAATCACAATTTATCAAAAGAATGTTCCAACGGTAAACAATATCCAACGGCAAAGAAACGAAGAACTCACGAGTTTAAGACTTGAGTGAAGTAAGCTATAAGAATACGACTGAACGAGACAGAAACTCCTTCTTACAAGACAAACTCTCTCTCTCTGAAACTGAAAGAAAAACGCTGAACGTGCAATAATCACAAATTCACAAATAATCGGTGAATGGATAACCTAATTTCTTTGGTGAACAAAATCCAGAGGGCTTGCACGGCTTTAGGCGATCATGGCGAAGCAAGTGCGTTGCCCACTCTCTGGGACTCTCTCCCCGCCATAGCCGTCGTCGGTGGCCAGGTTTTCAAATGTCAAATTCAATTCAATTCATTATAATTTTTGGCTAATAATGTCTTTTAATCTGAGTTCTTTTTCTTTCTTTTTTTCACCCGTTGTTTCTTTCAGAGCTCTGGAAAGTCTTCAGTGCTTGAAAGTGTCGTTGGCAAGGACTTCTTACCTCGTGGATCGGGTAACTATGCCAAAACAAACTACATTCGCCAATTAATTAAACTCTAGTTAAATCTTGTGTTGGCAAATTCATGTGATGTGGTGCATGCAACACACGTGCAGGAATTGTTACCCGGCGACCCCTTGTTTTGCAGCTTCACAAGATTGAGGAGGGTGGCAGAGAGTATGCTGAATTTCTTCACCTTCCAAGGAAGAGGTTCACCGATTTCGGTACTATTAACTATGTCCTAATTGTTATTTCTTTGTCATTGCTCATTACTTGCTATCGTTGGTGAGTTGGTGTCTTTTTTTTCTTTTTTCTTTTTTTATTTCTCGATGATTATGTTCTTTTGCAGCTGCTGTGAGAAAGGAAATTCAAGATGAAACCGATAGGGAGACTGGACGAACAAAACAGATTTCAAGTGTCCCCATTCATCTTAGTATATATTCTCCCAATGGTATGTTTGAATTTCTGTTTTCTTAATTGTCTTCTTGTTGCACTCCACGTGCTTTCTTTCATCTAAATTTTTAACTTACTGTGATCCCTTGGACGTGCAGTTGTTAACTTGACACTCATTGATCTTCCTGGCCTTACAAAGGTAGCTGTAGGTAAGCAATATTAGACGTGCCTTTTTTGTCCTTATTGTTTTGTGACAACCCTGTGGAAATTAGGGAATGGTCAGATTTTTATTATGGAGATTGAAAAGTGACATGCTAACAAATGTTTTTTTTTTTTCAAAATACAGAGGGTCAACCAGATAGCATAGTCCAAGATATTGAGAATATGGTTCGATCCTACATTGAGAAGGTAGTGTCCTTTCTGAAATAGGACCCTGCTGGAACCAAATTTGCAAGATAGCGAATGTGACTCTGATATCACTATTGAGTTTATATTTCATCACATGGAGATTGTAGTCATTGATAGATTGTGTTTATATATATATATATATATATATATATATATATATATATATATATATGTATATATATGACATTGGTTTTACATAATGAGACATTTGACACCATTTTTACTCTCAAAACCTTAAGACAATGGGGTTATTGGTCTTTCATCTTGTATAGTGTTTAACTTTGTCTATTTTATCAAATGTGAGACTTTGATTCACACTTAGATTATTCCCAACAAACTTGTATGATATTGATGTTGTTTAGTTTGTCGTTTGTCCAACAGCTAGCCACAATTTAGTTAAAAAGATTTCTCAATTTGAGGAACATACTTAAAAAAGTTTCTACATTTTTCAAAATGTGGTATACTGAATTTGACGTTAATCTGCAGCCAAACTGTATAATTTTGGCAATTACACCAGCCAATCAAGATCTTGCAACATCCGATGCAATTAAAATATCCCGTGAAGTGGATCCCACCGGTAATTCAGTCATTTTATTTTCTGTAATCTTGATTACTATTTGTTTTGCAATTTAGTGTTGTTCATTGGTTCACCAGACTCAATGAGTTAGAAAATGGACATACGATCCAGATTCTTACGGATGACCAATTCAATTGTTTTGAACAGCTTGAAGCAAATAGTCTATAGATGTTCTGATTACATGGTTGTTGATTTAATTTTAAGGAGAAAGAACATTTGGAGTCTTGACAAAGATTGATCTTATGGACAAGGGTACTGATGCTGTGGATGTAAGTCAATCATTTTTAGTTATAAAACTTCAAGGATCTTATTAATTATTGATAAGGAAGGCACCGCGAAAGATTTTTTGTGTTTTAAGACATTTTTTCTTCTCGAGAGTTAAGCTTACTTCAATTATCTTATTTCTAATTAATGACATAGACATGAAAAACAGGCACCTATTTCACTTCCACAAGTGCAACACTTGGCCACTTGACTTTGTACTGATCTTTATTATGGATATTTCTTCTTCAGATGTTGGAAGGGAGAGCTTATAGATTAAAATATCCCTGGGTTGGTGTTGTCAATAGATCGCAAGCTGATATTAATAAGAACGTTGACATGATTGCTGCTAGACGTAGAGAACGTGAATATTTTTCTAATACCCCTGAATATAAGCACCTTGCTCACAGAATGGGTTCTGAGCATCTAGCAAAGATGCTTTCAAAGGTAACCGATATAACAATATATCCTTACAGAGCATTAATTGGATGAAATATATATTATTTCTTTTTATTTTACATTGGTATTATTACTAATACTACTTGGAATATTTTATTTTACTTGCTTCAATGACTAAATCATAATTTTTTTATATCAGCAATTGGAGGCAGTAATCAAGTCCAAAATTCCTGCTATTCAGTCTCTTATTAGTAAAACAATTGCTGAACTTGAAGCTGAACTGAGTCGTCTGGGAAAGCCTATTGCAGCTGATGAAGGGGTAATTGTACTCTTCATATCACAACCAATTTTAAGTTAAAATTTCTGAAGATTATTTTATATGGTCCCCTGTTGAAAAAGGCCTTATATTTTCATCCTAATGTAACATTCTATATCTGAATTTTCAAATGATTGATTGCAAATCACATGTAGGGAAAGCTGTATTCTATCATGGAAATATGCCGCTCATTTGATCAAATATTCAAAGAACATCTTGATGGCGTGTACGTATTACCTTTTTGCACTCTTATTTATTTTAAAATAATTCACGGCCTTTAACCCTTTTGTTTCTTAATTATCCTTGCGTTTCATTCCTTTTCTCCAACTAACAACAATAATTTGTTAATCCATTACAGGCGACCTGGAGGTGATAGAATTTATAATGTCTTTGACAATCAGCTGCCTGCTGCTTTAAAAAGGCTGCAGTTTGATAAACAACTTTCAATGGAAAATATAAGAAAACGTATTACAGAGGCTGATGGGTATCAACCTCATCTGATAGCTCCAGAACAAGGATACCGCCATCTCATTGAATCTTCTCTAATTACTATCAGGGGTCCAGCTGAGGCAGCTGTTGATGCGGTATGCATAAATGATATGAAAATTATTGTTAGAAAGCTCATTTCAGTGATCCTGTTGCAATTAGTCTTTTTCGTTTTGCAAATGACACAGCAAAATTACTTAAGAACTACTTTAGTATTGCTACTTAATATTATTCACAATTATGAGTTCAGTTTTGGTCTCCAGCTAGAAATGTTTCAGAAGCGTCAGGAAATGGTTTTCAAATAATAATAATTTGTCACTTGGTTATCACTCCTCTCTATTAGTTGTTCCCAAAAGCATTTTTTTGACATCTTGTGTGGTAGAAAGGACACGGTGAAAATTGTTCAAGCTGATAAATTGGCCTCCTTACTGATTTAAAGACCTTAGCCTCAATTAAGACCTTATCAGAAGTAGCCTTTTAAAACAGGGAAATTTACAAATTTGGTATTTTTATTCGTCATGTACTTTTGTCATAGTTAATTTATTCACAAATTTGGTAATTTATTTTGTATGGTCTCATGTCATGAGCATACTGAAATTTAATCCGGTGATTTTATTTTACTGGTCTCAATTTTCATATTTATTAATGTCATTCGGATTTGTGTTTCTAGGTTCACTCCCTATTAAAAGATTTAGTTCACAAAGCTATTAGCGAGACTCTGGTACGTTCCTGGTCACACAGAAATTTTGCGCTTTCTCTTCTGCTGTTGTGTTTAAGTTCAATTGCTTTGATCCTCGTCGCGGTTAAGGAAATAAAATGTTCATATATGCCTTACCTAGTTTCTGTCAATAGATTAAACTTTAACCTTTATATTTGAACTACGTAAAGCTGCTGGAAACTAAAGAGGTGTATAGCCGAAAGACTAACACTTCCATCAAAGACTAATTATTAGCTCCACTTGTCAATGTAATAGGAAATGCTTGTAAGTACATTGTCTGATTTTTTTCTAAGAATATAATCCTATTCTAGTTTTACTATGAGAAGTAACATGTCATCTTTGGTTCTGAAGATTTTGTATGGGTTGTGACTTTGATTGATAGTATTGAAAATTTCAAAGTAAAAGGCAACAATTGGGCACTTTGGTGTCAATGATCTGGTTCCTTTCTGCTAGGTCTAAGGAGGGAGGAGGTTCATTGGGGAGATACAACACTAATGAGACCTGTGTTCGTCCACATAAGACATTGACACCACTCTCAACCAAAAAATTTTAAGGCAATGAGTTTATGAGTCTTCATTCTTATATGATGTTCCACTTTTTCATTTCTCCAATGGAACTTAGACCCACACTTGGATTTTCAACAATCTCCCCTTGAGTACCTCTTCTCGTACCGTCATTTTACTTTCTAAGGAGGGGAGAGGTTCATTGGGGAGATACAACACCAATGATACCTAAGTCCAACCACATAAAAGATTGACATCCCTCTCAATCCAAAACCTTTAAGACAATGAGTTTATGGATCTTCATTTTTATATATGATGCTCCGCTTTTTCGTTTCTATTCAACGTGGGACATAGATTCATATTTGGATTTATTTGTGCAGAATCGGAAAACAATATGTATGATAATGGTCTAGGTTGATGGCTAAATTTATGTAATTTATAATTTCATATTGACAACTTGGAATTTATTTTTTGAATTTGTGTTCTAATACACTTAGGGCATTAATATCGTTCTTCTCTGCTTTTAATCCTATGTTTTCCGGCGTTATGATCACTGCCCTAGCTAAACTTATTAACTCACAGGACTTAAAGCAATATCCTGGTCTACGTGTTGAAGTTGGGAATGCAGCCATCGATTCATTAGAAAAAACTAGGGAGGAAAGCAAAAAAGCAGCGCTACAGCTAGTTGATATGGAGTGTGGCTATTTGACGGTTGATTTCTTCCGAAAGATTCCTCAAGATGTTGACAAGGGTGGCAATCCCACACATTCAATTTTTGATAGATATAACGATTCATATCTTAGGCGAATTGGTAAGTTTTACAAAATGCATTTTCGTACTGTCAATAATTGAATTACTAACAATCATAATTTATCAGGAACCAATGTTCTGTCTTATGTCAATATGGTCTGTGCAAGTCTTCGGCATTCAATTCCCAAGTCAATTGTCTATTGTCAAGTGCGGGAAGCCAAACGGGGCCTTCTCGATCACTTCTTCACTGAACTAGGCAAATTTGAGGTGAGAATTAATCTGTGTTGTATGTTTTTAGGCATTTTATCAACATTTTTTTTTTTATATTTGGCTGATTTTCTTTTCCTAATAAATTAAATTAATTCTGTTTGCAGCCCAAGCGTTTGTCCTCATTGCTGAATGAGGATCCTGCAATAATGGAAAGACGAAGTGCTCTTGCAAAGAGGCTTGAGTTATATCGGAGTGCACAAGCTGAGATCGATGCAGTTGCATGGTCTAAGTAGAAGTAGATGTGCATGCTGCATCTATTAGCGATAGATATTATTTTCATTGCCATCTTTAATTAAAATGAGATGATTTCAATCAATGTCTTCTCACGCCCTTTGTACATATTTCATTTCTGTAATTCTATTTAACTCATTCTTGCTTTTAAAATAAATCTTCCAAATATGAAACAAAATTACTTAGCAGATCAAAACAAATAATGCTAATAATTCCTTCAATAAATAATGTCTTCTCACGCCCTTTGTAGATATTTCACTCAATTTAATTGAGACTTTCTTTTAGATGAATCCATATACAAAATAAATACAAACAAACAGTTAATATTTTTAAAATATACTAAAATATGAATCATTTGGTCATTAAATTTTAATACAATTTTAATGTAATTAATTAAAATAGTATGAAATTATAATATGTAGTTGAATAACATAATCCTTAGTAATTCATACATAGAATGCACACAATGGTAGAGATTATTACTAGTACAACTGTTAAGTAAAACCCGAATCAATCAATCTCTAGAATAAATATGGCTTAATTGCCAGAAGTCTACTTTCAACATTAAGGTGTGATGGCATTGGTTTGATTTTCACATCCACCACTGCCCCTCCCTGTTTAATGCTCGTATCTCCAATGAAAATGTAAAAAATGGAAATCCCTAGAAAAAGGCTAAAAGCATGAGAAAGTTAATCACTTTACAAAGAACGCAATACTACAAGCCGTTGAAGAATAAAAGGGTCCAAAAGAGCACAACTGCATCCATGGTGCTAATTAGGGCAAAAATGGCAGTAGTGAAATACAGCCAGGACGACAAAAAGAGTCAGTGGAATTTTTCTTTCCAGATAAGAGATATACCACACCTGTATATCAAATATGCTAACAAAAAACAATATATAAACAAAAACTAAAAGAAAAGGCAAAATTTAAAACCCATTAACCCATGAGAAGAGTCTCAAGGGCTTCAAAGAAAAGTGGTGACATTTCAGGGCTTGGAGATTTGATTGCACATTTGACGCCAGGGTTTCCAATCACTGTGGTAAGTTCAATTAAGAATGGTACCCCTCTAGGGAGTTTAGCTGAGAAGTAAAACACGTCCTGGTTAGCATTCTTGCGCTTTGCAATAAAGAACATGTTTGACGCAGCCAGTCGTTCCAGAGTTGCCTCTGCACTGCCAATCACAATGGCTGGGAAGTCCTTGGAAACCTCGTTTGAATCAGGAAGGGACCTCCATGTCTGCAGCAGAGTAAACAATCAGATCCTCCATTTTTATGCATTAATAACAAAACTGACAAAGTTAATTAAGGTTTCACAAATTCTGTGTAACATAGATGACTAAACTGACCGAGTCCATGAAACTATGCAATACAAATTGAAAATTTATGAATTGCAAATCTATTGCAGTTATGTCACAGGATCAAACAAATGGGAGAAAGACATACCTCTAGAAAACTTGAACGTTCCATTCTACCATCCTCGGTAAAGAATACATGTAACGAGAATTTATCATTGAAATACCACACAGGTTGTTGATTGTTTTTTACAGCAACCTGTAAAAGTGAGCTAGGAGGACCTTGCGACATGTTCTGGAATGTAACCATAGGGAGGTGTGTCCTAGCTGACATTCCAGGTTGCAGCTGTGGAACCTGAACAAAAGGGTAATCTATTAAAACATAGCTCGACAGATGTTGAAATAAAAGCCAAATATGAAAATAACAAACCTGCAGGGGTCCAGCGGCTGCAAGACCAAATGTGTTCTTGTTAAATTGAATCATGAAGCCATCAAGAGCAACCTGACTGTTGTTCTCAAACAACAAACTATAAAATATTTGACCATCTTGTCTAGTCAGCTGGGCACTAATTTGTAACCCCTGACCAGTTGAAGCAGGCAGTAAAATAGGTAGTGGAGGCCTGCACCCAAGGCATGATATCGAATTAGGTAAGATTCCACAAGCAGAGCTAATGAAGGTGTCATAAACTTTTCAGGATCTTGATGACTGGTTGAACACACGTTGCAATATAAGAAATTTGTAATGTTTATTATATCAGAAAAACATAGTTTATCATTAATCACAATTTCTATACGAAAAGTGCCATTCTGTTAATCATAAAACAAATTATATGCAATGCGTGTAAAATACAGAATTGATCAGACCAGATGCACTCACCCAGAAGGAGTAGCTGGCTGATCAACGGGAACAATAGAATTATCCATGCCAATCAAATCGCCAAGTAAATCTGGAAGAGGTGCAACAGATGGAGGTGTGGTTGGTGCACCTGTTGCAGATGCAGGTGCTAATTGCCTGCCAGTAGGTGGTGATGCAGGACCATTAGCAGGATTTGCATGTGACTCAGCAAACCCTGTTTCACCTCCCTCGACATAGTCTTCGTCTTCTGTTCTCTGAGCTGAAGAGAGTACACGAGTTACAAAAACATCTGGAGGCTTGTGGTAAACAGAGGATAGTGTAGCAATGTTAGCAAGAAGCTCATCAAGTAGAGAAGGTTCTAGTTGGTTTGAATCATCAGTTATCACAGGCTTCTCAGCTAACACAACATCCTTAGCAGCCTGAAGAAAACATATTAGATGCATCAAACGTACAGCTCCATAATAGTCCAAAGAAATTAAGAAAAGGTGTAAAAAACACTATTTCAATTTGGTTAGAGATAGCACAAACGTAGCAGTCCGCCATAAATAGTTAATGATTCAGGTGACTATACTGAATATGCAGCTAAATCATTATACATCACTGCAAACAAACAAGTTCGGATTCAAGTGCAAGAAATGAAACCTCAGGATCAGTAGAAAGGAGACGCCAATATATGTATGCACGATCTCGCAAATCAGGATTATCTGTCTCCACAGTGGCATTGTTCAAAACAACCTGTAGAGATACAGAATTGAATGAAACTTAGCATACAAGTCTGAAGTACTTGATTAAAAACTGTTGCGCTGGGAAAGATGAAACAATACAAGAGGGAGGGTTTTTTAGTCTTAAGAAGACAGCTAAAGATAGATTTTCAGATATATCTTCTAAAAGCAATAAATTTTGAAATATTCCAAAAATAATCTCAAATCTGCATTCTTTAATAACACAAGGAATTCTCTTTTCACGGATTTTTTTAATTGAGAATAGAGTGGACCTAAACCCCAAATGCAAGGGGAAGGTTGCTCCAAGTCCATTATAAGGGGTAGTGGGCCCGTTAATGTCTTGTTAGAATTGAGAATTAATTAGCCATATCTCAAACCCAAAAGCTAACTAACAAGGCTAGCACAAGTCATATAATGTGGGTTAATTTGCCAAAAATACTAAGCTAATGTGGGATCTGATCAAGGAATTAAAAATAATGTAGAAATTAAAGAGAAGTTATCCATCAGTAAACATTTACAAAATAATACTATAACACAGATTCGTGCTTGAACATTGTAGTAGAAAAATAAAACGGTGCTAAAGGCAAGGAATACACACAATTATTTATTATATCTGACAATTGATATTAAAATTAGACATTGCTTATGATGTCACTCAATACAAGGAGAAGAATATATTTGCATACATTAGTCCAACATGAAATATCAAACCATTTTGTATAGTAGCATGGCATGTTAATCATATCTATATGAATAAAACAAGCATCTTGAGGTACGACCTGAATCATCTGCTGGGGGCCCTCAGTAGGCTTCTTTAGGAAAAGTTTGACAGTAGCAGTCAGCAACTGTAGTTGGACTTGTGCAGGTTCTTCCGGGAAACTTTCCAAGAAACTTTCAAGAAGTTCATCTGCGTTGTCAATTCTTTCCGCATATTCACCAATTATCCAGATCATTGATGCCTATCGGCTCAGGAAAAGGTTTGAATGGATAAGCAGACATGCTAGTGCATAATGACAGTAACAAAGGACCTTGAAAAAATGTACCTTTGCTTCTGGCTCATCCAAGGTGTCTAAGCTCTCGCAAAGTGTTGCAATTATGGACTCATAACTACAAAGCAGTACAAATATTCAATCGAAGTTTTAGAGTGAGATGAGATGTAATCTCTGAATGTATTATCTCCTACCCAAAAACTAAATGCATATAATAAATATATATCATAACATTACGTGTTGGGATATCTTCTAAATATATCTTTGATAACAATGATTGCCTCTTGAACCACGTAATTTACTTTTATCTTGATCAACTCAAGCAAAACACTAATACATCTTTCAGCTGCTCTCTCCAATTTGATGGCACAGCGACCAATTGCTCGAACAGCTTTTCTTACAAAATCCACATCAACTTCAGTAGCATACTCCTTAAATTCTAACAAAACCTGCAAACAGTATGACAAACAAACATAACTTAACATATTCAGCTAGATTGGCTCAACTAAGTGGTAATGAAGCAATGCACCAAATGCACATAAGTGAATCTCATACATGTGAAAGATTACAGGTCAAATTGCTTTTTCAATAAAAGAAGATATTCTGTTCACATGAATAAACTACCAACATAACATATCATCTAAAGATATAAAGTATAAAATTGTTCAATGGCTCATAGTGTGAGTCTCATCCATATGAAAGGACAACTGGTTACAAAAATACAAAATGCTCACTACAACAGAAATTAACTCCAACCATGAAATAAATTTGGAATGGGGAGGAAAATAGGAACTAACAATACATGCAAGCAATACCTGGTCTATATTTCGGTCTGAAGCAAGTTTGATCATAATTTCTAACTTTTCCATTTTTACATAGATGGGATCATTGTACTTGCAGAAAAACACCTGCGGATAGAATATAAACTCCATAAGCAACCCATCTTCCCAAAAGTAATAGAAAAGTTCTTCAAGAACGCCCAAGGGTTTTATGGCACCAACAAGTTCATAATACAATATTCAAATCACTACCTTAATTTCATGAGCAAGAATTGTCGGTCTTCTTTGTACTATAAGATTGATATTCCGCAATGCTACATATTGTATCTCAGGTTCTGCAGAGAGTAATGTCACAAGAGGAGGGGCCATTTTTTTGCACAGATTCCGAACCACATCAGTGCTGGTGATGAGCTCCATTTGCAGAAGGATCATCTAATGGTCAATATTAGTAGTTAGTAAACCAATACAACATTATCAACAAAGTCGTGAGGTAAAGTAAAAAGGTATAAAAGGAAAAAATCACCTTAACAGCGGACAGAACAACTGCACAATTGGCATGTTGTAGACGAGGAGTAACTCTTTCTACTATATTCTCAGCCTCACGAGCATCAGCTGCCTTGTATCTAGAAAGAGCATCCAATATGAAAACTTGACCCCATCTGGCGCGTTAAGAAAAAGTAACGTCATGTTAACCAATATGTGATCATAGATCAACGACAAAATACCAAGATGACAAATAAAATAATTACCACATGAACAATCATAAAGGAAGGGAATTTTGTTAAAACAGGATTCAGTATTGTTTCCAGTTTTATTTGTGTTAGCAAATATACAACAAACTTACTCAGTACATTCATTTAAAGCTGTGAGGAGCTTTGACAGAGTGTGACTGGAAATCTCAAAAATAGGTCTACTATTGTTTTCCTGAATTTCAGCAAGTGCTGCCACAGCATTAGCAACAACCATTGGATTATTATCAGATATCAAATCCTTCAGAGACTCCAAAAAACCCCTGTCCTCAACTAACTCTGCATTTATGTCATAAAGTTTGGCAACACAAATAGCTGCTGTCTTACGAACATATGGATCGTCATCCTGTCAAAATATCATACAAAATATCAGTTACAAAAACGACCAAAAAAGAAAAATAAAAACAAACTTTGGCAATGTTGTGAACCAGAGGAATTTTAAAATTTAACAATATATATATATATATATATATATATATATATATATATATAAGTTGTAACTGTGCTGTGTACCTACCTTCAGGCATCTTTGAAGGGGATCACACAGATATTCAGTAATTTTATCAACACGAATGCAGCCCATTGTACGTACAGCTAAGGCACGTATCAAAGGATTTGGATCTTGTGAATCCTGCCAGTATTTATAAATGACAGGAGAGAAAAATGAATCAGATTCAAGACTACAAATATTACAATATAATAGTAAGCTATCCTTTCAGATACTCATTTCCTGGGTAAACCAACACCCTCAACAGCATTGTATATGGATTTGGGAAGAATTTCAAAAAGTGGGATAATAAAAAATTGGTATAACAATGGTGGGGCGAGCAGGAACATATAGTCAAGAAACCCCAAAATGCCAAGAAATAAACAATAGCGAAGGGTAACAAAATAAGTAATAAACAACAAAGCATGAGGAAATTGCAGTTATTTCAGTTTTTACCTTAACAAATGTATTCACAGCAAGTATTGCTAGGTCAGGCTGGCTCTTTGCATAATTTATCAGATATAAGTACACTAACTTTTTGAGCTCCAAATTTTCTGTTTGCATGCAATTCACTACATCAGTGAACAATGATGAGACATCCTTCCCAACAGTCATTGCTGCAATAACTTTTTTGACAGCATCTTTTCTTTTGTCCTGCAAAACACGAAAAAAAAAAAAAACAAAAGCTTCACATTCCACATACTTTTCACATTTATTATGTCTGGCACATCAATACAAGAGGTCTTAGTAAAGAGGTAAGACAAAGAGTCCAAGAAAATATGCGTGAGAATTTGAAATGCTGATAACTGATCACCACACGCGATCACTGCTTAAATTGAAGAAAATAAAAAATTACAGAAGAGACACGCGTGTAACAATATATCTAAATTGCCTCATAGGTGGTCAAATATTGAGCTGCATAAACAAAAGGGAAAAGTAAAATATGACAGGAGAATGCAGCAAAGATAAAAATGATGCATTAAACAAGTGTTAATATTAAGTGCGTGTCTAGTAGTACTAACTCATCATGAAACAAATTTTGGCGTCTACAGGCCATTCGGTATAACTCCGACATCTGATTCAACATGAAAATGTGGATATTAGCGTGTCGTAAAGACTGTTCCAAACACACTAAACAAGATAGGATTTAGGAATTAATGCTGTAGAAAAAAGGTTGAGGTAGCACCAATCACATACAATTGGTACAACTTGGCCTTAGGTGGTTGGGCATGCGAGAAGAAGACAAGTAGAAGTCCTAGTAAGAAGAGCATATCAAATAAAGAATGGTCCTATGGCAAGAGGTAGAGGAAGGCCGAGAAAAGTATATTCAAAAGCAAAGCCACGGTGAAGGATTAAATGGTCAACAAGTTTTCGATAAACAAGATTCATGATAGAACTTTGCGACATCCTTTAACCCATGTAGCCAACAGAAATCCCACCTAGAAAAATAAGGCTTGGTTATTGTTGATGTCATCACATGTGCTAACAAGCGAATTCCCAAAAAAAAAAAATTGTCTAATTTTTTTCAATCCCTATATGTATACTGCAGTCCTAAACTTCAACTTCCAATGAATTGATGCTTCGTTGCCATAGATCATCGAGTGAATGTTCAAAAGAGAAATCGAGAGAGTGATTAGCCTATCAATATTTGTATAAATTGTCAAGTCATAATCGAGACGCGTGAAATTGCGCGGCGAAGATTGAAATCAGATCCAGAAACGACAATGAAATGGAAGTAGAAACGGAAAGGGGAACGATGAAATCGAAAGGAACCTTGTACTGAGAATTGAGCTCTTCTTTGAGCTCAGGGATTTCACCCTTCTTGGTGGTGGAGAAGTACTTGGAATCGTTCCTACTCATCTTCCCTTATCTTTTGCGTCACCAATACTATTCTTCTCTTCTTCCGCTTCCAATTTCTGATTTCTGATTTCTGATTTCCGATTCTGAACCAAGAAAACAACACCGCTACGCTTGGCTTGACCGGGGAGGGAGAAAACACAGAACGGCGTCGTAGCAACTCGTTTCCCTGTAACGGGGGAAGACAAGTAACATACTCCTTCTAATGATCGTAAACTAACAACTGTTTTTCCTATATTACGAGTATTCTTAATTTAATTAATTCAAAAATGTTAAAAATTATTTTAGTCTTAATTTAATTAATTAAAAAAATATTAAATATGATTTTAGTGCCGATTTGATATAAAAGTGGAAATTTTCTTCTTTCAACGATTTGGTCTCAAAAATAAAATAGATATTGTCCTTTTAATTAGTTGGGTTACTTTTTTTTTTTGTCAAACAAGTCGTGTTTAAAGTGTTAACATGACTGAATTTAAAAAGTTATATTCATTCTATCGTAAAGTTTATGATAAAAATGTACTAAAATTTAAGATATGAATTAATTTTAATTCATTTCAAAATTTAAGAACTAGGAATATTTAATTGATAAAAAATATAAATTTATGTAAGCATACTTTTAAAATAGAACATATAAATTAAAAATATAATAAGATAAAATTTTAAAGTAGATAAAATTAAGTTTTCATTTTTTATTGTGAGAAGTAGAAAACAAATTTCAATTTTAAAAAAAGGGGAATGCAAGAAATAAATAGGGATGTGCGTAAAGCAAAATTTTAACAGGCTTGCCTATATTCTTACTTATGTTCAATATGTTTTTTTCTTTTTGCACCTACCATTCATTTCAGAAAATAAAAACATTGTGCTTGTTGCATCATGTCACCTCTATTGTTGTCGTTACTTCTAAATTGCACCTTCGGTTTCATTGTAGTAGCATTATTTGAGAGGAGGAAAAAAAAAAGTTGTTCTGAAAATTATTATATACATTGTAGTGCATGTGGTTATGTATTTTTTAAATATAAATGATATTATATTAATAAGTGATAATAATGTAATGTTATTAAGTTAATATATAAAATAAATGAAATGAATATAGAGAGTAATTGCTGGTGAATAAAAAAAGAAGATAAATAGTTTTATAGAAAATAGGTAGAAGTAACTGTTAATTTTAAAAAAATTAATAAATAATCATATTGTAAATGGTATAATTGGTATTATGAGATGTGAATACAAAAGATAAATTTTCTTTATATATTATTATAAATTTTGAGAAACTCGATCAAAAAATTTTGTTTTAGAAAACCATTTTGGAACTCATATGTTTAGGAAAGTTTCTTCTAAAAGGTTGGTTCTATAATTTATCATACATCTATAACAATATATAAAGAGGATTTTCTTTTTTGTGTTCACAATTTATAGTGTCAATTATATTCTTTACAGTATAATTATTTATTAAATTTTTATAAATTAACGGTTTTACTTATTTTTATAAAATTGTTTTTTTTATTCATCAACAATTAATTTTTCTATTAATTTTATTTTATTTTTAATAAATATAAATTTATTTTATATATTAACTTAATAACATTACAATATTATTATCTACTAACATACTATCATAACACAGACGCTATGATATCTATGTATACGTTTGTGTTTTAGAAAGTTTTCAAAAAGTTCATTTCACAATTTATGTTCTTCAAAGTTTATTTTGAAATACATTTCATGTTTTCTTGAAAACACGTTCTAAAAATCACCGGAAATTTTTAAAAACTCGGTAAAAAGGTAAAAAGTAATCTATAAGTCACTTTAACAAAAGTTAAAGTGGTAATTTAAAATTTTATGAGGTGTAGTTATAGATTATGTAAGTGCAAAAGAACAAAAGGTCCCAAGGTACAAAATCAATCACAATTTTTAAAGGATTTTACTTCTTAAAGTCCACTGTAACTTACCTGCACTTCACACAAACATACTCAAACTCTTAAATTATAATGTATTAGTTGTTATTTAATACATTCTTAATTAAATTTATGAAATAACAAGGCTGGAGATACTTCGAAATTATATAATTATTTATATGTTTAGAGTTGTCAAAACGGACCAACCGATCCAACCCAGCTCGGTTCGTGATGGGTTGGTCACTTAGTGGGTTAATCCAACCTGACTCACTTATTAGCGAGTCAACAAAATTAGAATCCGACCTGACCCATCACGGGTTGACGGGTTAAACGGGTTGGCTCACTGGCTCAATTAGAAAAAAAAACACAATTTTTTTTCTTCAATCTCAAGAAAACTAAATTATAATTTCGATTAAAATCTAAATAAACTTCAATAAAATCTCAAATTATGTTAAACTCCAAATACAAACTAAAATCACAAAAATATAAATTACTATCTAACAGCAAATCATTCTTATCACTTGTCAAACTATAGTATTAGAGTCTTGAATGGATAAATCCCCAACATTTTCATCTCTTGAAGCATCTTCTTTATCCTCATCTACAATAAAACAAGAAAAAAATAATGTTAACTAATAATATTAAAATATTAAGTATTAAATAATTAAATTAATTTTACAATACTAACAATAATGTTACATGTTAATTCAAAATATATATATATATATATATATATATATATATATATATATATATATATATATATATATATATATATATATATATATATATATATTAATTTAATATTTAAAATTTATTGGCAGGTTGGTGAGCCAATCCGGCTCATCACGTGTTCAACCCAAATAAGCCGGGTTCTTAATGGATTAGGTTCATTTTCCGACAAGTTATAACCGATTTTACAATATCACTTAGCTTACATCTCAATTGAATCACTATAAACAATATTATATTAAGTAAATGCTGTTTACCCATAAATAATGTGCTTATTAAGGATACTTTTTTTTTATATTTCTTGAAATCTGGTTGTACTTCCATAAACATACAACTTTAAGTGATAACCTATGCGTCAAAAATAACAATCTTAATTAAACTTTAGATAGAAAAAATAGAATGTCATTATTATTTTAGGCCTCGTTCGTATAATTTAAAATACATTTTTAGATTCACAAATATATTTTAAATTGTATGATTCAAAATATTAATTTTAAACATACAAGTATATTCTAAATTATACAATTTAAAAAAAATTAAAATCAAACAATATATTTATATTTTAGTAACATAATATTGTCTTAACATTATGTGTTCCAAAGCGTAATTCCTAAATTATTTAAACTTTTAAAATATCCCACAAAGATGGACCCACGATACCATGGTGTGAGAAAGAAATAACATTTATGCATTTCAACCAAGCTGTATGTTGTGGCCCACAAGCTGAAAAGTGTTAGTTTTAAATTCCTAAACACAATTATTCATTACAAACCCAAACTCTAAAAACATAATCATATTTCCATCTATAAAAAAATAATCAACTGCATTAACAACCAACCAATAAATAAGCAATTTATTTTCATAAAACAAAACAAAGCTTGCTTACCTAAAAACTAGTCAAATCACAACAATGCTTTTGGCATTTAAAAATTTACATACATAGCTAGTGGAGATGCAGAGAAAGAAATAAAAGTTAACATGAATATTATGGGTTTGATTATTATTAATTAACCCGTGGTGGTGGTTATATTAAAGAATTTATACAAGATTAAATATGTTTCGAGTTTCAGTAAAATTTAATTTTTTAATTTTTTGATCAATTTGTCCTTCATAAAATCTCGTAAATTTAATTATTTTAATTAAATTTTGTTAATTTTATCTTACTATTTTGAGCGCATTTTATGATAGTGTTAGAATTATTTATACCGTTTGATACATTTTTGCTTCAACGTTAATTCAAATATTATAATAAAATACGTTTAAAATATTAAATAAGCTTAATAAAATTTGGTAAGAAATACTAAATTCACACATTTATAAAGATGAAGGACTAAATTAGTATAAAATGTGAAAGAATGACTAATTTCAAAATTCACTGAAACTTAAGGGACTAAAAACATATTTAACCTATTTCCATTTATATATATATTTTAATTCATAAATTTTAAGATAAAATTTAAATTTGTCTTTATATTTTTTAAAATTTAAAAAATATAAATATAATCATGTTTATATTTTAAATAATTTTTGAGATTGACATTTAAAATGTTTATAGTGATTTTTTAACTCAAATATTAGTTTATAACATTATTTAATATTATTAAGTTAAAAGACTATATTAATTCATATAAAAATTAGAAGATTAAAGTATATTAAAATTTAAAACATAAATAAATTTTAATTATATTATATATATATATATATATATATATATTACATTATAATAATATAATAATAATAAGTGTGTGAAGTGATGATAAAAGAAAAAAATGTGTCACTGTCACATGGGGCACAGGTCACCCATGGTCTAATCAGTTTTGTTTTTTAGATGTAGGACACACTTAATTTTCAGCACGTGTAATATTAATTGAAAACTTAATAAGATTCTTATATCGAGAACACATTGGTAGAAGAAAAAAAAATAACTTAAAATTTTATATATTTATTTAGTGAATATTGAAGTCAACCGGTTTCAATTTGGTTGTCCCATGAACACAGTTCATAAATGTACGGTCACGATCATTCCTTTTACCAACCTCCCTCTTCAATTACTGCACCCATTCCGAAAAAACAAAAATTTTCTCATCATTCAAGTAATTTGAATTATGCACTGTAAAATATTTTATTGTATCAGAAATATATAAAAACTATTTAAATGATAAATTTACTATTTAAGATATACAAAAAATAACAAAATAAAAATAATATTTATTTATTTATTTCGTGAGAAATGTGAATAATGAGTTGGTTGGTTTTGCTTTGTGCCTCTGTGAGCAAACACAGCTGGACTTAGCGGATTCCAGCTGGTACTGTACGGATCAAATACGCAGCTACCGTCGCCGTTTCTGTCTTTTCTTTATTTATTTTTTCATAATATTTTTAATATTAAAAAAGTGTACCTCCATCCTGATACTTCCTATTATTCCTATTATGCATTAATTATAAATAAAATGGTTCCATATATATTTTTGAAAGATTGGTTAGTTACTCTCCATATATGAAAAAACTTTATTTAAATAGTTATTGTAAGAATTAAAAAATATATGATGCAATGATTTGGTATTTATATTTTCTTAAAAAAATTAAAAATAAATAAAATGAGTTAGTTGAAGTGGTGAAACTGGTGCAGTGCCAAACGAAGAGTAGGACCCGCAATAAAAATTGGAAAATTACAGTCTTGCCCTTTTGAACGTTCAACCACGATCATTTTCTTGATTTGCGTGTGTTGGATTTGCAACCAGTAAAATGTGCGAGATTACCAAGATATCCTTTGTCTTTTCACTTTTGGGCTTTAATGTTTGTTTGACAAGTGTCTCTTTACCTCATCATTTTATATAACTCTCTGAATTTTAAATATTAAGAACTAGTTATTTTTGTTCGTGGTAACACACCAATAACTTATATTATAATTATTATTTATTTTAAAAATATATTTAATTTATTTAGATAAATATAGAATTATAATATAGGATAAGTATAATCTATAAATATGTAATATTATATTTGAATAAAAAATTGGTATAAGTGTCAATGTCCTTACAAATAAAGATAGATATGAATAATATTATATTATTCCAAAACTTTAAATTCATATAAGTAGATATTTATCAATGTATGAACATTGTTAAAATATTTTAGATTTGATTCAAGGTGTTAATTAATAAAAATATCGAAAATAAAATGAACTAAAAAGAAGTTGGTTATATTTTTAACTTAACACATAGTGAGTAATAAAGACAAAAATGAGTCATATTTTAGTCTAATTTTTGTTGTTGATGATTATTTTATATTCTCTATGAGGTTAAAAAATACATTAAAGAAATTGATATTAATATATTAAAATTTTATATATTAAAATTAATATTTATTTATGTATTTTGAAGATACAATAACATAAATAATCTAAATTCCTCTTATTCCACTCTTATAGTTTGAGAAGTATTTATTGGGATGACAAAGAGTAATCCATTATATAATTATGTTATTTTTCTATTTAAAATAAAATTAATATACATTTTATTTTTATTTTTAAATGATTTTTTTAAATTATATTTTTTAAATAAAAATGCCAATATATAGACACAAGAGGCATAATAATAATGAAAATTAAATATTAATAACAATAATGTCATTATTTATTATTAATCATAGGTAATAAATAATACCATTAATTATTTAAATAAATTAAAATTAAATATTTAATCAAAACTAGTTTATATGGATAAAAGTTAATTTTATAAATATCACTTTATAGTTTTTTTAATCTTTAATATTAATTAAATCATGGAGAAACTTTCCCTATTCTTTTCTCTGCTTTGTTTAGAGGGAGAGAGTGAACAAGAAAATAAAGAATTTCATTCATTTTTTTAATCTCTTAGTTCCATGTATTAATCCAAAGACCAGCTAAAAGTTGTATGTTGAAAATTTTATAGTTATATTAGTGCTTTGATTTTTAATTTCAAAAATAGTACTTTACAGTAACTATGAACAACTATTTTCAAGACAAAATAAAAAAAGTTTATTTAAATTACTTTACTTAGAAAACATGTTTAGAAAGAATGAAAACAAAAACGCCTTTAAGTATATATGTTCAACTCTATTTTCCGTGAATTTCTAATAAAATTAATCTGGATAAACATACATAAATACTGAAAAATAAAATAACATTTAAATTTAAATATAATTATATATTTAAACTACTAAGAATATTAATAAAGTGAATAATGTGATGAATAAATCGGTAAAACTAAACACAAGATAATATCTTTAACTAATCTGTATAATTTTAGTCTGTATCATTTAAGTATTTATTTTGATTAAAATTTCAAACTAAAATTTGTGATGGACGTGAATGTGATCATTCCTTACTAAAATTATAAAATACAGAATACAAAAGAATTAGTATTGTCATGCAAGTTTTAGTGAATGAAAAAGCCAGAAAATATTTTGGGCAGTTTGCTCAAATTATTTAATTTATTTTATTTTCCTTCATATTTTTTAGAATATATTTAAGGGTGTAATACATAATGACAAAAGAATAGAATGGAAAATAAAGAGTATTTAATAAAAAAGGTGAAAAAAAAAAAAAGCAAGAGGAAAAGAAGAGCAGAAGTCAAAGTTGTCATTAACCTCAAAATCTGTCATAAACGGTAAAAAGATCGCGAAGAGATACCGTGACAAATCCGAAATATCGGAAGGAGTTGGAGGGCAAATCTGTCTTTACGCAGAGCTTATAAAAGTTTCGATATCGGTTCTTCTTCCATTCCAGCACATCCTAATTTCCAAACCACTGCGTACACAGCCGCCGTCTCTCTCTCACTATCTCACTTTCTCTCAACGGCTTTTTCCGGCGTATTTCGCCGGAGAACAACCACGGCTGCAATCGCCGGTGACTTGGAGGGCTTCGCCGGGGAGCAATCGTATCTACGGACGGTGGTTCGTAAGAGTTTGGTTTCGTGCATGTTGAAACGGCGGCGTTTGGTGGTGGTGGTGAGCAATCGGGAGAGAGTGGGGTAGGATGTAGTTTGGTTGATCGGGGGAGATGGGGAGAGTGGTCGTGGGGGTGGCGGTGACGGTGGCTGTGGCGACGTGTGCGGTTGCGGCGGTGGTGGTGGGGCGGAGAGTGAAAAGCAGGAGGAAGTGGAAGAAAGTGGCGAATGTGGTGAGGGAACTGGAGGAAGGGTGCGACACTAGGGTTGGTAGGTTGAGGCAAGTGGTGGATGCCATGGCCGTGGAGATGCACGCCGGGTTGGCATCTGAAGGTGGCTCCAAGCTCAAAATGCTTCTCACATTCGTCGATAATCTCCCAAATGGGTAATAATCTTTTTCTTCTTTTCCTTCGTTAGGTTCCGATTGCATTGCCCCTATGCTGTCCTTAACTGTGCCATTGAGAGTCTTCTTTGCCTGGGAAGTCAATGTGTCGTTCCCCTTCTTTGATCTTTGTTTTCTTTTTTTTCAGCATTTTCTCATTTTTGTCTTTTTACGTCGTCATTCTTGTGTGTAGTTGTGGTCTAATTACATCAAGATACTGTTTATTTCTATTTCACTCTTATGATTTGTGCATATTTTCTACCCACGTGCATTTATATCTGTTGCAGTATATATTGTTTTCAAATATGTCAATCGCGTTCTTTTTTATGTTCTTGATTTGATATGATGGAACTTTTAAGTTTTTTTAAATAACATTTCGAATGATTTTTAGAATATTTTTAGTAGAAATCAATGATATTACAATTCGTGATTCATGACTGGTTAAACAGTACTGTCATCGTATTTTAATTAAATTCCTCTTTGAACTGGGGTTTCTGCTGAACTACAACTTTTGCAACATCCACTGCATTGCCCGTTTATAGTGTACCATTTTGAGAATTCCTTACTATGACACATGATTTGAGTTACAGAATCTAAATGTTGGACTGCCATCGTATCTATATCTGTTTTGAGCGTTGCTCACGATCGCACACGATGCCTGAGCATATTTTTTTTTGGAATGCAGAGTGGTATTTGTTAAATTAATTTGATTCTATAACTTTGTCTCCGCTTTGATATGTTCAGTTCAATATGAATGTGATATATTTATATATTTTTCTACTTCTATTATCAGGACAGAGAGAGGAACATATTATGCACTTCATCTCGGCGGTACAAATTTTAGGGTTTTGCGTGTTCAATTAAGTGGTCAACCAACTTCAGACTTGGAACATGAAGTAGAACGACAACCCATTCCCCAAAATGTAATGACCAGCACAAGCGAGGTGACTTGACCAAAACACTAAAATTTTGGACTTACGTGGTTTTTGCTTGGTCTTTTAACATGGTAGAGGTTGACTGATTTTGTTGCCTGCAGGATCTCTTTGATTTTATTGCATCTTCGTTGAAGGATTTCATTGTCAAAGAAGGAGACGGTTCCAATATTTCACAGGGAAGAAGAGAACTTGGATTTACATTCTCCTTTCCCGTGAAGCAAATGTCTGTTTCCTCTGGCATTTTAATCAAATGGACGAAAGGTTTTTCCATTGTAGACATGGTTAGTCACGTGACTTTAAAGAGTTTTTTTTTGGGAATTGGAAAAGCTTATACTCTTAGGGAATATTATGCTATGTGGAAAATTCTTGTATCATGATTTTGAATAGGGTAATAGTTTGTTTAGTTTTATATTTTATACTTTATATAAAAAGTTATCTATAAGCCCAGTGCATTTAGTTAGTTGTGTCGCTAATATAATTCTTGTTCGGTTATCTTTCATATAGATCTCATTGCAGCCTTTTAACTGTATAGGCCAAATTAGTTTTTTTTAATGGCTTTTTGTGCTTCCCCCTTTAAGAGTTACAAAATGGAAGTAAAGAACCTTCTCAATTTGCAGAAGCTCTAATAATAACAATGTGTAAATATCATGACCATGTTATATTAAGAACAGCTGTCGGTTGTCAGGTAGGAAGAGATGTTGCAGCATGTTTGCAAGAAGCCTTGATCCGGAATGGCCTAGATGTTCGGGTAGCTGCCTTGGTAAGGAAGTACTTTCTTTTAACCCCCAGTTATATTTGTATCCTCCAACTCCAGAATGTTGCCCAGAACAATGTCTGATAATTACACAACTTGGTATTATGCCTGTTTAATGAATTGCTACGTTTCCAAAGTCATTTTTATCAGTTATTTCTACGTTTTTTTGAATGAAGGATAAATGGTGGTAGATTTATTTTTGTTGAGAAATTGTGTTGCATTTTTTCATTGCAGTGAAATTATTTTTTTAATGCACTCTAATTATGTGGAGAACTGTGCTGCCTTGGTATTGTGCATTATGTTTTATTTATGATTATTATTATTATTATTATGGGAAACATGATTTCATGTTCATGTTCAACAGGTTAATGACACTGTTGGAACATTAGCAGTCGGACATTATCACGATCCTGATACTGTTGCTGCAATTATAATTGGTACTGGTACAAATGCCTGTTATTTGGAACGAGTTGATGCTATTATCAAGTGCCAAGGTCTTCTTATGTCATCTGGGCGCATGGTATTGCTTTTTCTTGTTTTCACTTCTGTCTTTTGTTGCTTATGAAATTTCAGCAAGTTTAACTCTTCTGGTTTTTAGGTTGTCAATATGGAATGGGGGAACTTTTGGTCATCTCACTTGCCAAGAACATCGTATGACATTGATTTGGATGCTGCTAGCCCTAATCCAAATGATCAGGTGGGGTTCTGCATCAGATGACTTCTGTTGTTTGATTTGTCGTGACTAAAATATTGGATATTTGGATACAGGGTTTTGAGAAAATGATATCTGGAATGTATCTTGGTGATTTAGTGAGGAGAGTCATTCTCAGGATGACATTAGAGTCCGATATGTTTGGACCTATCTCTCCAAAGCTTTCAATGCCTTTCATACTGAGGTTAGTACTGAGTTCTTGCTGTTTGTTGAATGTATTATCCATTCATTTGTTTTTAAAGTCTGCTTTTTATTGTAACGGTTCAATTCCATTTTAGATTTTGATTGCCATCGATCAATTTCAATGTCTTAAAGATGGTTGATCATTTATTTTTGTCCATTACTTCTGGAGAGTAAATTTGCTATATATTTATTAAGTGAACTTAGAATGATTTATTTGATCCTGACTTGATCGCCTGATGCAAACTTTTTGCTTAGTATTAGAAGTTATACTGATGGTGAGGGTATGATGGTTTTTTCTTAATTTCTGAAATGGTGTGACTTACCCATTCTTGTCTCTTGATGGAAATTCAGGACTCCTTTGATGGCTGCCATGCATGAGGATAACTCGCCTGACTTGAGAGAAGTAGCAAGAATCCTTAATGATATATTTGAGGTAAAAAATATGTTTTGGCCTTGGGTGCTGTAGTGTAATACTAATATTTTGCTGTATTTGGGTGTGTGTCTCAGATCCCTGATGTTCCTTTGAAGGCAAGAAAAATAGTGGTGAAGGTGTGTGATGTGGTGACTCGTAGAGCTGCTCGATTGGCAGCTGCTGGTATTGTTGGAATCTTGAAAAAGATTGGTAGGGACGGTAGTGGTGGCATCACAGGTGGACGGAGTAGAAGTGATATGAAAATGAAAAGAACAGTGGTGGCAATTGAAGGGGGGTTGTATTCTAAATATGCATTGTTTAGGGAGTACTTGCGTGAAGCTCTAAATGAAATATTGGGAGAAGATATTGCCAAGCACGTTATTCTAAAGGTCACCGAAGATGGATCTGGCATTGGGTCTGCACTGCTTGCTGCCTCCTATTCATCCTAAACTGTCCATAAAGGGTACACTGCCATAAATATATATATAATTTGTTTAATATATTTATATATATATATATATATATATATATATATATATATATATATATATATATATATATATATATATATATATAGGCACACACACACGTATAGCCATGTAAATCAGAATTTGTTCTCCATATTTTAAATATCTCTGTATAAAGGAAGGTTTCGTCTATTCTTTGACCAAGTTATCTTCATTTATATGATTATTATTTTTTTAACGCAGTGTGTTTATGGCATTGATGTCTCGCCTGTGACTAGGAAGGAGTGATATCTTTTGTGATTGAAGTTTGCTTATTATGTCTTGTTTTCTTGTTAACAAATTATTATATCTGAATGCTTTTTCAGTTACCTATTAACTAGCCTACAATGATTTTGTCGATGACAAGCCCAACAATTAACGTTGTTGTGATGAGTTTACCATATTAAAATGTTTATTCGAACGTCCACTTTTTTCAGGTTTATTTAAATAAATAATTTAGGTCGCAGTCTTTCTGAATTTCTTCTTCCCTTTTCTTTGTCTCTCATAATCCTTTCTTAGTTTAGTGACTTTATTCTCAACTGTCTTTTGTATTTATTTTTCACGTATGAAGAAATAGTTTACATTAATAAACATTTAAATCATTTTAAGCTTTAATTTATTTATTATGTTGTATGGGTATATGCTTTTCATGATATTTTTGGTATGTAATAATTAAATCATTCAATTTTTACTATAAAAGGTACTTACTTTTTGTATTTTAAAATAAAACAATGAAAGAAAATCTCATTTATTAAAATTTAAGGGATGGCGTGGCTTATTATTGAAAACATAAAAATTATGAATATTTATTGAAACAACTAAAAATTGTGAGTGGCCTGTTTAAAAGGTGGTAAAAATCTACTATGAAAAGAGAGTTATCAATGTCATTTAGTACCACTAATCGCAATTTCACTTTTATTGATAAAAGTTTGTAAAAATACTGATATATTTTATATTATATATATGTTAAAATAAACCATACAGCTTATCCTTTTAGTTAAATACAATTATTTAACATTTTGAGCATAATGTTTTTATACATGAGTGAAGCAGGCCACGTTATCACGTGGTCCTCTCAAGTTTTCTATCCCATTTTTATTCATAAGGTAGATACAATTTTATTAGCTGTATTCGTATGCAGAAAAATCATTCATCTGGTACAATCAAAATAGCACTGAAAAATAAATACTATAGTAAAGATACAGTTTTTTCCTTGATTTTATTCTTAAATTTTCTAGTTATTTTATTTCCAAAAAAATAATTCTAAAACACTTTTTATTTATTTATTTATTTAGGTAGATGTTTTAAGTCAACTTAAATTATTATAGTGTAGTATATTTTATTTTCAATTCAAATTATTTTTAAAATATTTTATAAATAAATAATAAAGAGATTCTCTCTTTATATATATATATATATATATATATATATATATATATATATAATTTTTTTTTAATTTTAATTTTTAAAAATTATTTTTCTAAATTTAAGGATTTTCTTTTTAATTTTATCTTTTTAATAATTATTTTTTAAAATTTAAATAATTATTCATGATAATTACTCACACAAATGAAAGCATCTTTAAAAACTTAAGTAGATAAAAGTGTGTGATAATAGAATATCAATAAATGGTATCGAGTAAAAAATATGTATTCTGTGAAAAATATATTAATAATTAAAATATACATTATTTATAATAATAAAGATGATTTCTTTTTTTTTTCACGTATCCTTAATTATTTTAAAAATTAATTATTTTATAAATAATTTATTTTTAATATTTTTTTACAAATCTCTTTTATTTTAAATTATTATTTAAATTATTATTTTATATATTTTATTTTTTTAATTTTATATTTAATTATATATTTATTATTGATATTAATATTTTTAAAAATTAAAAAATACGAATAGCAGCGTTTGTTCGCTGGTAATTATTAAAATCAGTACTATTTTCCAATATTTCAAGAATAATATAGTAACTGATATGCCCAGAACAAATATTATTTTTAATATAAATAAATATATCAAATATATTTTTAATCCATTTATTATCTTCTTGAACAGAAAAGAAAAAGGAGAAAATAACAGTTATCGTAAAATAAAGTGACTCAAAACCGCTACTCAGCGTTACGAACTTGTATTTTTGTATGCAATGGCGTCCCAAGGTAAATCCGATGCAGGCGCCGCCGCTGCCAACGGCCGAAAAAGAAGACGCTATCTTCCTCATAACGTTTGTTTTCTCGTGTCTCTTCTCTTACGTAGTTTTTGCATTTCCAAGTTTCTCTTATTTTGTGGCTGAGTTTTTGTTTTCGTGAGTTTTTCCAGAAAACAGTGAAGAAGGGTTCGTATCCTCTGCGGCCTGGCGTGCAAGGCTTTTTCATCACTTGCGACGGCGGAAGGGAACACCAAGCCTCTCGGGAAGCTCTCAATATTCTTGATTCCGTATGATATACATTTATATTTAAGAATTAAACACGATATTTATGGGTAGAGTTTTCTGAATATGAGTTTTCACCTTCAATTTTAAGGAGATACCGATACCGCTTAACTTTTAGTTTTGCCATTTGTTCAAATGCAAATTTCCACTAGAGCAAGGGTTTTATTTCTGTTGTTAGTTTATTTTATCATTTATCGAACCTAGACACTGTATGGTTGTTCCCATCACTTTGGCCCTGGTTGGTCAATCTGAGTTGTTTTAGGTGCTATCTGAATGTTTGTTTATTCCGAGCACAACATTCACAACATTCAAACACGTGACCTTACTAAAATCTGAGTTGAATTATATTTTGTTTTGAAGTGGGCACTATTTTTTTGGTTTCTTTTGCTTTGTGAAACTATATCATGCTTTCGGTTGTTTGTCATGCAGTTTTATGAAGAGCTAGTTGGTGGGGAACGTTCAAGTGTAAAGGAATTACCCAGCAAACCCTTAAATAAAAAAATCACGTTTGCAGATTCTGACTCTTCTGGTAGTGAGGACGATGATGATGATGATAATGCTGAGGAGGAGGAGCGGCAGGAGGAGGATGAGGCAAAGGCGGACAAAAAGCCCAAATTGGATACTTTAAAGGATGAAAATGTTGGTCTTGATGGTGGAACTGGCGGGGAATCAGATCCTTGTAAAGTTGATGAACCACACACTCAGGCATTAGATAAACTTAGTGAGGGTAAAGGAGACATAGATAATATTAAGACTGCAGAAGCGGTAGTGGATGAACTACCAGCTGTGAAAGAGTGCAGCAAAACAAACGTGGTAGAGAAGTCTATTGATAAGTTAATTGATGAAGAATTGAAAGAATTGGGAGACAAGAATAAGGTGACTTCATAAGACTAATGTTCTGTATACTATTTTATTCTGTCACTGAAAAACTTGGCTCACAGAACTTATGTTTCTTATATTTACGGGTTCACCCAATCATTTTTTGTTGTCTATGAGCATATGCACGTACTCGTGCAACTAATGCTGAGGTCTCTATCTGGGGCATGTTTATCTTTATAAAATTTCTACTTTCATTCTTATATTACTTTTAATGAAGAAAAACCACCTTATATAAGTACCAGTTACTGTTCGAAAGAAAATAACTTCTATTGCTTTTGCTACTTTTTGTATTAACTTTTGAAAATTAAAAAGTGACATTTTTTGTAATTAAAAATGTAAAAACATAAGATGCTTTGGGGCAAAAACTGACTTCAAGAGTAGTATTATATTATCTGGATATCTAAAATAATTACTGCTTATGACTTTTTATCAAGTAGTATTAGGATCAGCTTTTATATTTATCATTTTTCCTTGGTAGAGTTTATTTTTTGGGTGAAGAGAAGAGTAAATTAAAATTGTAGAAAGCACTGTGCTCAATTCTTCAGTTCATTGTGTGTTGGAGTATGATTTGAGGGTACTGTGGCAGACATCTGACCCTAGGATTTGTTTCAACTTTCAATTGTGAATTTGTGTTTTGCTAAGGTGATTTTTTTTTTTTCCGAACAGAGACGGTTTGTCAAGCTTGATTCTGGTTGTAATGGTGTGGTATTTATTCAAATGAGGAAGAAAGATGGAGATAGAAGCCCCAAGGATATCGTTCATCAGATAGTGACATCAGCTGCATCAACAAGGAAACATATGTCTAGGTATATTTGTAGTCTCTCTCTTTATGTGTGTGTGTGTATATAACATAAGCACAGAAAAAAACCGATGCAGTGTTGACTACTTTTAGGTTTATTTTGAGAATTTTGCCAATTGAAGTCTCATGTTACGCTTCAAAGGAGGAAATTTCAAAAGCAATGCAGCCTCTTGTGGAACAGTACTTCCCTGAGGAAACTCAAAATCCACACAAGGTAATACTGTTCTTGTATTACATTTTCTTTTGAACTTGCATTCCAAACTACACAAATGTTTTTATTGTAAATATTTTGAAATTAATATAGCTGAGTAGGTACTTGGTATTTTGTAGTCCATTTTACAATTCCTCTTTTACCTAATGCTCCAACTTCTACACTCAGTTATGTTTATTCTTGCAAGCTTGCAAAGCTAGCTTTACTGCCTTCAAAATTAATTGAAACTCTATACGTATCTGGCTTTCAAGAACTTATTTTCTGAAACACCATAAAGCCAACCTTCTTTATTTTTTCTTTTTTGTTGAAGGGGGGCAGGGGCGAAGGTTATTTCGTTTCGATATCTTGTGAATGAAATAACTGGAGCTACATTTGGGTGCCTAGGGATCTTAATTTGAAGTTAGATGTTGAGCTATCAGATTGTAATTTTTCATGTTTGTTGTGGTTTTTACTATTGGGATCCAATTCCTTTTGATTTGAAAACAACAAAATAAAATCCTTCACATGGCTGGTTAAGTTCAATGCTGTTACCACTGTTTTCATTCCTATCATTGATATAACCCCGTGATATCACCTGTGCTCATTGTTGTCTCCATCAGCACTGTCTATGTTCTCTCCTTTTGTTTTGGCACTGTAGCAAAAGCTACCTTTGCATCATTGTTTCCATTCGTGGTCTCCAATATTAATTAATGCTTCTTACCACCATTATTCCTTGCTGCCATTACTATATTGAAACCATTTTATTTGTATCTACTAAAAGTTCAATCATAGCAATTATGATACTTGTTTTTTACAGAAGCAATGGAGATATATTATTATCAAAAATAACAGTGGTGACTGTCAGAATTGGATTTGAAATTATTTTAATAGATGGTATGCTTATACAGATGCATGCATAAATCTGATAGTACTGTCGAATAAATTTTTTATCAATAAATTTGACACTAATGAATCACGCTTTACAATTTCCAAATAGCATGCATCCAACTTTCCAAAGAATATTTTAAACTTGATTCCAATTCTTATCTCTGTATAGAATTTATCCAAGATGAAATTTGGCACGGGCATTATGTTTACAACAGTGGGATGCATAAGAGGAGTTTGCTTTCAAGCACTCTGGAAAACTAATTTCATTAGTGTAGTGTAGAGATATACACATTTGTGTACTATATATATGTTGTCTGCAAGATACAAATGTTAACTAAGTATGCGCAATTCTTTCTATGGCTGGGTCCTTTTGTCTGCTGTACTTTTAAATACTTGACATGCCTTTTTGTATGTAGTTTGCTGTACTGTACGAGGCTCGGGCAAATACGGGTGTTGACAGGATGGAAATCATTGATGCTGTGGCAAAGTCAGTTCCTGGACCCCATAAAGTTGATCTAAAAAATCCTGATAAAACTATAGTAGTTGAAATTGCTAAGGTAAGAAAGCCATGGTCAGTCAGCTTATCTTGTGTACTCGTCACCTCATTTTTCTCTCCATTAGCTTCAGCAATCTTGTGAAGTACTTGTCATGACGCGCCACATTATGGTCCTACATTTTTTTTTCTTTCAAATTGACTGCTATTTTATTTAGTTGCTTAACTGCCCCCATCAAAATTTCCGCTTAACGTTGCTGTTGAACCATTATTTATTGACTTCCTTGAAAAACTGTTTAAATTTGACTATTTGGAAAATAAAGCTAATTTGATAAAAATCTCTACCTGTACTTTCACCAGTGCTCTAAACCACCAATTTCTGGCTTCTCTCGCGGTTTTTTCTGATTTTGCCTTGTTTTGTGTTGTCACCTCAAAAAGTTACAAGTGCATTTCTTATTTGAATGCTGAATTTTGTTCTGAAGTGCTGTAGTTGTCGGTCATAGTAAGTAATTTTTTTCTCAGTTTGGCATAGAACTAATGCATCATCCTCTTTCACTTGGCAGACTGTGTGCTTGATCGGGGTGATTGAGAAATACAAGGAGTTTTCCAAGTACAATCTGAGGCAGTTAACATCATAAAGAATGAGTCTTCTAGTACCTTGTGTTCTTGTTCCTATTGCAGCATTATAATAGTTTATCATATCTTGACTTACCCTTTTAACTTATGTTTTCTGGTTCACTCTTCTTGTCTTTGTTACTCTTGTCATTTTGCTGGGTGTTAGATGAATCTTGCCGCTAGTCCTTTTGACTACTTACTGTTGAAAGTTCTCACTAACGAAACGAAAAATTGTTATGCAGCAGTTTGGAGTAATATAGGCTCTCTTGCGCGGGTATAAAATTTCCAATGGATAATATAAAGCAAATACTTTTAATGAATATTTATAGGTAATGGAAACTTGTACTTTAATTATCTACTTATTGACGTGGTAAATACGGTATTATAGTAGTCATGCCTGCAAATATTTGTTACTCGTTTATAACCATTTTTATTTTAAAATATTTTTTAGAATTTAATTTTGTATTGGATTTTTATTCAGAAATATGGAATTATAATTGATTTTGTTTAAACTTATAGTGTGGGGAAATTTATTGTATTTGTTTTAATATTTTATAAAAAAATGTATGTATTATATATTAAGTTTCAATTTTTTTATTTAAAATTATGTTTTAAAGAATAATTTGTAAATGCTTTTATTTAAAAAAAATTACAAATAGATATCTATGAATACTAGTATAGAATAATCTGTTGATAGATAATGGGTAGATTAGCTATTATTTGCATAATAAATATTTTAGAATCTATTTAGAGTTATCTTCATGCACAGTAAGACTTGGATTGTTTTGACATACTATGATATGATAAAAATCACTGCACATGAATTTTGCAAACTTTTCAATTAAAAAAAAAAATTATACAAGAAATTCTGATCACATTAAATAAACTACTTACCCGGCTATGGCGTTTTTTCAAAACTTATCCATCTAGGAAAATTTAAATATAGACGACCTTCCTAAAGGAAAATCAGGTATATATATAAAAAAAATACTTGACCATTTCCCCATAAAAGAGAATTCGAATTTTAGATTTTTAAAGAATTTTCATCATTTTTAAATGACTTATTGTACACCTTAATTCAGTTAGAGTATTAAAAGAAATAATTTAATAAGCAGATGCTATTTTTGATTGATTTTATTTTTCATTTTCCTAAGATACATACTTAAATATAACCTAATCCAAATGCATTTCTCAACCAGACACTAGATACAGCTAGACTCCCGTGTATATGAAAATGGCCACGAGAAATTTACTCATGAAAAAAAATAATGGAACTAGCTATTACAATATGCTTTATGCTTCCTTCCCATCATAATAGATAGTTGCATTATTTTCATTAACATTTATGACAAAAGGGGGAAGGAACCCAGTTTGTCTGCTTAATTCTTAAAAGGTTTCATGAACTTTTTAAGGCTGTCAAAGCTTCCTTTGTTGCCGATGAGATAACAGCGTCTGAAGCATTTGGAAGATAATAATACTTCCCTGCAGTATGAAGTTATTTTATGAATATATTGCACAAACTAACAGTTCGATTCAGTAAAATTGTAGTACACAAACCTTGGGCAACTCTAGCAATCTCCTTGGCGAAACCCGTTGACACAAACTTATTCTCAGTGTCGATGACAAGCAGAGACATTCCTGCCTTATATATCTTCCCAGCGACCTCAAGAATTTCATCCTTTATTAAAACAAACTTAACGGTTAGTTCAGACTTGGACAAGTACAAGGAACTGAACCTGTGATGTATATATATGTATGTATGTAAGTAAATCTTGCCAATGCACACATAACAGGATTCAAAAGATCATGGGAGTAAAAGCTTAGTGAAATAACAAATAATGTTTTGCCTTAAAATAAAGGAGATAAAGAAATCTCACATTAAGATTAATAAGCCTCCGCATTGCAAAAATGGTGAAAATATATAATGAAAGCTCAGAGAACGATGTAAACTAAATATAGTATTATTGGAAAGAGCATTACTTGAACTACATATAATTGGCTTCTTCACTGCAATGGATAACATGTTCTAAATTTTTGGTGTCAGGAAATGGCTTCCATGTGCCATTGGGATTTGTCATGATGGTACCCACATGCCTGACTGATCCTTAATGGGGATGCATGTTCATTCTATCGACCCCTCCCCCTGCTACCCATTTTCCTTGAGCCCAACTGCTTAACCCTCATGGATCCAACTCCTCACCAACCCCACCAATGGGGAGTCCAGAAAACTTTCTCAGTGGGACCAAAAAATAATTTATAATAATTTCACAAAAGTAAAAATCACAAGGTGTTACAAAGTGCATATCTCATGAAAAAGAAATATAAAATAATTTAGTTTGCATATCATATTATGTTTGAGCTTTACCAAAATTGCAATATGGGGGCAAAATATAAATTTTAACGGGGATTTTTTTTTTTTTTCATATAAAAAAACGTTGTGGTAAGAATAAGAAGCATAATGTGCATCCGCCCATGCCACCACACACAAAAATGACAAAACAGAATATGACAGTTTAGGTTTGTGTCACTTGAAAGTAATTACGAGTCCAATTACAAAGCTTAATCATACCTTCAATTCTTGAGCTGAAGGTTTTGGAGCCTCAGCAGCAGCTGCTGCTTCAGGGTCAGTTGACCTTTTCAACGATATATTGGCTCTTCCATCAGTGATTGCAACAATCATTACACGTCCAACGTCGCCACTTTTCTCCGCATTTAATCCAACCCTAACAGCCTAAATATTTTCATAAATACGAATTAATAAACTAAAAAAAAACTTAATTAAATCCAATTAAAATGTTATAGAAGAAAGTCCTGACACAAGCAAGATGAAACTAGCATCAAGAGGAATTTTATATGAAATTATAAAAAGAATTCTAAATCAGAAAATACTGCACCACCAACGATCAAAACTGACATTATCCATCTCTCTTCTTCTTAGAGTCTATGGACATTGTCATTTTCATATAACTGGAAACCCCTTTTAGCTTAAAAATGTCAATAGTTGGAAATCATTTAAACCATTGAGAACAGTTTGAGTAATTTAAATAGAAGTACAGGGTTCTATAATTTTGACAGTGGTAAAACTTCTGTTCGTTCAAAACTTTGAATAAAATAAAATTGACATGAAAAAAATCTGCATACTGTTGTTAGACCATGGGCAAGTGGGGACCCTCCACCGCATGGAAGCCTCTCAAGACGTTTCCTTGCCATTGCAATTGATCTAGAAGGTGGCAGGAGAACTTCAGCTGCATCTCCACGGAATGGAATTATAGACACCTATTTAACAAGAGCAGTAATTATTTTAAAAAAGATTATTTAGACAGCATCATAGAATGAGCCGTGCTTTCTGTTTACTCCAGCATATCATCAATTAAACTTTTGTATGTTTGGATTTAGCAGCATGCGATAAATGACCTGAGAAAATCAAATTTATTGTTTCATTCTAACAGTGATTCTGGTTCAAGGATTTGCAACGGAACCAATATGCAAATCATGGTGTTATTTGTAAACAGAGCCACGCACAGGTTAACACTGAACAAGTACAAACGCACGCACTAGTTCTTTCATTGAGTATGCCTTCTCTCTCCAACTACTAGTTCTGTCTTCAATATGAGAATTCATTCGTTAAAAACTACATGGTGGATTGGCATATGTAATTTCTGAAAATAATTTTGATTCCTTTTCAATTATAAATAAATTCATAGATGTTAAAACTTTACATGACCTAAGCACCTGATCCCTGCTTGTATAACTCTCAGCCAAAAGCTTCAGTGCTGCACCTTTTGCATTCTGCATTCTGTTCAATGCCATGCTTCCACTTGCATCAACCACAAATATTACCTGCGGCGATTATTAAGATGCTTTAAAAGAAAATGCATAAAAGCTTACCACAAACAAGTTCAATAATTCTTTAATAACCGCTTTCATAGCAAATATCACATCAGACTACCTTAGTGATTTAAATTAGATTCCATACTAGCCTAGTCAGACAAGCTTTTGTTATGAAATCAATTCCTCTGGTTGAATACAGATAAAAAATATTGACGTTTAAATCCTACAAAAAAGAAAATCAGAATGACTTAGTTACTAATCATATTGACAGTAAGAACTTTAATTAGCATGATTTTAGTTCCTGATGAAGGACTAAAACCGCACCTTTTTTAAGTAACTGTAAGGACTAGAAATGAATTAAATTCTTATAGCACAAAAACCAACATTTTGAAGAAACCAAAACCATTTTTATCCTTCTTTATATTTAGATTTCAAATTAATTATTGTGAATAGAAATCCTGAATGAGAAGACATGTACCAATGCTCCTGCTTTCCGTGCCATTCTCTTTGCCCTCATGTCAGTTTTCTCCACAAATACTTTTCTACTGTTTCCAGAGTCTTTTGCCCTTCGCAATTTTTGATAAGGTGCAGCAGCTCTGAGGGTTGCATCAACAGCTAACCTCTTTACAGGCCCCTGCAAACAGTGAGAGCATTTGTTGAGGGAAAAAGCATATCCAATACTGATGGCAATTAAAGTTTACTAGTCAATGAGCATCACGATAGTTAAATTTGAAAGCCATGACAAAAATGCAAATGCATACACAGATAAAAACATTCAAGTAGATAAATGAACAGTGTTTATCAAAATTCCATTGAAAAACTTTCAACAGTAAACAAGTATATTTGATGCTATGTATTTTGATTCTAGGACAAACAAATGGAGTTAGAAGTACCAACCTTTGGAAGCATTGGTTTGATGTATCGACCTCTATCCTCTGAAAATATAACATTTTTGGCCCTGCCAGCCCTCCCTCGGCGCCTCTGTGCTTGTTGGGCAAAGAAAAGGAGTTTTTCATCTACCAAGCCCCCTTCCGCATCAAAGATAAACTCTTCAGGTAATTGTTCTTGCTGCTGTTCATTCTCTTCATCCTTGTCATCCTGAATTTTACAAGTACACGAAGGTGGACGTTAAAACTTAATAACATCAAGAACATTGCTCTTGAATTTAGGTTGCACCTAACTGAACCCCACTTGCTAGCTCATAAGGTGCGAATTGTCAATTCAATAATAATATTTACTCCAGCTTGGTATATAGTGGATGTTAGATCTCAAGGCTCTCCTCACACTCAGAATGGACATCTGGATCATAGAGACAGTGGGACTTAATTTTTTTACATTGCACTGAGAAAGTTGTGGCTAGGATTGGTAAAGGAAAACTGTGCTAAGTACATTTTCTGGACATTTGATAGTAACCCAATATCAAATCTATGATAGGTTATGACACCATCTTGATTCAGGTTGAGCTTAATTTAACCCCAAAAGTTTAGTCATTAAGGGGAGATTTCCCAAGCCTTTATGGCCTCTATTTGGGCCACAAGACAACTTCAATCGATATAGGATCTATAATTTTTTGTTTATAAAATCTTATGCAAATAAGTCCATATACAAACATTCATTTTAAAATAAAGGAAATCATAAGGTCACAACATGACTAGAATAATATTCTCCAGTAAATGGTCCAAAATCTATTACTTTCAAAAAGGATTTGTCTTTAAAAGAGTTAATTAACTTGAACGATGGTTTAACTCAACCTCTTGATCTTCTTCCTCTTCATTTTGTTCTTCGCCAGATTCTTGATTTTGCGGAGGAGGCGGAGGAGGAGGAGGCTGATTTTGTTGATCTGGTGGGCTCTCAGTAACAATTGACCGGGGCAGAATGACCAATTCTACCTGTATCAGAAAATGTATGATAAACAATTTACTGTATAGGTTCTTTATTATTTTAAAAAAAGTAAAATAACAATTTCTACCGATTATTTTACAAGATGTACCTACCTAAGAATAACTCATAACTGGTATAAATGTATACATAAAGAATGAAGATGATCAAGTCAGGGTATAACAATCAGTTTTCATAAAACTTCTCTCTCACACACAAAGCATTAAAGCTAAATTATAAAGCTAGGATAAAAATACTAACCCCCAACATCTCCTTCCAAAATAATGAAAAAATACTGAAATTATGCCACAGAATATTGAATAACTTTCCTTAGTCCTTTTCATGAGGATTTGCAGATCAAATTGTTAGATTACTTTGAAATCACACAATCTGGGGAACAACCAATCTGTTTTCAGTCAACATTATTGTCTAGTTTCACTCTATTTATACCATTACACACACTTAAATCAATACTCAAATCCCACTTTCCCCTGTTTTCAATACAGAAAAAATGAATTATGACGACTACCAAGAAGGATGCTACCAGGTGCCAAAGACCTATTAGCAATATCAGCCAAAGATGGTCTGATTCATGTAGTTGATAATTTTAGAGTAGCATTTAATTCTTTCAAAACTTCTCCATCATGGTTCCAATTCATAGAAACACAAAATTAAACTTGACAACATAAAGACCATGGTAAGAAAATAAACATGAACGAATCCTTTTGGAAAGTGTGAATCAAGGAAATTCTTTTGTAAACGTTTCTTATCATAGGGGCATGTATGTCCTCAACAATTAGCAGGAAATATCTAGCGACAAATCATATTTTATTGAAACAAATTAATACAGGAGTGAAATTTAATTTGTGTTCTATCAATGTAAGAAAAAAGTATGGTCAAGCAATAAGAAATCATGGTAAATATGACTTCGAAAGCAGTTATGCTAAAGTCCAAAATTCTATTCATGACAATTTGTGATTTGATGACAGTCTCATCAACACTGTTAGTGCATGACATATTTTTCTTAAGTGAATAAGTGGCTGAATTTTATATTTTAAGTGCAAAGCAAGGCTAGATATTGACCCTAATTGATAAGGGGTATAGGTATCCTCACAAAAAAGGAAAGGTGGTGGAGAAAACTCCATAATTCAAATTTAAACTAACAACTTAATTGGTTATGTTCCTAGAGAAGGCTGAAAGAACTGTAAAGCCAACAGACCAAGGAGTAACTGATGTACAAAAATCTTGTATTCAATTTTCAACGGAAGCTTACAGCTTTTTTTAGGTCATCCACATAAACCTTTTCACGTCCCTCCAGAGCAGCTAAGCACTTCGCAACACGGGCAGCAAATAGCTCAGCTCTATGTCCCTGTTCTTCATCACAAGTATTCAAAATATCAATCAACATGACAACAATTTGCAAATTGGCTTTTCATCTCCAAACTACTGCAATGACTGAAACACTACACATAACAAATTAATTGTTCATTTCTTTTATCTTGAATAGACTATTTGTAGAATGATGGGACAGTGTCATGTCACAACGTTTCAAAAAAAGCTTAACTCTCGCCTGGTATCACCAATTCAAAATTTTGGAATTATACATTGACCTAGGTCTTTTATACAAAAGCCTAGTTCTTACGCTCTTGCTCTTACCTCTGGCAAGTATAATTTACATGCCCACCATTATCACAAATATACGACATCAAATATACTCATGAATTAACGCCAAAACAATAAATCAGTTTAAGGGAAGGGGGGACTTTATTATGGGATAATAAAGACGTGTTATTTAATAACCTCAATTCAGTAATCAGTATTCAGTATAGTGAAGGGTAACAGAAAAAACACACAAAATTTAAAATCCTTAATTGACCCCAGGCATACAAAAAATTTCTTATGCTCCCATAATTTAAACTGTATGAATCAATATAAAAACAACTAGTAAAACCTTCAAAATTAGTATATGAGATGATTGTTAACAAAATATATGGTGCAAGCTATAATAGGGAGCATATCAAGAGAGAACTTTTATTATGAGTGAGTAGAGCGAATCGTGGCTATTCAGTTAAATCATTAAAGATTAAAAGATAAAGCCATGTGACTTTTTAAGAGCTAAGGGGCGATCATTAACTTTTAGTCCTAACCAGTCATATATGGTTGTATTGTACAGTCCAGATTAACTATATCATTCTCTCATAACGTTTGTCGCATTCACTTTGATGGTTTGTAACTTCAGAATATCTCTCACGTACACCAAATGTACCATACAAAAGGTTTTGCGTAAGTATAGAAAGAATTGCAGAGAATTTACCTGGCAACCACCTCGTAAAGCTTCAATGACCAGGTATTTTAATTGTTCACTGCTAATAGTAACATCTTTTAGATACTCTCTGGCCAATATGATCTGCACTAGGAAAATATTAAGCAGTTAATTAAACAAAGAATATATAAATTATAACAGCAAAGGGAGTGGAGACTAGACCAACATACAACAATGTTCATTGACGTACAATATCTCATGTGAGACTCAATGTATAACCACAGATTTATTATTCATTCCCACATGAGGCCAAGATTTACTCACTTTGCTACCTCTTACTTAACATTAGAGTGTCTTTTGGAGCATAGGAGCCCTTTTAGAATGTTTACTAGTGACGAATGGAAGAATTCTCATTTTGCAAATACAAGGGATGGAAGTTCAATTGAAGATGTGGTTTTATACAAAGAATGTTTGACGGGTGCTTTTCTTATAGCAAGTATCTAGAATGGTAGATTCTTATGCGAAACCAGCCATTGGTTTCATCTACAAGGGAATGGATCCGGTTAAGGAGAAGATACAAAAAGACTTTAATGATGACAAAAAGAGGAAATAATCTTCAAATTGAAATTTCATCTTTGGATTACACCTTTTAGAATGAACTGAAACTGGACACTAACTCAAATTATTTTTCTTTGTCTTGGACTAGCTATTTTATAGTTTGGTACTTTGTTTAGGCTACTTAGACTTAAGTAATTAGGTATTTCAATTGTTTTGTTTGCACTCAGGAGTTATGACGTGGTTGACATGCTTTCTTTCTTATGGTTTTTGATGAACTTAAGTTTGATCAAGTATTTTAAAGTGTGACATTGTAACCAATTTTTTTTAATTATTACTTGTATGAGTATATATCTCATAATTATGTAGGAGTACTAGGAACAATTTGTATTACGATCTCACAATTTATGATTTTGAGTCCTTGACCATCCCAACCATAATCGTGATTTTGACTTTGTTGCCCAAAGGTAGTAGCTGTCTATCATGAGCCCCATTCATTTTATGCAAATCATGTAATGAACCTATTTGCCTTGTTTACAATCTTATACGATAAGTTCCTTCTATACATAATACAGTAGCTTGTATAACAAAAAAACTTGACAGAAATTTGCTTCGTAAGTCAGTACATTACAACCCATGCACATGGACATATGTGGATGACACAACATAAAAATTGGAAAGGCTCTAGTATTGTAATAGAAATAGATCAGACCTAACTCAATTTCTAGTTCAAAAGAAAAGAGAATTACACAAGCCTTATAAGAAGTATTGACCATATTACCCAACTAGGATAAGAAGATCCTGAAGTTTGCAGGAGTGAACATTCAGAGCGTGAAAATTGTAAGATTAGATATCTACAAGTGGGCAAACATCAAGACTTGATAAGCTAGCAAAATGGAGGAGAATTGCCCATCAAGCCTTATAAGGAGTATTACCGCAACATTAATAGCCTATATGAGAGATCTTAACAAATACTTTCTTTGCTGTTTATTTTTAAGTTAGCAGACCAAAATTAAAAAGCTATATATTAGTATGAATAAGAGTGATTACAGGGGAAGAGAAATTGGGAGGGTCAGTTTCTGCTAGGAGAAAACTAGGCCCAGTTCAAGTCCTCGACAACTTAAATTACAGTAAGTTAGTTAGTTAGTTAGTTAGTTAGAAATACTAGGAGTGGGAGAAATGACAAGGAACAAATAGTTGGATGGAAATAATAGAAATGGGTTTGGATTTGGAGTAGATGTTGGCAGGAGAGAAAGAACTCAGATTTCCTCGGGTTGTGAGAGATGCCTATTTGTAACTTATGTGTTTCCATTTCTCTCTTAATGCTTTAATCAACTTGATTCTGATTCAAGGAGATAAATATTCAGACAAATTTCTAATCTTCTCTATTTGTTCTTCCCCTTTCTGATCAAGTTTTTATTATTTCCCTGTTAAACATACTTGAGTTTTTGCATTGTCGGTTTCCTCTTCAACCATCTCAAATACTTGGCTACTGTTCTCCTGAAACTCTGTAGCAATTCCAACAGCTGCAACACGGTTTTCAAAACTCATTGGAAGATCTGCACTGCAGAAGGGTGCATAGTTAGAAATAAGAGAGGTGATCAAAATTTTGACAATTCATTCCATTGAATATGTATTTGGGTCAGGGTTTTATTGCCCATGTAGTCTTTTCTAGTCATGATAATTTAAAAACCTTTTCAATGGGTCTTCTTTACGGTGTCAGATGCCAGAAATAGAGAGAAACAAAAAAAAAAGAAAAAAAGAAAGAAAGATCAAGGAGCAAGGAAGGGGCAGGAAATAGAGGCAGAAAACATGTAAAAGAATTTCATCATTTGAGGATGGCTTCAGTATGTACAGATGGTAACAGATGATGGTTTCGTGATATTTTCAATCAAACTCTAAAAGTTGTTTATTTGGTGTTTAACTAGGTGAAAATTTTCCTATTTTAAATGCTTTATCCAATTCTCCCTATCTCCACAGCCAACATCCTTTGAGAACCAGCGTAAACCTCAAAAAGTTTATTACAGCAGTACCTTAAATTAACTGCAATGCGATCCAGCAGATGTTCACGAACAGCACCCTCATCTGGGTTATAGGTGGCAATGAGAAGGGGCCTGCAAGGGTGCTTGAAGCTGATCCCCTCTCTTTCAACAGTATTTATTCCTTCAGTCAAAACATTGAGGAGCAAATTACTGATACCCTCATCCAAAAGATTAATTTCATCAACATATAAAACGCCTCTATGAGCTTCTGCAAGTAAGCCTGGCTGGAAAACAGTTGTGCCTGTTTTCACAGACTCCTCAACATCAACCGATCCAATCAGTCGGTCCTCCGTTACTCCAAGAGGAATCTGATGTACAAATGAACACGTGATTTTTTTTCAATAGAAAAGGAATTTCTGCGTAAAAAGAAAATGAACCTTGGGTAGCTGAACAAAATAAAATATGCGCAAAGCAAACTTGCTGAACAGTACCTGAACAAAGGGAGACTTGACAATACGAGTTTTAATATTTCCAGCAGAATCATATTCCAGGCGCTCGGCAAGACCGTCTTCCCACCTACAAAAATTAAGCCTCCTGATTTAAATTTAAAATAGTGGAAGAAAGGAAAGAGAGGAATCCAAGATATATTAAGTCAAAAACTCAAGGATAAAAGAAAAAAAGGGATTGCCTCATCCTGATCAGAAAGATGTTATGTCAATCAGGATTACCTAGGATCGATTTAATAACTCTTCACCACAAAAGAGTGCAAAGCAACGTTTCCTGTGAATTTACTATAGCTAGTTCTATCAATAGGGTTAATTGGCATATCTCAAAGATGACAAGTGAAAATTTAGCAAGTCGACATACAATAAGAACCATAACAGCAATACAACATTATCAATTACGAATGACCAAATCATGCTCCACTGAAACAGTACAAACAAAATCACGCCATAAGATTAGAATGCTGATGCGTTCCTCCTTTAAGATCATATCTACTTGTATGACATAAAAAACAATGTCACATTTTTCATATTGGTTTTGTCTTTGTGCGTTAGAATAGTCAAATCTTTTATCTTCTCAAAACTTGTAAACTTTTTCTTATAAATGGAAGAAACAAGTGACCTTACTCTTCTGGGCACGATGGATCTGCATTGGCTATTGAGCCTACTACTACTTCAATAGGAGGCAGTACTGCATGCAATCCACGTGCCATTACAGTTTTGGCAGTTCCTCGCTTTCCAGATATGGCAATTCCTCCAATCCCAGGGTCAGTTGCCCCAAGTAAAAGAGCAGTTTTTATAGCATCCTGAAGAGCAAGTGGAACTTGTAAGATTCATCCTTCAATAGAAGAGCAAATTTGATTTGCATTTGCATATTTAGCAATGAATTGTTAAATTGAGTAGTAAAATACTCTAAGGATAAAGACGGCACAATTTAGAGCTACCTATCTGACAATTTTCTCTCCGCTTCGATCATTTCTTGAAATAAAAAACAAAATTCCATGAACTATCTAGCCAAACTACCTGTAATCCTTTTTGAATAATCCATCGTACGTACGCTACATTTTCCTATCTACGTAAAACATCAGAGTATACCTTTTCACCTTCCACGAACTAACAATAAGTTTAATCCTCGTATGCTTTCGTAACAAAATAACATTCAGAAGGAAAATATATAAATCGCACTATACTTAGAAGGCAATGCCGCATTGAATAAGATAAGAAAACACTTAAGTAAACACACGAGAGCAAACAAAGAAATGAAATATCTAACTACAATTTCCAACGAGAAATGAACATCGAAAGCAAAATATATGAACGAAAGAAGCAGAGATCATAAATTACTTGGCCTACAACAGCAGCGAGGGGGAAATATTGCCTTCCGTAATTTTGAAGTGGCTTCTCAGAAGTAACCAGAGCTCCATTTTCAGATTCAGCACGAACATGTGGCAAACGTTTTCGAATGCGTTTCGTTGGAAACGTGTTGCAGAGAGAGAGAGAGGTTTTGGATCTGAATGCAGCAAAAAGAGAGTGAGATTGAAGGTTCGGAAGATTAGCGGTGGTTGAAGCTGTGTATGCCAAAGCGAAACCCATTTCAGAGACTCTCCCTCATCACATCTCTTCCAACGTTCTTATTCAATCTTATCCCTTCCTCTTCTTCTGTTATTTTAATTTAATAGAAAATAAATAATCATGTTAAAAAAGGACAACAAAATAATTATAATATCAATTATAAAAATAAAATAGGAAGCAAATATTATGAAAATTAATATTTTTTGTCCGTGGTTACCATTGTATAACAAAGACTCTTCGATCTTTCGCCATCACAGTATACTTACTATAAATAATCTCTTGTAAATAAAAAAATTGAAAAACTAATTCACGGAAATTAGTTAGAAAGGTTGCCATAGTTATTACATACAACAAAAAATTACATAAATTTTATTTTATTAATATTTGTAAATATTATTGTTGTTTATTATTGATCATACGGATTGGTGGGTTAATCCGGCTCACCACGGATTTAATCTAAATGAGTTGAGTTCTTGGTGAATTGGATAAAAAATTAATTCATACTGACATTTATAAACAAATTTCAACCTGATCTTATCCAAATCTGTAGTGGATTGAATTGGTTTACGAATTTTGACCCAGTTTGACAATGTTAGATGTTGTTATAAGTGAAAGTTTGGTTGATGGAGAATGGTATTTTTGCATGAACCACATTTCTAATTAGTGAGTCACAGGCCACACTTCCTTGCTAAATGGGACTCCTATATCTTTGGAGATAACAATTAAAAATTGTTTAGCACGTGAATATCAAATGAATGGCTTATAAAAAAGTTTATATTTGTGTATCAATTAATTTATATTTCACTAATCAATTGTGATGATTGAATTTCCGAAGTTGTATTTAGCTTAAGATTTTAGCTTGTAGACAACTGAGTTTTCATATCTTCACTTTCTTAAAATAGATGTTTGTTAATTTCTATAAATGTTTTCAAATATTGACGAGGTTAAAGCATAAACTTGATGTATGACCATAATAAATAAAACAGAGTAAGATATTGGATAAATTACTTATAGACTTTCAATGTTTGTTTTCAACCTACAAGTTTAAAAGGTGAAAAAGAAGGCATTTAATATATAACACAAATGAGTATGGAGAGATAAAATCATCTTTATAACTTGATAGCTATCTAAAAAGGCAATAAATATATATATATATATATATATATATATTAAAATCAAATTTACTGTAATCGTACTCACTATGAGGAAAGAATTTTGACCAAGTATTATGTGTGCAATGCTAGTTAGATACTATTGATAAAAAAAATACACCATGATAAAAAAAATCTTTATCTAAATATTTTATGAATAATATCTAGGAGACACAATTTAAAGTGCTATAATGATTATGTCTCCACCTAAACTCAATCAATTTATTATAAATATAAATATGTTGTAAAAACATATGTTGTGGGGAGCCTTCTTTCTCTAACACTAATGACAAATCATAATCTTCATTGATTGGTATTTTGGTTTGGTTTCATAATCAACCATGTTGATGTTTTCAATGTGTAGACTTGTTTTTTGAGATAACTATTTTGTTTCTTCTATGACTTTTGCAACCATGTTGTCTCTAAGTTCATGATCCTTACATTGAAATTGTCTCCAATAAACTTCCATTTTCAATCTATTTATTTCGTCACCAAAGATTCAGAGTTAACCAATTAGTTTATTTAACATGTTTTATTACATGCAATTCCTATTCATTGAAGTGTGAGTAATGAAATCCAATGAATCATGCAAATCTAGGAGCAATGATGGAATATTATATACTCATGGTGGGAAAGAAAGTTAAAATAAATGTATTTCTAAATCTTGAAAAAAAAAAACTAAAGAAAAGAAAATTTAAAATGGATGGAAATATGCATTTTTTAGCATGATTGAAACATGATGTCGTTGATGTGCGATTGAAACCTTACTCTTTTTTTTTTCGTGTGTTTTAATGAAATTTATGGAATTTAAGAAACTAACTTGAAACTTGAGATGTTCAAAAACCTAAAAAATATGAAATCAAGAATAATAATATTTTAACCACTACCGTAATCATATGAAAAATAAGACATCAAATTGTAAAAGTTATTATCAAAATTTGATCGTTAAATATTATTTTTCAAGAATTATATAGGTTATGTTTGGTGATGTTTTATGCTCTTGTTTAAAAAGTTGAATGATTAAAAGGATGTCTATTTATTTAGTGTTGGTGATGGTAAAATAACAAATAAAGACAATTCAATTTTAAACAGTTCAAAATTATAAAGAACATCGATATTTTGATTATTTGATATTGTCTCTCACTATTATTTACTTTTTTTTCCTTTTAAAAATATAAAAGTTAATTTTTTCTAAAATTATTTTACACTTACAAAATTGTCAAATGATGTTGAACAACTTTTTCCCAATTATACAAGTAAATTAAATATGTTAAAAAATTCACAGGTTACTATTTTTTTTTCTTGTTTAAAATAAACCGTAAATTCCTAATTTATTTAAGACTTTTTAAATATCAACATAAAAATAATCCAATTCGAGTTAAAACTGATATATTTAAGAGTTTTTAAATACCAACATAAAAGTAGTCCAAGTTTGAGTTAAAACTGACATACAAGTTCATTAACTTAATTATAATTTCCTAAATCATGATCTTTTATTTTGAAACCCCAGCAAGTAGTTCATAAAGTTATTTAACCTTTCTTAGTTAAGCTATTAAGAGAATTTCTAAGAAGATGCTATCAGATGATTTAAAATATTTTTCAGAATAAACCTCCCAATGCCTCAAAAAATGACAAACACGAGGGCCATGTTTCTGTTTTTTCCCTATCTCGTTCTTTTTTTCTGTTCCAGTGAACCGTTACAATCTGATAAGATTATGCAGAAATTGTCGAAAGAGACGCGTGTGTCTGGGGCTATGGGATTTGCTAAATGGGGGAATGAGAATCGACCAAAGTCTGAATTTTGAGAAAACCAACTTATGCTAAACATGCAAATTGAGAAGGGAAAAAAATTTCAACACAAAATTTGAGCTAAAAAGAAACTTATATTAGGTCTTACACAACAGAGAGGTTACAGTATAGGGATTAGTGAAGAACAAAATGAACACAGAACTAAACAATGGAATGGTGGACACAACTAGAGATAATTGTTTCACTCTCTCTCTCTCACACTTTTCCATTTCCCTCTTCTGAGAGTTTAGTATCTCTGAATTGATCTTCATCACTAGACGAAACCATATATATTGGTAAAACTCTTTCATACAATTAGAAACAAAGAAAAGAAAAACTTATTCATCACTACATCACTATTCTTGTTCTTCTTTATGATGCTTCAAGAATCTTCTTACCTCACCTTCTTGATCTCCATGCTGTCACAGAAAACAAGGTACGGTCCTGCCAGTAAATGATCACACAGCCATTTTCCTCTCTCATTCTGTACCCATTACAACCATAGTTCTCCATGAACCTCATTGCCAGAGTCAAACCTTGACGGCTTAAAGGCACGCTTGCAAAACCAGATGAATCAAGCCTCTGGATCCACTTATCCATCTTTTCATGCCTTTCCCTTCTTTCAGCTCCCTCACAAGCTACGATGTTCTTGATTTCCTCACCCAGAAGCATCTTCTCGATCTTCATTCTGTCCAAGGATGCCCTGGACACAGTGCATTCCAAACAATCAAACAATGCAGCATATGAATTCAGAGATTCTAGCAGCCTCTCCATCAGGTTTGAACTGTTGTGGTTGAAGTCTTGCTCCGTCACAACCATGATCTTTGGTGATAACCCCCACAAGGCATTCAGAAAGCTCTCAGATTTCATCGATGCAGATGAAGAACCGGGCGAGGATGAGGCCGAGGCCGAGGCTGAGGCTGAATCTGGACTTGGGCTATAGCCGTGAACCATATCCTTTTCAACCAAATGTGTGTTTTGGTTCATCTGCAGGATTCTCTGCAGTTGAATTGCATTTGCATTTGCATTTGAATTGTTCGACCAAAAAAGAGGAGATCTTCTCCTCGAGGCATCATCATCCAAGGCCAAGAGGGAATGCAACTGCAGAATGCAACTAATTGCCAGTGCCTCCCCAGTTTTCACACGAAGTTTGTCAAAATCAAGATTTTCTATCTTGCTGACAACAGGGTTGAACTGGAATGGAATATCCAATTTTTCTGCTTCTTGAGTGAGTTTATGAGCCATCTGATCCAGAATCTCTTTCTGGTGATGCACACCGGTGATTCTCAAATGAGGAGGGCCTCCAGGGCGTGCACTCAGAACACGGAGGAGCGCAATCCACTGGTCTGGTCCATTAGCATTGAGATCAATCACATGCACCATTTTCTCCCCCAGCATGGCCTCAACAATGGCCTGATTTGTCAGAATATAGGACATCTTCAGGAACGGGAAAAGGTCGAAAAAGAGCTTATGAACAAGAATTTCATCAGACACCATGGCTATTCTGGTGGAATTGAGTGCCCTGTGGAGGCCAGGCCATGATTTCAGTATCCGATCAGCGAGTGCTTGGGTGAAATATGCAGCAACACGCTGAATAGTATCCCCATCAGGGGAAGCAAGCTGGGAAATCTGGTCAAGCAACATGTTTGCGTTCTCGAGACTACCATTAGCCACATGATTGGCACAACTGATCAACAAATGGATCAAACACAAACCCCTTTCCTCAGATTTCAGTTCTCTAAGCCAGGGATAGGGGGATCCTATGCCAGGTGAAAGAGACATCATGGAAAAGAACTGAAGGGGCGAAGAAGTTACAGAAGATGAACCTTCTTCTTGGAACACGGATTCCATGAACCCAACCACAACAATCTTATATAGCCCAGGAAGAGATGGTAGAATGGTAATAATTATCAAGAGGCACACAGGTTTGATGAAACCAAACCTCCCCAAGGTATGAACAAAAACCTGAGTTATAGAACTAACAATGCAAGCGAAAAAATCACGATGTCATGAATGCATTAAAGGGACTTTTCCGACGAATTTCAGGAAATATTTACGGAGCAAAGTAAGGAAGCGGTGATGAGAAACGAAACCGATAGAAAAATCCTACAAAAACCGCATTTTGAGAATTGATGAAGGAAAACCGAAACCGCTGATGGGTTTTGCAATTGAAGAAGAGAGGAAAAGAAGCCCCTTGAAAATGGCGAAGCTTGGTGGTGTGAACATTCCGAATGAGTTTGTTTGAGAGTGAAATTGAAAGTTTGGAGCGATGCAGCAGAAGAAGCAGATTGAAGGAGTGGTTCATGGGAAGAAGAAGAGAAGAGAATGCGTGAAGGGGTTCTCTTGTCTTTATTGTTTTGTTGTCGTTGAGTGGTTAGTGGATGGAGTGAGGAATTGGTGAGAGTCTTGGTTCGGTTGTTTCTGTCTTTATGTTCCGAAAACTGTCGTTTGTGTGTGTGGAAACTCTAGAAGGTGTGTGTTTGTTTGATCACTCAAGTAAACAAACGCAAGAACAGAGTTCAAAGGTTAAGGTTTGTGTGTTGTGTTTAGAGTGGTGTGTTTGTCTTGACGTTGGGTGGATGGGGAATCGAGGGTTTAAAATATTCCCTAAGGTTGCAAGAATCCAAACATGCCTTAGCAAAGACAAACATTGGGCTCAGATTTGTCTCCTAGTGGGGTGAGTGAGAAGGGCAAGAAAAGTGTTAAAATGGTTCCAAGAAATGGGTTTTGTTTTATTTTGCCATGGAATTACAATGGCTAATATCTTATTCTATCGAAGACAAACAGACAAGGATGTTAAGGAAGACTCCAAAAGTAGATTGTTCATTTATCTCTATTTGTGGATTCTTAGGTGGCACTTCCAAACCCTTTTTTTTTTTCTTGCAAATTACCAAACGCCACCTTACTTTCTCCTTAGGTGCCGTCTAATCAAATCACTACTGCATAATAACTCTATTCTTTTCTAGTTACAAAACTTTTTTTTTTCTTTATGCAAGTAATGTTTATTGTAAGGAACTTCTTTAATATTTTGCTGGTGTGGGGGAATTTTTCCAAAGATAATTTTATTATTGTTTATTTGAAAATAAACGAGTTAAATATATTTTTACTTTCTAATTTTTAATTTTTAAGTAAAATTATAATTTATTTTTATTTTAAATTTTGATATAATTTGATTCTTAAACTTTAAAATGAATGAATATAAATTTTTTTAAGTTAATTGTGTTAAATTAGTTAAATGTGACAAGTATCGTTTCAGAACGATATATGAGTTGTTTAGATTATTTGAACGGTTTAGACCATTTGAGTTGTTTAATAGATAAAGAAAATGACATTGTTAGATTAATATTTTTTAAAGTTTGAGGACCAATTATTTGTTATACAACATGAGAATTTTATTTGAGATAAAAGAATTTGATACTCTTTTAGAAGTGCTTATAAAATATTCATGTAAAATTTTGATCTGTTGATAAAAATAATATATCTTGAAAAATTTTATATCATTTATCATAAATAATGGTGTGATTAATAATAATTATATAATAGACTTAAAATCCATGTATGATGTTTAAACATTTCAATAAATGTCTTATAATAATTTGTTTTAATTTGTATTATTGTAGTATAATGTTTTGAGGTTTAATTTAAATTATTGTTTTAGAAAATGTCACTGTATTTAGAGTCAAAGGACGTAAAAGAGTGATTTATTGTAATTTTTTTTTATATAATGTTATTATGTAGTTATCATTAAAAACATGTTATAGTTTTAGAGTTTTTAAATTATATTCTTGTGTTGATTATTTTTATTTTATTTTTATATTAATAAAATAATTCATCAGGTTATACGTTGATATTTTTCGTGACTTTTTTTCATCAAATCTTATAAAATGACAACCAAGTGCAGAGGAATGATAAATAGATGGTGTTGATTTGGAACATGTAGGCACCTCGAAGAATTACACTGTTCCTATGATAAGTTATTTCAAAAGTACCAATATAAATAACTTATTACAATAAATTATAAATGGTTAAAAAAAAACGAATTTAACATACATAAATAACATTTTTTCACTTACAAATTCTATCTATTTTATCCAGACTTATGTTTAAACATTCACAATGTGAAACTATTTCGGTATCATGGATTTTTATCATTTAATAAAAGTTAATGTGTAAGAGTAGTTATACATTTTTACTGTCCTAATTATTTTTTGTCTTGTTTTATAACCATGATTGTTTTAGAAAGGTATTTTAAACCTAAATTGTATTATGAAACGTGTTTTATTGGTTGGGTTAAAAAATTGCACATAATTTATGCATCGAATCCTGAATTGTAGCGTGAGTTAATTTGGTTTATTTTCATCTCTGATAAATAGTTGTGATTAATTGTTTCACTTACATTTTAAAGTGGGAGTAAAAAACTAACATACTTGAAATTCTTTTGGAAGCTTTTGTCTAGCAAAAAGTAGCTGTTAAAATAAGTCTAACAGTGTCAATTAAAAAAAGGAAAATGATAACCTTGTTGCTTATAATTAAGGATTAATTTTTATTTTTGTGTATATAAAAATTTCTGAAAATAATATTAGCTCATTAAACATATATCCTTTTCTGTAAAAATTACTCCGTACTTTGTTTTACCAAAAATACCATTAGTTAAAAAAAAGAAAAAAAGCTAAGTCTTCCTATTTAACAAATTAAAATAAGAAATAATGAATATTACCGTGCAATTACTCAAATTTTCTTTACTTATTTTAGATTAACTAACGTATTCGTGTTAAATTTTCGATAAATTAGCTGTTAGCGAGTTTGATTTTGACTGCATGAATACATCTGAAACGAGTCTAGTTTCTCTTATAATTTTTTTTATTATTTTTTACTAAATATTAAAAATACATTATTTTAATATTTTAAAGATATTTTTGATATATTTTAAAATTTTAAAATCAGTGATATCGATATATCATACAACAGAAAAATATAGTACATAAAAATCACTAGAAAATTCAAATTCATCCATGGCTAAAGTTTTCCATAAAAGTTATTTTAAAACAAATTGTTTCACGTACTAGAAAATTTAACGTTGATAATTATTTTCAACGGTTTTTCTATTCCCACGATGTCATTCTCAAGTTATCGTAAAACTTTCCGACAACTTTTTATGCGTGTTCTGACCAAAATTGGAAAAACTCAAATACTATTCAATCCCAAAAATATGGGTTCTTCTTCACTTGTGCATTAGAATTAGCAAATACCTTCACAAATTTCACAAATTTCATTCAAGCACAACTTTTTCAAGTTAATACATACCCTATCTGCTACGTAAAAACTTTTTCTTTTCTCAAAATGCTTTTCGGCATACTCCTCACAAAAATTATTTCTCAAATAACTTATTTCCTTACAAAACAGCTGAAATTATTTCAATTTCAGCTGTCCCAAATTCGATACATTATTCTGAATAAGAAAAATGTACACCATTTGTATGTCAATGTGAATCAGATCTCTTCTTCAATTTGCACCAGAGTCCGTTTTTGGTATGGATGGTTGCCCCAGTAACTAGTTCCACCGATTCAGGGGTCCCCTTCAGTTCCACGTCAAAATTCTGGAGCAGCATAGTCAACGCTACAGTGGACTCCATCAAAGCAAATTGGTCTCCGACACATTTTCGTGGTCCGCCACCAAAAGGCAAGAAGGCAAAATCCGATATAATCTGATCAGGTAAAAATTTGTTGTCACTGTTCAGGAATGAGACAACACAAAGGAAAATAAAAAGGAGCAGGAAGCAACCTCGTTCGGATACAAGGCTCCGGGACTTCGAGATGGATCAAAACCGGACCATCCTTCAATTTCTTCATTCTTGTTTTCCACTAGAAATCTCTCGGGTTCGAACTCATGAGGGCGATCCCAAAAGTATGGAGATCTGTGGAGATTATATACCTGGATTTACGAATATTTAAGCAGAAATAAAAATATCAAGATTTTAAATATATGAAGTGAAATTCTGCAAAAACAAAATAACCAGACTGAAGTGTTAGTGGTAAAATTATGAGTACTATTCATTTTTCTTTTTAGAACAAAAAGGCTAGTATGGATAGGTCATTGTAGGGGGAGAATAGGTTACTCCAATATTAAAAAACTATTAATGGCATGTCTTGGATCCCGAAGGCAATGCCCCCACCTACAGGATAGCCTATTTCCCCACGAAAAAGGTTACAAGCAAAAAACTGCCAGTGTGGGGAATTCCCACTCGGTGCACTTCTCTTGGTTGTTAAGAAACTGCAAATTAATTGTTCAATGAAGGGAACCTGTCATGAACGTTGGGAAATTCTAGTCCTTAAAATCCATGCGTTTGTTCATAAAAGAAACAAGGAGCCACGTATGTTTGTACTCACAGAAATGAAGAGATCGGTCCCGGCAGGAATTGCATAACCATCTTTGTCACCTTTGTACCCTCCTGGAAGCATCACAAAAGTTCATGGATATAAGCAAATGGAAACAAAAAATAAAAATTAACTAACAAAACTAACTAGACAAGAAAGAAACAGACACATTAGTCGAGTGTAGATCGTCGAAATATCAGTTACTGGAAACACAGATTCCTAGTAAGTAATCATTTACATTAGTTATTGAAGGTGATGCATAAGAAGTCTGTCTGACCTCCTTCATTGACCAAATATGTATATCTTTAAATCCAAATTAAGTTAATGCATACAGGTTAAAGACATTAATTAAAATGAATTGACACTAAAAAGGTACACTATGACCCAGTACAGGTTGTCATGTATGTTAAGATTATTGAGCTTTCTAATGATTACTCTAAAGATGATTTCTAATTCTAAATATCTCTGGACTAACATTACGTCGTAATGAAACTCAAGTTTAAAATTATTTCACCTCAATCTAAGGAAATCATTGTGTTTGTATTCCTTTATCCATCTTTATCACCTTCTACCAAGTGTCATTTTCTAATAATTATTTTAAAAGTAATATCTAAGAAGATTTATAATTTATATGGTCATGAAACTCTAATTTAAAACTATTAAATGTAACTAATATATGGTCCTTGACACATCTCTTTGTAATTGAAACACTTGCATATACATGCTCCTCCGTTGTAATAGATACACAGAATGTTATTTTGTATTCACCACATATCTCAACAAAAACTATTTGACCTTAATCTAAGGAAACTCATTCTCTTTGTATTCCTTTACCCATCTTTACTAAGCTTCTATTCTAGGTGTTCTTGATTCCTCCAGTTTTGGAAAGTAACCCCTTTTGTTCATTCATAAGGGAATCCTTATTTCAGTTTCTGATTCATAATCCATCAACAGATAGATCGACTTTAAAAGTCCGTTTTCGGGAGAGAAGAAGCAAATATCAAGCCCCTTATTGCATGTTAGTTTCTATTAGGGGAACGTTGTATCTGTTTACCTAGCTTTGAACTGTTTCAATCCAGCTAAATGTTTGATAAAAAAAGGGAAAGATGCTGTGGAATTGTGTTTTTGTGTCTAGAGTGTAGTCCATTTGGCAAGAGTGCAAGGCCAGAAATCTATCCCTCCTTATCCCTTTGTGGAATATGCTTGTTTTCTTCTGTCTACTTGTTCCAAAAGCATAGGAAACTGATTAGCTCTTTCGAATTGATGCATTTTCTGCATTTTTCTTATCGATTTTCAGAGGATTTCTGAGTTCTGGTTGTTCAGCAATGTATTCTTTTTTACTACAAATTACTTTCTATATCTCTGTAATTATTCTATATTATGTTATGTCATGCATGAGACTTGCAATCCATGTTTCCCGTGCTAATTAATTGGGTGAAGTATATCAACTATGAAGTCCAAACAGTGTACACGTTCACTCTTCAAGACTAATATTCCCTAAAACATTTTATAAACACCTAATCACTTGGAAAACCACACTAAACAACTGTTAAGAAGGAAGAACCAAACAATTAAATACTCCACTGAACATCTCACTCTACTCGACGTAGGATTCATGCACTCCATATTACCCAAGTTCCTATCAACATTCTATTATTTTCATGCCGTGTATTGATGGTTGGGATTTTAAACACATTAAGAAATTTAATATTAATTTAAAATTTCAGATACCAAGCAACAAAAACAATTAATGTAATTTGTTTCCGTTCCATCTTTATCAAGTAATTAGTAGCAATCAATACCTGGTAAAACGTCAGATTTGAGTGTTCGTCTAATCAGCAAAGGTGGTTGTGGGTATAAACGAAGAGCCTCAACAATAATCAATCTAATATACCTGAAAGCATACGATGTATTTAACAAACTATTTTACTCTTGTTGCTTAGTTGGAACAGTAGAATGTGATATTCCCCCAAAACACCCTACAGTGAACTCTGATATTCATTGCAAACCTTGCCTTGCAAGAAAGCTGATTGATTATAAAGCTCACATCATGAAAAAAACAATTGAAAGTAACTACTTGTTATGCTTGTCTTTCATGTAGATATGACATATCTGTTCCCTTTTTGTTAGACAACAAAACTATTGCCAATTTGTTATAACTTTAGTTAATCTTTCTGAATTAAATAATGGTCATCAAAGAGGTTCCAGTGAACATAAAGGTAAATATGAAATAAGAACCCACTGCAGTTTTTTAAGTGATTCATAAGTTGGCCTCTCTGTACCCAGCACCAAATCTACCTCTGCTTGAGCCTTCTTCATTTTACTAGGATTCTGTAACAAGGAAATTGGAAAAACAATAAGATGGTGTTGCAAAAACAGGAATGTCTGAAGAAAAGTCATGACAACCAACAATTGAAGTTATCGTGGCACATTCAGGTACGCTACACAAACATACTTGAGCTAGGAGGAAAACTGCCCACGTAAGAACTGCAGCCGTTGTTTCATGACCAGCAACAAGCATTGTCATTAAATCATCCCTCAACTGTCCAGACACAAAAAGAGTAAGAAGCACAGCCTACTTTGAACAACTACCTGAAATGAAATATATTGTCTACACAAGCAACTTTGCCGCTAATCCAAAGCATCCAAATTTCAGTCAGCATGGCTTTTGTAAGCATGTTGGGTTAGGATTAGATATACCTGACGATCATCAACATCAGCTCCCCGCATATCAACCAAGAAACGCAAAAGACTTGCATCCTGTAAACTCCTATATTAATAAACTCAGTGGTATTTGAAGAACTCCAAGTTTTCAGGTAAGTATTCTGATAGTTTAACATAAGCTATTAGCATTAAATCCATCAAGATAACACACCTTCAAATTTACGTAATCTCTCTGCTGCAATTTCTCAACATCTGTTTCCTGCAAATAGAATCATTTCAAGACCATGTCATGTACAGTCAAAATAATGTGACAGTCTAACAAAGAGACTGATTCCTGCAATCAATCATAATATTCAATCATGAAACTAAAGTATCACTAACCTGTCTGCTTTCTTTTGCATTTTTAATAAGTTCGTCCAGACACGCATTGATGATCTTTAGGTCATCATGAAACTTTCTTTGCCTTGGGACTATCCACCTTGCCAATGGAATTTTCCAATATGGAATGTAAAACGTGGATCTGTGTTCAGCTTCAAAAAGAGTGCCGTAGACTGCCTATAAGAGACTTAAGAGCAGAGAGTATGTGAATTCTCCTAACCAATGGTTAGAGAAGCAAATAAAAAATTATGGTCTTGACACCATTTTCCAATAAGACCTACAATCGAGACTTGCATTTCATCACAAACTATGATTAAATAAACAAGCAGTTTATTACTGACAAGATGAGAAGCTTTGCAGACATGTAAGGTGTGTTGTCTACTTATATTAATGATGAAAAGTCCTATTATTTTTTACCCGCACAAATCTCTCAACATGTAACACACTAGAGATTGAATTTAGATAAATAGTAAATAAATACTTAGCTAACCACTTTTAAGGAGGCAAAATATACGAAAGAAAATTGTCATGTCTACTTCCATTTACAATCAATCCAACATCGCTGTATACTTGGAATGCATAACCTTTCAGACAAACCTTAATAACAGGAGATTCTTTGGTGACAGAACCAAAGTCATAGTTGAACACACCAAGACCAATAATATCAAGAGCTAAACTAGAAAACTCTGCCTCAAGATCCAATTCAGCTGACTTAGGTCCACCATTACCATCTCCTTCGAGAAGCTTATTAACCTTCAATATTGTTCTTTCTGAACAAGCTGTGAATATTTTTACCATAGCTTCCAAGTAGGAGTTATGGAAAGCCGGAGCAATGACTGCATATTTTAGAAATACAAAGTGAAGAAAAAATTAATATTAGGTTAAATCATGAAATCCTTTAACATTATTACCACCACCGCAAAAACAACCTATAGAAACTATTGATGATTTAAAAGTTCTTCATACTAATAAGTTGTAACTGATTTCTTGTATTAATTTGGTTGATTACTGCAGTCCTTAAAAATTGGAATGATGAACTCCATTTATTGATTTGAAAATGATATTTGACAACACATTTGGGAGAACACATAGGCCCCGAAAGATGACTGTTTGAGGTTCTTCATTAGTTCTAATGGAAAACACTTCAAGACACTATCATAGAAGATCTATGATAACTATAAGTAACTTTTAAAAATTAAATATAGGTCAGGGAAATATCATTAGCAGTTCCAAATTAAAATGTTTATGGATATTTCATTAGATCTTTAGTAAAAGGTATTGCACTTTATTTACCTGGTCACAGACCCAGTAAAGAAAGACGGTTGTATTTGGCCCTCAACATCCAACATAAAACTTGATGTACTGAACATGGATGTTTAATCTAGTCTAGGACGTGCTTACCAAGGACACACAAAAGATTGTTCCTAATTGAATGCTTTTAGCGGATGATCTAATTTTGATTAGGGAATCAAAGGAAGCAATTAAATTTAGCACTTGAGCTTTAGATACAAGCTTTGGAAATAAAGGGTTTCCACTCAAGTAGGAATGAGGAAAAAATGAATTGCAACTTTTTTCAAGACAAGAGGAATATGACTTTAAAGTTTAAATTGAAGATGTCATAACACAAATATCTAGCAACGTCAACGTACCTAGCCAGCTCAAAGGAAAGTTTTATCACGCTATACATCCAATTATACTCCATAGGGTGAGTGTTGGACATTAAAGGGACAAGAGAAAATGGAGGATGAGAAATCTTCTATAAGATACAAAGATAAAATGGAAGAGAATACATCAGCTCAAAGAAGCATCCAAATCTCTTTTCAAATCTATCATTTGAAATTCCTAGAGTAAAAACAAGAAAACCATAAAGAGGCTACAAAAGCAAGCCTGTCTCATAAAATGTGCACTGGAATTGCTCTCGGAAGAGTAAAAAACCAAACTTAATGAAAAGAACCTAGTGTAGAAGCCGCTTTTAGTTTTTATACCTTCTACATCCTAAATCTTCATGAACAGAGAAAAAGATTTGTAAATTGTACAAAGGATCAGATGCAGAATCAAGGACATAAAAAGGGACGAAAATGACAAAGATATTAAATAAAGTTTGTACACCTCTTCTCCTTTGCTTCCAAGTATCCAGGTCTGCTGGTATGAGTCCTTTGCCCATTATTGGTTCTAGGATATCAGCAAGTACTCCCTAGTTTTTTAATTAGCAGAAATTAGAGACATTTTGAAGATGAAATTGAAGTAAAATAAAATAGACACAATTCAATGAAATAGGCACGTAGATTTGCCAGGAAACCAACATATCCAAGCTTACAATCTACGGCCAGAACATGTTTTACATTTAGCTATATTTTAGTGGGTAGCCCACTGGTCACGAAATATTTCACAAAGGAATACATTTACTTTAACAGGATTTAGTTACTGCATTTATTTATTATATTATTCTAAAAAATAACGTACCAATTTCCACTGTTACAAGGCTTCTCAACCTGTTCAGTAAGGACCATATGAACTTAGCCTATAAAGTTCAGAAGCATGCATAAAACTAATGAATGTTAAGCAGGGGATAGAGTTAATTATCCTGAAAAGTACATAAGCTTAGTGTCACTATCATAAAACTAATGATGGGTAAGCAGGGGAGGAGTTAATTAGCCTGTTAACTTCAGAAGCTCAATGTCACTTTCATAAAACTGATGAGGGTAAGCAGGGGAGGGGTTAATTAGCCTGTTAATTTCATAAGCTTAATTATCATTTTTCATAAAACTATGAGGGGTTAGCAAGGGAGGAGTTAAATTTATCATGAAGGTTCTTAGTTAGAAAGAGGGTACAGGGTAGAAGGAAGCCGAGGATAAAGAGTTATAGTTTTGATGCAGGAAACTGCAGTAGAAAACTCGAGAAGTCGGACAGTTTTTTACTAGATAAAATGTAGGTCAGTAAGAGTAAAACCACATTCTTCACAAATTAAATCCACTTTCATTTAGCTATCAAATATCACTGAAAATTTTTCCAGTGTTTTCTATTTCATATTTATCTCGTACATGTGAACATAAGATTAATTGAGGGTAAATATGCTGGGCACTGAACTCCGCTCTTCATTTCATTCCAGTTATTGGAATAGCCAAAAAAACATTTAGTCCTTTTTAGGTACAAACTTCATGAGTAAAAATCCAGAGAGGAATAATTCAATTAATACAAAGTTCACATTTTTCTTTTTCAAAGGATGTCACGGACAAACAATCTATATGAAAATGGACTGAACCAAGTGTAACAAAATTCAAGTGAGAGCTGAGACCATACCTTGTCATAAGAAAATGCATTTTCTCGCAGAATATGTCTAGCAACTATGGGATCTGATACAACAACAAATGCTTTTGGTCCAAAGGCAAGTTTATACACTCCGCCATGCTGTGCCAGGTTAAAAATAATATCCTCAGATGATAATTAAAATATGACAGACTGAGTAAAGGAAACTATGATGGAAAAAGTAAAACAAACAATTTGAGCCAATTTATGAACAAACTATATATTCTCTTGATTAACTATAGCTATAGGAGCGTTGAAGTAAAAATACTGACACCTGAAAGTCAAAAATTAAAACAAATACATCCAAAGATGAAAACAAAAATGATAAGCCAAAATGAAGAAAAAAATACCACATATACGACTTATGTAAAGCAGGACACGAGAAATTCATGATAGATAAAAAGGTAAGTACCTCCAAGAACCAATCATACAGTGAGAAAAAGAGAGGCCGATCAAACAGATCTGTTACAGCCCCTTCAGCTATGGGCATAGACCCTAAACTTCCACCACTTAAAAAGTCTGTAAGGAGGTTACTTGCATTGTCAAGGATATTTCTACTTGATTTCTTCTTATCCGTATTAATCGATTGGCATCTACATTCAACACAAACATGGCTTATACACAGAGTAATAACATATGATATGCTCCTACCAAGCTCGGAACATAAAATTAATACTAATAAAAGAAAAACTCAAACAAATTAAGACATTAGAAATTAATTTAGTTGCTAAACAGTTTAAACTTCCAAGTACTACTATCCGTGCTAGTTTCACATTCATTATTTACTCGAACAAAAGGAATCCGAAACAACTCATTGACATCTTACAGAAAGCGAAATCAATACACGAGCTAGGATAAGAGTATCTGAGTTTCATTTTAGTCGAAAATTAGGTAAACTTGGGTTGGAGTTCAAGTTGACGACTAGGCGACAGTGGATAAAACACTTGAATGAAAGTAATGAACTAGCATAATTATATATTTGTTGATTTCACAAGAAAAGGAGGTTAAAGCATGCATTCATGTATGAGCACTCGGACATGAAAAAGTAGCGAAGAAACAGAAATGGAGTAGGAGTTTTGGTTGCAGAAGAACCTGATTGAAGAAAATTGTTGGGAGTGAAGAGTGCGAAAATGAAGAGAAGAAGGGAAAAGAGATAATGGCTTAAAACAAGAATGAAACTTGGCGTCGGTGACGGTGGAGAGGGCTGGGGTGGTGGCGCTCATGGCGGAGCGTTGTTTACTGCGACTGTCTGAAGGAACCGTAAATGGAGAACACAATTGGTTCACACGCAGTCTATAATATAAACAAAAAGGTGTCTGTCCAGTACAAGAAAAAAAAAATCTCAATGGAAATTAATATTAAAAAATTATTTTATAATTAGTCAATTTCAAAATTTTAGACCAATTTAATTTTTCATCTTTTGAAATATATGAATTTAATTATTTTTAATTAAATTTTGTTAAGTTTATTTCACATGCATATTTTATAATAATATTTAACTTAATATTAAAATAAAAATGTGTCAAATAATATAAATAACTCAAATATAATTCTAAAATACGTACAAAACATTTAATAAATCTAACAAAATTTGATTAAAAAAACTAAATTTACGTATTTATCTATTGATCCAAAATATCAAAATAGATTAACTTTAAAATTTAGTGAGAGTTAAGAAATTAAAAACTTATTTAACTCAAAAATCAATTAATTTCACTTTTTTCTAAAATATTTTTTTACTTTTTATTTCATTGAGCAATAGTTTGGATTTCAATTTATTAGTTTCAAAAATTGAACTGTACTATTGATCCTGTAATATTTTACAATTAAGTAATTCTGGATGGCTGATATAACCATTATCTGATTTCTAAGGGAAGATGCAGGAGTGTTTGTAATTAATAATTATATTAATGATTTATTTCAATGAGTTATTGGTATATGTAATTAATAAATTTTAATATTTATTATAATTGAATATACAATAAATAAATTATAAATTTTTAATTGGAAAATATTAAATATGTTATTAATTTTTTAAAGGAACTGACATTAAGAACATAAATAGATCTAAACTGTAACTGATACAAATAAATTACATCAACCAGTTCCTTTATTTAGAATTCCGGGGAAGTGCAATTTAGTGTTTGTTATCCCTAAAAGAAATAGTAATACTGGTTATATAGGAAGAAAAAAAAAAGATAATTGCATGTCTAATTACTTTAAATTATGTTATTTTAGTTTTTAATTTTAAAACATAGTTTACAGATAAAATAAAAATTTGAAATATTTACTTATAAAACATAGTTTCCAATTAGTTTTTTTTTTTTTCAAGATTAGTGCATATCCATCCATGTCTCTAAAGTTAGTTCGGTTCAATCACTTCATCGAAGACCGGATCAGACGAACGATTTTTAATTTTTTAATCTGTTGTGCTTGTAACACGGTTGTAACAAAACCAATATTGGTGGATCACTATACCATAGACACGTACGGCTATAGAAGCTTCTAAGATATAGGATTCAAATCTATATATTAAAGTATGGATGAGGTTAATAGGTGTCCTTAGAATATTTAAAATATTAGTGAAGGATAATTAATAAGTATTAAATTTTATAAAGATTCTTAGTTAATTTTGATAACTAATAAGTATTTTTGTTCATAATTTTATTATATTTAAAGAATACAAATATTTTTAAATGTTATACGATTATATTTAATATTTTATTTGATATTTATCCATAAAAATTAAAAAAAATCAAATAATTATATTTTAATATTGTTAAAAATTAAAAAATAATTAAATTAATATAAAAACCTAAAAGTAGTGATAAATTTTTAAAGATAAAAAAAAAATTCCTTTTACTCTAATTTGATAATCTTTTATAACATCTATGTTAACTCAACAAATCTTTGTATTAGAAAAACAAACAATATTTCAATATCTGAAATTATTAATTATAAATACATAAATTTAGTATAAAAAAAATTAATTATTTAAACTTTTAGTAAAAATCTTAAAAATTTCAAATTGCTTATTTTGTATCTTAAAAATTTGAAGAACAATTTTATAAAATTTGTTATGTATATTTATATTATTTTAATTAGTGGACTTAATTGTTTTAGCTTTGAATGTAAAAAAAATAAAATTAATATACATTAATTATTCTTTAACTAGTGTCTTAAGACACCATAAATTATTATGAATTAATTAAATTAAAAACTAATATTTATTTACTCTAATTTATCTATAAATTAATTTAGACAAATATAATAACTTAAAAGTATTATCACTTAATATAAAAATGGATTTAATTCATCTATTTAATATTTAAAAAATGAAAAATTGCGATAATATATATATATATATATATTATATATATATAATTATAATAGAAATTTATACAATAAATTTTTAAGTTCGTGAGTATTTAAGAAAATTATACATATATATATATATATATATATATATATATATATATATATATATATTATATATAAAAAGATAGTTAATTTTTTTGTTATTAGAAAAAGTTGATACACCTATATATGTTGTATGAATATTGATGTTAAGTATAGTATACATGGGCATTCATGAGGCATGACTGAACTTCATTTATAGTGGATCGGTCACTAATAAAATTGAAATTATTATTATCCGCAATGAAGATAAAATTCACTTAATTTCACAAATCTCAATATTCAAACTTAATTATCTTCTGAAATATCAGTAATAGAAACATCATTAATTAAATAAATGGTAAGCAATGGCATCATTAAACATAGAGTTATTAGAACCTGTAATCTGATCCGGCTTCACTCAATTCATCACGAGTTGATGTCAATCCAATCCGACTCATTATTAGCAAGTCAAAAAAATCCGAACTCAGTAAACGGGTTGGCTCATGAACTAATTTAATTACAAAAAAATACAAGTTTTTTTTTTTTTCAATCAAAAGTAAATTCTAATTCTAATTAAAATCTAAATAAACTTCAATATAATCCAAATATAAATCAAAATCACAAAAATACAAATTATCTATGTGTTGACTAATGAAAAAAACCTAACCTCACCCAAATGCAAAGCCCAACTTAACAAAAAATAATTGTATGACCCTTTATTTGCGGGTTAGTTAGCCAACCCGGCTCACTACGGATTCAACCCGAGTGAGCCGGATTCTAGGTGATCCGGGTCAAAAATCAACCCATATTGAAATTTGTAAAAAAATTTCAACCCAACCCGAATCCGTGACGAGCCGGGTTGACTCGCGAGTTCTAATCCATTTTGACAACTCTAATTAAAAAAAAAAAGTTATTTATTTTGTTTATTTATATTTAAAATAAATGTATAGTTTTTATGAAACAGAAAGAACAATTAATTGTTCCCATTCTCCAATAAAAAAGCATTTAAATTAGTACGGTTAATGTCAGTTATACAAAATAAGAAGGAAGTGGAGCAAGTGACCCTGAAAATGGTTATGATTAGTAAAAATGATAGTTAAGTAGAGTAAATGAATTAATGAGGTATTAGGCATAGGAAATAAGAGAAGTGGAAAATTACTGAAAATAGAAGTTTTGTTAAGATGGTGCGGTTGAAGATAAAAGAGTAATTGTTGGGAGTGGCCGTTAAGTCCTATTTCTGCGCCTATTCTATTTAAGCGCTCAGTTTTTCACTCATTCTTTTCGCCACGCAAATTTGTTTTCTTTGTTCGTTTCTGATTTTTCTTCTGCACTGGCTTCCATCAATCGGTATTCAATCATCGATGAGCCGATGAGACTGAAACATGAAGAATCATCGTCACCCATCAAATTCCACACGTCAAGGAATCAATGCAGTACCAGCATTTTTGGCATCTCTTTCTCTTTCATTTTCTCCTTATGGTGCCTCCTCTTCTACATCAAGCTTCGCCTCGTTCATGGCACTGGAGGTAAAGGTCCACCCTTTTTCTCATCCTTATGCAACCATCGTATTTGATCTTCCTACGTTGCATGCCCATCAATATTTTTTTACGAGACATCAACATAATATGTTCTTCTTGGATGTTTTCTGTTGGAATTTCATTCATGGTGTTTTTGTTTTTTGTTATTGTTGATGTTGTTGTGCAATTACATATCTGGAATAATGATGATCATGTGCATGCGTACATATTCATGTGTGGCTCGCTGATCTTGCATGTGTTTTCACAATTGCAGCTATGTTAGAGTTAAATGAATCAGGTAGCTCCAACAATGTTAGTCAGAAACTTACAAAGCCCTTGTACTCACTTCCTGAAACAACTAGTATAGAACAAGTGTTTTTGCACGTTTTAGGAAATGGTAGTAATTTGGTGTGCAAAGTGCATCCTCCGCAAGAGGAAAATAAGCTGCAAGAAATATCTGATGGGAAACTCCAACCCCATTATGATGAATTCCAGAACATGACAGAAGGACAAGAAAAAACAAAGGGAATGGACTCAGCGCTTGTTAACATAACTCACAGGCTAGAATCTGATGGCTCTGTGTACAACTATGCCTCCGATTCCAAAGGTGCAAAGGTGGTGGCCCATAATAAGGAGGCCAAAGGGGCAACGAATATACTCGGTAAGGACCATGACAAGTACCTGAGAAACCCTTGCTCTGTTGAAGGGAAATTTGTTGTTATTGAGCTTTCAGAAGAGACCCTTGTTGATTCTGTGAAGATCGCGAACTTTGAGCATTATTCTTCCAACTTCAAGGAGTTTGAATTGGCTGGAAGTTTGAGTTATCCAACTGAAGAATGGAGCATTCTGGGAAAATTTGTTGCTGCCAATGTCAAGCATGCACAGGTCTTTAAACTGTCTGAGCCCAAGTGGGTGAGGTATTTGAAGTTGACCTTGCTGAGTCATTATGGATCTGAGTTTTACTGCACACTGAGTGTTGTAGAAGTTTATGGGATCAATGCAATAGAGCGAATGCTTAAGGATCTTATTGTGGCTTCTGTGGGATCTATTCCTGATAAGCCACCTGTGGATACTAACAGCGACACCCCTTCTCTGAAATCAGAAGATGGTCAAAATGATAAAAATGGAAAGAAAGTTGATACTAAGAATGATACCGTGGCTGCTGAGGTATCAAGCAATGATACCACTCGAGAATATGATGCAGAAGCGGCAAAAATGACAACGACCGCAAAATTGAATACAGATCCTGTATTAGAACTTAGACAACAGCTGAATGGTAGGGTGGCTGGTGACACTGTTCTGAAGATTTTGATGAAGAAAGTGAGGTCAGTAGAGGTTAACTTATCAGCCCTTGAGGATTACCTCAAAGAATTGAACAGAAGACAAGGAGCTAAAATACCGGATCTTGAGAAACAGTTGTCCAGATTATCAGAAAGTCTTGGACAAAGCAAGTCACAGATTAGAGATCTCTGGCACTGGAACACAAATTTGGTGGGTAACCCTATGCCGCAGTGCCTGTTTCATTCCTCTTTAAATTTCTCATCATGTCTTTTCTTTAACCAGGAAAAAGGAATATCTGAGGTTGAGTCTTGGAAAGATGCTGTCTCATCTCAGCTTAACGAATTAGCCAGAGAAAACAGCATGTTAAGGTTAGTGTAGTAGATCCTTTTGATAACTTTGATTAAAATCTATCTACTCCATCATGTTGTCTCATTGGAGAAGCTTGAAATCATCTCATTTTAGTCATTTCCAACCCTGCTTGCTCATTTTGTTGCCGCTAACATTGCATTTTGAAGTAGAAGATTGCTTTTACCACTGCTTGCTTTAGTGACTTTTCTCTCTTTTTCTGCGGTATGGTAATTGACATCTCATTTCAGATCAGATGTTAGAAAGATTGCAAGTAATCAAGCAAATATGGAAACCAAAGAACTTGCTGTGTTTGCAACGAGTCTTGTTTTTGTGTGCCTTGCAGTTCTCAAGATAGTTTCGATACACATGTTGACGTTTTCTGCATCATATAATGCGAATAAGGTGCTCCAGACAATTAGAGGATGGGTTACATTATTTGTATGCTGTAGTATAACAATATTCATTATCTTGTTTCATAGCTAGGCGTTCGCTTCTGCTGTATAGACTTGGATCATTGTAGAAACTTGTTCCATACATAGTACTGTTAAAAGTTGTCACGTAGTAAACCGTTTCTTGTTACTGCACTGCAGCATATAAAAGAAGTGATTCCAGATCCTAGCTTCACTTCCATAGGTTGCAATTGTGCAGTTAGATATTTAACTCTTTTCTTCAGTGGCTATTAAGGCCATTATTTGTTCGAACAGTCGAATAGATTTTTTATACATGACCAAGTTTTTGTCAGTGTTAATATTTGATATCCATTGTACATTTACAACGTTATATATACATACATATATATGTGTATATATGTATATGTATGTGTATATATGTATATGCCTAGTTGTCTTCAGTAACATGTGCAAAAAACTACCTACTTATACGTAGAGTCATCAAATACTTGTCTGCTAAAAGGAGTAAACTAACACCAGAATATCATTTTGCCATCTTAATAACCATGTCCTCCAAGTTGTTAGGGTAGCACATTTTAGTGTGGCGGCCATTCCATATATTGTCTGCCAGAATGGCATTCACTGCATCAGTTGGATGAAATTGATCCCACCAGATATGGTTGGAGGAGTTATTGCACGCCATTTCCGGTGATAAGCACATGATCCAGCCCTTGTACTTCCCCATTCCACAGCAGGCCTCAGTTGTGACGTTAAAGCCTAATTAGGGAACATAAAGCAGATGTGTGATGTTAAATGCTACAGAAATTGAAATTCATAAAAGACTGAGAGGTATAAAAACGAATACTAGTACCATAAAGTTCGTGATTCTTTAAAATATCCATGGAACCTTCAAACACGTCACAGAAGATGATATTGGCCTCAGGGAGCTCCGCAGCAAGATTTTCAACCATGTACCTTGTGAGGAAGTTAAACTCAACAGCCATGTCATTTATTTGCTCAACACATTCTCCATTTTCATTACCGTACTCCCACAGGTAGTGAGGGGCACAGCCAATTGGGGCAAGTCCCGTGATCACCACTTTCCTGACATTTAAGTTGTACAAGTTCTGTGTCATCAAGGATAACATATCAGATAGGTCAATTTCAGTTACTGTATGCAAAAGAGTCAAGAAAATTTTGAAATATGTATTAAAATTACATGAAATTTTGAACGTCTCATGTGCACAAAAACAAGTGTCGGGTTAATCACGCTATTATTCAGAACAAAAATTGTTGACTGAACTAGGTATGAACAATCCAGGTAAAACTGAAAAATTAACTAAAATTTAGTATTAAAAAACAGAAAGGTAAAGAGTTGGTACTACGACTGGGTTGAGGTAGGGTGAAGAATGAAATGAAAAATTGGTTTCGTAAGAAATGTATCATGACCTTATTTTCTATTTTCAATTACAAAACATAACATTTTAACATAAAGTAATGAATAAACTAAACTTCCCTATTTCTTAAAATTTAAATGGACTTGCTTTCTTTGGCGGTGACCATGGGCAAGTACAGACTTATGTATGTTTCACCATAGAAGTCCTGCATGTCTGACACGCGAACATGACACCAAAACAATGCATTCATGGATGAATATCATGATTTTTTTGAAGTATAATGAATGACTGAGAAGTTAAATTTAAGCACTGTTTTTACCTTTATCTCTTGCCAGAGTGAAGATGCCAAGAAGTGGTTGAAATGCCAGGGTAGGTACAAATTATCGACGTTGGATACATTGAGCAAATAGTAATGAATGTAGTCGTTGATTCCAATAGAAATATAAAAGACAGAATTGGATACGATATTGGTTGCAGCATCCTCGCCCATGCTCAAAATGAACTGCTGAAAAGTGTCTGTAAATTGCTGAATTTGCTGAGTGAGGGAGATATGCTGACCCTGAACCAATTTACACATTAGAATTTGAACTAATAACATCTTCTGAATTGCGTGATCATGATTAATCAGAAAGAACAAGAATCGTAGAAAATTGAATGAAACAAACCAATTCAGAGCCACTAGAGAGAATGATGCCAGCCCCTGCAGAAGCATAATTTACCCCATGAATCATATCATCCACTGCCCCTGTCTGCCCAAGATAACTTGGCACAAAGGGAAGCCCTAGACGCAGAGCTGATGCAAAAATTATCACAAATAAATCAATCTAATAACATTTAATTTTAAACCAGATATAACATTCAATAAGAATCAAGCACAACAAGGGGAAAATAAAACATGCGTGAATTAGAAGGCTGTGAGTGATAAAGAAAGGATCTTTGTTCACCAAGATAATCGACAGGGATCCTTCCGTTGGAGAATCTTCCGGTGGGTTGGTGGGTGTCGAAATCTCTTCCATAAGGAAGATGATCGGCACGTGCGAAGGTTCCAAGGAAATTGTTGGTTCCGCAATCGACGGAGGAGTCTCCGATGACGAACAACGCCGGCACCAGAGAAGAAGAAGGTGCAGTTGAGGGGCTGAGACTGAGTTGTTGCCGGAAAGGAGGATCTTGGAACGGGAACAGTGTTCTTGATTCTACAAAGGTAGAAGATAGTATTACAGTAGATACTAAAAAGTACACAATAACGTTCATACTCATTATCCTTCAATTTCCCATGCAGAGATCGAAATTTAAGCATTCAAACTCTCCAATGTTCTCTTATTTTGGCGGGTAACCATAATATATGTCAATCTCAATACACCCTTTATAAATCTCAGGCCCGCAAGGTAGCCCGCTACAATAATTAACCCGGCCCACACAACTTCTTCGGCCCATGAGTAGGGATGGCAGGTTGGACCCAACAAGTCAGTCCGTATTAAAAGAGATGGATTGAGTTGAAGATTTTAATTCGTCATCCCATTTTGATCCGTCTCGTCTATTCTGTCATGACTCGTTCATCCGTTTTAAAAAATTAAAATAAAATAAAAGTAATTAAAAAAAATAATTTTATATTATATTTTTTAAATATGTAAATATATAACAGTATTATAATTTAAATCATCAACACCTATAAATTAAATTTCAATTATTAGTTATAATTGAATAATTTAATATGTAAATTTAATAATTATTTTAATTTATCTAATTAAAAATATTAACTAATCAATTAAAAATTTTAAAAATATTTTATTTGATTAAATATGTCTTTAATAATAATTTATATATAAATATAATCAAATTTTAAAAATAAAAATTTTAAAAAATTAGAAACAAATTAAAAAGTTAAAAAAAAAAATAAAAAAAAAAGAAAAAAAAAATGGAAGGACTCAACTCAATACAGGACGGATTGTGATTGTTGATCCGTTTCTGTTTAACGAACCAGTCTGACCCAGCCCGTTTTTTACGAACCACGTATAGGCCGGACAGTCTAGACTGATCCGTTTTATCACCCCTATATGTAAGCAATGTGACATTTTTTTTCGGTAACATAGGGAAAAGGCATATACAAAGCAACAACGGGACTAAATAAATAATACAGAACAACATATTTTTATTCAAATTAATTAATAATTTACATAAAAAAAAAAGACAAAGATACACTGTATAACAGTATCTACATGACACGTGTGCAACGGTCCACCGACCATAACTGCTCCGCAAACTAAAAACACATTAAGGTCGGTGTTACCCCAAAGAGAATTATAATAATCAGATGCCATTTATTTTTCTGGTGCTGTTGTTGTGTAAGGAAAATCCATACTTTTTTAATCAAATTTCATAATAATTTTTCTATCTCTTTAAAAAAAATAAATGAATAAAATAAAAAATAATAATAAGACCGTTCATAGAGACCGAAAGTTTGGTTCATTTCAAATGGTTGATGATTGAGACATGGGGGCAGACCAGTGGGACCAAGGGCACATGAGTTGCAATGATCGATGCTACAGAGTAAAATTAATGAATACTTATTTATGTTACTAAATCACATTATTAGTGTACCTTAAACGGCACTATGAGTCATAATGCATGGTATCATGGAACACCAAGAAACATGATTTATTCCAATTATTTCAAACGCCAAAACACTTTTTACTTTACAAACTGCAAGCGATGAACGTGCTCAAACATGATTTATGGTATTGTATTTTTCAAATTTTCATACATTTAATATATAATTTTAATCGTTGGTATTAGTAAATGTTGAATTAATTAATGTGAGAAAAGTAAACAAAACGCTCCAGGTTACAAAATAGAGTGTGCAGTATCTAAAAATGTTCCGTGTCACAGGTGAAAAAATTTATAAAAGGCCAACGGTTAGAATACCGTTTTCTCCCTTTCTTTTGTTGTTGTTGGAAAGTGAGGAGTTTATTGGAGGAGATAACATAGGCGAAAAAATCGCCAGGAATTAGTTGAATCAATTCCTGGGTTTTCCATTTAAGTTCTCAGGCCTCTGACGTTGCTCCTTGATTCTTTCCCTCTGGTAAGAATCCACTCTCGATCGCTACCATTCATAATTCAACCTTTCCTACGAGAGATTCGTTCAGTGTCCATCACCCTAATTTGTTCATACATTTTATACGACAGACAGCACCTGAATTTCCTCGTAGGCATGGCGTTTTTTCCATAAAAAATACGTTTTTTCTCTTCTTTTTCGTTTTTTATTTTCATCTATTTGGGTCTTTTCGATCACTTTGATTGGAAGACCTTTTTTTTTTTTTTTTTTTTTTTTTTTTTTTTTTTTTTTTTTTTTGTTTTTTTTTCTTTTTTTTTTTTTTTTTATCTTAATTGTCTTCTTCGTTGTAGATGGGTTCCTTCCGCTAACGTTAGCGTTAACAACTCAAGCGAGAAGGACTTGAGTTTAGGGGAAAAGGTAAATAAACATAAACTGTTAAACCAACAACCTTGAAAGATGTCGGCTGATGTTGCTGTGAGACCGGCTCTGCAAGAATCGGTGCAATGGCAAGGGCATTGCCCCGGCGAATCTATCCTTATATATATAACCGTCGACGGTGCTGTGACGCCGATGCGTGTGTCGGAGTCTGATTCGATTGCTTCTGTGAAAATGAGGATTCAGACATGCCAAGGAATTCCGGGGAAAAAGCACAAGCTGGTCCATGATGGCAGAGAGCTTGCACGCAAGGATGCACTCATCAAGGACTACGGTGTCACTGCCAGCAATGTTCTTCACTTGGTTCTCCGTCTCTCTGACATGGTCTTCATTGTTGTGAGGACCACCGGTGGGAAGGAGTTTGAGTTTCAGATTGATCGACATAGAAATGTGGGGTACCTTAAGCAACGGATTAAGAAGAAGGGGAAAGATTTCATCGATCTCGAGGGTTGTCAAGATCTTTTCTGCGACGGAGAAGAGCTCCAAGACCAGAGCCTCTTCCGTGACTTCTGCAACGCTGATAATGGTGTGATTCATTTGGTAGCTCAGAAATCAGCAAAGGTTGATGCCAAACCGGTTCACAAGGATTTGGAGCTTTCGGTTGTTGCTGATGACTCGGATGTGGGGGGGAATCAGGTGACGCAAAAGACAGAACCACCAAGTGGAGATTTCTGGTTGGAACCAGCTTTTGTGAATCCTAATGTCAATTTTTTTCCTTTCCTTTGGGACATCATTGGCTCCACATTCAATGGTTTGAAACAAAGGAATCACCCTATCAGGTCCTCCGAGGGCTCTGGTGGGACTTACTTCATGCAGGATTCAACAGGTATGGAGTATGTTTCGGTTTTCAAGCCCATTGATGAGGAGCCAAATGCGGTGAATAACCCACAAGGCCTACCAGTTTCATCCAATGGTGAAGGTTTGAAAATAGGGACAAGGGTGGGAGAAGGAGCGATGAGAGAAGTTGCAGCATATATATTGGATCATCCAAGGTCTGGACCAAGGTTGGTGTCTGGAGAAGCAATAGGCTTTGCCGGGGTTCCCCCAACTGTTATGGTCCAGTGCTTACACCAACAATTTAACCATCCAGACGGGTTTGAGTGCTCCCCAAAGCATTCAAAGGTGGGTTCATTGCAGGCTTTCATGAAGAATGATGGTAACTGTGAGGACCTTGGTCCAAGGTATTTTTCTGTGGAGGAGGTGCATAAGATCACCGTGCTCGATCTCAGAATGGCTAATGCAGATAGACATGCTGGGAATATATTATTCAGGAAAGATTCTGATGGCCGCATCACCCTCATTCCCATTGATCATGGCTACTGTCTTCCAGAGAAAGTAAACATTCTTCATCTTTTCTTCACAGTTTCATTCCCCTCCTGCATTATTTTCATTCTCATATCTGATACAACATAATGTGTTTGATAGAAAAGAAAGAATCTTATAATGTTTGTTGTGTTGTGTGTGGTGCAGTTTGAGGATTGCACATTTGATTGGCTTTACTGGCCACAAGCACGACAACCTTATTCTCCTGACACAGTTCATTATATAAAATCTCTGAATGCTGAGAAAGATATAGAGCTTCTGAAATATTATGGGTGGGATGTTCCGGTAGAGTGTGCTCGAACACTCCGCATCTCCACAATATTATTGAAGAAAGGGGTTGAGAGAGGTCTCAGTCCCTATGACATTGGAAGCATTATGTGTAGGGAAAATATGAACAAGAAATCTGTAATCGAGGAGATTATTTGTGAAGCTCAGGAATCAATGGAACCTGGTATGGGGGAATCTGTGTTTCTTGAATTTGTCTCCCAGATCATGGATTCTCGCCTTGACAAGCTTTCAAAATAGACTCTCTCGGATTCATAGTTATATAATGTAATAACAATAAATATATTTGCATCATCATAACTGTGTATGCACTCCATATTTGGATGTGACTCGGGTGTTCTGGTCATATAGGTCTCAACTGAACCTCTTTCTCATCTCCTCTCATCCCTTTTTCACTACTTGTATTGACCTTTTGCAGAGGTTGAAGGGTCTCAATAACATGTATTCTATTCAAATTTCATATATTCTAGGTTTCTGCGAGGGTTAACAGAAGTTGCATGACTTGTGTACATAGTTGTAATATGTTAGCATATTTTACTTTTCAAAAATATGCTTCATTTTTGTCATATTTTAGTTATGAACCAGACATCCTACTGTCTGAAGTTGCCTTTGCCATATTTCCTCTGTCTAATTATTTATTTATTCTTTATGCTAAGTCTTTTCTTCTCTATCAACTTAAAAAACATCTTCTTTAGGTTTTCTACATTTATCTTTTTAATTTCTACTCATTTTGTTCAGTTCATACTATAGAGACACTATAATATTGAAAGCACTCGCTTGTCCTTCATAAAACATTTTATATTTTCGATTGGCAGTGCTTCATATTAACAACCATTAGTCATTTTCAGGATCTAAAAGAGAATTTTTCGAAATTGTGATTCAAAATTTGAAAACTTACATCTATTTAGAGAACACTTGTCGGTTCTTTTAAAAATCAAAGAAACTTCAAGAGTGGTGATTAAACCTTTTGCATCATGGGATATAATGGGATGGTCTAAATAATACTAATTGTTAATAGAGTGGTTAAAAATAATTGGATTACTAAGCTTAATTAAAACATCTGAATTGATTTTTATAAAGATTGAAGTGAAACTGAAACTGAATTATATTTGTGAGATTTAAAGAAAATGTGATTCAGAAACATAGATATTCAAAATTACATTACATACAAGTAAAACATAAACATATTTAATCACAGCGAGAGGCTCAATAACTGTAGTAATTAACTAACCTACATGTGTTTTGTCATTAGTTTATCTATGAAATTCATAACATAACATTTTAGATTATAAATTGTTTTTATATATAATCTTCTAAAGTATTTTTATAAATATTGTTTTATCAATTTTAATTGTATAAGTTCAATTTAAATTGAATTCTTCTAAAATAAATATTATCCATAATAATAATAATAATGGGTCATTAAGATAAAAAAAATATAGAAGTAAATTAATTACTACAAAATAATCACCTTCTCAAAAATGAAGTTGACAAAAAACTATGGGACCACTCTAACAAATCCCCCAAATCAAATATATGAATGACCCTAAGATCTGAATCGGCCACTCCATACATATAAATCAAATGAACCGATCCAATAACCTAGATTCGAATCAAATAATCAACCATAATCATTCACTTTCATGCTTACAAGTTACAGTAGGAATGGGACCAGATCTTTACCTCACTTGTTCATTCATGTCTGATAAAAATGGCCTTTGGTAATTCTTCTTCATAACCACTCCAAAAAGAAAACCATTGTTCATCTTCTTTTGATCACATTTGATGAGAAACTATCTCCCACTACTACCTGAGATCAATGTAATGAATAAACTTCTTCAAACCCAGAGAAAGTTAATAGACACTTTGTCATGTACTGAAACATGAGTGAGTTCATAAATTTAAAAAAATGAAGGGTCCACTGCAAGACAAAAAATTCCACGCAAATAGAATTGGATTGAAGGCAAAAAAACAAATAATCAAATAACCAGCATGAGCTATGGTCCTACCCACCTCTTCACACGCTGCAAATTTCTACACACACTCCATGTGATTCTGGCTTTTGTTTTGTTTTGTTTTGTTTTGTGTTGCTTTGATTTGGTGCATGCATCATCTTCATCACATCACTCAGATACTTCCTCTCTCTCCAAGTCCAACACCGAGAGCCATGGCGAAGCCCGAGAACCGCACGAACCTGGCGTCGTGTTTTGTGGCCACCATTTTCCTCATCTTCCTCCTCATCGTGGTGTTCCTCCTTTACTTCACGCTGTTCAAGCCTCAGGACCCCAAAATCGCCGTCAGCGCCGTCCAGATCCCTTCCTTCTCCGCCACTAACGGCACCGTCAACTTCACCTTCTCTCAGTACGCCTCCGTCCGCAACCCTAACCGTGGCACCTTCTCGCACTACGACAGCTCGCTCCAGCTTCTCTACCACGGCGCACAGGTCGGCTTCATGTTCGTCCCCGCCGGCAAGATCGCCGCCGGCAGGACTCAGTACATGGCCGCCACGTTCACCGTCCAGTCCTTCCCCTTAGGCCCCGGGCCCACCTTGGTGAACGGGCCCGGCAATGTGGGGCCCACTTTGGAAATGGAGTCGAAAATAGAGATGGCTGGGCGCGTGAGAGTGTTGCACCTTTTCAGTCACCACGTGGAGGCCAAAGCTGAGTGCAGGGTCGTCATCGCCCTCACCGATGGATCCGTGTTAGGCTTTCGTTGCTAATTGCTAATTTTTTCTTCTCATTTTGTTTTGTAACCGTAAAACTATTGTAACAGTAGGGTAATCACATTAGTATCAGGAGCTTCATTCATCTTCCAAATTTTACCTTGAACTTATTTTTTTCACAATATATTCGATCAGGTAAATATAATTAAAAGAACAACTGTCGAGGTGTTTTTTTCTTACAACATAAATATAATCGGAAAACTTAAAGATATATAATATGTTCCTAAAGTGATGGCAAGTAATTTTAACGAGAGAAAGAAAAATCTTATTCAAATGGCGTAAAAGCTCAGATTAAACTAATACAAATGTTAAATACCAGTATATTTTACAACCACCAGAAGAATTATTAGTATTGGTAGAGCTAGGAATCCAAGCTTTCACATAGTTCTATATGCATCCACCAATAAATCACAACAATCTCAAGAATATTTAGTTTTGGTAGTAGAGCTAGGATTCCACACTTTAAAAAATTGACTTGAAATGGAAAACCAGAGATAGCACAACTCAATTCACATCTACCAAGCATTATATTACAACTACAAGAATGATTAGTATTGGTAGAGCTTGGATTCCAGGCATAAGTCGGGTTTCCACCATTGGTGAATCCCATGAGCTTCTCTGAAATCTTGTGAAGGAGTATGATTAACAGTTAGAGATGCAGAAGGAATGAGGTGAAGAGGTTCATCAGATTCCTTCCCCAAAGCACCCATCAGTAGACAACCAAGGGAGGTTTGGGTGGCTAATTTTTCAATGGTTCCTGCACCAATTTCCTCCATTTTTGTTCTGTGCTCAAAGTATCCGACATACTCACAGCAGATAGGGTCAGATGGATTCACAAATAAGCATGGAACCCAGGCAGACAAAGCAGAAAATGGATCAAAGGACAGACTCTTCTTCTGCTTAGCCTTCATAGCAATGGCAAGTCCTGCTGTTACTACACTGCCAGCAAATCGAAGCCCGTGTTTCAATTTCTTATCCTTAATTCTCTCAATTGGAGCAGATGCATATGGAGGGTTGAACAGAAGAGACTGAATAAATACGCCTGTCTTGGCCATGGTTTTCCCAATCAGCATTGCCATTGCTGATCCTAGAGAGTGACCAGCTAACCAGATATTTGAACCACCCACAGTAGCTACCATGTTTCGAACAGCTTGGATAGCTATCTCAAAGCGTGATGTCTGATGAAGTCCATTTCTCACAAAGTGGATATCCAACTCAATGTCACGGGAAACTGAGTCTGCTTTGGTTATAGTCCCTCGGAATGCAATCACATAACATGGACTTCTGTGTGAAGTGTCATTGCATATAGATGTTGGAGGCTTGAACTCATAAATTGCGCCAAAGATGGAAGAATCAACATCGTCAACAAGTGTTCGAAGCAACTGAAAATGGAAGAACGCCCACCAAGGCTGTGCAAGAGCATTTGGACCTTCTCGTCGATCTTGTCTGTCCTTTTCTAGAACATAAACACCTTGGACCAAACTAGCAGCAACTGACTTTCGATGATATGCATTATCCCTATGCATAATGGAATGTTCTATTGACTATTAACAAAACCCACCAGCCAAAAAGAAAACAGTGATGGAATTTTTGGAATTCACATAAATTACAAAAGGGGTAAGTAGACTAATTTTTTACATAGCAAGAGTAAAGTCGTTAGCATACATATAAAGTGAAGTCGTTATGCATTGCTACGATCTCTTCATAAATTTTTTAAAACCGAAAATCAGACATTTAAAGTAAAGGCACTATGCATTAGTCCCTTCATAAATTTTTTAAAACTAAAAATCAGCACGAGTAATAACAATTTCAGCTTTAAGAGTCGTCGTGTACCGACTTCCAAGTAAAACCGTTTCGAATCTAAGGATATTGGTGTTTTATTTTTTCTTTTTATAGTAACCTTTTTTTTATATTTCATGGTGTTCCGACAAACACATTTTGATAGGTATTATATTTGTTTTGGAAAATACATTCCAAAGAAAAACTTATTCCAAAACACATTTCATACATCTAGGAAATCTCATGGTTACTTGGATGTCACTCTGATGACTTCTAAAGATGAAGTCTTTATTAGGTGTGTCAATTTCTAGTTTTAAAAAAATTATGAAGAAACCGTTGCATGATTTGACTTTGTATGTGGTTAGAGTCCTGACGAATTCATCCCTATTGTGTAATAAATTAGTCATCTGATCAGCCTATACTATGTACTCTGTAAAATCTCCAAAGAAGATACAGATATCACAATTTATTTGCAGATATTTTGATGTAAACATAAAATTTGCAGTAATGCATAACACTGAAGGCAAATGAACAAATGCACAACACTGAACAACTGAGATTATGTAAGAACAAAATGGGAACAAAAAAAAAGAAAAGACTAGTTAGAATATTTGTTTAAAGATCTTACCAGTCAACACATGTTAAATGTAAGGGTCCAGAGCTATCAAAATATTCCCTCTCAGAGGCCATTACACCCTACAGTTCAAGAAGAAAAAGAAGTATGACCAATAGTCCATGAAATCTCCCAAACAGCAGAGAGAAAGAAAAAAAAAAAAAAACAACTTATGGTTCAAATTGTTAACAAATAACACAATTCAACAACTGAAAAACCATTATCCACAACCCAATGGCTGCATTACATACATAAGCTGCAAAATAAATGAAGATTAAGAAAAACTGAAAACTGAGATCCCTACAGAACAAATACCCAGAATACACAAAGAAAGTTTTTTGGCACTCAAACTTCACTCTTGTGAAGCAAAGTATGTACTCCTGCTCAATCAATAACCTTCCGCACACACAATTTAGAGGCAAAAACCATCTTTTGTATTAAACACATGCCAATGCCCATTCAGCATTTGACTCTCCACGGTTTGATTCGCCCAAAAATTTTATTTGTAATTGAGATTCAGCTTATATAATAAAGGTAAAAGGGCTAAAAAACTAAAATAGGATATAATGAAGAAGAAAAATAAAATAAAATGCAGGAATAAATGGTAAAGGAAATTGTGTGAACCTTGGAGAAGAGAAAATCAGGGAAGAGATCCCAGAAGAGATTAATTAAGATGGAAATGAAGCTCTAATGGCGAAGTGGTTTATTGGTATTTGGTAGCAGAAAACTTCAGATCCAGGAAATTACTGAGGTCGCTTTCTGATGCGAAACATGAACCAATCTATATATACACTCACTAGCTTAATAATTCATCATGGCACTGTGCTAACTAATTATATAAATAAATATGTATTAAAAATATATTATATTTAAATTAATATACGAAATAAAAAATTATCGCAACAAATTAAATTTTAATTCGATACGAAGAAACAGCAGAATAAAAATATAGGACAGAAACTTTAGCTTCTATTAAAATAAAACGCTACTTTGTATTTCTATTTATATATAATTATAAGTAATTTATTTCAAGAAAAATGTTATCTTTATGCAATCACATTATATTTAAGTTAATACATATTTTAATAGAAATATAATTAACTTGTTTTCAATTAAACTGTCATCAAACTTAAAAAACGATGCTTATTTTCATCTAAATTTTTTATTTTACATATATATATAATAAATATTAAATAAACTAAAATAAAAATCCAAGAATGATTTTAAATAAATAAGTACGTATGCATTATAATATTATGTACAAAAATATTAATTAATATAAAAGATAATTGCATAAATAAAAGTGAATGAAATAAATAAATAAGTTATAGTTAGTGAAAGTTAAAATAAATGAGATGAAAATGGTAGTAAAAGAGCTAAAATGGAGATGCGGGGAATCGAACCCCGTGCCTCTCGCATGCGAAGCGAGCGCTCTACCATATGAGCTACATCCCCATTTTGTTAATTCTTTTAACTGCTATTTATTTATTTTCAAACTTCAAACAAATCAAGTGTTATGTTTTTCTGTACTCCATAGAACATATAAACCCATATTAATATTAACAGAGAAAGTAAAATAAATATTATTTTCACATTAAATTTTGTGTAGATGGTATCCAAATTTATCTATGTGACAGTAAGGATAGCAGTAGCTGAAGAATCTACTTCAAAACCCTAACACGAAGAGGAGGAAGAAGAACAGTGAATTTCTAAATAAGGTGTTTTCAGCACTTTCATACTTTCCGCATGCAACCCATACTCTTTGAAATACTATTTATATCCTTATGGTGATTCTAGTTCATTATTTTGGTTGACTTTTTTTTTTTTTTTATCATTTTAATTTTTGGATATGTCTTGGATTACACAATCTACAATCTGAGAGATGTTTCCGATTACAGAATTTAAAGATACAGTAGATTAAACTAGTTGGAAATGTTTGGAATTATATAATCTGATATGCAAAAGTGTTATATTTATGTAATATAGGATTGGATAATACTTTCAGTGTCTCTTCACACACAAAATCTATAAATATTTGGAATAAGATATGAATCTCTTAAATTTATCACAAGTTAATAGTAGAAATAGTATTCATAGCAAATAAATTATAAATACCCATAATTTATAATAATTTTATAAATATATGGCCGACCATATTAAATTTATAATAACTAAATGGTAAAACTAATATAGTATCAAATAAATAATAAATAAATTACACACATCAGTTTTATTATAGTATTTTCATAAAAATCAGGAAGAATTTATTAAGTCTTTTGAATCTATGATAACTCAATTGTAAAAAGAATATTAGTATAAAATAATAAGAAATACAGTATATTGAAATATATCTTACATACAGAGAAAAAAAAAAAACCCTTATATATTGGTTCTCTGATCTTGAGATTCCAAACATAAATTCAACTGCAAATTCAACACATATTTAGGAGAAAATGTAAATGTACAATCTTTGCATAGATCCAAGGACAACACATCTTTAGGTCATTAAAAAATTTCATGTGGAATTACATTACACAATTTAATGTAGTCTGTTTGGTTGTTTGTGGGTATACAAACTTTCTGATAGTAAAAGATCTTTACACACCTCAAAAAAATCAAACAATTTTCAGACTTTCTTTTCATTTGCTTGTTATCATCCAAGCATTTTGTCAGTAGTTAAAAACAGAAAAAAGCAAAATAAATATATAGAGCGCAACCATGATATCTTCTTCTGCATGCCAGAAGAAAAACTCTTCCAATATCTCAAAGAAATTCCAAGAACCAAGCTTCTCCAACTGCAATGTCATTGGTCTCAGTCTCAAATCTGCGTGCATGTTGGTATAAAATGCATAAAGATGAAACAAACCACCAATCTTCACCTCATTCAATGAGTCAGACTGCAGTGAAGATGCAGCCATGGACTAAAATTTTCAACTTTTGTTTTCTTATTGTTGCCTACTTGACCGGCCAGCTTCAGAATCTTTGAAAGATGTGTTACCATATGATCTCCAAACCCCTTTCCGGTGTCTCCTATTCTCAGTTTGATCCATGGTGTTATTTCTAGTCATGCTATTTCCTTGGGGTTTCTTTTGAGAATTTCTTGTTTCTTCTTCAGAATCAAACTGTGATCGCTGCAAAAAGGGAATAATGAAGAAATAAATACTCTTCAAAAGTTTGTAGAGTTACACCAGTCAGATGAAAATGCAGAAAATACCTTGGCAGGATCTGAGAGGACTGCATATGCCTCTCCAATTATTTTGAAAAGTCTATCAGCATCTTTGCATACTTCTTCAACAATATCCTTCCATATCTGATCATCTCCACTGTCGCTTTTGGCCAAAGATTGGACAGCCTACATGGTACTTAAATAGTTAAAATGATTTCTAATGTATATGAGGAATTAACAAAGAGAAGAGACTAATCAAACAACCTTGTCTGGGTGATGTCTAAGTGCGGCTTTGTGATAGGCCTTCTTGATTTCAGATGACGAAACAGGTTGCTCAACTCCTCTGCCATCACAATCTGAATCAGCAGATGCCTTAAATGATTGATAATATCAAGATAAATTTGCAACAGACAAGGCTCTCTAATGACAGCATGTTATTTCTGTCACACATTAAACATTACTTCCACTGATGACAAATTCTAACATAAAACTTGTTTAGTTTATCAACCTAGACATTGAGTTTATGAAGATCTGATTCTCTGATGTTCTGGCAATTATGAAGAAAGATTTCCCTACATATACAAAAATGCTGGCACTTCTGTTCTCACAAACAGATGATTGAATCAACAAAAGAGAATGGAGCTATACTGATTAGAGACACTAAGTAATGGTAAAGAAGTATAATTATTAGTAGAAGAGCTTACAAAATGATGTACACATCAAGTTGTATCCCCTTTTTGGCTTCCTCCTCTATTTCGGAAAGCCAAATTTGGTTATGTTTCAAATCATTGGTATATTTGACAGATCTATCAGATATGCCATGCTGATTGCTATTATCCCCATTATCTTTCATGAGAAGAGAGATAACTCTCCTTATATCACTCGCTGCTTGGTCATAATCTCTGATCATCTCATATAAAGTTGCACGCCTGGAAAGTGCCTGGAACAGTATATATATAGATACATTATCCTCAAATCGTTTTAACAAATGTGAAGATGAAGTACTAATCCAAACAAGTTATTTAGTATCCTGTAAAAAACTAGTATTTGAAAAATGCTAAAAGTGAAATGTTACAGCAATTGAGCCAGATTGAGGAAGCTTTAACTTTTGAAAAGCAAATGTGCCACTTATATAACCAATGAGAAAGCAATATCATAACAAGTGACAACTTTTCATTTTTGTTAGGAGATAACCCTATGTAGTTTAATCCTGTATATGTCAATTTATCTCTCCTTGTGATATCATTCTCTGATCTAAAAAAAATTAGTTTCACTTGAAGAGAGAAAACCTTCAAGTATCTTCCATCAAGAGCTATGGCCAGATTGCAATCTGCTATGGCATCAGTAATTTGACCTAATGCTTTATATGCAGCTGCACGGTTACCAAAGCAGACAGCTGTAAATGAGCGAGACTCCACATTACTTGATAAAGCAGCTGTATAATGTTCGACAGCTTCCTCATGTTTTCCTGTCTGAAATGCTTCATTCCCTGCAGTCTACATTTGAATACATTTTGCATTAGTCCTACCATAAGAAATTTTCATGCTACAGTAAAACGACAAAAACAAATCAACTACAGAGAACGAGTGCTTTGAAGATAACAAATTTAGCATTGTAGCTTATAAATGACTTCTTGTGTGTCCTTTGACAAAAGGGAAAAGTTGTATCAGACAAGAATAGAGATGCAAAAAGTTCTGTTATTACTTCCCTGACACTTATGAGTTGTGACACAGTTCCATGTTAACCAAACAAGATGATGGTATACAAAAATCATGTAAGAGATATCACGAAATGCAGAATAAGCTAACCTTATGATGCAAGAGCTCACGTACAGTTACAGCTAGTGGCATTAGGGACTCTAAAACCTTGCTTCCACTCCTGCAGGGACATTATCAAAGCTGATATCCATATTAAAAATAGGTATCACCATCAAAATATGTCCATCTTTTTATTCCTTTTCAATGTACTTTTGAGGATCGACCGTAGAAAGGTGAATGGATCAGTTTTCAATGTTAATAATACTTACTTGTTCATGGCTGATACCTTGTCCTCTTGTTCCTCCAACAAAGAAAGACCCTCTTCAAGTTTTCCTAGGTGAAAGTAGGATTTGAGCATCATTGAGCACCTCCAGAACCTGAAATAGAAGCCTTTTGAAAGCTGTGCACTGTCCAGATCTGTCACTATGCAATCAGCATCCAAAGGATATGAATTCTTCTCGGCAGAACCAAAGGTTTCATCACACAGCTGAATCACTTCCTCATATCTACATAGCTGACAGTTAAAGCAAAAGTTATCCAACACAGGCTCAACTGCACAAACAGCTTAACGCTGACTTTGACAGTTTTAGTAAAGTGCCAGCATATTATAAGACAGAAATGCAGACCATAAAAAGAGCCTCTGCTTTCATTTCAAGCAATTTTTCAAAGTACGAACTTATCGCCAATGCCTCATTTATATGTTCCAAAGCTTTTTCTGCATCAACAGCTGTTCTTCTTTGCATAAGTTCTTCAGAATGATTGATTAATTCCGACACTTTCTGCCATCAGTTAAAGGTTGTTATCAGTTCAGGAAGAGAGAGGTGAAAAAGAAAAGCTAATGATCAATGCCATCCATTTTCGAAATAACTGTAAACTGTCAAACCTGCGTCTTTTGCAAGAGATCAGAGGCTTCCACGACAATTTTTTTATCTACACCAACATCAGTGTCTGACTGCATGCACATCTTGGAATACTCTGACGCATCTCCAACTTCTCCCAAAGCAAGGAAACAACTTAAAAATGATGAAAAGAAACGAATTGAGGGATACATCATCTATTTTAATTACTAAATATTGAGCATTTTAGTTGACAAATGCAATGTGCTTAAACACGCCACCAACATGCTTTATCCTACAGCAAACCAGCATAATACAATTTTCACAATATCAGAGATACATATAGACTAAATAGAACATTTAACCAAAAGTCCTTTTGAAATTTTATGAAACTTTCCACCACAGCCAGAACATCTCCAACATAAGATTATAAAAATTAAAACAATGTAATGGCTGGAATGCAAGAACTAGGTATCAATATCGATATGCATATTACTTATTTAGAAATATTACCATTTTGTATCTTTTTGATTATGTTTTCCTACATTCAAAACTTGGGTTTGTTTTCCTCTCTCTAGTTGCATTTTTCTGTTTCTCTACTTTTACAATGCCTGTTCATATCTAATAATTTCCTTTGACACACTATTAATTTTCACATTGTAAAACCCTAGTTGATGCCTACTTCAATTTACCCTATAATAATGAATACAACATCATAAATCATTAATCCGGAGACTCTGCTCAGCAGGCAAACAGACACCAATCACCTATTGCCTGTAAATCACCATTACCATCCATCAACCATACCCCCATTGAAGCTTCAATCCAACTGTTTTCTACCCAAGATTCACTCAAGAAAACACTACTTTTAAATGTTATATCGATATGCCTTAGCCTAAATAATTAATTACATACAACTTAAATCCCTATCCACAAAGATTTGAATCAAAATGGGACCTTACTTTGCAGCTCTAAGTTGCACCCTGAGGAAATTTGGATCAATTTCAGCAGCCAGCATACAATCTTCTATCGCATCTCTCATCCTACCAAGAGACATGCGTGTGGCAGCACGGTTGCTATAGCATAGCATCAACGCCCGGCGACATTTCTGAGATGCTTCATTAGAAGCACAGTTAACTCCTTGTGTGTAACAATCCTCAGCCCCAGACAAATTCCCATTTTTATAGGCTTGGTTTCCTCTGTTACAAAGCATATCCAGTATCGTGAGTATGCTATCAAAATGAAAGTAACTACTTAAACTTTTTGTTTGCTTGCATCATGCAAGTCCCATTTTCCTGAGTGTCCACTTTCCCTATAAATCCATTATGTAATGTCTATCTGATACAAATATTTTAAAACTAAGAACATATCATATAACCAAGTGATAACAAGCAAACTAAAAATATATGTACAAACTAACCTGAGTCGCCACTTTTCACAGGCCTCTTCATCTGCAATGGTTGAAGCAGAAATGGTAGCAAGTACCTCCTTTATCCCTTGCTCCTTATTCACCTCTGAACCCCTTGTTTTATAATGAGGAGAAGATGCTTTAGTTTTCTGACCTTGCTCGGGTGTGAAAGGAGAGGGAGTTCCAGAAAATGGTGAGCCAGTCACCGATGATAATGAAATAGGAGAGGAGCTGTAAGAATCAAGATAACTTTGGCCAGCTTTTGCCCAATTCATCTTTTTGGGAGGACGTTTCTGGCTAGGTGATTGCACTTCAGCAGAAAACGTGAAACCAATCCCACTCGTATTTCTTGAACCTGAATCACAATCAAGAAGGACCGAGCCATCACCATTGTTTGTTATACCCTCTTCATCATTCGCAGACTTCAAGCTTTCACTTTCAATCTTATCATTCGGATCATCATCACCACAATTACTATCCAAATCTTTACACTCTGAAACATCCTCCTTTGTCTCTGTTTCTGTACCTACAGCTTCACTTTCATTCTTATTCAACAACTGATGAATGCGTGTGTTGTTGCCAATCCTATCCAAACCAAGACCAGATGATTCTCGGGATGTCACATAGCTTTTTGGTGACATGCCCATCTTTGTCTTCCAAAGAAAGTCATGTCCCTGGAGAGGGGTGGAAAACTTCTGTTTTGCTCTACTTTTATTCATCCTAGGGGTGCCACTTTGTTCCTTCTTTGCACTGAATTTGAATTTATCATTAGCATCACCAAAGAGATTAGTCTTGATTGGCGGTGCCCTAAACTCAGGTAACGATGACCCTGAAAAAGAATTGCGTTGTTTGGATGTGAACACAAATCCATAATCTCTTTGGTCTTTGCTCTCTTCAATTTTCAAGTTGGCGATACCCTCCGAAGCCAAGTTCGGTTCTTTTTCCATTTCAAAAACCGCCTTTGGGGATCACAATTAAAGTTTCATTTCCAAATTTGAAACGATTGAAATGTGGCGAAGCGAATCGGTTCCATGGCGCGTGAATCTGCGGAGAGGTTACCGGGGCCACACCGGGCGGGTCATCGGAGCTCCGGCGAGGGTAAAATCGGAGGCACAATTAACTGTGCTCATTCCCTTTGATCAGAGTTTTGATGGCAATCATTCACAACAAAGAACAAACGAAAACTGCTATTAGGATTTTTTGCCAACCATAACAATGAAGATGAAAAGACAAAAAGTACAATTTTTTTGAACAGACAGGGTATGTTCCGATGTTATTCAATCATAAAATCATTGTTAGTAGTATATTAATAGTAAAAATATAATGATAATTATCTAAGAACCGTTAACCTAAAAATAAGCACTTTCTGTCTGAAATCTATGTGTAATGAGATGTGAATTCAAAAATAAAATGCAACGGAATTTGAAAATTATTACTAAAACAGTGTAATAACTTAATACCAGTTGGTGATAAATATATATCTGCAAAAACGGGTTTATAGTTAACAAGACTTTTTTTATTATATGATGATGATATATTTTTAATAATAACGTACATAGTTTAGACTAATAATTAATATAAATATGATTTTTAGTCACTTCTTTTATTATATATGGGTTTAGTAATCGTTTTCTTTAACACAATACAAAAGGTTTTAATCTTCCAAAAAAATGTGAAAAAATATTTAAAAATGAATAAAATAATTTATGTATAATTTTTAAATATTTCTTTGAAGAAAAAAAACACCTCATCGTGTAAACTTGACTAGAAAAAAATAGTTATAAGGTATTATTTTTTAATAAAACTAAAAATAAAAAATTATTTAAAACATTGAATGATAATTAAATATATCTTACTATTTTCACAGAGGAAAAAAGTTTTAAAAACTAAACCTTGAAAAATAACTTAATTAAAAAAATATGCTCAAAATCCAAACAAAGTTTAACTATGAGAGGAATTCTTAAACTCCTTTCTGTACTTGTCAGATTATTTTTTTATTACCGGAAAATGTTAACCGATATCCTAAAAGTATATAATGAATAACAGTTGATTTTATTATTTTTAAATTGAAAATTAAAATAATTGATTCTATTAATTAATTATATTATAAATTTATATAATAAAATTTATGAATACAAAAATATTTTTTAAATTAATAATTATTAAATCAAAATCTATTTAATATTTCAGTTAATAATGATTTTTTTAAAATTTAATATATATTAATTATATTTAATCAGTCTTTTTAGGATATTAATTATTAAAACTCTTTATTATTAATTAAAAAATCATTATAATTATTAACTGAGGTGATTGGTTGCAGCATTTTAGTTAAAGTTTAATTATAAATTTTGAGATTGATAAGTTTTAAATTTAAACAAATGTCTTCATAATTTTGTTTAAAATAAATACAATAAACATATGTACAAAGAGAAGTTGTCCATATGTATATAATTGTGTCAGGTTTAAAAAAGAGTGATGAATATATATATATATATATATGAATCTAAGTTTCACATTGACTATAAATAAGAAAGTAAAACATTATATAAAAATAAAGACTCATAAACTCATTATTTTAAGGTTTTTTGTTAAAAGTGGTATCAATGTTTTATATAGTTGGGCTCAGGTCTTATTTATGTTTGTTCTTCCCTAATGATATTCCTTCTTAAAAACCTAACATATATATATATATATATATAATTATTTTTACATAAATTATTATTTAAGACATAAAAACATTCTTTATAGAAAAAAAAAATTGAATTGCAAAAAGTATTAGAAATAGTTTTTGTAATGTATGATATGATGCACTTTAACGAAGTGTGGAGGGGCAAAGAGAGGTTGGTGGAAAAAAGGGTACTTCTATCTTCTTTTTCTAACTTTCATTATATTATCACGTGTTTGTCTCCTTTTTAGGCTGCTTTTTAGTTTTGGCTTCACACTTTTTTTCACTTTTCATCATACTTTTCTCATCAATTTTATTTAATTTTCATGTCATTAAGCATTTCAATATTATCACACCAACAAATATAATTCACATGGACCCATTTTCATCATCATATCATATAATAATAATAATACACATCAATTTTTAGGTCTTATGTCACTCACTCACAATTGGAAAACACCAAATCAAATTTTAAACTTGCCTCAAAATATAATTGCTCAATCAATAATTCGGATATCACATTTTTTTAGATTTAGTCATTTTAATTTTTTACATGTGTGTGTGTGTTTTTTTTTTCATGGTAAATAAGTATTTTAGTTTTAAAAAATTATTAAATTTAAATATGTAGTTATTTAAAAATTAAAATTGTTCTCATATGAAAAATATTCATAATATATAAGTGGGATGCAAATTTTATCTCATAAGTCAGTTTTGTAAAATTGAGTTAAACTTAAAATTCAATTTTATTAAAAATATTAAGACAATTATTTTAAAAGTAAAATTGGTAAGATAATTGTTTTAATTAAAAAATATTACCACTTAAAGAATAAATTAAACAAAATTATGTACATGAAAATAAAAATTTCGCTTTATAAATAAATATTTTATCGTGAAAATATGAATTGACATTATATACTTGGTTTTTCCTTTGAAACTATTTTTTAATGCAATGTTTCATCCGATTTTAGAGTTAAGATAGTTTTAAACACAAAACACACTCAACTAGAATCATTTCAATTCAGTAACAATTATCTATCATTGCAGCTTTATTTTTAACATTGATGATTTGACCCTTAAGTGACTGTTTAAGCTTGACATAAAAGTAATTAAATATAATTAGGTTAGGTAAAGATAAAGATCCCACTTGCAATTTCACTATCTATATTAATATGTGAATAAAAATCCTGAATTAATTAATCTACAATTAACCTTTTTGTTCATCTGGAGTGAATTTGATAAATCAATTTTCTGTAAATAAATCTTGCTGTGTTCAAATTTTATCTATTTCATATAATTTTTCTTTTTTAGAAAATTTTAAGTGATCATATAATAAAAGTAATGTGTACACAAATTAGGGAAATATTTATTGGGCCATGATATCAAACACTTTCACATTTATTGGGCCCTACATATGATAAAAGCCTTGGTCAAACATTGAGAGGCTCAAAGTTCAAAACTGAATAGAGTTATAAATCCTAATACAAAAGGAGGATTAATTTTTTTGTAAATGATTGAATTAATTTTACTATTTTTTTATCAATTTTCATTTATTTTATATCTGATCAGATCAATCGAACTTTACAACTCTAAATATTTTTCTATTTATTACTCAAATTTACTCTACAAAAATTCAATTCTTATTTTTACTTGATAATTTATTTTTTCAAAACACACCACTAAAAAATGTCATTAGAATTTTTTTCAAATTATTTTACACGAAAAATACTTTGACAAATAATATTATTGACCATAATCAACTTGACTCGTCAACTCGTCACACTCATTGAATTGATTAAAATTTTATATTTTCAAATATAAGTCAATTTGGACTTAGTTTAATTAATTTATGGATTAAGAATATTTAAATCAAATTAAAAATAGTTAACTCATAATTCATGAACAATAATTATTTACTAATTATTTTTATCCAACCAAGTTTCAAAATTTTTGACTCATCAAATTTGTTATAAGTAATAATTAATTGTTATCTTCTTTTTTTTTTTACTTTTTATTAAAAAAAAAATAAAGAAAAAAAAAAGGTTTTGTTTTCGAGTAAATAAACAGTAACAAAAAATAGAGATAAAGTTGAAACTCTTTAATGAGGCCAAATTAGAGATAAGAAAAACATATATCCTAATGAATAAAAGATACAAATGATATGCTTAAAAATACGTGATGGAATGTAGTTAAAAATATGATTAAATATATTTTCCTTCTCTAATTTTGGTAAAAAAAATTGATTTTAGTCCGGACAAATTTATCACATAACAAAAATCAAATAAATAATATGAACCCTAAAACTATTTTTTACCAAAACATTAAAAATAACAGTTTAAATAAAAATCTAACATTATTATCTTTTGATTGAGTGATAACACATCACTTATATTTTCTCTTAATATTTTATCCCTTTTATGATGTGACTTCCAAAGGAATCAAGATCAAAGTGATCACTGGGAGTAAGATTTTTAGAAGTGAGTTTCCATGGAGTGATTTCTCTTTTCTTTTCTGCACTGCACCAGAGAGAGAAAAAAAAATTGAAAATGATGATGATTAGGGCAATTAGCAGTAAAATAAAATTGAACCCATGAAAGGGTTGCAGAAGCTTTTAGAAAAGCTGCAATGCAAGGCTAAAACAAAATGAGCACTGCGTAGAAACTACCATAATTTAAGGGTATGCGAGGACAAAGAGGCTCTGCCATCCATAAAACTGAAAGACTGAGAAACAAACATTTCAATGAGTTTGATGGTGAAAGGAGTGTAATGCTCTCTGTACAATATTTTGTTCAATGTCAGTCACCACCATGTGACAGCACAGGTGAACCCTTCTCTTTCTTATCCCCACCTCACATGTGGGTCTTCCACTACCAATACCAGACAAATCCTATTTCTTTCCATTTCCAACTTCTCTCTTTCTTTCTTTAATACTTTCCTTAACTCATCTACAATGAACCGGGACTATATCATATTCCAACTCTATCTAAAGGTTAACTAACTCAACTATCTTCAGTACTATCTCATCAGTTTGATACTAAACTGAACGGTATCTTATCAGTTTACGGTATATAACAGTTTACAGTATATAAGTGAATGCAATCCTTATCTGATCTTATTTTAGAAATCGATTTTATAGAATTAAGTTAGACTTGAAGTTCATTTTTTACCAGATTCGAACTTTTGTAATTTGATAGGTGCAAATGGGTATAGTATAGTCAACAAAAGGACATGTTTTAAATATTGCATTATGCAAGGCAAACAAAACCAACAATGGTCCCTTATGGTGAGTGGTATTAAAGAAGTGAAAGCGACTAGAAGGAGCAGGTGTTAAATCTTGTACATGATGTAGCTTGAGAGCATTAATGGTAAGTGATAGGCAATAGTGAAAACTAATTGGGGGCTACAGGGAGCAAGCACTCTTCCCAAACCGGGAAAAAAAAGAAGAGTGGTAGAAGCAGTAGAAAATAGGAACTAAATGGTAGACCAAGTTTTATACATTAAGCTAAAGTAAAACAACAGTACTTTGTTCTGCCTGAGTCTGGTGAAACATACACATCTATAGATAATTTATGTGGAGAGGAATGGGAGTACAACAGAAAAAGGAAAGGAAGGAAGAAAAGAAAAACTAGTCTTATAAACTAATATGTCTGTCCAAGTATGCAACATGTATCGCCTGCTGTTAGTAGTATGTATTTGATCATGGTGGTGATCTCATTTGATTCTTCTCTAGAGGATCTAATCTTCTGATCTAGGTGTATTTGGCTATACATCTAGAAGATTCTTCTATAAGCTTCTATAAATCTGCAAACAAACAAACAGAATCCTTATCAGACCATAAGAAAAATCATGAGATGATGTTTACTTGTAAAGAGCAAACCATTTTTCCAAGGACAGGAGAAGGAAACCAGAAACTTACCCTAATAAAAATTATCTCCAGCTGGCCATTTCTATTCTTATTACCTACAATTCGAAATCTTGAAGAACAAAAAAGAAGACAACTTTGTCAGAACAGAACAATTCTGTCCACATTATTATGCAGGAAACTGACATTATTCAGAGAGCAACTAGCAGCAGTACCTTGAATTGTAAAGAAAACTAACGAGAAGCCAAGTCGCTAGACGAGGTTGCTGGTTCTAGCTTGTCATAAGAAGATGAGGTAGATGAAAAAGCAGCACTGTGGTTCACCTCTGCCAATGTAGAGAAGTCAGCATGATAATCTCCAGCTGCTTTTGTTGGTGAAGCAAAGAGACTGTCAGGGAGAGCCTGCTCCACACTTCTCAAAGGCCAATAGAGGATCATGAAAGAACACAATATCAAAATTTGAAATGAAATGCACATACCCTCAAGCAGAAAAGATTTAAAAATGAGGAAATGATGCTAAAAATGCTGCACCACAATCAATAGAGATAAGATCTAAAACAAAGTATGCTCATACTTATTGCTAAGATCCACGTTTTTGGTATTTCCACTATCCTTTATATTCGCGCTCTCAGAATCATCTAGCTCAACTTCTTTCTGCAACTGCTGCTGCTCAGATGCAACACCTAAAGAATTGGTAGAAGTGAAGCTGCCACCATAGCCTGTCATTAAAACAACAAAGATGTAAACTTTCTATAACCTTGTTCACTAGAATGTGTCATTGGCTACCATCAATTGATTAACCTGCAATATCTCCTTTAATGCTATCAGGAGAGAGACCTGCATCATTAGTGTGACCATGAAGTTGATGGGGCAAGACCAGAGGATTGCCAACAGAAAGACTGCGTTGGTGATGGTGAATAGGATTGTTCTTGAAGTCGGGTAGCTGTAGGTTCTTCAGCCTTCTTTCTTGAAGTTCAAGGACTTGCTGCAATTCAGCCTGCTCTTCAATTCTTCTTCTCAATAAGATATCATGTGGGTTATACAACATCCTTGACCCTGCATAAAAACAAAGTTGGCAATAATATAAAATGAAAGGAGCATGAGAGATTTAAGGTGTAACTTACAAAATCCACATATAAGGCAAGAATTGTCCAAGCCTGATATAAGAACTATATATATCAAGTTGATGTAGAATGTCAAAACACCCTCACCAAACATCTAGAACAGAGACAAATGTGAGTGATCCAATAACAACACCCGATCCCACCTAAGAATAGACATCTAAAGCATAAAATACAGGTAACTCAATGAAAGATCTACAAACACTCTTAGAACATCTTAATATTCGGGCGGCCTAGGGTACAACTATATCCGACAAACTGGTTTGTAAGGTAATGATTACCCAAGCATTGTGAGGATTACATTGGCCGCATATCAGTTTATAATTGATGTGGGATCTTAACACATCCAAATAACTAGGACTGAACATCCAGAACATGTACAAATAATAGGATGATAGCCTTTATATAATGTTAGAATTTAGACAGCAATACCCAATCAATCCTACAAAACTAACTTGGAAGGTGAAAATGGTCTAAGCCTTAAAAGTGCGACATTGTAGGATTTCAACAATGTCAATAGGAGAAATTTGATTACCAAGATGGAAATCATATGGTTCTTTAGAGCCAAATCCAGAAGGGCTCAAACACGGTGAAAGATCTCCTCTCTCTAATTGCTGTTGTTGATGTTGTCTCCTGCATAAATTAGTCAAAACAGTATAAGTTTAAGAATAGTGAGATATACACAGAGTAAAAACATGATGCCTACTTACTTGTCAGGGACTTTTCCCTTCTCCTTGTAGGGCTTGACAAGTACACGTGAATCACAGATGAAATGAGGATTCCCTTTGGATAATATGAGTCTCACTGTCTCCGGATAGACAAAAGTAACAAACCCAAACATCCGCTTCTGCTGATAGGGAATTCTCACATCTTGAACAGGTCCGAATTTGCTACAAAGGAACAAAAGTAGCCACTCAATGAACTCCCTCTATTTGGATCCCAATGTATGTGTGCATCAAAATGTACAGAAACAATAAGAACTTGCACATGCACAGCCACTACTGTGTTATATGTAATTGCAAATATTAACTCATTACGCAAAAGTAATGACAATCCAATCATTACTAAGAAGTTAGTCCACACCATTACAAAGACACTTAATCTAAAATAATAATAGCACAAAATATCACTACTTTTAAACTGCAAACTTCTCCACCCAGTTTCAAACCCTATACTCTACACATGCCTACATTTATCTTACTCAACCATTTATCAATTAACATATCTTTCACATAAAAAAAAATCTAAATTAAATCCTAAGTTTTCTTAAACAAACACTGTCATTCGGCATGCAAAAGATTATAATAAAGCAACGGTATAACTTTACATCAGACATCAAACTTTAAATCAATGTCAAGTCTAAGAAAACCACTTCTCAAGCTTTCTTTCAAACACAATATGATACATTACAATGTAACAGATTATGACAGATATTTCATACAATGAAACTAAAGTTTAAATTTAATTGTAAAAGCATGTATACCAACCAAAGATGTAAATTTATAGTTTGAACAACACATACTAATTATTAATTAGTATATTCGAGATTGTTTTATTTAAATATGGATTGAAGATTGATGTAGATTATTTCCTTTGACAAACCGATGGTCATTTTTAAGCTGAAAAACTGCACAACTATGTTGATCGAGACATGCATGCACATCATTCGGTACTGATCATGACTTGTGATAAGTGATCAATCACTATTAAGCTGTGAACTTCCGTATTCGCCAAAGCTTCCTAACAAGAGAAACTGAGCCATTTTATCTTTAAGGGAAAACACATTGAAGTGATACCTGAAAATATGGGATTAACCCAGTCTCCTCATGGGAGACACATCATGGTCTGGAAAGTTTATCGCCTATAAAAGACAAACTCTAAATGTTACACATACAACATATGACTTGAAACTGATATTCTAAATTCAGTAACATCATGACCAATGATTACTGAGTCTAAATGCAACAGACCCTTAATCCCCTGCCACACACAAATCAATAAAGGATTGCGAGTTAAATCAGTATCAGAGGCAACCAAAATCCATCTCCTTTGGAGCTTCCAACAAACAGAAAAACATAAGGAACTCAACCAAAAATATTTGAGACGTGCACACAACAAAAATGGTCGAAAACCTGGATTAGTTAATAGCAACAATGGAGACCGGACACATTACACGTCTGCAGTACAATGAATGTTTCACAACTTGACACTTTTCGGTGCCACCGCATTTGTGCACATGTTATGGCATATTCTACCTGAAGTACTCCGAGACATCTTCATCTTTGAAAGTACTTTCCGCAGGAAACGTCAAGTAAATCTGTCGCGAGGCCGAGTTGGGTTTGTCCCCAGAAATTGCGGCTAAAAAGTCGCTCCTTTCAGGCCTATCCCAGCCAAAGTTGGAGAATTCTTCCCCCATCATGAATGCTGCTGCTGCCCTGAAAAGCAAAACGAGAATGTTCAACAGTTAAACATCACTTTACAGCGAGAAAGGAAAAACAAAAATAAACACAATCTCTTCGAAACTGTGCTACACCTTTGAGACTCCTGCATCAAAAACTCATAATACTTCTCACGTGCGGTTGCAGAAGGTCCAGACCCCAGTCTCTGAAGCTGCGGAACCTTGAACCTGGAAAAATCTTCACGCTGCTGTTCCATCCCCTCAAGCTTACTCGGAGAGCCAACAGTGGCATCCAGTGAATCAGTGAAAGCAGCATGAAGAAACTTGCAATTGGTGCCATTTTTACAAAACCCTCTAGCAAAGTAGAGGCAGGGCTTGTACCCAAGTCCAGGGGCAGCTTCTTCACACCCAAAACCAACATCACTCGCCGAGTAACTCCTCCGGTGCAAATGTGAGTCCCCGGAGTGCCAATTGTGAGCCCCGACACCCAATTCAAGGCGTGGATCGACCAAATCTTCGTTCTTGGAGGAGTCATTGAGGAAGGGGAAGTACTCATTCACCTGCTGCTCGTCAACAAAATCACAATCACCGTTGACACGCGGTGAGAGTGCTCGGATGTTGTCGTAAGAGAGTAAAGGAGTGGACTTTGGACTAATGGGGTTGTTGTTTGGGAAGTTCCAAGCGTGAGAGTGAGAGGAAGGTGAAGATGGGTTTCTGGCGAAGTCAAAACCGTTGGTGGGTCCTGCTCTGGAAAACGGGTTGGTGGAGGAAGCAGTGAGTCTTGCTATGGGGTTAAGAGGGGAAGGAGGAAGAGAAGGAGAAGACGGAGTTGAGAGTGCGAGACCCATGTGGGTCTTCACCCTCAGAATGAGAGTGTGGAGCACAGGGTCAGGGCTACATGCCACACGAATGAGTTCAGACTCTTCAAGGTTCATCAGAAGATAACCCATGATTTTTGAAGCATTCTCAGGATCAAAATTTTTAATCTTGGAAAGAACCACATTTGTGGCTTCGCACGAACCCATCACTAACCAAACCTTCAAAGGTAGTCAACAAGAAATGAAATGGCGGAACTGTGGTGAAGACTGCGGAAAAAGAAGAAGAAGAAGAAAAGAAGAAGAAAGAACAGAAGAAGATGATGTTTTTGTTGTCTGTTACCACATACCTTAGCAGTAGCAGTAGGTTTTGGAGTCTAAGCATACGTTGAACAAACAACAGACTCACTCTCTCACTCACTCACTCTCTCTCTCTCTCTCTCTGTAATCTCTCTCCTATCTTCGGAGGGTGAGAGCGGTAGATTTCTCAGATCCACAACAGGAATGGATGGATAATCGTCAACAACATAAGTTACAATATGCCTCCGGGTTTTCTTAAAAAAACAAAAAACAAAACAACTTTTTCATTTTTTTTTCTAACATCGGAGAAATGTTCCTAGTAAAAACACCCCATTTTATCGAATGTTCTGCAGAAGTGGAAATATATATATACATATACATACATATATCTATATATATATATGTATAGTATTACATTAATTTAAAATGTATATATGTGCAGAATGAGAAAGGAGAGAAATTTATCAAGATTGTGAATTTGATATGGTTGTTTAAACTGGAAAAATAGTAATCGGTTTATCCATTTCCAAGAAAGTATTTTGAAAAAAATAAATGAATAGTTGTTTCTGAAACAAATAATTCCAAACAGAAATATTTTAAATTTTAAACTTGTTGGGATTTAAACTTGTTGGGACTTAAAAACAGTAAAAAAAAAAAATCTTATTATATGAGAAAATAACCAATTGATATTAGTTTAAATATTGGAATACAGAACGTTATGATTGGGCAGAAGAAAAAAAAATGCGACCTTTTTTCCTTTTGAAATAAATAGATCCGATGATTGAAATTGTGTAGTTATGAGTTAGTCAGAATTTAAAAAGTTGTTTTAAGCTACAACCTATCAACCGTGTAATATAGCTAAACACGCTATCGTACTAAAAAATGTTAACTCATTATAACACCTTTTTTTCTTTTGTTTTTTTAGGTGCATTAAGTTTTTTATTTTCTTTTATTTATAGAGGGTGGAATAATGGCCCACTTTTTGCTACTGTGTGTAATTTTTTTTTTCTTAATGTTATCAATGACTATTCGTCAAAAAAAAATCAATGATTGTAGGGTAATTGCTTGCATTTAAGACAAATGTTAGTTTCTATGCACAAATTAATTAAAAGTGATTGATTAGCAACATTTCATCAGAAAATATACATTGAAATTAGTAATGGTATTAGTTTTATCATTATTATTTAAATTAATAGTAGTTCACTGTATATAAACTGAATTCTCTCGATATAACATTAAAAAGATGAACTGAAATCAAATTTAGGCTAAACTATAAGTCATGTTTAATTAAATTTGTTGATTTGAATAAATGCAAGAGAAGTAAAACAAAAAACAAAAATCCGTGATTAGTGAGAAATTAGTCAGTTTGAGGATTTTTTTTTTTTTATGTAGATTAATTGGAGAAGCCCAAAACAGTGCGGGGTGATGTGATTCTTCCTAATCACAACAGGGTTATCCATAAACAATGGAGTTAATATTTGGAGTCTTTACCTCCTCTCTCAACTACTCCTTAAACTAATGAAATTATACAATTATACTTTAGAACATTACATATAAATTTAATATCTTCTTAAATATTAAAAATAGTCTTCAAACTAATCCCCTTGACATTAGTAAAATTATAAAAAAAAAAATTGATAAATATTTGTTATTTTAAGAACTTACTTAACTTAAATAGTTGGGTTAAATATATTTTTAGTCCTTGAATTTTGACCAAAAATTAAAATTTGTCTTCAGTCGAAATTTTGATAAATTTTGATTCCTAAACTTTAAAAATAAATAAATATAGTCATTTTGATCAAATTACGTTAACCTTTTTTAACTAATATGTTTGAAATCTACATTTTCTATAAAGTTATATTAAGAGTTCAGTTAATATATTATATTTTTCAATAAAAACTGGTTTACTGATTTACTAAATTGTTTCCACCAAGAATCAAATTTGTATACAATTTTATTTTAGTTTATAAAAAAAATATCGTTCGGATTTTTCCCACAAAAATACTCACTGAAAATTTCATTCGGATATATATTAAATATCCTTGAAAAATATTGCATTGTTTATCCTCATTGCAATGTTAGAAAAGAAAAGAAAAGAAAAAGATCGACATGAATAATCCAGAAGAAACATTCCAACTGGTTATTTTTATCTAGGAGGGAAAATCATTTTCCCAACTCTTCACTTTTTTATTTAGCTGAATAATGTTTCTCCTCACCTAAATCAATTAAAAACGAAGAAAAATGGTTTAACAAAAATTAGAGTAATATTTATGGAGAGTTGTAACATTTGGTACTAGAATTTTTTACGGAATAATTTGTATTATCAGTTGACTAGAAAATGAATAAGATTGTTTTGTGAGACGTGGATAAGCATCGTCTTTAAGAATTTATTTGTAGTATATCACTCAAATAAATTGATGATCCCAGAACTAAAAAGTTTGTAAAAATGAAGAGTGAATGTAGATATATAATTTGAAAGAGATAAAAGACATGTATTTATAAATTATGTAAGATTGATCTACACGAACAAGTGTTGTCATGTTTAGTTAGATTAAGAAAACTTTGAAGAAACGTTGTAGAGACTTTACAAAGAAAGAAAAGGAAACATTCATGAATCAATGTAGCCGAAAATCCTCCAATGTCCACAAGACCAAAAATTAAAAAAAAAAATCATGATAAGACTCCACATTTATATTAATCAAATCAAAATAAATAAATCAAGTAATAAATGTAGAAAGAAAGTCTAGACAAGGCCTACAATTTCAGGTGTGTGACTCAACTCCTTTATTAAAAGTACCTGAATAATCAATGTTTATTAATCTTTTGAGAGTGTCAAATCTAAACAATATGAAACAACGGAGGGGACATTTATATTTATATTTATAAACAAAAAAAAAAGCATTTCGTGCGCAATTAACAATTAATAATTGACAACCTTTTCACCATGTTAACATTTAACATGCATGCGCACGAAGGAAGCCATTTATTTGAGTAGTATTAAGAAGTGTGAATCACACGCGGGTTTTATAACTAAACGACAAACATCCACCAAACCCAAATATAGGTGTTCCATAACTCTTTTAACTTTATTAAGCCTTTACACGTAACAAATACCAATACTCATGTATATGCACGGACAGGTAAATAAAAAGATATGAGAAAAACATCCATAAATTGAAAAAACAAAAAAAAAGGGAAAAAAGAGGCTCCGACACAAACTTTAACATGTAGCAGAAACAAGCTGCAAACGAAAAGAGACCCTACGTTCCTCAACAGAACAACGTTAGATGTAAGAAAAAGCATATCCAAAACACGTTACTATAATGAAACAATTGAGTGTTAAACAGCAAACACCAAAATACACTAGCTAAAAGTTTAAAGCATTCAACAAGGGATGTATCCGATGAAAATCGCCAGCATCAAATATGTATTTTGCCTGACGGAAGCACAACTTCAGAAAAATCCTCCACAGCCATAGCAATAAAACCAAGCTGCTATTTAACGGTCCACACACATCAACACAAACATTTACTCAATAAACATGTCAATATCTCCTCCTGGGGCTCCTGGAGCGCCGTTCACGAGGTGCTCTGCGAAATGATAAAGTTAAAATCATTCTTAAACACTGAAAATATTTAGAGTATCATTCCAGAAAACCTTAAGCACATGACTAAGTTCTAGCTACCCGTAGTTCTCACCCGTGGTTTTAAGAGCAATTCAAGTATACAACAGAGTGTTCACACAAGGGGAAGAAACACAGGGTTAGCATCTGCCTAACACAACTAAAATGGGGAAGTTTTTTTTAAATATTGTAGTAAACAAGTTCAAAATTGGAACAAAGTGTTTTACACTTATCCACCGTCCAGGAAAATACACCATGTTTTCTTCTTTTTTTTCCTATCCTTTAGAAACATATAAAATATCCATTTTCATTTCTGTCGAACCTAAGAAACAAAGATATGCTTTACAAACTTTTAAGAAGTCATTTCAGATTGGCTGAAATAAATTCCACATTGGGAAATACCAAACCAAACAAAGTGACACTAAGACCAACACCGCATACAAAAGGGACTTTTTTTTAATGTTGCAAAACAACAAAATTTCTGTCAATATTATGTATCATTAAACATGTATAATATACCTAGCATTCTTCCTTCTGACTGACTCATTAATAGGTCCACTGCTGAAGGCCCAGTCAACATAAATGGTTTGGGTAAGAAGCTCGGATCCATTCAAATTCTCTATTGCATTTCGAGCTTCTTCAGCACGCTCGTATTCAATCAGTGCATAACCCTAAAATAAAAATGTTCATTAGTCCAGAAACCAAAACTTTCACACGATAAAGTTGCTGATGCAGAAATGTGATAAACAAAGTTATAGGAAGCAGGATAGCAAATTTGCATTCCTTACCCTTTTTTTTTTAAATCAAAAGGCAATCAATGTTGTTTGTACACAAAAGCACAGATGGCAGAAAATTTTGCTGGACGGGAATTAACCCTGCTCAATAATATTCTACAGAAAGAGACCCGTCTTCTGATAAAATGGACCAGTAGGGATAGAGGTGTACAAGAATACAATATAATAAAGATGAAGAACTAACAGTAACCTATACATGGCTAGGAAAACTGTATCTTTCTTACCTCGGAGTCTTTCAAACTCAAGACGTGAAGATGCTATACTTGCAGTACCATCAATTTATAAGAAAATAATGGAGGGTCACCCAATTTCAAATCTTTTTCTATCAATGGGAAACATATTAACAGCATTCCACAAAGTAACAGATTTGGGCCAATAATTAATCACCAAGACAAACAAAATTAATGCCAGTATAAGGATAGAAAAATGTGGTAAGCAAAGTTATGGGAAGAAGGATAGAGAATTCGCGATTTAAAAAAATTAATCAACGCTGTATGTACATAAAAGCCCATATGGTAGAAAATCTTGCTAAGTCAATAAACCGTGCTTATGATTTACAAAGAGTCTAAAAAGAGACTTGTCTTTTTAATTAAATGAAGTAGTTGAATGAAGGGACAGAAGTAAACAAGGATACAATGCAACAGAAATGGTGAAGAAATGACAATAACCTAGACAGGGTTAGGAAGAATTGTATCTTTCGTCCTTCACATTCTCTCAAAGTACAGACATCAGGATGGTATTGATCTTATACTTGCAACACAACTCCAACTGGGGAGGTGGGGTTGTAATTTGTTCCCACAAAATATCAGCTCTGGGCCAGTAATTATCCACCGAGTGAAACAAATTTCAAACCAAGAGTCACGACAAGAAAAATAGGAACCAAAGTAAAAGAAAAATCAGAACATCAAGAGTCAAATGACTCAAATCACCAAAATGGATCAGCGATCAGGACGCTGACAACACAATGCCAGATACAAAACAATCACAACCTAGTAGATCAAACATTTGTCAAGTTCCACTTAGGTTATAACCATGCATATAGTTGTCATGGTGTCAAGATCAATTACAATGAAAAGGGTGTTAATTGAAACGAAAACAGTCACGAAGTTATGTCAAAGTACAGTTAAATTTCACAGTAACAAAAGACAATGAAAAATTCGAAAGGCTTTATATAACCAGACAGTGACTATATAGTATGTGTATCCAATGAATTATCCTAATGACTACGAAACTCAATAAATCAATAGTAACAAAGAAGGAGACAAAGAAAAGGAAACAAAGAAAATAAACGAAAAGAGGAACGATGAGTTACTTTGACAAAACCAGTGCGGCGATTGAGATTCAAATGCAGGTTCTTAATTTCTCCGTATTCACCAAAGGCATTTTGCAAATCATCCTCTTGCGCTTCCTCGTGCACGCCGGTCACCAGAATGATCCATCCTTCAATGGCTAGAAGAAGTGAAAGAAAACATAAATAATTAAATTAAATTAAATTAAATAAATAAAAAGTAAAACCCTAACCCTAAGAGGGAGAGGGGACTGACATCTCTGTGGGCCAGGGCCACCCTCGGTGGTGAGGGAGTCGAAGTCGGAGCCAGAGAGGCGAGTGTTGCGGTTGGCGTCGGTGTCCTGACGGAAACCGCGACCCTTGGTCTTCTTGGGGGCGGAGAGAGAGGTAGTGGCCGCGGCGGTGATGGCTGATTTAAGTTTCGGGTGAGGCGGAGAAGCGTCGGCGTCGGGGGCGCCGTCCTCGTCCATCAAGTCATCGTCCTCGGGCTCGAAATCCAAGGCTTCTCCGTCGGCTGCGCCACCTTGCATTTTTGCCTCCGCTTCTTTCTCAACGCCCACAGTAAAATTGAGTTCTATGTGGGTTGGAGCACGTTTCTGCGAGTGATAGAGAGTGAGAGAGAACCCTTTTATATGCTTGCAATGGTAAAATCATTATCTATATTTTTTTTAATATTTCCTAAACTTATATATATTGTTTCTTGAAAAAAAAAATTATTCATATTTTTACTACTTGTCAATAACCTGAGATAAACCTTAAAAACCCAATAAATCATATCCATAAAGAAACTTTTTTAATTATCCTTCTAAATTTCAAAAACAGTTTTTACATCTTAATTTTTTTTATTTGTAAACTAAAATAGAAATAAAAATGAATAAAAGAATAAACGTTGGGAATTTTAGTCTAGAATTAGTTGAACCAAACTAACCATCTAAACTCCGTGATATCGTGTTATTATCTAAAACATATTTATATTTGGATATAAATATTTATCTATAAAACAAATAGGATTGAAGATATTTTGTGTCTCCAAATTATGACATCATCCTCTCAGAGTTTTATATTGGTCGGTTTCCAAACTGAAATAAATTGATATAGTTATTGTTACTAAAAGTTGTTAAGAATTTGTTAATATAGTAATTGACATTGTTATATATATATATATATATATATATATATATATATATATATATATAAAGTGTTTATGTATTGTCATGTAATTATTTCGTGATGATTAAACACACTTAACAAAGTTTGTGAATGTTTTAAATGTGGTGATAGATAAAGAAAAAATAATTTAAGAGATAAAATTGATAAATTATAAAATAAAATGTAATTGTTATTATTAATTGTTTCTAATAGTATTAAAAAAAATACAAATACAATTAGTATTATTTTGAAAATGTTATCATTATTTTTATTACCATTGACATTATGATCATCTCATAAAAACAATGGAAAATATTTTTTTTTTGTTTAATGAAGATAAATAACATCAGCAAAGTGAGTGTGAAAGTAAAGACAATAGCAATGAAAGAAAACTTCAACAAAGAAAAAGTAATGAAATGATGTTATTGCAGAGAAAAAACAAACTGTAAAACAACGGTTACATGTTAAATTGTTTTAAAAATAATAAATAACTTATTATATTAGAAATTGTGAAATAGGAATTAAAAAAAGTGAATACAAAAGAGAAAATCCTCTTTATTTATTGTTAAAAAAAATTACAATTAGTACTATTTTGAAAAATGTTATCATTATTTTTATTACCATTGACATTATAATTATTTCATAGAAACAATGGAAAATACCCTTTTTGTTTTGTCTAATGAAAGTAAATAGCATCAACAAAGTGAATGTGAAAGTAAAGATAATAAGCAAGAAAAGAAAACTTCAACGAAAAAACAGTAATGAAATGATGTTGTTGCATAGAAAAACAAATTGTAAAATAACGGTTATATGTTAAATAATTTTAAAAATAATAAATAACTTATATTAGAAATAGTGAAATAAGAATTAAGAAAAGTGGATACAAAAGAGAAAATTCTCTTTATTTATTTATTGTGATGGATTATTATTATTATTATTAGAATCCAGTGTGTATCTAAATTTTTAAGTTTAAAAGAAAATTTGAAATAATAGTAAGAAGTTGTTTAATATTAACGATAGAGAAACTATAAATATGATGAGAAAAAAAAAAAGAAAAAAAATGAAATTTATGACAATTATTTAAAAAAAATCAATCTAGCATTTATTATTCAAAATTAGTTAAAAATATTATAAAAAATAAAATTAAAATCATGAGATGGGTACATAAAATATATAATCATCTTTTTATTTATATATATATATATATATATATATATATTATATTAATATTAGCATTATTAATATAATTATAACTGATGGTAACACATCATAACATAAAAGTTATTTGTAAAAGTATACTAAAAGCATGTGTAAAATAAAAAAATTAAAAATATTTATCTTTAACTATATATAAGAGGTTATACTTTTTTTGTATCTTTTTTTATTCTTTCAATCTAACTCTTTTAATTATTACTTTTTAAATATAAATAATTAACTGTTTTTTAATTTTATCATAATTCAAATAATTACTTATTATAAAATAATTGTTTATTTTTTTACTATTTTAGTAATTATTTTTTCAAATTTAAATAATTACTTGTAATATTATTTACACAATATTATTTTTAATATTTTTTATTTTAATAACTAAATTTTATTTTATCTATAATTATATGATTATATTTATATATATATATTGTTTTTCTAATTTTTGTCTTTTAATTACTGTTTTAAAAATTTAAATAAGTTAAATATATTAAAAAATACATACAAATAGACATGATAGTCGTCTGTATTTATGTTAATGTAAAAGTAATGGACAAAAATGTGGGAGTGCACATAATTATATGTATTATTTTCCTAATTTCTCTATTCATCGGGGATGAAAATCTTGAAATCCCTTTAAATTTATCATCATAAATTAGTATGAATCTTTTGAGGCAAACATATGCATCATTCTATATTCTCCGTCACAAGTCATTGTTGCAGCAAATACAACATCAATAAAAAAAAAATCAATTAAATTCTCATAAACTTGCCAACTTAGTGATATAACTTTGAACCAAATGACGTGATTATTATTTTGTCAAGTTACCTTACTCAATTGTTGTCATATATAATTTTATTACTAATTTTATTTTACAGTTATATAATTATGATTTTATAATTTACAAATTTATCATCTGATAATTTTATAAATATGATAATATGACGATACGAAATACAATTGTATAACAATAATACAGATAACAATATAATATGTAACATAATATAACAATAAAATTAGCGATATGATATGATAATATAACATAATGATACGATGATATGATGATATAATAATATGACGATGACAATATAATAATACGAAGATATGATGATATCACGATATGACGATATAACAATAAAATGATATAACATGTTATGGTACATCCAATAAGATAAGTCTCATATTGTTTAGGAATCAAAGAGGTCAAACGTAATTTAAGGTCTTGTTATTTTGAGTGAATCTACTGTTCAAAAGGATTTGAGAGGAATGCATAAAGGGTGATCACCTTGTTCTTTTTTAGATGATGCAGGAGAATGACATAGATGGAATAATAGAGGGATTGTTGAAAATTCAATCCCACTGTTGTTAAAGAGATTAGAAAGTAATGGATAAAAATTACCACTTTATCCTCGTTATATTTATTGTTAATAAATTTTCCAATAAAAGTTTGTTTTCAATTATTTGTTAATCATTTAATCAAATAGTTAAAAGATGATTTTAATTTACTATAGTATACAATTTGTTTATGTTATTGTTTATACACTTGTTATATTTAATTTGGAGAAAAAACATTATGTTTTAATTGTTTAAGAGGGACCTCACAATTGTTATGTTGGTGCTGAAAAAACTTTGGGATGTGACATTTTGTACGCACATTACAAAATGACTCTCCTTTTGTTCTATATCAACTAATTATGTAAGTGTTAAAATTTCCTTTAAATTTTATCCTATTTTTTTGAAGGTGTTTTAAAATTCAGCACAACTAAAGAGTACTTCAACTCAGTTCAGTTCAGTTCAGTTATGTTCAGTTCGGTTCGATCTGGTTCGGTTTAGTACATTTCAATTTAATTTGGTCTGGTCCGGTTCGTTTCGATTTAGTGCGGTTCAGTTCGGTTCAGTGTTGTTCTGTTCGGTTTGGTTCAGTTTAATAAATAATATATAATGAATTTTTAAAATAGTTGTTAAATTTAAAATTAGAAAAATAAAAGATGAACATAAGAGAAGTTTTTAAAATAACTGTTGAAGACAAAATAAGTTAGTTTTTAGACTAACGGTTATAAGTAAACTATTTATAAAATAAATAGTTTTTAAAATAATAATTAAGGGTAAAATAGGAATAACGAAATATGGACACAAAAGATACTATCTCTTTATATATGTTATATATTGTTATGGATGAAAGAAGTTAATATAACTAAACTTAACTATGATTATCTGTATTATATTAAAGTAACAAAAAAACTAAACTATTTATAATAAAAATTAAATATTAAAGTAAAAAAAATTAATAAAAGTTAAACAATATTGTTTTATCATTCATTTTTTAAAAATTGAACATCTATCGATTAACTGCTCATTGGAATATGTATTTTATTTTCTCCTTTCTCTTCAATGGCCTCTTATCAGGAATATCGCACACACTTCATTTTTTAATTCAATCACCACCATTGAAACAATGATCGTGAGCTTCTCATCCCCGTCACTACTATATAAGGCCATGTCGCCTTGCTCTCGTCGTCCTACCTTGCCACCTTCACTATAATTCTAACACCTCACACCCTATCCAACTGATATGTCTATTTTTTAACTTTAACCCTAACTAACATTTTATCTTCCTCTTATATATCTTTTGCATTCTTCTCATTTTTTTATACTCAATGCTTCATTACTCCCATTTCACATTTTTTTGTCAACATCTTATAATATTTTTCTTAAATATTTAGGATTTTACCAATTTCGGAACTCTATGTTCTCCACTTTGACAAAATAGTTATTTGTGTGAAAGGTGAATAGTAAATAATTTAAACTTGTCCTTTGATTTTTTTTTTTATTGAAAATATACAGTTTCTTTATGTTACTATTTATACACTTGTTATATTTAATTTGGGAAAACACATTATGTTTCAATTGTTTAAGAGGGACCTCACAATTGTTTTGTTGGTGCTAAAAAACTTTTGGATGTGACATTTTTTACACACAATACAAAGTGACTCTCCTTTTGCTCTATATTTAACTAATTATGAAAGTGTAAAAATTTTCTTTAAATTTTCTCTTTTTTTTTGTGAAGGTGTTTTAAAATTCTTCACAATTAAAGAGTATTTCAGTTCAATTTAATTCAGTTTGGTTCGTCGATTAGGTTCAGTTCGGTTCGATAAGGTTTAGTTCAGTTCGGTCCGATCCGATTCAGTGCGATTTGATTTGGTTCGGTCTGGTCCGGTTCGGTTCAATACAATTTGGTTTGGTTCAGAGCAGTTTAGTTTGGTTCGGTCCAGTCCAGTTCAGTTCGGTCCGGTTCAGTTCAATTTGGTACTGTCCAGTTCGGTTCATTTTGTTTTGGTTCGGTGCGGTTCGATTCAATGCGGTTAGGTTTAGTTTGGTTTGGTCCGGTTCGGTTTGGTTCAATGAATTTTGTTTCAGTTCGGTTCATTGTGGTTCGGTTTGGTTCAGTGCAGTTCAATTCGGTCCGGTCTGGTTCAATGCGGTTCGGTTCGGTCCGATCTGGTCCAATTCGATTCGGTTTGGTCCAATTGGATTCAGTTCGATTCAAATCAATTCCATTCAGTTTAGTTTAATAAATAATATATAATAAATTTTTAAAATAATTGTTAAATGTAAAATTAGAAAAATAAAAGATGTACATAAAAATTTTTTTTAAACAACCGTTAAAAACAAAAGATATTTTTAAACTAAAGGTTAAAACAAACTATTTATAAAATAAATAATTTTTAAAGTAATAATTAAAGGTAAAACAAAAATAATATGAATAAAGTTAAAAAACATAACTAAACAGAAAAGAAAACTAGAAAAATATATTTTGACTATAAAATACATACAAAAGTTACTTTTTAATATTTAATTAACGTAGCTGTGTATATAAATAATAAATAATAAACACCGATTAAATGAGATGTAAATCTAATGCAGGAATTCTTTAGTTGTTATACATAAAGTGATTATTTAGATACATATTTGAATTATAGTACTCACTTTTAACCTATCACTTCAATCACTAGATCATCACATCACATCATTAAAAAGATGATCTAATGGTGATTAAAGCAATGGATTAAAAGTGGGTCAAAAAAAGTAGATTAAAATATCATTTTCCTATTATTATACAGACAGCATAGGCGAATTAAAATAAGAAAGCGTGTAATTTCCGAAAAGAAAATAAATTTTTATTAATCCTTATGAACTTTATCTTATCATATCATATCACACTCTATCAACACACTCAACAATTCGCTGTTCTTCTCTTTCTCTTATCTTTGACATGAATACTCTTTCATCCACGCTCCACAGCGCGTGCCCTCCTCTTCCACGTGCACCGTCGCCGCCGTCGCCGTCTCCCAAATGCCACACAAGATTTCATCGCGTCAAGGCTTCCATTGCCGTAGAGCAGCAAACTAAGGTCGCTCTCATCAGAATTGGCACCAGGGGAAGGTATCATTTTCCCCTTTTCGTAAACCCTCTATTCTAATTGGTGGGCTTCGCCATATTTTCAAGGGTTTATCTGTGAACGTCAACGCCTTCTTCTTGTGATTCGCCCGATCTTATACAATTACTCCACACTTCACTTGTCTGCACTCTATGATGCTACTTTTTATTTATTTATTTTTATTTAAATGACTCAACACCCCATTTCATGTGATGATTTTGTCGTTGTTTTGCCATTGGAGTGGATGTGTCATCTTAATATGTAGTTCTGCTTTTGTTTTTAAGAAAATGCCTCTGCAATTGCGGAAATGCCCATTTTTACTGTGGTCTGATGCTTCTGTTATTTTTCGTGGGGTTTTTAGATGTTGTGGTGGTAGTTCTTAAGGGAATTTAACGATAGATATTATTTAAGAGCTTTGAAGGCTTCAATCTCTTAATGGAAAATGTAGAAAGAATTGGCGGAACAATATATAGGTGCAACGTTTGTAATAATCTTGGTGAGGTCGTATTGAATTAGACTCTAAAGATGTTGAGCCTAGACTTAATAATTATTTGGGAAGAAAAAGAAAGATGTCTATTATTCTGATATGGAGGTTCATATTTATTTGTTACTTGCTTTTGAACTATAGAGATATCTAGGGGGAAAGAAATCTGTCTTCTCTTCTGCTATGGATTTTTGTAATTATTTGTCAGTGTTACTCAATTATATCTAGGTGGATGTTCATGCATACTTCCATTTTTGTTTTAGCAAAGATTTTCATAGTCCTACTATCAAATTTGGTAATTCTTATATGTTTTTTCATGTGTAGAGCAGTCCACTAGCTCTAGCACAAGCATATGAGACCAGAGACAAACTCATGGCATCACACCCAGAGTTAGCTGAAGAGGGGGCTATTCAGATTGTGATAATTAAGACAACAGGTGACAAGATCCTCTCCCAACCACTTGCAGACATAGGTGGGAAGGGTTTGTTCACAAAAGAAATAGATGAGGCACTCTTAAATAGTGAAATCGACATTGCTGTCCATTCAATGAAGGATGTTCCCACTTACTTACCTGATAAAACAATTCTTCCGTGTAACCTCCCGCGAGAGGATGTTAGAGATGCATTTATATCCTTGAGTGCAACCTCGTTAGCTGATCTTCTCCCTGGAAGTGTTATTGGTACTGCTTCGCTTCGACGAAAGTCACAGATACTCCACAGATATCCATCCCTTAATGTAAGTAAGCTATCTTTTAACTCATTATTATCTAACAGCCTGAAATAAAGAGAATTGTTGTTTCCTACATTTGTTTTACTTAATTAGCTTATTTAAATGGATATCCCCTGTATAAGATTTCTAATTCGCTTTTCTGACTGCAGGATGTTATCAAAGTTGTTGTTGCATACATTATCAATATAATGTAAAAAGATAGAAAATTATGGTTAATGAGAAGTCATTTGAAGTTTCAATCTCTATTTTTAAGGTAAAATAAAAAAGCAAATTGACAAATGGTCATGTTAGAACTGTGTAGGGTGAAGCCTAATGCATAGCCGTTGAAAAGAAGCACTTTGCATCTCTCCACATTTTGAAAAGTAAAAGGAGTTAATAAGAGTTAAATAATAGAAATGGGTGACTTGCATAATGCAATTAGGCAAGGGTAGTTTGAAGAGCGTAGTTATGGGGATACAATAGAGATCTATGGAGGAGGTTATAGGGACAGCATAGAACGCAAAAATGTGTACACCAAAATTCCATATACCTTTTTATATTGTTATAGATATCAATTTTTTAAAATGCTTATGGAAGTATGTAACATGAACTTGTATCATTTCCTATCATAATTGATGTCAGTTATGCATTGTGATTTGTGATCGAATAATATAATGTCATATTGAAATCATCTGTGGATGGTTGAATTTAGTAGATAGTTATCACAAGTATGCCCATCTTAACACCTTGTTGACATGGACTAACAATTATGGTTGTGACTATAAAGTAATGGGTAATATGTCATCCTTGTGAGACTTACTCTGCGTTATGGCCACTGTCTGTCTACTTTAAAATTTGGCCTTCTTAGAAAGTTATAGTCTCTATTCTCTTGCAGTTTCAAATGGACATTTTTCGTTGTCTTTCTCGAGACATTTCCTTTCTCTGTCCATGTTGTTTAACTAGTCTTGTGCTACTTCCTTTGTGAAATTTTAAATTTCTATATCTCTGATATTATGTTGTTCTGGAATTTTTGGACTCAGGTGCAGGAAAATTTCCGGGGCAATGTCCAAACAAGGTTAAGAAAACTCAGTGATGGGGTTGTCCAAGCTACACTGTTAGCGTTAGCTGGGCTCAAACGCTTAAGCATGACAGAAAATGTAACTTCAATCCTATCAATCGATGATATGCTTCCAGCTGTTGCCCAAGGTGCTATTGGAATAGCCTGTAGAAGTAATGACGATAAAATGGTAAGTGATTAATTTAGTGCACAATCGTATTAGACTTGCTGATTTTTATGGGTAGGGGAGGAGGATAACAGTGCCATGTAAGATCATATGAGCGTCCATCATTAAATACCTAACTGAAAAAAATCATTCTCAAATCAGAAAAAAATGGATTTCTATTTGGAATCAGAAGCATTTAAACTTAATTGGATAATAATACATATTTACTTTGACTCATTTTAGATTCTCAGTATTTCTGACTTTTGGTTGAGTGATTTCATCAGGCAGAATACATTGCTTCGCTGAATCATGAAGAAACAAGACTAGCAGTTGTCTGTGAAAGGGCCTTTCTTCAGACTTTGGATGGGTCTTGCCGAACTCCTATTGCAGGATATGCTAGCAGAAACGAAGATGGCAATTGTTTGTTTAGAGGATTGGTTGCTTCCCCTGATGGAACCCGTGGTATGAACATCTGGTCATATATTTATGTTTATTCGACTTTTTGTATAGTTTCTAATCCTTCACAACACAAGTAACTTTTCTCTGCAATTTCCTCTGTGCAGTTATAGAGACGTCCAGGGTTGGTCCATATGCTGTTGAAGACATGATTGAGATGGGTAAGGACGCTGGCAAGGAGCTTCTGTCTCGGGCAGGACCTAACTTCTTCAGTAGTTAATTCACAGGTTTCATGCTCAACTTTCAGATGATTCATTCTTTGACGTTTTGTAGCTATAGAGTAGATTAAATGTTCAATCGAGTTTGGGAAAGTGGACCTAAGGGTCAAATTGTTGTATTTTGAGGATATTAGAGTGACAGATATTTAGGTAGTTTGTATAATTTCCACGATGGTGGACTTTTGAGAGTTCATGCTAAACACCACCGGTGTTCCTCAAATTCTCTTATATTTTATATATTGCCTTCTTACAAGCCACTCTGAAATAAAATGGTTAACACAGTAAGTGCCCAACTCTAATTCTGTTCATACAGTGAACAAAGTGATTGCGTGGATCTTGCGAAACTTTGAAGTCATGTACAAACTTTTACAATAATTTGTACATTCTGCCCGATCAATCGAGTTAGACCAATATAAGATTTGGTTTAAGTTAAAAATTAGGTTTAATTAGTCGGATGATATCCATTTTCATTCGGATGTGTTACTTTGGTACTCGTTTTTAAAAAGATTTCAATTAAGTTCTAACTTTTGAAAATATATCTCAATTAGGTTCCTTTGAAAAAAAAATTATTAATGTCATTGATGATATTGATATTTAAAATGACTTATAAAATTAAGTATTAATATTTATATTAAAATTTAGTGGTAAAAGTCATGAATAAAGTTAATCGCGTTAATAATTTTTTTTTCTGAAAAAGATCTATTTGAGACACTTTTTGAGAGTTGGAAGGTACCATCTAAGTAGGACGATCATAAATGAGTTGTTGGTAAGATATTATAATTCTAATATGTATACAAGTTTTGAAAAAAAAAAAAAAGCTTTGGAATGAGTATTATTATGATTGCTGTATCCTCATTTATTCTTATAACTTTTTTTTTGTATAAATGATTTGTTCCTTCAACGTGAAGCAAGCAATTATTTGGTTCCTTACACAATAAGGTTGCAATTCGTATGTGGTGAATAATTTTTGAAAAAGTAATAAATCCATTATTTATTGTAATCCTAAAATAAGTTTGTTGAGTATGAATTACATAACATAACCAATGATTACAGTAGCAATGAGTTTGTTGTTGAGCATATACATGACATCAACCACAAAGAGCAATGCTTTTATCCCAATTGTTGAACTTCTCTGTTTCTCCTCACCATTTCAAATCTCAATCAATATGCCTTTCTAGGTCTTTGTCATGTCACACCATATTTAATTAATACCATATTCATATATAAAGTCAATCCAACAAGGAATATTTAAAGCTATTGCATCATTTTATAAAAAAAAGGCTTATTACCTGTATTTTATTCAATATTTATAGTAATCGATAAATGTTTACTTTTTATTTATTTCATAAAGTGTTAATAATTGTTAGAAGAAACCAATACGATTTATTATGTTAGATTAACATTAAACTCGTTAGATGATAATGATATGAACAATTTTTTTTTCTCCCTCTGACCATTGATCTCACGAAAGTGATCATAGTTATTCCTTTTAGTAAATGTTAAAATCATGTTAAGTAAAAAAACATTAAATTATTACTACAAGACTGAAAAGACGTTAAATCTTTATAAAATCTTAAAACTTAATACCCATTTATTAAAGTTGGAAAGCACGTACTGTGATTTTTTAGATTTTTGAAATTAATAAACATGAGTACTATCTCAAATCTTTAAAACAGTCTTGAATTAAAAAAAAAATTAACATCAAGTTCAAACAAAATTCTGAAAGAATAAGGTCTTTTGAAAAGATGAAATAAAAAGGAAAAAAAAAACATCAGTGTCCACTCTTAGAAATTCTATGTAATAATTAGAGTTCTTTGTCCAGTGGAATCTAACTCAGTCTTGTCGTGTTGTATAAGCTCCCATGTCACCACCAAATATTATTTTCGGGTTGAGTTAGATATGGATTCTTTGATGATCATCTACCACCTTTTTTTTCTTTTTTCTTTTTTTTTTCATGAAAGTGCTATTCAAAATTCATAATGTATTATTATTATTATTATTATTATTATTATTATTATTATTATTATTGTAATTTTGTTTTTCAAAATTTAAACATTCAAAGACTTCAACTATTATTCGCACTTCACTCCACTCTACTTTACAGATAGATACATACACATATTAGTTTTTAAATAAATTAAATGTTGATATATATATTATCATACAATCTATATTTCTTTAGTTTTATACTAAAACTGTTTGAATTTTTAAAAAAATTATAATTTAATAATTGAAAAGGTGAACTGAATTATTGAACAGAATAAATTAAACAACTATACATAAGCCTGGAAACCAAGTTATTTTCTCATTAAAAAAAGAAAACTAAGTTGTTTAAGCACAAGCAATTATCATTAACATTACTGTCACTCAATATAATATACTTATGAAATTTTGAGGCTGAGCAGAAACATACAGAAAATTATTGGCACTAATAGAATGTAGAGGAGTGAGTTGTGAATGTGTTCCATGTCATTTTCTTGGTTAATTGGTTCAAAAGAAAATTGGTGGCATGTGGAATAAGCTGCAATGTTTCTGTGGCTGAAAGAAAAACCCCTACTCATTATTCTGATACGATATTTTGATGACTTTATACTGAAAGAGTCCAAAAGTAGAATAGGAATAGGAGACTAATTAATGGAAACACAACCACTGATCACAGTATTCATAAAGTAGCCTCTGTGTCATATCAACTTTTGGTCCGAATCAAGAATCTTAACAAATGTTTCACCACTATTCTTCACACAGTCATGCACACAAACCAAGATAATCATAAAAAATAAAGGGTTGAAGATGATTGAAGATGATTTTAATCCCTAAATTACAAATTGGAACAGGTCTCTTGATGCATATTTCAATACATTTTGGTCTATAATCGTTTTAACTTAACAATCTCAACGTTTCTTATGGTGTTAAAAGGTATTTCAAAGTGATATTTAAGCCCGAATCTGTCAAAAAACAGTTCAAACACAAACTTGAGATATCGTTTAACACTTCAAAAAAGTTTTAGTGTTAATTAAATTATAAGGATTATATCTATTTATCTTTAGAGTTTGAAAACCAAACTAGTTTGACTGTGAAATTCTATTTTTAGGTCCAAGTTTGAAGATTAAAAACATATTCTATTTAATCTAAAAATAAATGTCACAAAGTTTGAAGTGTTTCAATAGTGTAGTATCAGTAATACCAGTATAACTTTTCTTGTAAAATATATCGTTTTCTTGAAAAAATGTATGCATTGAATCCTAAAGATGAACAGAGAGTGTCTGAGTTCAAATTTTGATATAAAGAGATATTGGTGGAATTAAAATAGCATGCATAAACGATTGAAAGAAAAAGGAGATATCTTAAAAGGGAGCTACAAATGAAAGCATATGGTGAAAGACACTTCCACCACTAGTGCAATTTGGTATCAATAATTACCTCCAAAGCTCAGAAACTGAGGCCATGTATGTTCTGATATTATTATTATTATCTTGTGGTGATTGTAGAGGTAGTAGTGGTTAAATTCTAAGAATCATAATAGTTGTATAGTACTAGTATGGTCCAACAATTATCAAACCTTCCCTTTCTCTCCTCTTTTGTCATGGTGACTTCTCAAATTCATTCCACATAATAAATTCTCTTGGTCTTGGGTACCATGACAACACTATTTTTTCCATGGAGTTTGGCCATGAACAGATAACAGTGATATCGAAGCTATTGAACAAAATGGTGCATTTGGGGTACAGGTACTTCAAAAAGAACCAACCTTGTCTTTAGAGCAACTTACAAAACAAGTATTTATGTTTTGAGTGTTTTGGTTTATCTCTGCTCTTTGTCTGGTTTGGTTTCCAATGACAACATCACCATGTCAATATTCCATTTGATATATGCCATCTGGGGACTTTTGTCTTTCACCTGCTTCTTTGTGGTTGTGATTTGTGCTTCATGGTGCCCGTATCAAAATTTGAATCAACGATTTGAGCAGAAAACAGATAAGTTTTGGGTGTTCAGTGAACAAACTGAGACATGGGTTGAGGCAAAACTTCCCTATGACCTCCTCTCTTGTGTTGATGGTGACTGTAGAAAAGTGGGGTCTATACTTCAGTCGGAGAAGAAGACCACACAACAAGTGTTGGAGCTTGAAGACAAACTTGATGAACAAAAGATAAGTGATGAAAATAAGGATAGTAAAATGGAATCAGAGGATGTGGTTCTGCCACAAAGGAAGAGAATTTCCTTGACCAAAATATCTGAGACATCTATGTGGGTCACTGGTGAAAGTGGGTCTATCTATGAGAGGTTTTGGAATGGAATGGAATGGGTGATTTTATCTCATGATTTGCCTGTATCAGCAGGAAGTGCTGTATCGGTTTTTGTCATCAATCAGACGATTCTTGCTCTATCAGAAGCAGGGAAATTATACCAGGTAAAGAATCATCCATTTAAGTTAGAATATACATATACATGCCATGCATCATATGTTAAATATTATGTTAAGATTCAACTCTTGGATAAGTATTCAAATGTAAAACGTGTTGGAAATTGGAACTGCAAAAATTTGCTTTTGCTATGCAGATAAGAAGCCAACATGGTGAAAGTTCTGAGCCAGTTTGGGTTGAATTCACACTTACTTATCCTGAGAAAAATCTTTTGATAAAGTCTGGAGTTGCTTCGCGTGATGGACAGTAAGTGAAGTTTTAATTTCTGAGATCAAACATATAGACCTTGAACATTGCTAAAGCATAGTCTCTTGATGTTTGTTGTGTTGTTGCATTGTGGAGCAGGAGAGCCTATTTCTGTACAAAGAATGAAACACTGGTAGAACTTGCTTGGGTTGAGCCTCCGAGGTAAAACTCAAGTTTTGGTGAAAATGTTAGTAACTAGGATGTTAAATCCTAAACTCTTTATCCTTTAATAAATGGATTCCAGGGTATTGCTAATTTTACCTTAATCTTGACAATATAGAACAGATGGATAAATCATGGCCAACCAGCTGGAGCAAATGTAGTAGCAATTGCTGATGCTGCTTCAACAAGAGAAGTAGTATATACCATAAGGTGGGTGGTTTGTGTTTGTGTTTCTTGAGGAACTTTTTGTTTTCAATTTCATATTTGATAAAGGGTCTCTGATCAGTGCCATGCCTTTAAATACATTGATCAAGGAGTCAACAAGTACAAAATTTGAAGTTGAGATTGCATTGGAAAATGCAATAGAATGTTTGTTGCACCAGATAAATATAAAGCATTATAGTTTATTACTCTCTTTTAAGGTCATGTTTTTTAGTGAGAATAAAAATGCACTATTCATTCATCTTTCGATTCTGACATACTTAACAAATGATGTGGTGCTGTAGTTCTGCTGGAGATCTTTATGAATATGACAAAAAATCGAAACCATCATGGAAGAGGCACATATGGCAAGATAAAACATCACAAGCTGCTCCTCTGATGCCATCTAAAGGTTGCAGTTTGCCTGGTTTAAGTGATGATCATTCAGAATCTCTGTTCCTTTTAACAAAGGTCTGTTGTGTACAAGTATTTCATGAAGCTTATAATCATTTGCAGAAATAAGTGTCACCAAGATACCCTTTAGAAACATCAGAACATTGTGAAATTCCCTCTTTAGATAGTTTGTATAATGGAATTTGGTTGAAGAAAAAAGTGGCCAAGGAGAAGCTACATTGAATTTCTTAAAAATGCAATGACTTTTTGCACATCACTTGAACACGGATAACATTGCTTTTTGATGAATTTATTCTGATCAGTCTTTGGTTGATCATGCAGGAAGGCTCTTTGGTAGAGAGAAGGTTCCATCAAAGGAAGTGGAAATGGGTAGTTCATGGAAGACCCCAAGATCAAAATTTAACATCTATTACACCAGCTCTTCAAGATGAATCAGCTGAAACATCCTCCACTTCTTTGTTCTTCACTACATCATATGGATTTGTCTTTGAATATCGAATTCCAAAACAATCAGGTTTGTCATCCCATAATGCAAAAACTGTTTTAGTTTCCATGTCTGGTTTTTTTCTCTGCTATATCAGTAGTCTCTACCTTGCTTTTACCACACATGAAGAATTTCTATTAATAATGTTTCCTTAAAAAACATAAAACAGAATCATAACGTGTAAGGAAGTGAGTGATGAAGAGAAACACAGCTTTTTTTTATTTCATACTCTGAATCATATTGAAGGTCAAATACATGAGAAAAGATAGCTCCTCACAGTCATACATGTTAAATAAAGATCATGTACAATCTACAACATTCAAAATACAAATCTGTCCAAAATCGGAGTAAATCCATAACTGAACATCATCACTGATACAACCAAACTGACTAAACATGATTAAAGTAGCAAGAACAAGAGTTTTACAGTAAATTAATTTAACATTTCCAAATCATGAATTTCCAGAAGTATGGAAAAGTCACCAGCATCCTCTCCATGCAAAAGCAGCAAGAGGTATAGCAGGTTTGCAATTGTACGTTGGCAGAATACTGTTTCCACTAGATGATGGAAGACTTGGCGAATTACATCCTTTAGGATTAGGTGGTGAAAGTTCAGGACCATCTCAGCCACAAAACATTCGAAGGAAATCACCAACCAAATATGTTTGGTCAATAGTAGATGTGCCAGAGAGTGAGGGATGGAATGCAGAATATTGCACAGAAGAACGTGGTCTCAGAAACTGTGTCACTGGCATAAAAGATGAGACAGAGGAATCAGTAGTAAGTTCAGTAACAGGTAGGAGAAAGCAAAGCCAAGCACAGAATCAGTATTTATCTGTGAGTACTTCAGGTGTTGGACTGATTCAATCTTCAGAAGAACACAATCATGTGCCAGATAACTGGATTAGTAGTAACTTTCGCTTGAGATTGGTGGATGCAGGGAAGTCATTTTTCTTAGTAACAGATGATGGTTTGATTTATGAATACATTTGCATTGAGAGTGCATGGATATGGCTGAGGCATGAGAGTTTTACACCTATGAAAGGTATATTGAGTAGCTATAATGGAAGCTTATTCATGGTTGATACACATGGGAGTCTGCTACTCAGAGAAAGAAGAGGCAAGGAGTTAGAATGGAGGAATTGCACTGCTCTGAGGAGAGGAAAAAATGTTATTGGAGGTCGACCTTGGGATGGATTAACAGGCCAAGAAAGGAAGTTTACAAATGAAGACACACTCTTCTTTGTGAGCAAAACTGGAAGATTAATGAAGTTAGTGGTAAGTAAACTCAGGATCAGAATATTGATCCTGCAGCAGTATTACATAAGTGCATAGATTTTTTCTTAAAAAGTTGTTTATGTTTAATTGAAAATTCTTGCCAATCATATTCATATGGATAGAATTACTTGGGAGTAAATTCCCGAGGCATCAGAATCAATCACAGCACCAAAACCAGATATGCAATAATTGGTGAAGGTAATACTATGCATACTTTTCCCAGGTTTCTTTGAAGAAGTTGAAATGGAAAGATTGCAGAAACCCTCCAGATGCTAAGGTTGCATGTATACTAGACCAGGAATTGTTCAGAAAAAATATAGTATTTGTGATTGGAAGAAATGGGAGACTATATCAGTATAACAAAGTGACTGATTTGTGGCATGAGCATTACCATTCTCAGCATTTGGTTCTATCACAGTCTCCTGGAACTGTTATAAGATCATCATTGAAATCACTCTCAGGTTCCCTCTTCATGGTTTCAAGAGAAGGTGGCCTTGTTGAGTATCAATGGAGCTCAATGTATGGTTGGAACTGGGTGGAACATGGAACACCCAACAGAGATGTAACACTAGTAGGTTCACCAGGTCCAAGTTTTGAAGGCAATCAATTATTTTTCATTGGTTCTGATGGAAAAGTGTATCTCAGATACATGGAAAAAAAGTCATGGAAGTGGAAGGACTGTGGTTTCCCCCATGTGGGAAAGAAACTGGTAGAAGCACATTCAGAAGGAGGATTCCAAGAAGAGAAAGTAGATTGCATTGATGAAGATTCTGCATCATACCTGAACATTAGATGTGACTCAAAGGTAAATATTGCAGTCTAAAATAATTTGTAGAATAATTGACATCGAATTGAATGCTGAAAACAACACATCATAACATGGTATTGATTGAGTCTGATACTACACAGGTGGCAGCTACAAGACCAATTCAATTTTCCAAAGGTTCTGTCATATTTCAGCTCAGAGATGGCAGGGTAAGAACTCGAATTCAGTGATGACAAATTACATTACTTAAGTCAAACTTTAATATAACTTTTTTTGGATCAATCAAATTGCTGCCAATGCTTCTAGCATTTGGTTGTATGATTTGAAGTTAACATGTATCAGTGTTCACTAAAATTGCTGAAGCTTTTCAACATAGAGCAGCAATATCAGATATAATGAACTTCTTCTGCAGATTCTATTAAAAGGCAAAGTTATTAGCCATCATCATCATCATCATCATAATATTTTTGACAATATCTATTATGACAGTTGGCAGAAATTGAATTGGTAGAGAAGAGAGAATGGGTGTGGTCCCAGATCATTGGAACTCCAGCTACTCTTTGCTCAGAGAATTATTGGACTACTGAACCGTACAAGCTTTCATGAATTTAATTCGAATGCATTATTGCTGTGAAAAAGATCTACACTGTCATTCAATTATGCATTCTTACATTATTTTAATAAAGAAGAGATTATTTTTCCAAACACAGCTTCAGTGATTCAAAGCACGAGGAAGTATCAGATATGTAATGTTATTAATGTGTCTCTCTTTCCATTGCTGCAATCAGGATTGTGATAAACAATAGCCTCAAAAGTCACTAAGGATCTGTTTGGATTATAGAGTGAATTTGAGAGTGAAAAAAAAGTAAGAAAATAAGGGAAAAAGAATGAAAAGTGAAGTCATTTAGATTGGAGGAAAATAAGTGGAATGGCAGAGAAAAAATTGTAATGGATTTGATGATGTAAGAAATTGTGCAGTATGTAACTTCACCTTTGTATCCTAGTCGAGGGAAAATGAAGGAATTACCAACCCTAATGTTTACATGCATGACTTAATTGGGTGTGTAAACTTAATTTTAGCTGTTCTTAATGAATTTTCGTAAAAATTGAGGTTAAAGTGAAGTAATTTATATAAAAAAAAAAATTCTCAAATATAAATTTAGAGCAGAAGGTAATCCTCAAGTTAATGAGAGTAAATTTAATACATTGGTAATATTTAAAAAGTGAATAAAATTAATTATTTTTATTATTGGTGTATGTGATTTTATCTAAAGTGTCTTATTTTAAAGACAGATAATATTATTTATGCCCTTTTGATTATTAGGTTTAATTGATATGATATTCATCTGCGTCATTTATCTTCTATTTAATGACTTTCATATTATTTTTTAGTAATATAAAATATATTAAAAAACAGTATATGAAAGTGTACTGTTTATACTTCCTTTTAAAAAACATCATTTTATGTTTTCTGATAATCTATTCCTCTAACTCAAGCAAGAGAAAATACACGGAATTACAGAAGTCTAAAGTTAGTTAGTTTTAATTTCATGATATTGTTAATCTAATCTTGAAAATTTTAAAGCCCAAATTGTAATTGACGTGCTAAATTAATACTGACGACATTTTGAATTTTCTTGTAATTATTATTAGGTAACTTTTTAAAGAAAACAAAAGTAATTAAGAAATTAAATCACTTAATGTAATTTAAAAAGATTTGACTCTCAAGTAAAACCAGGAAAAATTGAATGTAATTTTGAAAATAATTTTTAAAGCTCAAATTAAATTTAAACCCGTGCTATAAACTCAATGCTAAATTAATACTTAAGACATTTTTAAACTTCTTGCAATTATTATCAAATATTTTTTTTAAAAGAAAATACAAATAACTAAGAAGTTAAACCACTTTAACGTTTATGTAATTTAAAAATTATTTGATTGCTTTGAAGTGAGACAAGAACAATACTAAAAAGTTAACAATTTAAAACTATGACAAGACTAAATAATCATAGTTGTTTTGTAATTAACTATATAATTTATCTTGTAAAATGCAATGCATTCTCCTCAATTTAAAGAATCAAATTCAAGATAACGATGACATTTGAGTAAGGGTGGGCAAAATTTATTCTAAATTGAATTAGACTATAATCAACTAAACTGAATACAAAAATACCATGTTTTTTAAAAAGTTTGATCTTCAACCACTGCAGAATTTGTTCTAAATTTTGAATTAGTCCATAATCAAATTAATCTGGATAGAAAAATACTATATGCATTAAAAAAATGTTCTAATTTATTTCCATTCAGTTTACTCGTACACCCCTACATGTAGCCCAATTTTATTCAGCAAAGCTGGGCCGAATATTTTGTAAACCATTTTGCCCATCTTCTATCTCAAAGTCACGTAAACATAATTGCATTTTGCACTATAAAAATCTCATAATTCAACATGGAAATGGAATGAAAACTCATAATTCTCATAATTAAACAATCTAACACTTAATCATGATTTCAGAAACTAGAAGGAAATAACAAACTATCATGCATGCACAAAAGAGAGCAAAGAATGGAATTTCAAGTGCCAAAATGTTACAAAACCCATATATTATTATCTCAGTATTAGGAATTTCTATCACGGAAAAATAATTGAGATTCCATTGTCCATCTAATGTTTACAACGTCCTAGATCTATCACCTACAAGAAGTAACAAAAATGAAGTACAGGCTGTAAAGTTCAGGCAACTTCATGTGCATGCATATGCATGTGCATGTTCCTATTTGTAATACTAAACAGACATTTTCCCCAGAACATGAAACCCTTGCTTCTACCAAAATTGGGAACATTGGAACTCAATTCTCAATTTCAACTGGTATACAAACACATGCTTAGAAGAAGAACGGCGATAAGTCAAAAACTCATTAACTAATTTAATTCGTTATTGGATGATACTTTTTTTTTCCTCTTATGTTTGGGCTTGACGGCATCCTTCAGAGTCTTACCTTCGTTACTCTGTCCACCAGTTAGAGACTTGTCAATTGGAGAAAAATCTGTCTTAATTTCCTGTGGTGGTTCCTGGGGCTTAGTCTCACGGCTTGAATCCTTTGGTTTACTAGGAGCTACTGATGGTCCTGCATATTATAAAGCTATTCTAATAAGTGGAGACACCATTAGAACACATATACGTTGATAAATTGATAGATACCAACTTATAATATGAAATTATAATGAATCCTAATAAAAAAATGAATAGAAGAAACAGAAAAAAGAGAATGATGAATACAACAGAAAAAAGCCACCGATTCCATCATAAGCCACATAACAGCTAATTTCATAATTGAAGATGAAAGAGCAGTTATTACCCCGTGAAGCTAGAGAAGCTTTTAGAAGATCTGGATCTACAGACTCTGAGTAGGGATCCCTGAGGAAAATGAAGGAACAGTGGTGGAAAGATATAAAATGCATTTTAATTAAATTTCAAAGAACAAATATACTTATTATCTCCTTAACATAGACAAAATTCAAAATGGAAGAATATAAAATTAATAAGTTTATTATTCTAAGGAGAGAAGTCTTTAAAATTCGTGCAACTCTGAATCAGTAAGTTTGAAATAAAATATAACTATTGCCTCATTGACCCCAAATGATATTGTACCAAGACTTAAATATTTCAAAGAAATTAATTCTTTTTTATGTTTTAATAAATTTATTTATGAACCATTTATGTACTTTGATCTTATGAGCAGTGAATATCAAACTTCATCCTCGTGGTTTGCTACTTTGCTTTATCATAGGGTTGAATTATTTTTGCCAAAAGAGTAATATATATATATATATATATATATATATATATCTTTTAAACAACGTTTTAACATTGGTTTCTGTATATGATAGACTCTTACTAGTTTAGTCTAGTGGAATCCATGAAACATAAACTCTTGAATTTGACACCTTACTTTGTAAGTTGTAATAGTGATCACAAGTTTCATTTTCTTTTGTATTGATCAGTACCAAGTAGACTATACAAAAATTTCAAATCTAAAAATCAATAAAAGGAAAACTATTAGTTCTTGGACTAGCTGATATCATACCAACTTGAAGGTCCACCACTGAAATTCTTGGAGCCTCCATCCTTACTATGTTCTTGTCCTGATGGCGTGGCTTCACATTCCATAGAATTTTCCTCTTCTTTCAGCTTCAATTTGTCCAAACCGGTACCATCCTCATCACCAAGTAATTGATTTTGTTTTTCACCTATTCCAGATGGAGCATCACCTACATCCATAGCAACAGACGCAGGGTGCCGCTTAATCTTCCGCAACGCCCTTTCATTGTTGTGTACTTCAACCTAATCAGAACACGCAACAACAAGCAATTTACCAAACAGCATAAACTACACAATTGATATGACACTTAAACAAGTGTAGCAATGTTGCACGCAAGAAAAAGAGAACTCACAGCATCCTTAATCTTAGTTGTAATATCAATAGCTTTAGCATGAGCAAGTTTCAAGCAATGCATGATAAATCTCTGAGAGACACCCTCTCCACCAGCCTTCTGAATAGCACAAACGTCGCCGTTTGAATTAAGCGTCGCAGTCATGCGTCCTGTCATCACACACTCTTCTTCATTCGTCGGATCTATCACCTACACACATAAACCCTAAACCCTAACTAAAACCTCCAAAACCAAAATCAGACAAAAAAAAAAGAGAAAAAGGAATCCGTACAAGGAGATTTTCAGTGCTGAAAAATCCAAACGTAACGGCAATCGGGAGGTGATGTATACTCAACGGTATCGGATCGCGCTCTTCGGGAGGATGCACCACCACTTCCTGGCCGTCTTCCCCGGCCAGCGAGCATTCCGGCCGTCGGAACGTCAGCAGTGCAGCCAGCGCCGCGATATTGGCAGCGTCAACGAGATTTCCGGCATTGTCGAGAATGTGGATATCGACGCGAATGGCCCATACGAGTTTTCCGGAGAGTACGCAGAGCGATTCAGTGTCGATGGCACGGCTTTCGCGCAGGCCGCGGTCGACGACGCGGCCCAGCTCGACGGCTGACTCGGCCGGGCGGCCCGGTTCGAAGGAGGGGTCGGCCATGGGAGAGAACTCGGTGAAGATGGAGAGGGAGCCCTCGTTGGGCCTGTCTTTGTAGGGCCTAACGAGTTGGGCCGTGACGAAGGTGACGACGTGGGTGTGGCCCAAATGGACCTCCGCCGAGCCGTCTTGCTTGGCCAACTTGATGGTGAGCTTGCGGTGGTCGGAGGGGCGGCGGCCGTCGACACGGAGGTCCGACAGGAGCGCCGCTTCGATGAATTTGTTGTCGTTGAGAGGCATTCGCCAGCTGTTTGCTAGCCTCTGCTCCATCTCCGCTACCTCTGCTTCTGCTTCCCAATATTTGGGTTTTAGGGCAAACCTATTCTTATTACTTCACACTAACAACACTATCACTCACTCTGAGTGGAAATTAAAATCAAACTATTTTATAGTGTAAAACTATTTCAAAGTAGGCTAAATTATATGAACTTCTTTTACTTATATTTTCCACTTATTTATTTGAATTAGTCGTTTCAAATTCTAAATATTATTTAATTTACCCAAGTTTAAAAAGAAAATATACAATGCATAGGAATTATGCTACCATACACAAGTTTATATATATATATATATATATATATATATATAATTTAAATATAAAGTTGTGTTATAATTTAGTTTTCATCAATACAAAGGAGTGTTTTTTTTTTTAATTATTTTATCGGAATGTAATGTCAACATAATTAATACTTTCAAAATAAAATAAAGTGAGTAAAGTTTATGAAAGATTATACATTCCTATTTTTTTTTTCTATATTTTGACTTTTATAATTTATTTTTTGACGTGCTCATTAATTTTTTTAAATAAAAAATAATAGTTTATTAATTAATAATTTACACTAAGTTATTATAGAAAATAAAATATGTGAATAAAAAAGAGTCGTATTATCGTTGTACAAAATTTATAATAAATTATTTTAAAACCTCACCTTGTAAAAGCTTAAAATTGGTAGAAAGCTATTTTAATTCAGTCGCCGATCTGTGACACTTAAAACTAAAAAGAAAAAAAAATGTCCAAGAAACTATTGCACAGTTTTCACCAAAATCAGGAATTCATTTATATTAAAAATAGAAAAAGTATAATAAGTTTCGAGTTGTGCAAAGAAGTGACACTGTGTAACGTGCTTATTAATAGAGTTTAAGTTTGTTTATGTTGTTATAGATTATTTTTGTGTGTTCTTTCTATGTAAGCCATTTCATTGGTTAAATCATTGGTTGCGCTGAAGACGCGATGGACCTGCGTGTGTAAATTATATACCTTTGCATCATCAATAATGCATCGTTAAGAATGCATGGTACATGTTTGGCTTATTGTCCTAGAAACAACCCAGTCTCTTTTCCTTAAAGATTTTACATTGCAGTCCCTTTTGAGTAGAATGGATGGTTTTACGGATTGGCCTTTTTGACGCTACGGAAAACATCTTGCATTAATTTCTCATGCTCTCGAAGCATGTCATCGAGGTTCCCACCCGGAGGCACCAATGGTCCAGAGCAGTGTATCCTATTTTTCTTTGGCATATGACCCTGAAATCACACCACAACAGGTATATAAAAAACTCTTGTGTTATGTGCCTATGTCAATTTTACTTTCTTTTAATAGCTGTGTTATGGGGTATGAAATATTCACAACCTTTATCAATGATCAGTCTCTATAGAAAAGTTCACTACTTTTTGTGTGATCTTCTTTCCTAACTTGGTTTTTAACATTCACAGTACTCTCTAACCTTAAATCTTAAGGTTGTTGTATGGTAGGTTCTGTGACTACTGACAAGGTTGCAAACCAGAAATGAGGTAATAAAGAGAAGCAAGATTGTTGTTTACCATGGTGGATTCAAGAGCAGACGAGTCTGGTTCCTTTTTGACGACAGAGGTACATAAATCTGCTGTTGCAGGATTCAAATGAGACCTCTGATTCTTCAAAGATGGTTCTACTCTCTTACAGAATATGGATGATCCTGCTACACTGCCGCGTGTCATTGTAGCAGCATGCGTGAAGCCACCGTGTACACTTACTCTGCCTCCTTCACCGTTCTCCTTGCCCTCCCTATTCTCCTGGCACGGATATTTTTGACGGCACATTATGCTATTTGGTTTCCTCTGCCAATGTTGAAGTGTTCATGGCCGTCAGAATCGAATAAAGTTGTCGATAATAATCAATCACCATGGAAATATATGTTTAGAAGCATAAACATACCAGCACTGATATATTTCCCTGAGCGTTATAATGTGGTGAACCCAGTGCCTTGGTATCTCTTGCTCCTCTTAAAACAGATGCTGGTGCACGTCCTTTAACAGCTTCCTGGTTTTTCCTGATTGAAAATAAAGGTGAAGTTCTATGAATTTGGATATGGCACTTTTAATCACACCATTAAACGGTACCAACAAAACGTTCAATGTAATCTTTAATGGGATGCAAATGTTTTAACACAGTCTTGGCTCCACTATAACATGTATCTCCATCACAGAGTTTGGCCACTGTTATCATATGTCTATGTTACTTTGTAGGGAAATAAAACTTATTATACCTTGTAGCTTCCTTTTGTCGACGCCTGGAATCAAACTCCTTGCTTGGTGAAAACTTTGGTAAACTTGAGGGATCACAAGGTAAGGGGTTTGTTGTGAAGAACTAGCAAAGGTGCAACATGAATATAATATGGTAAGTAGGATATCCAAAACAGTGGTCGTAAATAGAACATAAGTAAAATTCAAAACTTTTAATAGCTGTCACATGTTTTCATTTAATAAAGCACTAAAAGTACTTATATAACAGCATAAAAACAGAATTAATTTCCATGTAAAGTATATTTGAAAAAAAGAATAAAGGGGTTCACAGCATTACCTCACTCTCGAGTGCGGAAGTTGCTGATCCTCGACCCTCTGGTTCTATTGTCAGGAGCTTATCAACAAGAGCCAATGCCGGGGAAGAAAAATTTTTAAATGTTTCTGAAATTTGGCGGTTGTAAGGTTGTTGTGGCTTAAAACTTGTTGCATGAGGAAACTTTGTTCTCTGCCAATAGTCTTCAGATGGCGAACCACAAAGTTTAAAAATTTTGTGCATTTGTTCCACCTGCATAAATTAAATCACTCTCAAAGTTAAATTGCAACTCTTTGTCTGTGCTTAGTAGTAATAGAAATTCCATGCTTATTATGCTCTTCTGTTTACTTGGTTTGGGATATTTCTAGAGTGTAATCAGTACAGTTTTTACACTCAGATTTGACTTGAACATATAAACTAAAACACAGTAGAAATAAGCAGACAATGTTAAATCAAATGACAGAAGTAGACAGAATTTAGAAAAACTACACCATTTTTCAGTACAAGAGCTAATTATGAAGATTGGTTCATGAAACTGACCTCTGTTCTTCCAGGCATGATTGGCTTCCCCGCTAGCAATTCGGCTAGAATGCAACCAACACTCCACATGTCAATTGCTTCTCCATACTCTGTAGCACCCAGCAAAAGCTCAGGTGCCCTATACCACAGAGTCACAACACGGCTAGTCAATGGCTGCTTTTTTTTAGGATCATATATTGTTGCAAGACCAAAATCTCCTATTTTAAGATTTCCATTGTTGTCAACAAGAAGATTCGAACCCTTGATGTCACGGTGCAGCACACCACGACTGTGGCAATGTTCAAGCCCACGTAGCAGTTGCTGCATAAAACATTTTATCTGCAAAGCCAACAAGAAGATAATTGAATAACATACAGGTAAAAACCCACCACTCATTTTTCTATAGAGGTAATCATCATTAACTCCTTAGAAATTTGTTAAGTACTTTTAAGTCTCAACATGCAGGGCATGTACCTGTGGTTCAGTCAACTTCGAGCCATGTGCAGTTGCTAGCCCAGCGAGGTCATGTTCCATGTACTCAAAAACAAGGTACAAACTGGTAGACGTTCTTGAAGTGACAAGACCCTCGAGCTTCATGACATTAGGATGGTCAAGTTGACGCATAATATAGATTTCTCTTGCCATGAACCTTACACTTTCCACCTCTGCACTTGAAAACCGAACCTTCTTCAAAGCCACAACTTTACCAGTCTCAAGATCACGAGCTTTATGCACACTGCTATAAGCCCCTTGTCCAACCTGCACACACAGCATTCACTAGCATGTAAACTGGTTGAAACATTTTCAAAGAAAAGGGGTGCCATGAAGAAGTGATATTTGAAACTAACTTGGCCTAATTTTTCAAAAGAGTCTGCCCGTCGAGGCACCCACCCTTTGATGGCTTCTGCTGCCACAGAAGATAACCAAATTGGCCACCCGAAATCAACTTGTTCTCCTGCAATATGCTGCACGCTAAGTATTCTGCTCATCATCGGCATTTTGTCATCTACACCACACGTCACTGTCACGCGCCGCTGGAGCTGGCTTTTTGTGGCATCTGAGTGGTTGCTTTTATCCTCTGTCGCCACTATGACAGACCCTTTAATTGCTTGTGATGATGAGTCAACAATTCGGGGAACCGAACCATCCTTGCCTCTTGCACTGTCTGACTCTGCAGTTGAGACAGAAGGAGCAACAAGTTGCACCGAAGACTTGTTCGATTCTTTTTCTTTTTCTTTTTCTTTCTCGTACTCATCAACTCTGTCTTTGTTTGAGGAGTCTTTTGAGCAGATGCACCCCATATTCTTACAAAAGGGGTGTTGCTTTGTTTCTCCGATCAATCAATAGATCACTACCTTTTCGTGAAACTTGTTGAGCAACTGGGTATTTTCTTGGGAACCCAGAAGCTCCCACCCCACTACAAAGACGATCATGCCAGTGGAAAATCCACCAACAAAATCAATGTTGCAATGTGTCTATCAACTTACATCACACGTAACAAGAATTCATACAGAATGGATGTTAGAAATTTTGCAGTGCATTTCAAAATTCAATGCTTTACACCTCTCCCAGATTGTGCAATCTTAACAAGGACTCAAATGGCTTTATATTTTGAAAATCAAGCGCTGGAAATGAATAAAGGAATGTATAAACACGGAAGAACAACGAAAGAAGGGATTCCCCAGTCAGAGGGTTGATAATTGAATCAAAAAGGAGGTGGATGAATAGGAATGAAGGAAACGAGCTCAAATTCCTTGACCTTTGAGGGGTGAAAAGGCTAAAACCATGTGGAGAATTTGCTGCAACGGAAACAGGGCACAACAACAATAACAACAACAACAATGCAGGACAATTTTCTTGGCTTTTTCTTGAAATGGAAAGAAAAAGAAAATGTTTTTAATTGTTGTTATGTTGTGTACAGAGGAAAAGCTGGGGGTTGAAGGGAGTGAAGGACATTAAGGGAAAATTGAAAAAAGAAAAAAGAGTTTATTTGATAATGGGAAAAATGGTTGGAGGGATGAAAACAGAGACGAGAGAGTTTCGGGTTGTGTGCGAGAAATGCGAATCACCCAGCCTTCCACGTTCAACCTTGCTGGAATCTCTCCATTCTTTTCACATACACTCTTAAACCAACTTAAACATCCAATTAACGTTAATAACATATCATCTATCATCTAAGGTTTAAATATATTTATGTTTCTGTTTCTGTTTCTGTTTTTGATTGTTAGGTCATTTCAAGATAACATGTCTGTACTACTTGTTAATATTCCACAAGAAAGAGAATTTTATATTTTGTTTTTAATTTTATTCTTTAAATGTTTTTTAAATTAATTTTTTTATTAATTTTCTTTTTTTAAGTAACTTTTTTAAAAAATTTAACTATTTTCTAATTTAACTTTTTTTCTTAAATATATTTATTTTTAAATTAAAATATTTATTATTATAAACAAATTATCTAAAAATGTAAACATTACAGACATTAAAATTGTAGAAATTATTTAAATTTACTTTAATAATCAAAATAATAATAATTTCATTGTTTTTTATTATTATAATTATTTTCAAGTTTAAACAAATTTAACCATAGTTTGATTTGTGTTTTTTTATCTGAATTGATATGCAATCAAGAACTTAGACACGATATAGGGTAGTCATGATTCCCAATTATTTTTTACTTTTACTTATTTATTTATATATATATATATATATATATATATATATATATATATATTATTTATATATTTTTTTTTTATTTAAGTTAAAAAAATCATCCTCAAATCATTTTATTTATACTTTTATTATTTAAAAATTAAATAAAAACATTTATAGATATTTATTAATAAAAGTAATCAGGATTTTGTCTTTGGTTATAAAGTTCTTTCTCGTTAACTTATCAAGAAAGTTTTAAAATATACAAAAGGATAAAAAAAATAGACTGTGAAACAAAGATCAAAAAACAAATAAGTTGAAGAATGATGTCTCCTGAATCAAGATCAATATCGTATTATGATTTATGGTGTTTGTTACATTTATAATTCTCCTATTACGATGTTTCTATAAATTTAAGTTTTTCTTTTCAAATTAGTATAAATTATAATTATGATTTTAAAAATTTTTGTATGAAATTAGTATGGACCTTGATCATATTTTTTCCCAAATTAATATAATGGTTTAATTATGTCTTTGGTCTCCATTTTGGAGTCAATCTCAAAATGATACCCAAATTTTTAAAAGTCTCTAATTGATTATTTTTTGTTAAAATGTCTCACGTTTGCCCTTTCTGTTAAGTCAAGGTCGACGCCGTTAGAAAGAGTGTCACTGTCAGTTCTTCGACTTTTTGAATTTTTGTTATAATTTTTTTTTTTAATTTTAAATTTTTTTTAATTTTAAAAAAAATCAAAAAAATTGACACGTGTCAAGCTGTCATCGTGCCACGTGGTTGTGACAAAGTGATGTGGTAGTGACAATGACACATGTCAGTATTATGCCAGGTGTCATTCTTTTAGTCTCAATTTGATCCCTTTATTTTAATTTGTTTCAATTTAGTCCCAATTTTTGTAAAAATGAACAATTTTGTCCCTCTCCAAATTGAAACAAAAATTAATTTTATATAAATGTTATACAAATATTTTTATGAAATTTGATATTTTTATTCAAATTGATGTTTTTATTATATATTTGTAACATAGCTAAGTTTATTTAAAATTGTGTTTCACATTCAACTTACTTAAAATTGTTTTCAAATTTTAAATTTATATGTGTTTTATTGTTACATGAACTAGTTAATTTATGATTTTTTTTCTATTAACATTATTTTTTATTAACAACTTTAAAACAATTTAAAATAAAGTTCAATGTAAAATATTAATTAAATGAACTTAAGTTGGTTAAAAATATTTACTTGAAATATCAATTTTGATGGAAATATTTGTGTACATTTATATAGAAATTAAATTTGATTTCAATTTGGAGAGGGACAAAATTGTTAATTTTTACAAAAATTGGGACTAAATTGAGACAAATTAAAATAAAGGGACCAAATTGAGACTAAGAAAATGACACCTGGCATAATACTAACACGTGTCACTGTTACTGTCACATCATTATGTCACTGCCACATGGCACGATGACAGCTTGACATGTGGCAATTTTTTTGATTTTTTTAAAAAAATTCAAAAAATCGAGGAACTGACACGTGATACTCCCTCTGTAACGGCGTCAACCTTGACTTAAGAGAAAGGGCAAACGTGAGGCATTTTAACAAAAAAAGATGACCAATTTAAGATTTTAAAAATTTAGATAACATTTTAAGATTTTGACTCCAAAATGACATAATTAAACCTAATATAATTCTAAATTGTGAGATATAAATATTTTGTTGTTTTGTTCCATACAGGAAAATTTGATTGATGTGTCTTGGACTACATTTATTTCGTATAATAATTTTTTTAACTAAAAATAATAATTTATATATAAAAAAATTAATTTGACATTGACAATTTTTTTTCTTTCAAATTCTATCACTGATCATGTGTTAACATAAGTAGATAAGGTTGCATGAGAGTAGTGAACAATATTGATATAGCATTTCATGAATAGTAGTTGTTTGTATTTTTATAGTTGTGTTTTTATATTCCTCTTCATGTTGTAAAAGTTTTTAAAAGACAATATTTAAAAATTAGTAAACTATAAATAAAATGTATATATTTATGTATTTATTTATACTGAGGCTAAATTGGTTGATTAAAATAATCATATGTATATATTTTTAATATTTAAGGATCAAAGTGCAGGAAAATTTAAAAGAATTTAATTTCATAACAAAACTTAAAGAATAAAATATATTTAACTTTTGTTTAATTTGTATGATCCTATTTCTTAATAACTTTTGTCGTATTGCCGCATAGAGGAAAGAACCATGGTGTTGGACGTGCATAAAAATTTGAGAAAAGATAAGAAAAACAAAAGCAACTACCTTATCCTATTCCAATTTATTTGATTACTTGATCCCACACATGACTCTTTCTATAGGCGGTGATGTTGCTCACCGAATAAAATACATTTATTTAATTATATTTATTTTACTTTCTAACTTAAAATTCTAACACACAATATTATATTATTATAATAGATCGTAAAATATAAATGAAAGAAAAAGGTAAGTATAATAAAACAAATATAATTAAATTGAGTTATTAAATGAATGTACTTTTTATCTTGTGAGTATCAAAATAAATTCATTCCACCTCCTACCTCTCCTTTTTATAACCCTTTCACATTTTAATCATAACTTCAATCCCTCCAAATGAGTGTTAATTACATGAGAAACGAATAATATTTTAAAAATAAATCATATGATATAATTATTTTAAAATAAATGGTAATATAGTTATTTAGAATTAAATAATAATTAAATGAGTTAAATATGATTTTGGTCTCTTAATTTTCAGTAGATTTTATAATTAGTTTATTTCAAAACTTTGAATCAATCTAGTCTTTCATTTTTCGAAATATGTAAATTTAATCATTTTAATCAAATTTTGTTAAGTTTATTTGATAAGTGACGCGTATTTGACTTAACATTAAAACAAAATATGTCAAATATGATAAACAACTTACATACAATCCTAAAATACATATCAAACATAAAATAAATTTAATAAAATTTGATTAAAATAAATTAGTTCAAAATTTTAAAATATACTAATTTTAAAATTCATAGAAAATTAAGAAACGAAAGATATATTTAAATTATATAATTACTGGAAAAACAATAGTACTTTAGAGTGAACTGTAACTAAAAAATGAGTTATGGTGATATTACTCTTCGAATCACGTCACGACTCATAAATAAGTCTGGTAGATGGATCTTTCAATCAGCGAATCCAAAAGAAAGAGAGAGATGGAAGGAAGTATCCGCTGTTCTGCCAACTATGTTCCGCTCACTCCGATCACCTTCTTGGAACGCGCCGCCGTCGTTTACCGGCACAGACTTTCCGTCGTCTTCGGTGACGTTACCTACACGTGGCAACAGACGCACCAGCGTTGCGTCAAACTCGCTTCTTCCATTTCTCAGCTCGGTGTTGGTCTTGCTCCCCGCGATGTGGTTTGTTTCTTTCGCTCCCAACCATTTTCCTCAATTTCACCGTTTACATCGATTGGATAAAAAGTCAAACTTTTTTATTTTTTGTTATGTTTGGTTTGATTCGTTTGTTTTTAGTGGATCGTGTTGCATATCGAACTAATTTTGATTGTTTTGAGCTTGATCAGGTTGCTGTATTGGCCCCTAATGTTCCAGCTATGTATGAACTACATTTTGCTGTTCCCATGTCAGGGGCTGTTCTCTGCACCCTAAATACACGTCACGATTCTGCAATGGTTTCACTGTTGCTCAAACATTCTGAGGCTAAACTCATTTTCGTTGATTATCAATTACTCGATATTGCTCGAGGGGCACTTCAAATTCTTTCAAAAACCACCACTAACCTTCCCCAATTGGTCTTGATTTTGGAGTGTGGTGACCGATCACCTCCCCATGCTAGCAACAATTTGATATACGAGGATCTTGTAGAAAGAGGGGACCTTGGATTCGAGGTGAGGAGGCCAAAAGATGAATGGGATCCAATCTCACTCAATTACACTTCTGGGACTACATCCAAACCTAAGGGTGTGATCTATAGTCACAGAGGTGCCTATCTTAATTCTCTGGCTACTGTTCTGCTCAACGAGATGAAGTCTATGCCGGTGTATCTGTGGTGTGTTCCCATGTTTCATTGCAATGGTTGGTGCCTCCCTTGGGGAATTGCTGTTCAAGGTGGCACAAATGTCTGCCAAAGAAATGTGACTGCTGAAGGGATATTTGGCAATGTTTTTAGGCACAAGGTTACACACATGGCAGGTGCACCCACAGTTTTAAACATGATAATCAATTCACCACCTGAAGTGCGGAAGCCACTTCCTGGGAAGGTTGAAGTGATGACAGGTGCTGCACCCCCTCCGCCGGATGTGATCTTTCGGATGGAAGAGCTAGGATTTGTTGTGACTCATTCCTATGGTTTGACAGAAACTTATGGTCCATCGACAATTTGTACGTGGAAACCAGAATGGAACAATCTGTCTCGAGTTGCACAAGCAAAACTCAAAGCCCGACAAGGAGTGGCTCATGTTGGATTGGAGGATCTAGATGTTAAAGATCCCCAAACAATGAAGAGTGTGCCAGCTGATGCAAAAACCATCGGTGAGGTGATGTTCAGAGGCAACACTATCATGAATGGGTATCTGAAAGATTTGGAAGCAACACAAGAAGCATTTAAAGGTGGATGGTTTCGGAGTGGTGATTTGGGAGTGAAGCACCCTGATGGATACATTGAACTTAAGGATCGGTCAAAGGATATCATCATCTCTGGGGGAGAAAATATTAGCACAATTGAGTTAGAAGGAGTGATTTTCAGTCATCCAGCAGTTCTTGAAGCAGCTGTTGTTGGGAGACCTGATGAGTATTGGGGAGAGACACCTTGTGCATTTGTGAAACTCAAGGAGGGTTGCACTGCTACAGCAGAGGAGATAATCCAGTTTTGTCGGAATCGTTTGCCTCATTATATGGCTCCTCGAACTGTGGTGTTTGCTGATCTGCCAAAGACATCAACTGGGAAAACACAGAAATTTGTTCTGAGGGAGAAGGCAAGGGCCTTGGGAAGCTTGACTAAGAACACTAGCCGTTTATAAAGCATGATGATTCTGAAACTTGAATGTGATGTCTCTTAATTCTTGTTCTTTCAGGTTGTGATGTTTATTTATACATAAAATAAAATCTGTCTATTTGTGTGATTTATGTACAGTTGTTCAATGCTGCAACAAAGATAAGATACTTATGACAAGTCCAATGAACCACCTATCTTTCCTCAGTCAGAATATAGGTTTTAAGGTACTAAACCATATTAACATATTAAATGTATATTGTGTTTTTATTTATGTTTTTATCTGTAGGTGTGATTAAGAGATTATTGTCTTATTATTTGTAGTTTGTAATAACTTTTTAAATAAAGATTATTAAAATTCATTTTCTATCAATAATAGAGTAAGTTAGACGATTTTTTTTTATTGCATGACATCACATCTACCTTTTGCACAAGAACAAAACACTTATTTCTATCTCTGTTCTTAAGGAAAAAAAAAAAAACTTTAGAAGTTATGAATATAGCAATGAGATTGGAGTTCGAAACTGACCCGTCCCTTGTAAGCTCTGCATCGCTAGGTGAGACATGCCCTGGGCTCGAAGTGATTCTCATTTTTAGTTACCAATAATTGACCACTTTAAATTTAGATTTTTTTTTTAAATTATAGAATTAAAGAAAGAAAATTTATACTTGCAATCAATTCACTATTGTAAAAATTAATATTAATGCTGGCAGTTAATAAAACGAACTTGTATTTTGTTTTAAAAAATGTATATAAAACTCAATCAATTTTTAGTCTTTTACGATTGTCCTGTTCCTCACTTGCAAAAGCTTACTCGTGCAGGTGATGCTAACTCGCTTTTTTACAAGGTCAAAACTGAAGTATAAATTTAGAGAATTGTTTTTTCCGCTGATCTGCTGATTTCAAAATTCCAAAATATTATGAGCGTACTCTGACTTTTAGTGGGAGTATTTGATTTCGCTGTGCATACATGACGCGTAGCGATTCTGTCTCCGTGCTCCGTAGTTGTCTACAGTTGGTTGCTACTTTTGTGTGCCCACCAGCTATTCGACAAAAATGCCAACTAATCAAGGTAACTCTTCACTCCTTAAATACTTACATAACCAGTTTTCTCTTTTTCATAATCAGTTTGAACCATTACTTTTAACTTTTACACAAAACGTGATTTCCACCTGTTTAGTTTAATTTATATAATTTATAGGTTGAAAAATTACTGGTAACAGGAGACACTGAATGGTAATTATTCATTCTTATGAAGAAATATTTTCCGCAATGCTGAACTGTGTCTGTGGTTAAAAAACAAAAGGTAAACGCATTCAAGTCTTGATGCGTTTTCCAGGGATTATAGCAATTTGCACAAATGCAAATGTGTGTGAAAGTGTCAAGTTGACCAATTTCATTTTTCTTTGGTTTTTGAGTGGATAACCTTCCTTTTCTGGCCTTTTTAGTTTCTTTTTTCTTTGCTTCAAAAAGAAAGCTAAAATTACATCAGCTGATGTAAACACGAGGAAATGCTAAGAGAAATTACTTTTCTTTTGATTTGTGAGTTTAACTATCTAGACTATTCACATCAAAGTCAAAAACCATCACTGTAGCTCAAACCTTGACCACTTGAACATTTCTTCTTCGTCTTCTCTTTCGTTACTGACGGCTAGGGAAAAGTTTCTGCTTCATTTCTGCACCTAAAGATAGTCTTCAATGGAAATGTTCAAGCCATTCCTATCTGTACAATCTTCACCATTTCCTTTCCATGTCCCAGAATCACCACCCTCCAAACCATCCCACCAAAACTCATCACAATGATCACCACCTGCTCCAATCTCCTCCATTTTCTTCTCACTCTCCTGATTTTGTGCCACCCCACTTGAACTTCCGCCGGCGGCAATGTTTCTGGCGTCAACATCCATGCCAACGTCGGAAGCCACCTTCTGAACAGACCTCGGAGACATGTCCCTCAGCTGACCACTGTAAGAACACAAGGTTTCTGGCAAGTTCAGTTTCTCCAACGAAGAAGGCCTTCTGAGACAGTACACGGCGACGTCGTGAGCAACCGCCGCCGCCTCCGGCGTGATGTAGGTCCCCAGCCAGAGCCGCTCCTGGGTTCCCGGAACTCGAATCTCCGACACCCACTTGCCCCATTTGCGACGGCGAACACCCTTAAACTTGTTGTCCCTACTTGGACTGGTTGCATGCAGCGCTGAACTTTTACTCATTTGGGTATAACTGAGATTATGGTATCTGTATTATTGAGGTTGTTGAATCTGTGAGAGAAGAGATGGAAGATGGTGTGGTTTATATAAGGTTGAAGAATTTAAGAGTCAGAGAGATTGAAAGAGGCAACACAGTAGTAAGAGGACGGTGGAAGCATCGAAAGTCAAAATTTTCCAAGGTCAAAGTAAAACCAAAGAGCAGAAGCAAAGCAAATGCATATACTTAATTAAAGTCAACCAACTTGGAGGGACAAAGGAATACTAACAACACCGTATATATATATATAACAAAATATATGTCTTAATAATTACATTTTGACAATTTATTTTATAAGTTAAAGTGTTATCTTCTAATTAATTTAAAAATTAAAAAAAATAAAAAGTGGAATAATTAAGAAAACATTGTCAAAATTTAAATGTTAATTATTTTTTCATGTAGATACCAATAGAAATTCTTATAACTCATACAATTAAGATTTTTTTTTATTAAATACACTATGATCAATGAAAAAATGATAACTTTACTTTCTTAGTTATCATGAAAAATGATCAAATCCCTGTGGGAAAGTATCGTTTATAAAATTTTTATCACAATTTTCGTAATTTTATTAAGAAAATTAATTTTTGTTGACTTGTTAATAAATTTTATTTGAACTCGTTATCAATGTTTTTGTATTCGAAATGAGTCTTCCACTTGTTGGGAATACGGTGACACGTGAATTGATTAACTTTGCTCAGTTTTTTTCTTTGGAAGCCCACGCGCATCTCCGAGGGATGAGAATGCACACAACTACTTGGAGCCAGAAGTGTGCGCGTGAATGAGTGGGTGTGATGCTTAGCGCGTGGAGAGTAACAAGCGACGTCACGAGATAGAGTTTGGCGTAATGTCGTGTTGGACCCTTCTTTAGACCTCTTCTTCTTAAGGTATGTAGAATAAGCACGTGCCGACTTCATAATATTTAATAATAGAGATATGTTCAATGTGAACAAAATAATGTCTAACCTTGTCAAGTCACTTTATTATTAGTCACTATTTGACAAAATATAATTTTAAAAATACTTGAAAATTTATTTTTTACCAGAAAAAATTGTTTATATTATCTGTTTTATTCGATGTGTGTAACTTTTAACTAATCTTAAATTCCTAAAATATTTTTAACCGTACACGTTTTTTATATTATTTAAAAAATCATGTTTTAATTCTTTCAAATATGATTTTGATAAAATATGTATCGGTAAGGTTTTTTCTTCAAATGCACTCAATAAAGTGGTGTATCTTAGTAAAACCCTAAGACTTTAAAATTGTGTTAATCATCACAATTTCTTAAGAAAAACCGTGTTGAAAAACACTTTTTTTTTTTAATTCATACTTAGATAACTGTATATTTATTGTTAAAACTACCCATTTTAATAATTAAAAAAAAAAACTGCACGAATTTTGTGCTTTTACAAAAAGAAAAACACGATTTACATAACTGTGATTCAATGGTGGAAAGAAAAAGAAGAATTTTCATGCCAAATGCAAGTTATACATGTCCACATGTGCTATGTCATTTTGTATACAACCTATATTCCAAGAACCGATGCAAAAGTTTGGACAGAAATGTTTCATTTGTTTTACAAGGATAGTAATACCATGTTCGCTTTCTTCATTAAATAAAAGTTGCGAGAGTTAAGAAAATGATGGTGATAGATGGTGTGTGTATGATGAGAACAAGAAGTTGAAGAAAATTAGGTTTGCAAGTAGAGCCACTTGTGTTAACAAAATAGTACAAAAATGATTTGGGATCCATTCATTCAATAAAGAACAAATATACAACAATGATATTTTGACTACTAAATTTTGAGAATTTTCTTTTATAACATGATGTGTTATCTTTTAAGTAGTTTTTGAATATTAAAAATATAAAATAATAAAAAATCACTTAGAAGATAACATCTAAGGTTGTAAGAAAAAGTTTTCAAATATTAAAAAATCATTTTTCATTTAAAAGCCTAAGTAGGAATTCAAAGTGGACATTGAAAAGTGAAAATTTGTTCTTTTCTGTTTACACCATGACATTAATGATGTTTCATTAACAACCCAGAATCGTATTGGAAACAACAGACAACCAGAGTTCATTGCGTGTTGTCTTAAACTCAATAAAAATTTGTAAAAGAGTATCTTAAAAAGTCAACCTTAATCTATATACTTAATTAATGGTTGAAGAGAATCCCTGGAACTAGAGGCATTTGTGTGAAGAGAATATTGGTTGAAGAGTTCAACCTGGGTTCCAAAATTTAATGAGAACCACATCTAACAACAAATATCTAATGCAGTAGACGCAAAAAAGTGTAAATTTATCCTTTCGTGGGTTGATTCCAATCAGCAACTTGTGTACATTTTGACAACAAAATAATTCTCCTTTCGTGGCTTAAAAAAGATTTCATAAAAATATCACCTTTCCACTTGTTGGATCAAGAAATTTAGCAATTGGTGAAGTACTTTGTTAGACAATTAAATTGTCTAATAAAACTAATTAAATTGCGTAATACATTATGTACTAATTTATTAACGATTTTGTTTTTTCTAAACGATTATTATTCCTTTACCTTAAATTCAATTAAGACTGTTCTATGTTGTGTATAGACAATGCACAGTATTGATAAAACATTGTCACCATATCTTCAATATATTTTCCCATTTGAAAAATTTGTAAAGAAAATACTGAAAGTGAAAAAGGTTGTTGGTGAATAAAAACCATAAGTTCCAAAGCTTACACAGTTGGGTCAAAACACATGAATGGGTTGAGTTATATTTTCTATACCACAAACCAAACAAGAACTTGATGATGATCAACTATCCCCAAATGCAGGGAGAAGACAACATTAAAAATGTCACTGTGAATTATGACCTTTAAAAATGTGTATGGTATACAGAGAGTAACATCAAAAACACGAAACAAAAGGTTGTACATTTACCAAGATCTAAACTCACGATATACAACACTAGATACAGAACTTACAAAATGGAAATGTGAATACTAACAGGACATATTACCCTGCTGAGGATCAGATGAATATTTTGGTAGCTGATATAACACAGATGATGTCTAATTGAAAGCATTAGAGACAGAGTATAAGAAGTCCAAGAAACCTGTTCCCTTTAAAAGACCCTTACCTGTTAAGAGCTCAAAATCCAACAACAGGAGGAAACCAATAACTGCTGCTCTCCCATTTATTATTTCATTCTTCCCAGTAAAACCAAATCCCTCTTGATCCTCATCAACAACCATTCTAACCTAATCATGTCATACAAAACTAGTGAAATAAGTCAAAAGGGCAGCTATGTAATGTAATAGCATAGGTTCAGATTGATTATCAGTTTGTTATAGTTGTTACCTCTTCAACATTGACATCAGTTGCAGTTACACCAGGTTGAGCCTTCCCACTAAAGACAATTTCTGCAGAAGCATCGGTTTTTCCACCTCTCAGGCTGATGTAGATATTTTGTTCATCTGTTTTCACAGGATAGGTAAAGAGTTTCCTCAAAGCGGGTGTGAGAACTCTCAGAACAGGATTTTTTGGATACCATTCTTTGACATCTCCTGTTCGAAGATCAAATGTGCTATCAGTTGAAGGGCAAACTATGCATCCATCCTGCATAATAATTGTAACACATTCATCATAGGATTTTCAAATATGCTAAATCATTAAACTTTTAACTCAATAGCCACTGCTTCAGCATAATGCTAAAAGTGATTTTTTATTTGAAAAATAAGAAAGAAAAAAAAAAACACAACACACTGGAAACACAAAGAACTGTCTCACAATCTCATGTTTCATTTTACGATCATGCTACCAGGGCAGGGAATTGATATCCCAATTTACAAGTAGCAAGTAGTGTAGGTTATAAAAGGTTAAACTATTCATTTGGTCCCTATGATTGCCATCATTTTAAGCTTTAGTTCCTGTATGAGGAAACTATTATTTTTACTCTCTGAACAATTGTTTTTAGCGGGGAATTTTTGCATCAGTTTTTGCGATGTTACAGGGGAAATCGGGACTTAACTTCTATGAAGCCTGGTTACACAGATACGATAAGATACAAATATGGGGACAAATAAATTTTTTCAAATTTAAGACACAATACATCATGAATATGTGAACCAAAATATATAAAATAGATGCAAAATATTGATAAAGAGATGTTGACCTTTCACGTTAATTCATAACTATGATGATCACAATTTACAAAAAGAAATATGTGATCATAAAAAAATACAGTTTTTGTTTATATTAATCAACTATATCAATATAAATATTCATGGTAAAACTGAAAACAAGTATTGCTCTATATAATGTTAGGTTTACAGAGGAGGTTTTACTGGAAAGATATAACATCAATGAGACCTGAACCCAACCACATAAGACATTGACACTACTCTCAACCTAAAATCTTAAGACGATGGATTTATGAGCCTTGATCCTTAGATGATGCTCAACTTTCTCATTTTTACTCAATGTGGAACTTAGACTCACACTTAGATTCCTAATATATAATACCTTACCATTCAAGAGCATTGCTACATTACCATCTAAAGCTAATTTTTCCTTCACGTTAGAGCATCTACAATGCAAGGGTTTTTTTCTAAGAAATTCTCAAGCAATCTTATTTTACTTTAAGTGGATCCGACCATCTCACATCACTTTTAAATAACTTTTACAAGTTTTACTCCAATGGTGAGACCTCATAACATCCACACTTATTAATTTTTTATTCCCACTTCAACTTTATACAACTTAAAAAATTAATTTACTTATTCTAGTTAAATATTAATTTAATGTTGGTTTGAAGTCACGTTCACGTTGGTATTAGTTTTTTTTTTTTAACTCTTAAAAAACCCAGGTCTTAATTTTAAGCCCTGTACCATACCACATCAACGTTATACACTAAGAGCTTCTTATAAGATCTAGGTTTTAAATTTACGAGTCTTGCATTATAGATGCCTTGTTATCATCCAGAACTAAAAAAAAAACACAACTTCTAAGTTTAGTTCATCAACCAATTTAAGAAGCTCAAACCTTCATATCTCCACTAATGTTCCAAAACCTTGTCTCTCATTATTTATACAAAAATCGAAGCTTGCAGTGTCCACAAATCTAATATTCAGCCCTTTTTGAATCCATTTTGGATCTCTTCAAAGAATGAATGAAAGAGTATGTACTCCAATTTCTCTCGTGACCTAAGTACGAATATGATTGTCTCATATACTATTCAAAAGTATTCAAACCATACCTTAGGAAAAAAAAAATGGAAACCTATTTGGAACTATTTGAGGAGAATCGGTATTAGAAATGGATACTACATTTCAAATTTTGAAGAATTCGGACTTCATATATTGACTTTCATTCACGTGCAAGGACTAAAACTTATAATTTTGTCATATAAAGACTAAAACTTAAATTTTTCTAGAAATATAACTAAAACAACTTAATATGGGGGGTAACTATAATAAGGACCAAGTCAATAGTTTATAACCTTGAATATGTTACATGTAAAATAGAATCTTTATTTTTTAGGGTTAATTGGTGAGTGATGCTGATTATATTTTTCCTCTTTCCCAGGAAATTTGCATAAATTAGGAAGTGAAAGTGACCTGGGTGAGCTTGGCATTGAGCAAGCCTTCAGTGTAGGCGCCTTCAGCAGGGGACCTATTCTCAATGGCAAAAACTTGATCTTTGTACCACAGCAGCAGTATGGTCTCGCCGTCCTGAAGGATCACGCGCCGCTCCCCCCTTGGCAGCGCCGCCAGTGGAACAACCGGAACCCAGTTGTCACCGGACGCCGATGACTCTTCTGCGACAGAAACTTGGGCGGCTTTACATGTGAGTGAGGGAGCGCAAGAAGGGTAACTGTAACTGTAACTGTAACCGTAACGGCGACAGATCAGAGAGTGGCGGTGGCAGAGAAGCGGCGGTTTGGGAGGGGCGGGGAGACGGAGAATGGGGGTTTTGGAGCATGAAAGGGGGAAAGGGTTTACAGCCATGGATTTTGGGTTTGGAGAGAGAAAGTGAAATGTGTTGCAGCGTCATCGTTGCATTTGCATGTGTGGATAAGAGAGGATAATGAGGTGAGTTTATTAGCCACATCTCTTTTCTCTCAACGAACTGCACCATAACTCTCTCTCCTACAACAATGATATAATTAGAATAAATATTTCAAATTTAAAAATAGCAACAAAAGTTTATCTTCTTAAATAGCTTTAATCAATCACATTAGTGTCTTTTTTTTTGGTGTGTGGATTCAATTCAACAAGATCAAAAGAAAATTTAAAAGGAAAAACTCACAAGACATAAGCTAATACAATAAGTGACTAATAACTAATTTGAGAAGAGAAACTTTCATAAATCACAAGATTATTCTCTGGGTAACAATTAATTTTAACTTGCCACCCAAGGACAAAATATATTTTAATGCTTAATCAGTCTCCACCAAAATGTTAAAAGTGCTAGAAATAATTTGTATTGGTTTGTGTAAGTTTATTGTGAGAGTTTATTTAAGAGGATATCGGAAAAATTCGGATCGTAAACAAATGTTCATGTGTAAGATTAGAATAAGATTTTAATTCAAAATTTTAAAATAATTGATTTATGGAAATTTCATTTATATACTAATTATCTTAATTATTTCTAATTAATATAAAACTTTATTAAACAAATTAACTATATTTTTTTAAAATTTATTAAAATAAACTCTATACTTTTATAAAGTCTCATCGAGATACACTAGGTTTGATGATCAACCGTAGCAGAAGAACACAAGAGTATATATATTTATGGACCAATGATAAATTTAAATCCATAAACAACTTTTTAAAAAGATAATGTTATTTTGATATTCAACAAATTTTCACACACACTTTGTATTCACTTTTTTACTCTTTAATCTATTTTTTATAAATACAAAAGTTTAGATTTTTAATAATGTTTTATTTCTAAAAGTGGATTGTAGTAGTATTAAAAAAATTCTCGTAAGGGCAATAGTTAAGATAAGAAGTTGGTAGGTACTTCAGTGATAAACTTGTTTTCTATTTTCAACAAGGCTTAAGACAAGAACGTAGGGTTGAATATTTTAAAGGAAAAAATTTATTTAACACCGATAACTACAATTTGACAACTTACTTGAAGATAAAACAATCATAATAAAAATGAACTTGTGTAAACAAATTTGGATATCAAAATATTATCGTCCTACTTCAAATGACGAATATGGCAAACGTATGTTTATTATGTTAACGTGATTTCAGAGTCCAGAAAAAGCAAAGTGGTCCTGAAATTGAGATTGATATAACAGATATTTTGGTTTATGATCGGTGGTTGATGATGATCACTTCCTACAGCTACACCACACAATTAGATATTGATGCAGAGCCCTCATTTTAATCAAAGAAAAATGTGCAAGATATTTTCTTCCCTAATTAAATACTTTTGGCCATTTGAGAGAGAAACAAACCAAGAAACAATATAGAATCATTTATATCCGAGGAAACAACCACTAAATATTTCTGGCTAATAATAGCAGTAAGGAAAAAAGATTGTCATGTATTTTTTTTTTCCTTTAATACCAAAAAAAATAAAAAGTATGGTAAAGTATACGGACACATCACTAAATGTTTGAATCATGGTGACAAAAATTATTGTGGTTATGAAAAATCTTTTGTTTGAAGAGACATTTTGCTAAATTATTGGTGGATAAGTTTGTGTTCTGAATTAGTCTTTCTCAAAAACAATGATAGGCAATTAAGCATCAATAAGAAATAGAAATTGGATGGTAACACTATAATTAACCTAACGTCATGCATGTCCATTATTTTGATGGTATGAAAGACACACGCCACATGCATTGATGTGTGCCTATAAATACGTGGAGGAGATGTTGATTTTTTTTGTAAGAAGAGCATAACTTTGTTTGTGAATTTATGATCTCTTCTTCCACCAACTTAAAAAAAAATATATTGTTCATGAATTTGTTATTGCATGGTGCACACGAATAATAAGATAGAAAGGAAAGGTGAAGTTGTTCTCTGGTTGAAGAGTGAAAGAATAAAGATGGACAGCCTAGAAGAGAGTGTGTTTATGTTCAATGATGAAGAGTATTATTCCAATGAATCAGAGCTGCATGAAGATCTATGGTGCCAAGACAACACCCATTCCGATGGCTCACCAGATAACACTTTGTATTGGGAATCTCAGGTCTCACTGCTTCAGGTACAAATACTCTTCCTTTTTCGTTTGATTTTCGTGTTCTTAGATAGGATATCTTTAAAATATATAATGGAACAATAAATTCAACATGTAAGATGAGATTTTTAAATTTGCGTGTGAACTTTGAACAGTGAATATTGATAAAATGATTTGTTGTTGTTCAGGAAACATTGGAGCGTTACCATGTAAGTGGGTCAAAATTGAGACGAGAGGTTGGTCGAATCATAGAAGAGGTGAAGGGTTCGGATTTCTGCGGCTGCTTGAAGGCAAACCCTATGGATTGCACGAGCTGTCTGAGAAGACAAGTTGTGACGGAGCTCCGAGACAGAGGATTCAGTACAAAGCTTTGCATTTCAAAATGGGGAACGACGAAAAAGTATCCAGGAGGTTGTCACGAATATATTGAAGTGATTGCAAAGACATCAACAAGGAAGAAGCAGATTCATATACTGATAGAATTGGAATTGAGAGAGCAGTTTCAGATTGCAAAAGCGGGTGAAAATTACCAGCATCTGGTGTCGTGTTTGCCTGAGTTTTATATTGGAAAAGCGGAGAACTTATGTGCGATTGTTCGAGTAATGTGCAATGCTGCAAAGAAATCAATGAAGGAGAAGAAAATGCATGTGGGTCCGTGGAGGAAGAGTAGTTTCATGCAAATGAAGTGGTCTGGGTTCAATCAAACAACATCCTTTGAAACACATACCACATATACCCCTCAACATTCAACTCGATCTTACCTCACCATTGCAGCAGCTCCTACACCTGTGGTAGTCACCTGAGTTAATTAGTAGTAGGAGGAGCAATGTGTCATTAGATCATTCCCATTTCAGTGTCCTTTACTTTAGGTCCGAGATTATGATGTAACATAATCGCCTAGCCGTAGACTATTATAATATCATATATTCTCACTGTCCTCCTGTTCTTTCATAAATACAGTTGAGGAGAAGTGTTTATTCCGCAACTCATTGGAATATATTCATCACTAATCTGAGTTTTAATTTACTTTTTGTAAATTTTATTCAATTTCAATCACATTTTTAAAATCTGTGATAATGTTAACGTGTCTAAAAATCACAATATTATTATTCCAAAATAAACTATAAAGTGTGGTCCATCTAAGAAAACGATCCACCTATAAATAGATACATTTAATATTAAGGCAATATAATCTTTTTTTAAATCATGTGTACCACGATAAGTTTCAGTGACGTATAAAGAAATCTTGTAATGCTTAGGAGTGGAGGCAACCAACCTTCTCTTGTCCATAAGTGTTTTTCAATACTCTTCAAATGATAATAAAATTTCCTGTAATCAGTTTAACATTTCTAAATAAAATCACGAGAATAATATACATTGCTGTCATCAAATAATAAATTATGAATAGTGATATCGTAGACAGGTGAAAAAGCTTTCTTGAAAATCTTAACAGGGATTGAGCGAGTGTAATGCTATTTCTGGCATCAGACAACCATTAATTAAACTTTAAAATAAAAAGACCAAAATTTAAAAGTACTATCACGGCAATCATTAGAATCTGATTGAAATACATTTTCGAAGTACCGACTGAATATACATCCTCTTGATCCAGCAGTGGAAGACAAGTAAATCTACACTCATTTTTCTTCTTAACCTATAATTCTACGCTCATCTTCGAAAGTGGATATTTACAACTGAAGGCTGCAAGAACAAAGTCTGCTGAACGGAGAGGGCAAGGGGCAAAATTGGATGAAAAAGGAACGAAGAGATCTTTTTTGCACGACCGTCCATACTACCAGCTTCAGGACCTAATTAATGAAGATCGTTGAGTTCATGTTCAGAAAGCAGGTGAAAGTTGAGTGTAAAACTTGTTGATTTCACTCTATCACGCATACTCCATATGAGAAAACCCACATCCTATCCCTTAATTTACTTTCGAAAGTGAGGGAACCTTGTCAATTTTAAGTTTAGAAAGCAATAAAATCTTGAACAAGAGAAAAAGCGCACCTGGTTTGATCTTAAATTTGAGAGAACCTGGACGCCTCCTTGAAATGAACTTGATTGGATGGTCAGTTGACTGCCTATGTCGATCAGTTGCAGATATCAGCTGCAATGACGGGCAAGAATTAAAAATACACAAGTGAAAAAACATAAATTGTGTGGACTATAAAGGAGAGATAAAAATTAATTAAACAACGGAATTTTCTCATCTATTATTTAGCAAATCTTGCAGATAGTTGCGTATGTGCGTATGCTTAATGCGTGTATACAAGCAACCTCCTATTTCATGTCAATTTTTCTTCCCCCCAAATCCCCTTTCTCACACATAAATTAACCATAGAAAATCATTCTTGAAAAACAAAAGTAATTCAGAGTAAAATCTTGCACCTTCGGTCACCCCTCCTTTTTCAATAAAATTGCAATCTCTACATCAGTAATCAGCCGCTAAATCCATATTCAAATAACAGTATCACTTTTAAGATACTAGGTGGCAATATCAGTGTTGCAAGGGTTGGCGACATCTCACCAAAACAAACTAAGCTTCAAATTTCTTTCCACACATCTAAAAGCCTTAACATTGAAAAAATGGGCATTCAACATGATACCTTACCAAACAGGATAAAAAGAAAGGCCCTAATCAATAAGTCCAACTGATGTTATAGCCTTTATCCAAAGGAGGACCTCAATGTGATCCCCCATTCCAACAAAATTATTATTTGATAATGGTCATCTAACAGCTGGAAATCCACTTTCACAAGCATATACCCAACTTTGTCCCAAATATATAAAATTTAATTAAAAATAATTTTGGTCACTGGATGGAAAATAGAAACATCTATAGTAAACCTTGTCATCAAACCGGAAAAGAGATTGATCGAAGTATGGAGAAGGACTCTGAGACTGACAGCTGAAAGGCAAAGAGGCAAGCATCTTCTTCACAAACTGCAAAACAACACACACACACATATTCAGAGCTCATTAGCATTCCTTTATCCGGGAAGGGAGAGCAGAGGGGATACATACAACCAACAAAACCTCACTACCTGTGAAGGGTTGCTTGCCTTATCTTTTATGCTCCGTAGCTGTTCCCGTGCATGGATATTGTTTGAATGAGATGATATGAAATTCATATACATTAAATTTCTTGATGTTGCATGAAAGTGGTCACAGAACTGCTCAAACAACAGATAAAGCTCATCTGCAGAATTCTGATAAAATTTAAAACCGAGTCACTAAAAACTCCAACAGACCAACACATAGAACCCAAGAAAAAAATAGAAGAAAAAAACAAACGTACCTGATAAAATGATACGATTTCAGTTGTATCCATGTTATATACAGCAACAAATGCAGGGTGGTGATCAGCATTTCGTGACACCTGAGGCTTGAAAGCATGAAAGATTAACACATTTGTCATATTACTTCGATGGAGCTTAATGATTCAACTTGAATCTCCAGGTTGAAAATTTCTGGAATGTTTAATCAGATACACCTAAACATGAGCCCTGACCCATTTTTTACTATCTGTACCACATTTGTAACATACAAAAATTCATTCTTGGAGACACTTAACTGTAAAACGTTATAAAGTCAGTCCCTAACATGGTATGATTGCATGAGATCTCCATTACCTAGTGATAAAGAATTCCATCCTTGTTAACCAAGTCTGATAACTAAATTAAACTTTAATAGGCTGGTGAAACTATGTTTTGAGGGGGCAAGTTAAAAGAAAATTACCATTTTTGTTATCAGTGTCAAGATTTAAGCATTAATCCTTGACACATACTTTTTAACAAGATAGGTTGACCTTTACTCTACTTCAAGTAGGACGGCTGCATATGCAAGCTAAAGGAAACAACAAATGCCATATCCTTTTGATTTCATATTTGGGCTTTGGTTACTCCTCAGATTCTTAGAAGTAATTTGCTTTCTACTCAGGGAGTCTGTGAATGGTACAATAAAAATAAGGATTGCAAAGGAAAAGGCACAAAGAGAACTCACCCCTCCATCTACACTACCAAACTTGATTAGCAAATGGTGTCGGTCCAAGAATTGTACCTGCCCACGAGTTAAACAGATGTAAAGTTACATTCCTTAGTCAAATGTTCTCGAGATGATAAAGCTGTGTCAAAGTCCCTACCTTCCAGATAATCAAATCAACATAATCTTGAAAGTGGAAGTAAAACTTCTTCCTAAGCCCTTGAATCCTCTGGTAGATAGGAGGGAAATAAAAAAAATTAATTTCTAAATTATAAACAAAATTGGAAAGATACGAAGATCAAGTCATATATACACAACAGCAGCCACTGCTGCAATATGCATGCCTGGCATTTAACATTTTAGAATATTTTCTTATCCATATGCATACTCATGCTTGAAATTGTCCTAATAGTGATGGGATATGTGGAAATGCAGACAACGAAAAATTAGAGAGAAGGAATAGTGAAAGTGTTTACAGTCCAGGAATCATTAAGCATACAAGTGGTTAATAAAGTCAATAGGTTATCATTCAGTAACCACTCTTGGAACATGATTAACTGGTTGTCTGGTTAATTGTTCTTGAAATGAAAATAATTTTACCAACAATCCTTCATTGTAATTTCTCCTTTTAAAATTAATGCAAAAAGTGTGTGTATGTGTAATAATGACTGTGTCGGACAACAATTAAACAAGTGCCATGCATTCCTATTCCCACACATTTATATTCATGCGAAGACACAGAAATAGGGATGTAGAGCAACAAACAATGTTCAAATGTAAGTGACACTATATAAGATGTGAGATCTTAAAATGATTTGATATGAAGACCAAAAGGAAAGAAATTTCAGTATAAGATGGGGAGGGAGAAAACCTTCCAATATAAGCTATGAAAATTAAAGAAGGAGAATATTGTACAGCAATAAAAAGAAAATTTTGAAGACCAACCGATGTTTCATCTCTTTCTTCATTCCATAGTCCCTGGAATATGAATGAAAGCAACCGCTGTTTTATTCCACTCAGGAAAGAATTCTCTGGATTAGTCTGGCCTTGATGCATGTGATTTTCAATGTGGTTCCCAGGAAACTGGTGCTGTTTAATTTTGTCAGAAAATGCCATGCCCTGTCAGAATGATTGGTGATTGGCCTATATTTTTGTGAGTTTAGCTCTTTACATATGCCACAAAACCATCAGAATTATCAATATTGAGCTTGAATGGCTTCATAATTGATAAAGGATGATTGGGATGCAGTGACAATTAAAGATGACCACAAAATTATTAACTTGAACCACTGAAGCACAATTGAAAAACATTCCCAAGATGTTACCCATCCCAGTGATTTGAAAAAAAATCAACTGTAAAAGTATTAAAGGAAAGCCCAATGTACACGGACAAGAGTTCTCACCCAGAGCTGTGTCTAGGGAGGGTAAAAGTAGACAACCTTAACCCTACAAGCAGATATGTTGCTTCTAGGATTTGACCCCATGACCTCTAAGTAATAAGCCAGCATCCTTGTTGTCACGCCAAGTCATGCCAATGAATTGTATAAGTTTAAGTATCCTTAAAATAACTATTTTAGTTCAAGGGAGGACTCACTATTGAAGCGTAAGGGTGGCTAATGAAAGCCCCAAGAGGGAGAGGGTAAGGGAACAGAAAATGAGGTGGATTGAACTGTGAAGTTTGAACCCATGCACCCTTGTTGGATGTCCCAGTTCCACTAAATGTTACAATTTTTTTTTTCTCAAAATCCATGACGATCTATGTAATGGTCTGCTAAACAAAACGCATTAAAATAAAGTAAATGCCAAAAGCTTACTGACCTGAGCATTGGAATTGAGAAAAAGCTCATCATCTTCACGGCAGAATTCCCCAATAGCCCGTACATCAACAAGGTTACCAGCATCTCTAATCTGAAGAACATGTATAGTTTGATAGCGAAGTGATACAATTGCCAAAAGGTCATCATACAAGAAGACACCGGTATTATGGGTTAAATTAACAAAGTCGTTACAGAAGACCTTCTTGTCCAAGATCTCTCCATCTTCCAGTCTATTTCAACAGGTGAGAAATCAGGGAAACATATAAACCCAGAATGATCAGAGTATGATTGGTCTTGTTATTTTGAAGATAAAAAAAAATGAATATAAAGAATGATGAATAAGCACCTCAAGAGGTGGAAAGTTATCTTTTCAATTGAAGGAACACCATGGACAGCTCCTCCAACAGCAGGTGCATCATGAATTTGGGCCGTTGAAGTAGCAAACAGTCCAAATTGCTGGCTCTCCAAGTAAAGAAAGAAATCTTTACATATAAGCTCATTGCAAGAAGCAAGTGGTACACAATACAGTTGGGTGAAAAAACTGTCAAATCTTTTAGCTCTAGATGGCAAATCATGTTTATCACAATCTTCATCTTTGCATGAAAACGAAAGCCATCTAGGCCTATAAATGATCAGCTCCTGATAATTTCTGCTGAAACTTATAAGGTACTGTCCATCATCAGTGAATTTACGAAACGAGTGGTCTGGGCACTCAACCTCATAAATAGTGTAACTTGGCACCAAATTTTCATAGAAACACCGAGCATGGTGAACCTGCAAGAATTAAATTACACCTGCAAAAATTAAATTCGATTCAGGTTCCTTCAACAGAGGAACAAGACAACAAATTCATAAATTTCGCACTAGCATGTCCATCTGATAAAGTGAAAGCAAATTTTCCAAAATTGGCACATCATATGTATCTTTTACATTTGAAGCTTCCACTTTAAAAACATCAGGTTATACTTGACACTGCTTAACACAACTAGAATCAAATAAACGGTCCAACCTCTATAAATACAAAAAATGTAACAAAGCAAAACCTTGTTTGTGTTCCCTCACTCATGTTTTTGATAGTTCACCGGGGATGTCCACATTTCCTACAATTACAACTTACAACCCAATCATTGTACAATTTCTTCTTAACACTCCCTACCCCAAAAAAAGGAACTACAAGGAAATATCCCTGTTTCTGAAGTACTTAAAAAACTAATGTCGCTCAGCATGATAAACAAAAAAGTGGCTAAAAGAAGACAACACATGTAATAATTATCAGAAAAGACAACAATAAACACTATTGGTAGTGAGAAGAAATTACACTAGTGCCAGGAGGAGGAGTGCAAATTTGACGATTAAAAACCCTAGCCACAATATTGCTGCTTCTGTACATTAAAGCGTGTCCACAAACCGAAAAGGTTCACCCTGGAAACGAAGAAACGAATTCTTCATTGTCAGAAAAGTTATCTCTACAAAATTAATACTTCTAATACTATTTTCATAAAAGTTTTACTAAGAATAAATGGTTATGGCCGTCATATTCAAATCAAAATTAATTAACTTATATATCTGCAAATGCTTGATTAAGAAATGACAAAAATGACGAGTACGCAAGTACATAATATGAGGGGAGAGTAAAAAATATTCAGGAATTAAAAAATGAGGACCGAAATAAGATTGAAAAATAATATACAAACACTTGCAAACTTCTTGGAAAACACGTACAAAAGAAGAAATAGGAAGATAAAATCAGTCAAACTTCTACAATTAGTTGTAATCAAGTCATGCACTTCAACTTTTGAAAAATGAGCTCATTTCAAATTATGACAAGGCTATGATTTATAAACGTGTTTGTTGAGAAGCTCGTCTAAAATTGGAACTGAGAAAAGCAGGAATAGAAAAGGCCAATCTAAGTCATATACAGTGTGCGAAACATGTGCTAGGAGTGCTATAAATTATACAGGCTATAGTTTAGGGTTGAGGAACCTCAAACCGAATCCTAGAGTGCGTTGCAATCACAACTACAATTCTTTCGCTAAAAATAAATTGACGCTATCATCACCTAAATCGTAACATCAGCACACACTATTTAGTTTCAACCTCAGGTAGATCTTAACGAAATGAAACCTAGCTGTAGTTAAGAATTCAGATTCAACAGTCAACCCGTCTTGGTTCAAAAGTCGGTATTATCGTGATACAATTACATTTTCACACATTCAACAAAGAAGTTGAACGGATAAAGCGAGTTAAATCAGCGTTCGGAAAATTGAACCTAAAGCAATAATCGGAAAAAGAGAGAATTAGAGATTGCGCGCTGAGAAGAAAGAGCTTACCGGTGGCCACAGTGAGAAGCGCCGTTGACGGAAGAAAGGAGAGCAGAGTAGAATCGAGAGAGAGAATGAGGGAAATTTGCTTTGTGTTGTGTTGTGTTGTTTTTGAGGGGTTGGGGTTGGGTTTGGGTAAATAAAAAGTGAGTTTGGAGATGCCACGTCACATGCATGCCTTCATCTCTATTTATTTCCCTTCGCAACTTGCAAAAATGGATTAAGCACCACAACTATCCTTTCATTCCTTTCCTTTTTTCCTTTTCTTTCTCTGTTTTTTAGGATAAGGTGCACCACAAAATTATATCATGTGAATAATAATAATAATAGTAATTTTATTTGATAGAAAGGGAATATCATATAATGATAACAATAAAAAAAATTTATTAAATCTGGATCGACATTTTTATTTTTATTTCTGTTTATCACAAAATCATAGTAAGAAGTCAAATGCAATTATGGATCAGCCATAACTAATATTCAGAAAGGATTTTTATGAAAAAAAAAATGTAGTGTGATAAGGAGTATTTCAAGGTATTTAGCAAGGATCCTTTTAACATGCATGCATCTATTTTATGAATATTTATACATATTATATAGAACCTTTTTCATTTTAGACTATTATTGTATTTAGTAATTGTCATGTTAAAAGAATACAAAATATCATTACACAATTTGTTAAAATTAAATCAAAGGATTGAGATTATTTTTGTCTGACGGTATACAATTATTTTTT